>JAEEGJ010012761.1_pt1 | contig 20661 bp, 17 predicted proteins | sample 8958761 | NCBI WGS metagenome assembly JAEEGJ01 (sample SAMN16246546, study PRJNA631951) | gut metagenome | biome: gut microbiome; feature: rumen; material: RS-attached | host: Bos | place: Iran: Karaj | collected 2018-10
CTTCGCCGTGCGCGACCTCCCCAAAGGCGTGATGGTCGAAATTGAAGTCATTGCCGTGAAGTAAGACTTGAGACTTGAGACTTAGGACTTAGGACTTGAGACTTGAGACTTAGGACTTGAGACTTGAGACTTAAGACTTAAGACTTAAGACGTGTGACGTGTGACGTGTGACGTTGGGAGATTGCCCAATGTCACACGTTTTTGTTGGAAGAATTTCCCTGGCCGTCAGGTCGCTGCTGCCTTCCAAAAGGAATTCTGATGCTTATATTACTACCCCGCCCTACGGGCACCCCTTCTAAAATAGAAGGGGAATTGGGGCCGCGCCGGCACTGCGGTGCCACGACGAGAAAAAAACTGACGAGCGGATTGACTGGCATATACGGTTTGGTAACGCCTCTGGCACGAAAAGTCCACACCCCACTTTCTTGAAAATATTATCGCATCAATAGTATTGCACCACTATACGTTCACCACCAATTCAAAAAATGCTATCAGGAAAATAAACAATAAAACAGGTAAAAGAAAAGTCATTAATCTTGTTAGCAGAAACCAAAAAAAGGATCTTTTATTCCAAATGTTCAGCATTTGTTCTTCATATTCGTGAACGAACTAAACTTGGGTGCAAAGATAAACTTTTTCTACTACCCCAAAAAATCGTATTTTTGCCGCCTCTAAAGTCTAAAGTCCAAAGTCTAAAGTCCAAAGTCAATGAACTACCTCACCGTCGATAAAGTCTCCAAGTCCGTGGGCGAGAAGGAACTCTTCCACCAGATCACGTTCGGTCTGGAGAAGGGACAGAAAAGCGCCCTCATCGCCCGCAACGGCACGGGGAAAAGCACGCTCCTCAATATCATTGCCGGATTCGACACCCCCGACGAGGGACAGGTCATCATCCGCAATGATATTGTGGTTTCGTATTTGCCGCAACGCGATGACTTCAACGACGACAGCTCTGTATTGGACACCCTTTTCGACACGCAAACACCTGTTTTCGAGGCGATTAAAGAGTACGAAACCTGCGTGACGCTGATGGAGAACGGGCAAACCGTGCCACAGGAACGCATGGAGAAAGCCATCTCCGACCTCGACCGGCTGCAAGCGTGGGACTACGAATCAAAGGTGAAGGAGATTCTCTCCAAATTCGGCATCAATGACGTGCTGAAGAACGTGGGCGAGCTCTCCGGCGGTCAGCGGAAGAAGGCCGCTTTGGCCAAAACCCTCATCGCTGACACCGACCTGCTCATCCTCGACGAGCCCACCAACCACCTCGACATCGAGATGACCGAATGGTTGGAGAACTACCTCTCCACCGCCAACATCACCCTGCTGATGGTCACCCACGACCGTTCCTTCCTCGACCGCGTCTGCAACGACATCTTCGAGCTTTCCAACGGCAATCTGTACCATTACCGGGGCAAATACGACTATTTCTTGGAGAAAAAGGCCGAGCGGTTAGCCAATGCCGCCGCCGAACAGGAGAAGCTGCGGCAACTCTACCGTCGCGAGCTCGCGTGGGTACACACCTCCCCGCAGGCCCGCACCTCCAAGGCACGCGCCCGCATCAACAACTTCGAAAAGCTGCAGGAAGCGGTGAGCGTGCGCAGCGAAGCCGCCCCCGAGGGCTTCAAAGTGCAGGCCGAACGAATAGGCCACAAAATATTGGAAATCAGCCATCTGGATTTCGCCTACCCCGACCAGACCATCGTCAAGGATTTCTCTTACATCTTCAAGAAAGGGGAAAAGTGCGGCATCGTGGGCAAGAACGGCTCCGGCAAGAGCACCTTCTTGAAGATGATCATGGGCGAGGTGATTCCCGACGGCGGCAAAATCACCCCTGGACAGACCATCAAGTTCGGCTACTTCTCGCAGAACGGGATGGAATACGCCGGCAACAAAATCGTGTTGGAATTGGTGAAAGAGCACGCCGAAGTCATCCGGATGGATAATGGCAACTATATGAGTGCCAGCAATTTCCTGAATCACTTCGGATTCCCGTACAGTCTGCAATACACTTACTACGACGACCTCAGCGGCGGCGAGAAACGGAAGCTGCACCTGCTTATCACGCTGCTCAAAAACCCCAACTTCCTCATCCTCGACGAGCCCACCAACGACTTCGACATCGACACGCTGAACCTGCTGGAGGACTTCCTCGGCAACTTCGAGGGTTGTCTGCTCATTGTCTCCCACGACCGCTGGTTGATGAACAAGTTAGTCGATCACCTCTTCGTGTTCGAGGGCGACGGCATCATCCGCGACTGCTGGGGCAACTACGAGGATTACCGGCAGCAGCGTGAGAAGGAACGGCGCATCCAGAAGCGGATTGAAAAGGCCGCCCGTCCTGAGCCGGTGAAACCCCAACGCACACCACAACCCAACAAACTGACTTACAAAGAGAAACGCGAGTTAGAATCCTTGGAGACTGACATCGCCAATATGGAAATCGAGAAGAAGATCCTCGAAGAGAAGATGGCGATAGGCAAAGGCACGCCCGAAGACTTCGCCGAGTGGGGCAAACGCTACAACGAACTCAACCAGCTTTTGGACGAGAAGACCGAACGCTGGATGGAGTTGTCGGAGAAGGAGGGGTGAGCCCGCAGGCCTAACGGTTTTCCTCATCAATAGTACATCCGAAACCCTATATTTTTACACCGTTACGGATGAACTATAGCGGATAACTTATCCGAAACTACTATTTTTTGATAGGTTTCGGATATGGTATCCGAATATTTTTGTATTTTTGCACACAGAAAAAACATCGTTATGGATACTGTTACAGCTCCTCTTTTTATTGGACGAGAATACGAGAAATCATTGATACAGCAATACTTAGATTCGCCAAAAGCCGAGCTTGTCGCTATTTATGGACGACGACGGGTTGGCAAAACATACTTGGTAAAATCATTTTTCCAGAATCAGTTCGACTTTTATTTCACGGGGATGTACGAAACCTCCCGTGCGGTGCATCTTTCTCTGTTCCGGAAAGAGCTTTCACGTCTTACAACCGAAAAAGTGCCCCCTTTGAAAGACTGGTTCACCGCTTTTGACGCATTAAAAGACTATTTGAAAACACTGAACAAGGAAAAGCTGGTCGTGTTTTTGGATGAGTTGCCTTGGATGGACACTCCACGGAGCAATTTTCTGGCCGCTTTCTCCAACTTTTGGAACACATGGGGATCCACACAACCCAACCTCAAACTGTTTGTATGCGGATCGGCCACCACCTGGATGCTTGACAAATTTGTCGGCGACAAGGGCGGCCTTTACGGGCGCGTTTGCCGTCCCATCCATTTGTCCCCTTTCACGTTGGATGAAACCGAACAATACTTTCTGAAAATCAAAGGATTAAATTGGGGAAGAATGCAGATTTTGGAAACGTATATGATTATGGGCGGCATCCCCTATTATCTTGATATGATGGAAACCCATCTGCCGTTGAGCCGCAACATCGACCGGCTCTTTTTCGGGAAAGACGCTCCTTTGAGGAATGAATATACCTTTCTGTTCCGCTCTCTTTTCAAAGAATCCAAACTCTACCAAAACATCGTGGAGGCTTTGTCCTTGAAACTCAAAGGACTTACCAGAAAGGAGATTATGTCAGAAATAGGCATAGGAGATGGCGGGGTGTTGACCCTCGCCTTGGAAAATCTTTGCAAATGCGACTTCATCCGAAAATACACTGAATTTGGAAAGAAGGAAAAGAACACCTTGTATCAGCTCACAGACCTTTTTTCACTTTTTCACTTGCGATTTGTTACCAAAGGGAGCGGGCAAGACGAGCTTTTCTGGAGTAATATGCAAGGTACCGGGGCGAAAAACGCATGGTCGGGGTATGCTTTCGAACAAGTGTGTCTGCTGCATCTGAATCAAATCAAAAGCAGCATGAGCATTCTTGGGATTTTGAGCAACGCATATACGTGGCTTTGTAAACCATTCACCGATAGCGACGGGACACACTGGAAAGGAGGGCAGATTGACTTGCTGATAGATCGAAACGACAATGTGATCAGCGTTTGTGAGATGAAATACTCTAAAGATGACTTCACGGTGGAGGCAAGTTATGCAGAGCATCTTCGCAACAGGGAAACCTTGTTTCGCAAAGAGACCAAAACAAAAAAAGCCTTGCAACATGTACTGATCACCACTTTTGGGCTTCAACAAAATGCGCACAGCGGGATTTTCCAGCACGTGGTTACCTTAGACCATCTTTTCCAGCAACCAACACTCATTTAATGAAAAAGAAACAATAGCAACCATTATCATGCATTACTTCTACTCCCCCGACATATCCCAACCCTTCGTCACCTTAAGCAACGAAGAATCAGAGCATTGCGTGCGTGTGATGCGCCACCGCGAGGGCGATACGGTGCGCGTCACGGACGGCTGCGGCCATCTGGCGGATGCCGTCATCGCCGAGGCGCACCCGAAAAAATGCCTGTTGCAAATTTTACAACAGTTTACCGACAACCTTCTCACCCACAACGGATTACATCTCGCCATCGCGCCCACCAAAAACGCCGACCGCATGGAGTGGCTGTTGGAGAAGGCCATCGAAATCGGCATCTGTTCGCTCACCTTCCTGCAGTGCGACCACTCCGAGCGCACGCACCTCAACCTCGAACGTCTGCAACGGTTGGCCATCGCCGCACTGAAACAGTCGCAAACCACGTGGCTGCCGCCGCTCAAGACGATGAAATTCACGGATTTTATCCACCAAAACGCAGACACACAAGCGGATAAGTTTATCGCGTGGTGTGACGAGAACAACCAGCGGCAGTTAGTGGACATGCCACGACAATTTCCTGAAATGATCCTGCTCATCGGTCCGGAAGGGGATTTCAGCGAAGAGGAAATCGCCCTCGCACGGGAATCCGGCTACACTGAGGTCAAATTAGGCGACCGTCGGTTACGTACAGAAACAGCGGGGCTATACGGCTGCCTCGTCGCCGGCATCAGCCGGAAAAATCAAAACTGAAAGTATTAGTTTCTCGCCTGCCAACAGCCAACAGCTAAAAGCCAACAGCCACTTCCTTTCAGAAAAAAAAGTATCTTTGCGCATCAAAAAATAATCGTATGAAAAACATTCTCATCACCGGCGGCGCCGGCTTCATCGGATCACACGTAGTCAGGCTTTTTGTAAACAAATATCCTGATTATCATATATTTAACTTAGACAAGCTCACGTATGCGGGCAATTTGGAGAACCTGACGGATGTGATGGACAAACCCAACTACACATTCGTGAAAGGCGACATCGAGAACTTGGACTTCGTGATGGAACTCTTCCGGGAGCATCGTTTCGACGGGGTGATCCACCTTGCCGCGGAGTCGCACGTGGACCGCTCCATCGAGGACCCGATGACGTTCATCCACACCAACGTCCTCGGCACTGTGCACCTGCTCAACGCCGCCCGCGAAATCTGGAAAGGCTGCGAAGAGGGCAAGAAATTCTACCAGATTTCCACGGACGAGGTGTATGGCGCCCTCGGCGACACCGGTTCCTTCAGCGAGACCACGGCTTACAACCCGCACAGTCCCTACTCCGCCGCGAAGGCCAGCGCGGACCATTTCGTGCGCGCCTACCACGACACGTACAAGCTGCCGACCGTCATCTCCAACTGCTCCAACAACTACGGTCCTAACCAATTCCCGGAAAAGCTTATTCCACTGTTTATCAACAACATAAAGCACAACAAGCCGCTCCCTGTCTATGGTCAGGGACTCAACGTGCGCGACTGGCTCTACGTGGAGGACCATGCGGAGGCCATCGACCTCATCTTCCACAAGGCCGCGCCCGGCAGCACCTATAACATCGGCGGCAACAACGAGTGGCGCAACATCGACCTCATCAAGAAACTGATTGAGATCATGGACCGCAGACTCGGCCGCGCCGAGGGCGAGTCGCTGAAACTCATCACCTACGTCACCGACCGCGCCGGCCACGACTTCCGCTATGCCATCAACGCCTCCAAAATCCGCGAGGAGTTGGGCTGGGAACCGAAAGTGAAGTTCGACGAAGGCTTCGAAAAAACCGTCGATTGGTACCTCGCCAACGAAGAGTGGTTCAACCACGTGACCTCCGGCGAATACGAGGAGTATTACAAAAAGATGTACGAGGGGCGTTAGTTGTTGGCTGTTGGCTATTGGCTGTTAGCTGTTGGCTATTGGCATTTGGCTGTCCGAAAAAAACAGGTGGCCAAATGCCAAATTTTTTGTATTTTTGCAGGTTTTAATTTTGGATAAGAATGTTTACTGGAATTATAGAGAAAACGGGCAAAATCGTTAAGATTGAACAAGATAGGACCAACTTCGATTTCACTTTGGAGGTGGACTTTGCCGAAGAGCTGAGCATCGACCAGAGCATGGCGCACGACGGCTGCTGCCTCACCGTGGTGAAGCTGGACAAGGAGAAAAAGCAGTATGTGGTCACCGCCATGGAGGAAACGATGCTGAAAACCAACCTCGGCACCTGGAAAGTGGGCGACGAGGTGAACTTGGAACGCAGCATGCGCATGGACGGCCGTTTCGACGGTCACATCGTGCAAGGCCATGTCGATCAGACCGCCGTCTGCGAGAAAGTGGTCGATGAAAACGGCAGCTGGCGCTTCTATTTCACCTACGACCCCGACAAGAACAATTTCACCGTGCCCAAAGGATCCATCTCCGTCAACGGCGTCAGCCTCACCGTGGTGGACTCCGAGAAAGGGCACTTCTCCGTCGCCATCATCCCCTACACCTACAAGGTCACCAACTTCCACAACCTGAAGCCCGGTTCCGTCGTCAACATCGAGTTCGACGTCTTCGGAAAATATGTGCAACGCCTCTTGGACGAATATTTCTCCAACAGGGAAAAATAAAAACGCCCTTTCTGCGTTACACCCATTTCACCAAAAAAAAAGATCTTTTGAAAAAGAGAACAAACATATTCGTCAAAACCGCCTTCAGCCTGCTGGTCATAGCTGTGCTGACGGCTTGCTCCACCTCCAAGAACACATTCCCGAACCGTGCCTACCACAACGTGACTTGCAAGTACAACGTCTATTGGAACGGCAACCAGGCAATGAAGGACGCCGAGAAGGAGCTGGCCAAGCTGTCGAAGGACAACTACACGGTCACGCTGCCGATTTACAACTATCCCGACAAATCCGATTTGGGTTCGAGCCTCTCCTACCTGGACCGCACCATCGAAAAGTCGTCGAAAGCCATCCACAAGCACTCCATGATGTTCAAGGGCAAGGAGTACGTCAAGACCATCGACGACGCCTACTTCCTGATGGCCAAGTCCTACTTCTACAAGCAGGACTACGTGCAGGCGCAGCGGGTGCTGAATTACATCGCCCACACCTATCCGAAGTCGAACATCCGGAACGAGGCCGAGGTGTTGCTGGCCCGCGCGCAGATGCGGCAGGGCTACTTCGCCAGCGCGGATGAGCTGCTGGAGACTATCCGCTACATGAACGACAAGAAGAACAAGAAGAACTTCGCCGTCCTTTTCAACGCAGCCAAGGCGGAATACCACCTCACCGCACCCGACGGCGACGTGCAGGAAGCCATCGACTACATCGGCAACGCCCTCGCCAACCATCCGAAACGGGAGTTCCGCACCCGTCTGCAGCTGATTCTCGGCGAACTGTACGAAAACCTCGGACAGCAGGCGGAAGCCCAGAAGAACTTCAAGACCGTCATCAAGAAATCCAACAACTACGAGATGACCTTCTGCGCCCAGATGCACCTCGCCGCCAACTACGACGGCACGGAATCCAACCGCAACGCCATCACCAAACAGCTCAACAAGATGCTGGGCGACAAGAAGAACGAGAACTACCGCGACCAGATCTACTACGCTTTCTCTGAAATCGCCCGCATCGACGAGGACACCGATCTGCGCATGGACTACCTGGCCAAGTCCGTGGCCGCCTCCACCGAAAACAACTACCAGAAAACCTTCTCCAGCATCACACTCGCCGACCTCTACTTCGAGGAGAACGAGTACCGCGAGGCGCAACACTACTACGACACCGCCATGCTGTCCATCCCCAAAAACTATCCCAACTACGAAGAGCTGCAGAAAAAATCCAACGTGCTGAAGGATCTTGTGGAAAAATTGGATGAAATCGACCTGCAGGACAGCCTTTTGCGCATTGCGAACCTGCCCGAGGCACAGCGAAATGCGTGGGTCAGGAAGATGATTGCCGACTACACGGAGGCCGAACGCAAGGCCGCCGCCGAAGAGGCCGAACGGATGCTTGCCATGCAGAACGCCGCCTCCTACACCAATATCAACAACCAAAGCAACTCCAACGGCAAATGGTATTTCTACAACCAGTCGCTGGTCACCGCCGGACAACAGGACTTCTTCCGCCGTTTCGGCAACCGTAAGCTGGAAGACAACTGGTTCATCAGCAACAAGACCCAGATCTCCTTCGACGACATGGCCCTGCTGAACGACCCGTCGCTGGCCCGCGACACGGTGGAGTACGACGAGGACGGCAACCCGATTCCCAGACGGGAAACCGACCCCAAGAAAGAGGCATACTACCTGCAGGACTTGCCGATGACGCCGGGCGCCAAAGACACCGCTAACGCCATCATTGCCAAAGACTTATACGAGACGGGCTTTATGTATCAAGACATGTTGCACGACAGAAAGCGCGCCTGCTCCTCCTTCGAGTTGCTGCTGCAACGCTACCCGAAAAGCGAATACGCCCTTCCCTCCATCTACATGCTCTACACCATCTACCAAAAAGCCGGCGACCCCAAGGCCGACTCTTACAAGAACCTCTTGCTAACCCAACACCCCGAAACCGACTACGCCAAGCTGATCCAAGATCCCGACTACTATAACAAGCTGGCAGAAAGGGAGAAAACCTTGGAAAAACAGTACGCGCAAATGTATGAGGATTTCACGAACAAGCGCTGGCAGAATGTCGTGACCACCGCTGACGCCGCCATCCCGAACTGCACCGAAGAAACCCTCAAGTCCCAATACGCCTACCTCCGCGCCATCGCCGCCGGTCAAATCTATAATCAGGACACCCTCATCGTCGGGATGACAAACATCGTCCAAAACTACTCCCAACAGCCGGTGGCGGAACTGGCCCGCTACTTCCTGTCGAACTTCACGAAAGAGCAAATCCAGAAAAGCATGGGCATTGAAGAGAACGACACGCTGAAAAACGAGGCGCTGGAGCAGGTGATCCAACCCACCCAAAGCAAACAAAGCATATTCACCTTCAATGCCGAGGAACAACACTACATCGTCCTCTTGGTGAAATCCGATGCACTCCCCCTGCAAACCGTCAAGCAGAACCTCACCAACTTCAACAACACGAATTTCAGTCTCAAAAAACTGACTATCAGTAGTTTCATGATTGACAACAAGCGCCAGATGGTGACGCTTTCCAAGTTCGACAACAGCTCCGACGCCATGGACTACTACTACATTCTCATGAAGGACGCTGGTTTCAAGGAAGACATCGCCAACGGGAATATCGAAGTGTTCGCCATGAGCACAACCAATTATACCTCTTTTTACAACAAACGAAACGAACGGGGAAATTATCCCGACTTTTTCAACGAAAATTATCTTAAAAAACAATAAATACAGAAGTCTATGAGAGAAGTTGATACTCGTGAAATCAGCGGTGCGGCTGTAAACGTCATCGCACAAGGCACCCAACTGCAGGGCAATATGGTCACCGTGTCTGACTGCCGCATCGACGGCATCCTGCGCGGAAACATCGAATCCAAAGCCAAAATCATCGTCGGCAGAAGCGGCTCGGTGGAAGGCAACATCAAATGCGTCAACATCGAGATTGAAGGCACCGTGAAAGCCGAGTCCTTAGTGGTGACGGAGCTGCTCGCGCTGAAGGCCACCGCCAACCTGATCGGCAACATCGAGACCGGCAAAATCGCCATCGAGCCCGGTGCTGAGTTCTCCGGCAACTGCAAAATGCGCAACAACCGCACCGCAGCCCCGCAACAAGCCCCGCAGCAACCCGAACGGAAATAGTGCATGCCCGAACCGACCAACAAGAAAAAGGACTCTCCCATACACCAATACGCCGTTTACACCAACCTCGCGTTTGAGATGGGAGCCGTTATCGCGTTGGGTGTTTTTGGAGGTATTAAATTAGACAAACTACTGAATACCAGTCCTTTATTCACAATTATCTGTTCCTTGGCCGGCATCGCGCTGTCACTATACCTCATCATAAGATCCTCATTAAAAGAACAAAAAAACAAAAAGAATGGGCAAAAAAATCCCGATTAGGAAATTCTCGTTCCGGATTATCGTGTTTTCCGTCATCATGGCCGGACTGGCGCTGCTTTTCCAATGGCTGTGCCCGCAGTGGGCCACCCCCGCCCTGCCCTTCATCGTGCTCTTCTTCTTCCTGTTAACCCTGTTCACCATGTTTGTCGTTCTCCGCGACAAAGAGGGTAAAGACGGCAAAAAATTCGTGTCTTCGTACATGTTGTCCCGCACCGTGAAATTCCTTTCCTGCATCCTCTTCCTTTTCCTCTATATATTTCTGAATCAAAAAGATGCAATCCGTTTTGCCATCGCGTTTCTCGTCATTTACTTCCTATACGCCATCTTTGAAGTCTTTCTACTGAAGAAGGAAAATGAATAAGACATCGCTGCTTTACAACGGAAAATCCAAGCAGATTTTCGCCACCGAAAGTCAGAACTTCGTCATCATGAGCTACAAAGATGACGAAACGGCCTATTACGGTGTGAAAAAATCCACCATTCCGAACAAAGGTGCGTTGAACAACAAGATTTCCTCCATGATTTTCCGGTTTCTGCAAAAAAACGGTATTCACACGCACTTTGTAGAACAATTGAACGAGAGCGAACAGCTGTGCCGCCGCGCCACCGCCCTGCCCCTGGAATTCATCGTGCGCAACGTGATCGCCGGCACCCTCTCCCGCCGTCTCGACATCGAAGAAGGCACCCTCCCGAAAAAAACCATCTACGAAATCTGCCTGAAAAACGATGTCCTGCGTGACCCGCTCATCAACCACTATCACGTGGAAGCTCTCGGGATAACAGATGAGCCCACTTTGCTTAAAATCCAAGACAACATGCAGAAAATCAACACTTTGTTGAAAGATCTGCTTAAAAAAATCCATATCGACCTGATTGACTTCAAAATGGAATTCGGGTTCGACAACGAAGGCGAGGTGATGCTCATCGACGAAATCTCGCCCGACACCGCACGATTCTGGGATTCCGACACGCACGAAAAGCTGGACAGCGACCTGTTCAGTCGTGACCTCGGCGACATCGAAATAGCTTATAAAGAAGTACTTACACGCATTGAAACCGTTTTACAAGATGAATAAAAAAGACTTGCGGCAAAGTATCCGCGCCGCCAAAAAGCAGCACACACCGGAAAAACTGCGGAAACAGTCGGCGGCGGTGATGCAAAAGCTGGCGGAACATCCCCGGTTCCTCGCCGCCGAGAAGGTGATGCTCTACGCCTCCCTCCCCGACGAGGTGGAAACGCTTGCGTTCATCGAATCCTGGCGGCACCGCAAGACCATCGTGCTGCCCACCGTTGTCGGCGACGACATCATTCCCGTGGAGCTGGCTGACGACACGGCATTTGCAGAGGGCGACTTCCATATTCCCGAACCGCAGAACCACCCTTACACCGGCGACTTCGACCTGATTGTGGTCCCCGGCATGGCTTTCGACGCGGAGGGACACCGCTTGGGCCGCGGCCGAGGCTACTACGACCGCTTTCTGGCCCTCCATCCGCAAGTCCACACCATCGGGCTCTGCTTCGACTTCCAATTCGTGCCGAAAGTCCCCTGCGAACCGCACGACCGCATTATAGACGAAATCCTGACCGTATAACCCAAAAAATCGTATCTTTGCAAGTTTTTAAAAATTTGCAGAGTCATGAATACAATCGAACAACAATTTCAGGAAATTCTTCAAGACAGAAAGCCTGAAAATCTCTATAAACCAATATCTTACATTCTCTTACAACCAGGCAAGCGCTTGCGTCCGCAATTAGTGCGCATGGCCTCCGCCATGTTCGGCGGCGACCCAGAGCAGACGGAACTGGTGGCCACCGCCTTTGAAATGCTGCACAACTTCACCCTGATCCACGACGACATCATGGACAAGGCGGACGTGCGGCGCGGTCAACCGACCGTTTACAAGAAATGGAACAGCAATATCGCCATCTTGTCGGGCGATGCCCTCGCGGTGATGGCCATGCAGCAACTCCTCAAGCTGCAATGCGACCCGAAAACCTCCCTGGCCCTTCTGGACATTTTCGCCCAAACGGCATTGGAAGTGTGTGAGGGCCAGCAGTTTGACTTGGATTTTGAAACTTCGGAAGAGGTTCCCATCGACGAATACCTGAAAATGATCCGCCTGAAAACCGCCGTCATGTTCGCCGGCTGCCTCAAGTCCGGCGGTCGTTATGCCGATGCCGACGAGCAGAGCCTGCAGGCCCTCTACGACCTGGGCATCCACTTGGGTTATGCCTTCCAGCTGGCAGACGACCTTTTGGACGTTTATGCCGACGAAAGCGTTTTCGGCAAAGCGGTGGGAGGCGACATCAAAGACAACAAGAAAACGTTTGTCTATCTGAAAGCCTTGGAACTGGCCAACGAATCCCAGAAAATGGAACTCAAACGCCTTTTTTCCACCTCAGATATGGATGAAAAGGAAAAATTCAACCGCGTAAAGGCCATCTTCGATGCCGTGGACGTCAAAAAAATCACCGAAGAGGCGATTTCTCACTTCACAGACCTGTGTTTGGAGGACATCCGCCGCATCAACACCCAGGATGAGAACAAATCCGGCCTGCTGTCCCTGATTCACCAACTGCAAAACCGCCAGAAATAAGGATGGAAAACAGCAAACGCTATTACATCATACTGGCCGCCCTCGGCATTCTCCTGTTGGGATACACAATCCGGCTGTTCCACCTGCAGGTGCTCGACAAGTCGTACCGTCGCAAAGCCAACGAAAACGCCATCCGTGAGAAGACCATCCACCCGGCGCGCGGCTTCATCTACGACCGCAACGACTCCCTGTTGGTCTATAACGACGCCGCCTACGACTTGATGGTGGTTCCCAACGAGTTACGCAACTTCGACACGCTGGAACTCTGCCGTGTGCTGGACCTGAACATCGAAGAAGTCCGGAAGAAAATCGAGAAAGCCACGAAATATTCCAAAACAGTGCCGTCGCTTTTCAAACAGCAGATTTCCAAGGAGGACTACGGCTATCTGCAAGAAAAAATGTCGGAATTCCCTGGATTTTTCGTGCAAAGCCGCACGCTCCGCTCCTATCCGCAACCCATCGCGGCGCACATTCTGGGGTATGTCAGCGAGGTGGACGAACAGGACGTGGAAAACGACCCCTACTACAAGATGGGCGACTACATCGGGAAGAGCGGCATTGAAAAGGCATACGAGCCGGTGTTGCGCGGGGTGAAGGGAAAGCAGAAAGTGTTGGTGGACGTGCACAACCGCGAGGTGGGACCCTACAACAACGGGGAAGAGGACATCGTGGCCGTGCCGGGCATCTCCATCTGGAGCACCCTCGACATGCAGCTGCAGCGTTACGGCGAGGAACTGATGTCCGGCAAACGCGGCGCCATCGTGGCCATCGAACCCAAGACAGGGGAAATCCTCTGCTTGGTGTCCAGTCCGAACTACGACCCCAACCTGTTGGTCGGCACCGCCCGCCCGAAAAACTACGGCAAATTGGTGATGGATCCCGAGAAACCCTTGTTCAACAGAGCATTGCAGGCCGCCTACCCTCCCGGTTCCACCTTCAAGTTAGCCAACGGCCTCATCGCCCTGCAGGAACACATCATCACCCCCTCGTCCGTCTATTCCTGCTCCGGCGGCGGATATCACATCGGCAGTCACGTCGTGCACTGCCACAACTGCGGCGGACTGAACATCTACAGCGCCATCCAGCGCTCCTGCAACACCTTCTTCTGCCGCGCCTACTACAACATCCTCTCCAACCGCACCAAATACAAGAACATCGACGAAGCCTACACCGCCTGGCTCGACCTCATGAGCTCCATGGGCTTCCTGCAGGTGTTCGACACCGATTTGCCCTACGAGCTGAAAGGCCGCATCCCGACGGCTGAATACTTCGACAAAAAGTACAACAACAGCTGGAACGGCAACACGGTGGTTTCCATGGGCATCGGACAAGGCGAGGCGGCGGTGACCCCGCTGCAGATGGCCAACATGCTGGCGGTGATTGCCAACAAAGGCTATTACATCCGTCCGCACGTGGTGCGCGCCATCGGCCACAAGGACAGCCTTAACACACAGTTCAGCAACAAGATATACTCCAAAATCGAGCCCAGGCACTTTGAGACGGTGCTTCAGGGCATGAAGATGGTGGTGACCGGCGGTACCGGACGCGGGGCACAAATCCCCGGCATCGAGGTGGCCGGCAAGACGGGCACCGCGCAGAACCCGCACGGACGCGACCACTCCGTCTTCGCCCTCATCGCCCCTGCCAACGACCCGCAGATTGTCATTTTCTGTCTGGTGGAGAACGGCGGATTCGGCGCCACCGTAGCCTGCCCCATCGCCAGCCTGATGGCCGAATTCTACCTCAACCGCAAAGTGGAACGCACCGACCTCGAACACCGTATGAAAGAACTCAATGTCAGATAAGCCATGCCCAAGTTAGACTCCCGCAATAAAATATCCAAAGGCTTCGATGTCAGGCTGATATGCTACTACCTCGCCCTGGTCGCCATCGGCTGGATCACCATATACTCCACCTGTTACATCCCCGACGGCTCCACCCCGATCTTCGACTTCGGCCAACCCTACAGCCGCCAGATGCTCTGGATCGGCGCCGCCATCGTCCTGGCCGTGGTCATCCTGCTGATCGACACCGGCATCATACAGCATTATGCCTACTTCTTCTATCTGTTCTGCCTTCTATTGATGATACTGGTCATCTTTGTCGGTGCGGAAATCAACGGCGCCAAATCGTGGATCCGCATCGGCGCGTTCAGCATACAGCCCACGGAATTCATGAAAGTGGCCACTGCGTTGGCGTTGGCCAAATTCATGCACGAGGGCAAGACCGACACCCAGCGCCGGAACGTGTGGCTCGTGCAGATCGGTCTTATCGCCGTGCCGGTCATCGTGGCGCTGCTGCAACACGACGCGGGCTCCGCACTCGTCTTTTTCTCCTTCATCATCCTCTTCTACCGTGAAGGGTTGAGCGCGGAATTCCTGGTGTTCGGCATCATCGCGGCCGCACTCGCCATCATCACCCTGAAATGGAACGAGACCTACTCCATCGCCCTGATCACAGCCGCTTTCATCGGCTTCATGATCTACAACCGCACGCAAAAGAAGAAAATCCGGCGCAATATCATCGTCTATGTGGCCAGCATCGTGTTTGTCTTTTCCGTCAATTTCATGTACGAACACGGACTGGAGCCCCACCAGAAAGGCCGTATCGACACCATCCTGGGCAAAACCTCCGACCCGCTTGGCGCCGATTTCAACCTCAACCAATCCAAAATCGCCATCGGATCGGGCGGCATGTTCGGCAAAGGCTACCTCAAAGGCACCCAGACCAAACTCAAATTCGTGCCGGAACAAAGCACCGACTTCATCTTCTGCGCCATCGGCGAGGAATGGGGTTTCTTCGGCACCTTGGTGGTCTTCGGTCTCTACGGCGCACTGATCTTCCGGATTCTGAAACTATCTGAAAAACAGCGGAATCCGTTTGTCCGATACTATGGCTACGGCATCGCCGGCATCTTCATCGTCCACTTTTTCATCAACATCGGCATGACCATCGGACTGCTGCCCATCATCGGCATCCCACTGCCCTTCATCAGCTACGGAGGCTCCTCCCTCTGGGCCTTCACCATGATGCTCTTCTGCTTCATCAAACTGAATGATAACTAAGTGAGTAGTGAATAGTGAGCAGTGAACAGGGTCAAGGGTCAAGGGAACAGGGAAAAGGGAAAAGGGAAAAGGGAAAAGTTATTAATTATTAGTATCGATCGAAGAACCATATATATGAACAACTTCCTTAAGCAGCCCCGAAGGGGCAAGACGAGCGAAGCGCTAATAACCCCATACAAGCGAAGCGCAGTGTGGGGCTAAACAAACACCAAAAGCCTATGAATACACTTACCCAAATGGCGGCGACCTACGCCCAAAAGACTCCGACCTCCTGCGTGCCGCTGGCGCAGTCCGGCTCGCACCGGCGCTACTACCGTTTCACCTTTGAGGACAACAGCACCCTGATAGGGGCTTACAACGAGGATGTTACGGAGAACCGCGCCTTCTTCGAATACACCCGCTTTTTCGACGCACAAGGACTGAACGTGCCGAAATTGCTCGCCGTCCACGAAGACCAAAAGCACTACCTGCTCAACGATTTGGGTACGCAAACACTGTACGACAAACTGTGTGAGATCAGGAAGGAAAACGGTGGATTCCAAGAAGTTATGGACGACTATCGAAAGGTCGTGGCCGCCCTGCCGAAATTCCAACTGACCGCGAAAAAGGGTCTGGACATGTCGGTGGCCTACCCCCGCGCCGCCTTTGACCGGCAGTCCATGCAATGGGATCTCAACTATTTCAAATACTACTATCTGAAAATGGTGTATATCCCCTTCAACGAGCAACTGTTGGAAGATGATTATCAGGCTTTTATGGATTACCTGCTCGCTGCCGACGATGACTATTTCCTTTACCGCGATTTCCAGTCGAGGAACATCATGGTACTTCAAGACGATGTGTATTTTATTGACTATCAAGGTGGTAGAAAAGGGGCGTTGCAGTACGACATCGCCTCGCTGCTCTACGATGCCAAGGCCGACCTCTCCCCCGAAATCCGCGAAGAGCTGCTGGAATGCTACTTGGACAACCTCTCGCAACTCATTCCGGTGGACAGGCAGCAATTCAAAGCCTATTTCAACGCGTTCGCCCTCATCCGCATCATGCAGGCGATGGGCGCATACGGCTACCGGGGCTATTTCGAGCGGAAGACGCACTTCCTGCAGAGTGTGCCTTACGCCATCCGCAATATGCGCTACCTGCTGGAGCACCATACTTTGCCGGAACATTTGACCGAACTGCGCCAGGTCCTGCAGACCGTGGTGGACAGTTACGTGGAAACAACACCGCAAAATACTGAAAATCTTACTGTTACAATTCAAAGTTTCTCATATAAGAAAGGGATTCCAGCGGACAATTCCGGCAACGGCGGCGGTTTCGTCTTCGATTGTCGCGCCCTGCCCAACCCGGGCCGGGAAAAACAATATGCCACTTTCACTGGCAGAGACGAATGCGTTATCCGTTATCTGAAACAGTACAAAGAAGTGGAAACATTTGAGAACCACGTGTTTGCAATAGTGGATATGTCGGTGGACAACTATTTGGAACGGAAGTTCACGCATCTGACGGTCAATTTCGGCTGCACGGGCGGCCAGCATCGTTCGGTCTATTTCGCCGAGCGGACCGCCAAGCACCTGCGCGCCAAATATCCTCAAATCGAGGTGGAACTGAAACACACGAATTTAGCCTCACGATAGTAGAGACAAGGTATAGCGTATAGAATTTCCACATTAAAACACATTTCTGGGCTTAAATATCGTCACTCGTTTCATCGCTCATATTCAATCACTAATGAAATATTCTGAGGATCCAATATTTTCGGTGTCTTGATATATTTGCGCCATCCTCCAGGCAGTGCGGCGTAGTTTCCGGTGACATGTATTGTCAGCAAATATTGCAAATCATCGACCTGTTCGAAATTCACACCAACCGAAATAACCTCAGTCGGCACAACTCCTGAAACAATAATCAAAGAATGAGTTGAAAAGTCAAAAGTAGGAGCGTCGGGACAAAGGCTCAATAAAGTGGCATTGTCATTTACAAGTGTGATAGAATTCATGGATATAATCCAACAAGGTACGGAATCAGTAACATCTTCCCATGCAAATTCAAACTGTTCCGGCGGAGTGGGCGGTTCGGGTTCTGGTTCCGGCCGCTCGCACGCGGCGAACAGGGCGAAAGCTGCCAGTGCGGCGACACACAGCAAAAACTGGAGTTTTACCCCGTTTTTTTGAGTTTGTGTAACGTCTTTTTTCATTGTTTTGTTGTTTTTCGGGTTAAAATTCTTCGGCAAAGATACACTTTTTTGACTTGCAACTTGTGATTAATCATTTGAATGGCAAAAGTAATGTTTTTTATCCGTAGGGATGTGGGAATTCGTCATTATCGTGTCATTTATGACGAACTTTTTCCATACTAAAAAGTCTATCGGCTCATAGCCAGAAATCCCGAAATCTCAGCCGTCAAAATCATGGAACGGACCCATTTCTCCCAATCCACCGTCAACCGCATCCTCGGCCAGCTCAAGGCCGACGGCCTCATCGAATACGACGGCAGCAAGAAGACTGGAGGGTACCGCGTGGTGAACCACAAAAACCAACAACAAGAACCAAGCAATGTGCAATAAATCAGTTGTTTCCAGCATAAAAGGTGTTAACAAAACATAATAATGCGGGATAATGGGGAAAAAGGTGGTGAAGATGGTGGATTTTCCAGTAAAAATCGTACCTTTGCCGTCTTAAAATTGAGAAGATGGAAAAGAGTGCCGAGACCCCTTTGATGAGGCAATACAACCAATTCAAAGCCAAACATCCCGATGCCATTTTACTGTTCCGGGTGGGGGATTTTTACGAGACTTACGGCGAAGACGCCGTCAAAACGTCCAAGATTTTAGGTATCACGCTGACCCGTCACGGGAAGGGCGCGTCGCAGACCGAGCTGGCGGGATTTCCCCACCACGCCCTCGACACGTACCTGCCGCGGCTTGTGCGCGCCGGCTACCGTGTGGCCATCTGCGAACAACTCGAAGACCCAAAACTCACCAAAACCCTCGTGAAACGCGGTATCATTGAATTGGTTACGCCCGGTGTCTCCATCAACGACAAGGTGCTCGAACAGCGCGAGAACAACTTCCTCGCCGCCATCCATCTTACCGACAAACAGAGCGGTATCGCCTTCCTTGACATCTCCACCGGCGAATTTTACATCGCCGAAGGGAACTATGAATACCTCGACAAGCTCTTCCAGAACTTCAAACCGATGGAGCTGGTCATCCAGAAGGGCAAAACGCAGACCTTCAAGCAGAATTTCGGAGAGAAAATGCTGCTCACCCAGCTCGACGACTGGGTTTTCAAAACCGACTACACCCGCGAGCTGCTGACCAAACACTTCCACACCAAATCGCTCAAGGGTTTCGGCGTGGAAGACCTGCCGCTCGGCATTATTGCCGCCGGCGCCGCCCTCCATTACATCTACGAGACGCAGAACCATAAAATACAGCATATCACCAAGATAAGCCGCATTGAGGAGGATCTCTACGTCTGGCTCGACAAGTTCACTATCCGCAACCTCGAACTGATCCACTCGTCCAATGAGAACGCCGTCACCCTGCTCGACGTGCTCGACGAGACCCAAACCCCGATGGGTTCCCGTATGCTGCGCAAATGGATTCTCATGCCGTTGAAGGAGAAGTCACTCATCGACAAGCGTCTTTCCGTGGTGGAGTATCTTATTAACAACCAAGATTTTACCTACCAGCTGACCGACATTCTCAAGCAGATGGGCGACTTAGAGCGTATGGTTTCCAAAATCGCCACGGGCAAGATCAATCCGCGCGAGGCATTGCAGTTGGCCACCTCCCTGCGCGCCGCCGAACAGCTGAAAGCCCTCTGCGAGAAAGCGCAATCGCCTATCCTGAAAGAGATTGCCGACAAGCTCAACCCCTGCGTGAACGTCTGCAAGCGCATCGAGAAGGAGATTCGCGAAGACCCGCCGGTGGTGCCCAGCAAAGGCGGCATCTTCCAGCGCGGCGTCAATGCCGAACTCGACGAGCTCACCGACCTGGCCACCAACAGTCGCGGCATCCTCGCTGACATCCAGCAGCGCGAAGCCGAGAAAACCGGCATCAACTCGCTGAAAATCGGCTTCAACAACGTGTTCGGCTATTACCTTGAGGTGACGAACACCTACAAGTCGAAGGTGCCGGCGGAGTGGACCCGCAAGCAGACCCTCACCGGCAGCGAACGTTATATCACCGAGGAACTTAAGGAGCTGGAAACCAAAATATTGACCGCTCAAGAGAAGATTCTCGAAATCGAGGTGCGACTCTATAACGAATTGGTGGTCAGTCTCGCCGACTACATCCCCATCATCCAGAACAACGCCCGCCTCGCCGCCCGTTTGGACGTACTCAACGCCTTCGCCTACTGTGCCGTGCAGTACCAATATACCAAGCCGACCATCAGCAACTTCCAAAGCATCGACATCAAGGACGGCCGTCACCCAGTGATCGAGCGGCAGCTCCCACCCGAGGAGCCCTATATCGCCAACGACATCTACCTGGACACGGACAAGCAGCAGATCATCGTGATCACCGGTCCGAACATGTCGGGTAAGTCGGCGTTGCTGCGGCAGACCGCGCTCATCACGCTGATGGCGCAAATGGGCTGCTACGTGCCCGCCCGCGAGTGCACCATCGGCATCGTCGATAAGATCTTCACCCGCGTGGGCGCCTCCGACAACATCTCCACCGGCGAATCCACCTTCATGGTCGAGATGAACGAGACC
>JAEEGJ010012764.1_pt1 | contig 20659 bp, 20 predicted proteins | sample 8958761 | NCBI WGS metagenome assembly JAEEGJ01 (sample SAMN16246546, study PRJNA631951) | gut metagenome | biome: gut microbiome; feature: rumen; material: RS-attached | host: Bos | place: Iran: Karaj | collected 2018-10
CTCTCTCCTTCTCTTCCGGAGCGGAGTCGATGGAGTCGAAGCTCTTGATCTCTGACAGACCCTTCTTTGCAAGGTGCAGGGTGATAGCAGCGGTCAAAGTGGTCTTACCGTGGTCAACGTGGCCAATCGTACCAATGTTGACGTGCGGTTTAGTTCTTTCGAATTTTTCTTTTGCCATTTTGTTTTCTATTTAAGGTTATGAACTCTTATCCACAAAAAATCGAGCCGATGGGGAGAATTGAACTCCCGACCCCTTCCTTACCAAGGAAGTGCTCTACCGCTGAGCTACATCGGCTTGTTTGTTCATCTGAGCGGAAGACGGGGCTCGAACCCGCCACCTAAAGCTTGGAAGGCTTTCGCTCTGCCAAATGAGCTACTTCCGCTTGTCCGCTTGACTGTGGGGGAAGGTGGACTCGAACCACCGAACGGATACCCGGACAGATTTACAGTCTGTTGCAATTGCCACTATGCGACTCCCCCGTGTTTATCAAATAACTGAGCCGGTAGACGGACTCGAACCGCCGACAGGCTGATTACAAATCAGCTACTCTACCAACTGAGTTATACCGGCATGATGTGAAAGAACAATTTGTTTCTTTTTTACCTCCCCTCTTGTCTGAAAAGGTGTGCAAAAATAGAGCTTTTTCCTGAATTGACAATACGTTTTCGGCATTTTTTTCGAAAAAAAATCACGTTTTGCCATAATTTAATTGATAATCAATAATTTAAATAAACAATAAAATCGATAAAAAAAGGAAACCAAACCGGCTTTTTCGGATTGGCTTCCCCTTTTTTGTGCTTTTTTTGATACTAACGTGAGGGTTTATTTGGTGCTTTTACCCTTGTATTTCTCAAGTTGTTTCTTCAATGCGTCGATGCAGGAGTCGACGGATTCCTCAAAAGTCTTGCTTTGCTTGCTGGCATAAAGGTCGTCGCCCCTAAGCACAAGGCGAATATCGGCAATCTTGTTTTCGGGGGTGTCGGTGTTGTCGAGTTTCAACGTGACCTCGGCACTAATCACCTCGCTGTACTTGGCGCAAAGCTTTTCCACTTTCTGCGTAATGAAGTCTTCAAGTTTTTGGTCAGCCTTGAAGTGAACTGAATTGATCATGACTTTCATAATAAACTCCTTTCTTTAAATCACCCTTTCGGGTGGGCTTGTTTATGAATTTTCTTAAGTTGTTCTATAGTGTTATGGGCATAGATCTGGGTGGTGGCCAAGTTCTCATGGCCAAGCAACTTTTGAATGGCCACCAGACTTGCACCTTCATCCAATAGATGGGTGGCAAAAGTGTGACGAAGCACATGCGGACTTTTCTGCTTCAAGGTGGTCACACCCTCCAGCATGTGGTGCACCTTATTATATACAAAGGTCGGCGACATTTCCTTGCCCTTATCGTTCAAAAGCAATCGGTCGGCTTTCTCTGCAAATGTAGCATCACGCAATTCCTGATATTGTGCAATCATTTTTACCATCATCATAGATAACGGAACAAATCGGTCTTTATTACGCTTGCCGTGAATTTTTAGCAGCATGCCTGCTTGGTCAACATCTGCATCATGAAGTCCGCGCAACTCAGCTTGACGCATCCCCGTTTGATAGAGCAATTCAAACAAAAGCCGGTCGCGCTGCGTGACGAAATCATTGTCCCCATCGAATGACACCTTATTAATATCAGTTTCTGTGACAAATTTCACCAAGGTCTTGGGCGTTTTCAGCGCCCTGATGCCTGTCATCGGTGACTTCTCCATCAGTTCTTCACGGAGACAGTATTTGTAGAAGGTTCTCAATGTGGATACCTTCCGATTGATGCTGCGGTTAACTAGTCCTTCCTCCTTCAATTTGACGATGTAGGATTTCACCATCGCCGGTTCCACCTTGGTAAGGTCTTCGGTTTCGTATGTATGTTGTATGTAATCAGCAAATTGCCTCATATCGCGGCTGTAGGCTTCAACCGTTAGCGTTGAGAATCGTTTCTCCGCTTTGATGAATGATATGAACGATTCAATGAGCATAACAAAAAACTTCGCCGTAAAATTAGTAATAATTTACCAATTCACAGCGAAGTTTGCCTAAAAAAATTATTTTTCCTAAGCGGGCGCTTCCGTATCAACTACGGAACGAATTACATATTCTCTTCAGCCTGACGGAGTTTCTGCACGTAGATAGCCTTCATCAGCTGTGCACGCTTGATGACTGAGGGCTTGGTGAACTGTTGACGCTTGCGCAATTCTTTCACGACGCCGGTCTTTTCATACTTTCTCTTGTAGCGCTTCAAAGCTCTGTCGATGCTTTCGCCTTCTTTTACAGGAACAATAATCATTTTAAAACACTTCCTTCTTTTAAATTGTTAATACTTGGTTGATTTTTGAGGCCGCAAAAATACAACTTTTTCTTTTTCGCCAACAAAAAATTATGGAAAAATGCAAAAGTTTTGAATCTGATGATAAACCTTTGACAAAATCCATCTTTTTTCTAATTTTGCAGTTTTAATCAACTAAACGTTTAGAATATATGCAATTACTTACCATTGGATGGCCTGAGATTCTCCTCATCGCACTAATTGTTCTGTTGCTCTTCGGCGCAAAGAAGATCCCAGAGCTGATGAAGAGTTTGGGCAAAGGAGCGAAGAGCTTCAAGGACGGCATGAACGGCGTAGAAGAACCTGAGATCAAGGAAGACAAGGAAAAGAAGGAATGAGCGAACGGGAGGTCAGTTCTTTCTGGGATCACTTGGATGTGCTTCGGAAAGTGCTGTTCCGCTGCCTGATTGCATGGTTTGTCGGGGCGGTGGCTGCGTTCTGCTTCAAGAACCAACTTTTCGGCATGCTGTTTGCACCCTCGCGCGATGACTTCATCTCGTACCAAGGCTTGGCATGGCTTTGTGAGCGCACAGGTTGGCATTCGCTCTGCCCTGGCAGTTTTCAGGCTTCATTCATCAACACGGAGTTGGCGGCACAGTTCATGACCCACATCAAGGTGGCCCTCGGGGCGGGACTCGTGGTGGTTTCGCCTTACCTCATCGTGCAACTTTACGGCTTCATCGCGCCTGCACTCTATGAAAAGGAGAAACGCCATGCCACACCTATTATAATATGGGGCACGCTGCTCTTCATCTTGGGTGTGTTGATGAACTACTTTATCATCTTCCCCTTCGCCTTCCGTTTCCTTAACGATTATCAAGTGTATGAAGAGGTGAGAAACCAAATTTCCCTCTCGTCCTACATCTCCAACCTAGTCATGCTCAGCCTGCTGATGGGTATTCTCTTTGAGATTCCCATCGTCAATTATCTCCTTGCCAAAGCTGGATTGCTACAAGCGGCGACCTTGAAGAAATACCGTCGGCACGCCATCGTGGCCATTGCCATCGTGGCGGCCATCATCACTCCCACCGGCGATGCTGTAACACTGACGCTGGTCACATTGCCAATTTATTTGCTTTATGAAGTGAGTATTCACATTGTCAGTAGAACCTCAAAGCGACAAGCCGGCGTTTCGACAAGCTCAACGACCTAAGGTCCCTGAGCCCGTCGAAGGGCCGACCAAACCATAAAAGAATCAATAATAATCAATAATCAACTCTAAACAATATGTTACGAAAGATCAGAATCTGTCTACAAGTGGTCATGATGACCTTAGTGACCCTACTCCTGCTCGGCATCGGGTTCCGTGTGCATCTTTGGGCCGGCTGGGTCGCCAAAATCCAGTTCCTGCCCGCCGTCCTGGCCTTGAACTTCGGCGTCATTGCCCTACTCATCGTCTGCGCACTCCTTTTCGGGCGACTCTATTGCAGCGTGGTCTGCCCTTTGGGCATTATGCAAGACTTCTTCTCTTGGCTCGGCGACAAGTTCAAGAGAAACCGCTTCAGCTACGCCAAGGAGGTCAAATGGCTGCGCTACGGTTTCCTAGTCGTCTTCATCATCCTGCTGATCATCGGTTTTGCGCCCGTCACGACTTTGTTTGCACCCTACAGCGCCTACGGCCGCATCGTCAACAGCCTGTTCAAGCCACTGTATGACCTGCTCAACAATTGGCTGGCTGGCCTCGATGCCGCCAACGACCGCTACAACTTCACAGAAGTCCAAATTTGGACGCGCAGCGTGACGACCTTCGTGGTAGCCATCGCCACCTTAATAATATTAGGTGCACTCGCCATCTGGAAAGGCCGTCTCTATTGCAACACCATCTGCCCCGTTGGCACTACCCTCAGCTTCTTTTCGCGTTTCTCGCTGCTTCGCGTCCGATTCGACAAGGACAAGTGCAAGAACTGCGGCATGTGTGAGAAGAACTGCAAGGCACAAGCCATTGATTTCAAAGAAGGGAAAGTGGACTACTCACGTTGCGTAGTTTGCGGCGACTGCCTCGACAAATGCAAGTTTGACGCATTACACTATACTGCCAAAAAAACAGCAACCGCACCCAAGCCCGTTGACACAGAACGTCGTGCCTTCCTCGTTGGCGCAGCAGTAGCCGGCACTACAGCAGCATTGGCACAAACAGAGATGAAGGTGGATGGCGGCTTGGCAGTCATCGAGGACAAGGTGGCTCCCAAACGGAATACGCTCATCACGCCTCCCGGATCAGTATCAGCTCGCCACATGCAACGCCATTGCACAGCTTGTCAACTCTGTGTTTCAAGTTGCCCGAACAATGTGCTCCGTCCTTCCACCGATTTACAGCACTTCATGCAACCCACGATGTCGTTTGAGCGCGGCTATTGCCGTCCAGAATGCACCCGCTGCAGCGAGGTCTGCCCCACTGGTGCCATCAAACCTATCACAAGGGAAGAGAAGACCGGCATCCATGTGGGTCATGCCGTTTGGATTAAAGATAATTGTGTTGTGTTGACCGATGGTGTGAGTTGTGGCAACTGCGCACGCCACTGCCCGACAGGTGCCATCCAGATGATAGACTACGAAGGCCCAAAAGGCAAAGTACAAGTGCCTGCCGTGGACGAGAACAAATGCATCGGCTGCGGTGCCTGCGAGCACCTCTGCCCTGCCCGACCGTTTAGCGCAATTTATGTGGAAGGAAACACTATGCACCAACTAAGTTAATCGGCCCTTCGACAAGCTCAGGGACCTTTGCTGGCTAAAAAAAGCTAAGGTCGTTGAGCCTGTCGAAACGCCGACAACATATAAAATCTTAAAATCAACAATCATGGATAGAAGAGAATTCCTAAAACATATGGGCGGCGCGGCAGTAGCGACCTCGGTGGTGCTCTCCGCCTGCAAAAACAACGATGAATCACCCATCGTTCCCAAAAACGTCATTGATGGCCAAGGCGAGATGACCTATCGTACCAATCCCAACACGGGTGACAAGGTGTCGCTCTTGGGCTACGGCATGATGCGTCTGCCCATTGAAAACGGCGCAGATATGCGAAAAGACCCCAACGCCCGTGTCGACCAGGAAATGGTCAACGAGGAGGTGGACTACGCTTTGGCTCACGGTGTCAACTACTTCGACACGGCACCCGTTTACACAAGAGGCTATTCAGAGACCTCCACGGGCATCGCCTTATCGCGACATCCGCGTAACAGCTATTACATTGCCACCAAACTCTCCAATTTCAGCCAATCGACATGGGACGCAGAGGCTTCGAAAGCCATGTTCGAGAACTCACTCAAGCAACTACAGACCGACTACATCGACTATCTGCTCATGCACAGCATCGGTGGTTCGAACAAAGAAATGACCAGCATGGAGATGTTCAACGCCCGCTTCATGGACAATGGTATCCTCGACTGGCTCGTGGAACAGAAAAAGGCTGGCCGCATCCGCAACCTCGGCTTTTCGTTCCACGGTGACCCGAAGCTGTTCGACACCATGATGCAATGGCACGATGAAGGCCGCTATCATTGGGACTTCGTACAAATCCAGCTGAACTATGTGGACTGGAGCTTCGGTGAGATAGAAGGCGAAGGCGTCAATTCATCATACCTTTATGAGGAACTGCACCGTCGTGGTATCCCCGTAGTGATTATGGAACCGTTGCTCGGAGGAGGCCTTGCTAAGCAGCCCGACCACATCGTGAAGCAAATGAAAGAACGTGAGCCAGAGACGCCTGTCGCCCGCTGGGCCTTTCGCTTTGCCGGCACGCCTGAAGGCATCCTCACCGTGCTGAGCGGCATGACTTACATGGAACACCTGGTGCAAAACGTGGAAACCTATTCACCCTTGCGGCCCATCACACCCGAAGAAGACGAGTTCTTGATGCAGGTAGCCGAACTGTTCATCAAACTGAAAACCGTGCCGTGCACCGCCTGCAACTACTGCATGCCCTGCCCTTACGGATTGAACATTCCGGCTGTGTTTGCCTACTACAACGAGAGCATCATCCATGGCAATATGCCCACCGGCAATCGCGAGGCAAAAGCATATTGGGAAGCAAGGAAACGTTTCCTTATCGGCTACGATCGCAACATTCCTGGATTGCGGCAAGCCAGCCATTGCATCGGCTGCAACCAATGCACTGAACACTGCCCACAAGAAATCGACATCCCCGCGGAAATGCACCGCATCGATGAATTTGTGGAGCAACTTAAACAGATGTGACAACCTAAGGACAGCGGCAAGGCTGAGCACTCGGTATAGGCTCAATCTCGCCCAAGAAATGCGGTTGTTTGTTGACCAACAAATCAAGGACCACCTTCACCTTGGCCAAGGCCTCGCGGAGGTGGTTCTTCAGGTATATCTTTCTGCCCGCAGTGTAGTCCTGGGCACAAAAAGCGATGGCATCAAGGTCAAAATGCTCGGCAATGTAAATGGCACGCTCGTTGTGCCATTGCTGCGAGACCACCGTTACTGAATCCTGGGCAAAGACCTTCTTGGCCCGCACCATGGAATCAAACGTTCGGAATCCAGCACAGTCAAGATAGATGACCGAATCGGGCACACCTCTATCAACGAGCGACTGACGCATCGACTCGGGCTCGTTGTAATGGCTTATGTGGTTGTCGCCGCTGAGCAGTAAATAGGATACTTTGTGAGCAAAATAGAGTTCAGCCGCGGCATCCATACGATATTGGTAATATCTGTTCGGACGGCCATTCACAAGGGGAATGGTCCCTAAAACCAACCCAACCTTACGGTATGGCACCTCGCTTACCTCAGCATACACCCTGCCCTTGGCCTGATGTTTCACCAAACCATTGCAGATACCCATCGTGCCTCCACCGATAGCCAATACCAAAAGAAGGGCTACGAAAATCATTCTGCCCCAACGACGCTTTGCTTTCATTTTTGAGTGTTTATTTCGCAGGCTCCCACTTGCAGCGGACGGGCGACACAATGGCGCCTTCCTTCTTCAAGGCATCGAAAGCCTTGTCGACCACTTTACGGTCAAGGCCGGTCATTTCGGCCACTTTGCCGGCATTCACGGGAGCGCCAGCCTCACGCATGGCTTGCAGCACTTGTTCTTTTGCTTCCATTTTTCGAATATTTAAGGTTAAGAATAGACGGCAAAGATAGCATTTTTATTGTTGCCGCAACCCTCTCGTTACAACGTTTTCGCAAAACCTCTATCTTTGCGCCAAGATTCTATTCCTATGAAAAGCGAGAATAGAGAACGGGAAATTTACAAAACCACCCTTGTCGGCGGCGCCGTGAATGTGATTCTGCTGCTGTTCAAGTTCATTGCAGGTGTTTTAGGGCACAGCTCGGCCATGATTGCCGACGCTATCCACTCTCTTTCCGATTTCGTGACGGACATCATTGTGCTGGTCTTTGTCAAAATCAGCAACAAGCCGCAGGACAAGTCGCACGACTATGGGCACGGCAAATACGAGACTTTGGCGCTCACCATCATCGGCATTGCCTTGATGGCAGTCGCCATCAGCATCATTGTGAAAGGTGCCATTAAGATTGCATCTTGGGCCAACGGCGAGGTGCTCGAAGCGCCTGGAATGCTGGCTTTCTGGGCTGCCATCGTGTCGATTGTTCTGAAAGAGGCCGTTTACCGCTATTCCATCGTCAAAGCGAAAAAGTTGAACTCAAAGGCTTTGGAAGCCAATGCGTGGCATCATCGCAGCGACGCGCTGTCGTCAATAGGTACAGCCGTGGGCATCGGCGGTGCCATCTTCCTTGGCGAGCGTTGGACCATCCTCGACCCCGTTGCCTCGGTGGCGGTGGGTGCCTTCATTGTCAAGGTGGCTTTCGACCTGCTCAAGAACGGCATCGGTGACCTGATGGAGCAGTCACTGCCCGATGAAGTGGAAAATGAAATCCTGAAAATGGTGGCGGAGGTGCCCGGCATTGCAGAGCCTCACGACCTACGCACCCGACGCATCGGCAACCACTATGCCATCGAACTCCACATCCTGATGGACGGCGACATCAGCCTCAAGGAAGCCCACGACAAAGCCTCAGAAGTAGAAGACCTGCTCCGTCAACATTACGGAGAAGAGACCCATGTGGCTGTCCATGTGGAGCCAAAGGAGAAGCCCTCAAATAAGGCCACATTGAAAAGCATTTTGGCCCTGCTTTTCCTTGCCCTTTCCTTTGGCACACAAGCCCAAACGGTTGACAGCCTTTCACTTGGCCCTATCTTTGTCAACGAAGGCGAGACCACCATCTACCACATCAGCCGCGACCCAAAGGCAAGACAAGGCACTATCTCAGATGCCCTGCAAAATGTTCCAGGCGTTAAAGTCGACACCGAAGGCAACATCACCTTGCGTGGTGTGGACAATGTTGAGCTATTCATCAACGGGCGCCCTTCACATTTCGATGAAGAAAGCCAGAAAAACTACCTTCAACAAGTGAAGGCCGTCTCCATCGAACGCATCGAAGTGACGACCAATCCCTCGGCACAATACACTTCAGCTTCCGACACAGGCGTCATCAACATCATCACAGATACTGGCGACAGTTCTGAACAGCATCTCAGCATCGGCCTGCAATCCAACACCCGCCCCAATGTTTCGCCTTGGCTGTCCTATATTTGGAGCAACAAAAAATGGTCGTTCAACGCCAATCTGAAAGGCGGCTATTCAGGTGTCAAAGAGCATTCTCATGGCTACAGCTACTCCTTTGTCGACCATTTAGAGAGCGGCTTGCCTGGCGGCCTCGACACGACCAGCATCACGCGCTATTCCAGAAACGACACCTCTTTCAATTATGAGGTCGAGGCTTTTCTCAAAGCCGAATACCGCCCTAATCGGCAAAACGATTTCACAGTCTACTTCGGTATCACCCCAAGCATGAGCCAGTCCTCTTCATTCTCCAACACCTATCGCAAAGAATACATCAACGACATTGGAGAATACGACTATGCCATCCACAACGAAAACCGCCAAAACTACTCCGTTGGTGCCACGGGTATCGGCTGGCAGCATCGTTTCGACCAACTTGGACAATCCTTAGGCGTCTTCCTGAATTCCGAATACGATTTCGGCAAAGGCATCGCAAAAGAGCAACGTACCTTCAAGAACCAGCCCAACCTCAACCGCGATATCATCAGCACCAATGACTTCACAGACATAGGCTACGATGCCAAAGTGGAATACACTCACCCCTATCGTTTTCCAAAAAAGGAAGGAAAGGCCCCGCATTTCGGAGAAATCTACCTGAGCCTCACTGACTACATGAAGCCCGACAACAACATCGGCATATACGACACCTTGGGAGCAAACGGCTACGTCACCGACTGGAACCGTTCCGAAAACCGTCGTTTCAGCACCAACAAAGCGGCTGCCACTTTAATGGTATTGCATCATATCGGGAACTCCATCACCATCAAGCCTGGCATCAGTTGGGAAAACGCTTGGATCAAGTCACACTACCTTGACACTCCTGCATATGATACCCTTTTGCGTCATGCCTACTGGAGACCTTCATTGCACATCAGCTACCGAACACCGTCAATGCACAACTTCAGTTTCAGCTACACCCGCAAGACTTATTATCCTTGGGTGCGCTATTTCACCAGAAAGAAAATGTATGACGAAGAATCGTTCTCGGTGGGCAATCCCTCACTGAAGCCCACCCTGATAGATGTTTTCGAACTGTCGTGGGCCAAATATGCCGACCAACTGGGTTCGATGAGTGTGAAAGGCTATTTCAACAACTCCATCAACGCCATCAACATGGTGAGCGACGTGGCCTATGACTCGCTTTGGGACCGCGTGGTACCCTTCAGCATGCCCGTCAACCTTAACAAATACTACGAAACAGGCGGAGAATTCAACATCACCTATCGGCCTAATGCCACCTTCAACGTCAGATTGGAAGCCAACATCTATGATTCGCACATCGAGACCTACTACAACAAAACCTTAGACAGTCTGATTCTCAGCAATATGTGGGCCTACAACTTGCGCCTCAGCACATGGGTCAAGCTGTGGGACAAACTTGAACTTCATGCCACAGCCTATTACAATTCACCCACGCAAACGCTCTTTGCCACCAAACAAACCGCCTACGGCATCGACTTTGGCCTTCGCGCCGACTTCTTCGGAAATCGGCTCTTCTTCCTCCTTAACGCTTTCGACATCTTCAACTGGAACAAAGAAGACAACTATACCTACAATCCCTATTACATCTCCTACAAATCGAACAAGGCCAACAGCCGTTATGTCAGCGTTGAGTTGATCTATAAAATTTGGTGAACAACTTCACAATAACAGATGATTTTTCAAGTTATAAACAACATAATAATGACAAATTTCAACAACCCAAAATAATCAACATTTAAACCAATTCAAAATGAAAAAAGCATTAGCTATCGTGGCGCTCATCGCCGCAATGTTCGTTGCCGGAAATGCGCAGGCACAAACGACCATCAATGTGGGTTACGCCCCTGAGACCTTTTCCTATGGCAATAGTTCCCACAACCTACAAGGATTCTATGCTGGACTCACACAAAACGTTGGTCTGTACAAAGACTTTGACGTTGCCGTTGGTGCCCAATTCCGCATGAACACCAGAAGTGAGTCTACCACCTTTCTGGGTGTGACATCCACTACCAAGGAAAGCCAATTCCTTATTGACGTCCCGATCCTGATCAACTATGGCATTAACATCAACCGCGACATCATAGTTACGCCTTTCGTGGGTCCCATGCTGACACTTGCCCTAGCTGGCAACACCAAATACACGGTTGGCAGCAACTCCACAACTGACAATTGGTATGGCGACAACAGTAGTATGAACCGCTTCAACCTCAATGCTGTGTTTGGTGCCAATGTGAGATTCAAACAATTCAATCTTCACGGTGGTTATCGCATAGGTCTGATTGACCAAATCAAGAGTGACAACGGCACAATGAAGACTTCTGGTTTCTTTGTTGGCCTTGGTTACACTTTATAATCTGAGGTTTTCAATCGAAACAAAAAAAAGCGAACGGGTTTCCGTTCGCTTTTTTGTTGTCCAGAATACAAGATCCCTTACTCTCCCAAGAGGTGCTCAAATAAGAAGTTATCAATCTTGTTGAAAAGGTGCATCCGGCATTCTCCGTCGCCGTATTCGTAGCCGCCGTAGATGCCATGGTTCTTGTTGGGATAAATCATCAAATCGAACTGCTTGCCGTTGGAAATCATGGCCTTGATGAGTTCCATGGCGTTCTGGTAGTGGACATTGTCGTCGCCGCTGCCGTGGCAAAGCAGGTAGTTACCTTTAATCATCGCCGTGTTATGAACGGGTGAGTTCAAGTCGTATCCATCGGGGTTCTCTTGCGGCGTGCGCATAAAACGCTCAGTGTAAACGTTGTCATAATAGCGCCAGTTGGTCACAGGGGCCACCGAAACAGCCGTGCTGATGACGTCAGCTCCCTTGGTGATACCGTTGGCCGCCATAAAGCCGCCATAGCTCCAGCCATAGATGCCGATCTTGTCTGCATCTACGTAAGGTTGCTTGGCCATGTACTTAGCGAGGGTAATCATGTCTTCAGTCTCATACTTGCCAAGTTGTAGATAGGTCATCTTCTTGAACACCTCGCCTTGAGCTCCACTACCACGGTTATTGATGGACACGCTGATGATGCCATGCTGTGCCAGCAATTGCATCCACCAGTAGTCGCTGTCGGCCCATGAGTTGTTCACCGTTTGGTGACCAGGGCCGCCGTACACATATATCAACACGGGGTATTTCTTGGAGGGGTCGAAGTCAGGAGGCAGGATTTGCCATGCATCCACATCAACTTGTTTGCCATCAGGCAACACAAAAGCGGGGTCACTGATCTTCATGAGTTTCTTCTCGCCAAGATTGAAAGTCTTCAACTTTTCGGCAAACTCGTGGTTGTCTTCCAGCACGCGCACCAACTTGCCCTTGTTGGTATAGAGTTCAAACTGGCGCGGCTGGCTGATGGTGGAGTTTATATTAATAAGGTAGCTGAAGTCATTGCTGAAAGTGGCTTGGTTAGTGCCTGGGCGGCCAATCACCTCGCGCATCTTGCCTTTCAGGTTGACGGCATAGATTTGACGGTCGACAGGTGTGTTCTTGGCGGCTTGGAAATACACTTCCTTACCGTCGAAGCCGTAGACTTTCGTCACATCCCAAGGACCGTTGGTGAGTTGCTTCACCAATGTGCCGTCCATCTTGTAGAGGTAGATGTGGTTGTAGCCGCTCTTCTCAGAGGTCATCAGGAAGGTCTTGCCGTCCTCGAGGAAATGCCAGTCGTCGGTGATGTCGATGTAGTAGTCGTTGGTTTCATCGTAGAACACACGGCTCTTGCCCGTGGTGGCATTGGCGGCCAAAATCTCCAAATGGTTCTGGTGACGGTTGAGGCGTTGAATTGCCAGTGTGTTGGCATCTTTGGTCCACGCGATACGGGGCAGATAGATGTCAGTCTCCATGCCCGTATCCATCTTCACTGTCTTACCGCTTTCAAGGTCGTACACGTAGATTTCAACGATGGAATTGTCCTCGCCCGCCTTGGGATATTTGAAGCTGTACCAATCGGGATAGAGGCCTTCAAACTCCTCCATTTGGAACTCGCGCACATTGCTCTCGTCGAACTTCATGAAGGCGATCTTCTTGCTGTCGGGTGACCAATAGAAACCCTGCGAGAAGCTGAATTCCTCCTCATAGACCCAGTCGGGCGCGCCGTTGATGATATGGTTGTAGAGGCCATCGTTCGTGAATTGCTTCTCCTCCCCTGTCTTCAGGTCTTTGATGAACAAGTTGTTGTCACGCATAAAGGCGACCTTAGTGGCATCAGGCGAGAAGGTAGCCAAACGCTGCTTGCCATTGTCGGAAAGTGGTTGTAAGGTCTTGGCATTGAAGTCATAGACATAATAGGTGGCATGGAACGAATGGCGATAGATGCTCTCCATCTCGGTGGCGCACAGCATCTTGTCCTCGTTGTCGCTCAGCACATAGTCTTGAAGCCCGATGGGCATCTCCTCGCCTTCCATAACGAGGTCAGCGATGCCGAACAATGTCTTTTCCAGCTTTCCGGTCTTGTAATTGTAAATGTTGAGTTGACCTTTCTCGAAGTTGGCGTAGGTCTTGCCATCTTTCATCGAGTTCATGCCACGGACGCTCTTAGCATAGAACGTGGGGCGCTTGTAAAGATCCTCCAAATCGAAATTCTTCTTCTCTTGGGCCGAGGCCGAAATTGCTCCAAAAACAAGGAACAAACTGACTAATAGGTACTTAAATTTCATAACAAAAAGATTTAATTGCACAAAGGTAGAATTTTTTTGAAAAAAGAAAGAAAAAAACTTGTTGGTTTCGGAAAAAGCCGTATTTTTGCACCCGCATTTGGGACGGTAGCTCAGTTGGTTTAGAGCGCATGCTTGACAGGCATGAGGTCACAAGTTCGATCCTTGTTCGCCCCACACGAAACGCCGATGGCGTTTTTTTATTCAATGGAGGGACGTTAGCCCAGTTGGTTTAGAGCGCTGCCTTCACACGGCAGAGGTCACTGGTTCGAGTCCAGTACGTCCCACTACACTCTGGAAGTCAGCAATTTACGCTGACTTTTTGAGTTTAAATCGGCGCAAAAACCTTCGCTTTAAGGTTGTAGCCATACTATATTTCCAGTTTTGTCTATATAACCATCTTTACCTCCAGTTTTCACATGGGCCAATCCCTCGATGAATTCATGTGCCACATCAAACTGGGGATTAATGACTAGTTTTCCATTCTTGTCAATATAACCCCATTTACCTGTATCCCAATCACCAATCATCACAGAAGCCAATCCCTCGCTAAAGACATATGCAAAGCCAAACTGGGGATTTATGACTATTTTTCCCGTCTTATCGATATAGCCCCATCTGTCTCCAATTTCAACAGCAGCTAATCCTTCTTTGAAAGCCCATGCATCGTCAAACTGAGGTTTAATAACTATTTCCCCCGTCTTGTCGATATAGCCCCATCTGCCTCCAATTTCAATGGCGTTCAATCCTTCAGTGAATTCAAATTTCGGCAAATCAAATTGGGGATTTATGACAAATGTTCCAGTATTATCAATATAACCCCATCTGCCTCCAATTTCAACAGCGGCCAACCCATCCAAAAAAGTAGATGCAACATCAAACTGGGGATTTATGACATAGGTTCCAGAATTGTCGACATAGCCCCATCTGCCTCCAATTTCAACAGCAGCCAATCCTTCTTTGAAATCCTTAGCATCCTCAAACTGAGCGTCTATGACATAAGTTCCAGTATTGTCGATAAAACCCCATTTTCCTCCAATTTCCATACGGGCCAATCCCTCACTAAAACTATATGCGCTATTACACTGTTGGTTTATAATATATTTTCCTGTAATGTCGATATAAACATATTTGTCATTACTTTTCACGACAGCCAATCCCTCGCTGAATTCTAATGCCTCATCAAATTGAGGGTTTATGACTATCTTCCCCATCTTGTCAATATAGCCCCATTTGCCGTCAATACTAATCGGGTACAAGCACACTTTTTCACTTTTCTCTGATTTTACAGCAATCACACTATCATCGGTTTCTTTTTTGGTTTCATTTGTTTTTACATTTTGTACGCATGATACCGTTATCAGCACCAAGGCAGTCACCGAAACCATCACGAGTCTCTTTGTTTTCATTTCTCAATAGATTTAAAGTGCTAATATGTTTGGCGCAAATATACATAAAAAAACTGTTCTGTTTATGGATTCGACTTTTTTCTCTTGTTTTTTATTTGCATAGTTCACGCTAAATCCCTACCTTTGCCGTTTGGAATCGGCATTAAGGATTTCAATTTTCAATCCCAAAGTCCCTCGTTCGGCTGGCTTTGCAATTCAGCCGTAGCCGAGTATTAGGATTTGTAATCCTTCAAAGGTAGATTTGGCGGCTGCGGTATTTTCGGGAAAATATGGCTGTGTTTCGGAAATTGTGTATTTTTGCAGTTGAAATTAAAAAACTCTAGAAGAATATGATAAATACAGCAGAGGTTCAAGGGGTATATTTGAATGTTCCATTTTCAGACTGGGCGCTTTTGAAGGAACTTATCCGTAAATTCGGTTGGAAAGCTGAGACACGGGAACAGTTGCTTGAACGTTTTGTGAAAAGTCGTCCAAGCAATCCTTCTATCAGTGAAGAGGAAATCATGGAAGAAGTGAAGGCTGTAAGATATAAGCAATGAAAGTCATTTTAGATTGCAATATTTGGATTTCCTTTCTGATAGGTCATCAGGCCAGTTTAATGCAACGGATTCTGACAGATTTCCGCATTGATGTATTGACATGTGAGGAACTGCTGAACGAAATCCAAGAAGTTAGTGAACGGCCTAAAATACGCTCTCATGTCAGTGATGAGGAATTGGAGGAATTCTATCGAATCATTTATGCTTTTGGTAAAATGGTCAAAATTACAACGAATTCAGAAGCGACCATTCGCGATACGAAAGACTTGTATCTGTTGTCATTGGCTGAAAGCACAGAAGCGGATTACATTGTTTCTGGTGATGCCGACCTGCTTGAGTTGAAGCAGCATAAACTGACCAAAATGATTAGTCTTGCAGAGTTTAAGACGATGCTTTAAAAACCAACAAAAAAGCACTTCGTTCGGCTGGATTTGCAAATCCAGCCGTAGCCGAGTATTAGGATTTGTAATCTTTCAAAGGTAGATTTGGCGGCTGCGGTATTTTCGGGAAAATGTGGCTGTTTATAAAGTTACTTGTACGAAACGGCTAAAAATTTAAGAGGAATTGTTCATTATGGGTCAACTTTTCCTCTTATCTTTACAGCCTCAAAAAGCCTATCATAATGTCCTCTTTCGTAAAGCAAAATACCAACAAAATCTGCTACATGATTCTGCCTGAAGGAATTAGGGAGAATTTGCCTGATGGGTTGAAGGATTTGTCAGAGAAATACGATGTTTCCATTTTCGTAATTCCAGATGTCAACTGGAATGATGATCTAACACCTTGGCCAGCAGAAGGAGTGTTCAAGAAAGCAAAACCATTCGGAGGACGGGCGGAATCATTCCTCGACAAACTGACTAATGAGATAATCCCCGAAACAGAAAAGAGTTTGGGGTTAAAAGATGCAGAGAGGACGATTATAGGTGTTTCGTTGTCTGGGTTGTTTGCTGTATGGGCGAGCTTTAGAACAGATGCTTTTACCAACATCATTAGCATATCCGGGTCACTATGGTATGATGGCTTTACTGAATGGATGAAAGAGCAAACGCCATCACCCCAGTTGAAGAAGGTTTGTATGTTGTTAGGTGAGAAGGAGAAGAATGCCAAAGATAGAAGAATGGCAACAGTTGAAGAGAGAACCCTTATCGCCGCCAATATGCTGAAATCAAAAAGTCAAGCTGCCGTTATATTTGAGCTTGTGGAGGGAACGCATTTCTCGCCGATTATGCCGAGATTGGAGAGGGCGTTTGAGGTAATATTTGGGTTATGATTTCAAACCTTTGACAGCTTTCGGAACACATATCTTCCATTTCTTGTCGTAAGTGTTGCATTCCTCATCGGGAGTGAGATAGCTCACATTATTGCCCATCCTTTCCCTACAATGCTCGAAGAATGTATTCGACAATCCAAGTTGTTCTTGATATAGTGAGAGCAGATAGCCTGCTCGTTGATATACACTCTTCATCGGTGAGGCAGCAAGGCACTGGATCATATCAGCCTCATCAAGCTTGCCAAATTCAATCCAATCCAAAGCGTTCATCAGCTCTTCCAAACCACCAGCCAAGTCGATATGCCTAATGCAGTCGATTACAGTCTGGCTCAACGATGTTACTTTGATAGGATAGTCTTCGTTGGAAATGTCAAGGTGTGGATTTATCAAATAATTTACTGGTTTGTAAATATAGGTTTCATTCAAATGCTCGAAGGTTCGGAATGGAGTATTGCTATGAACATACAGCCAGTTGAACGATTGGGTGTGAAGGGCATAATACTCCAAAGCCGAGTGATATACCAAGCATCCGTTTTCCACAGCATTACAAGCTATCATAAACTTGTCTGTCAGGTATGAAGGTACATAAACACCTTTGCGAACATGCGAAAGCAATCCCCTTCGCGTCCTATTGTAAAGACGTGACTTTCGAGTGTTGTAGCATACTTCATTATCCTTTTTCATCAAAGCTTCATCCATACTTAAAATTTTCTGCAAAGATATTACTTTTTGATAACATTGAAGTATTTTTTAAGTATTTTTTTTTGCAAGTTGATTACAAAAAAGTGTCGATAGCATGGCGGTAAGTGGTAAAAAAAAGGACTTACCGCCATAGTATCGCCATATTTTCTCTTTTTCATCAGGCTGACTTCAATATCTCCAACACCTTTAATAATGTGGATTTGTCAACACCTTCCAGTTTCTTAGCTATATCTTTCTTGATGTCGTTCTGCTTTTCCGCTTTATCCCATTTCGCCAATTCCATCTTTTGGGTTTCGTCAGTCTCCCTCCCATTTTAGGTAATAGCTGCTACTAACTCATCGCTGATATTGTTTCCAATCTGACGGCAGACATCTTGGCTCCAGCGTTGCGCCATCTCAATGCGCGAAGCTTGGTCGTCCATGCCATGCATCATAGCATAGATATAACCGGCATTGAAATTGTCTCCAGCCCCCACCGTGCTGACCGTCTCTATCGCTTGTACGGGATAAGTCTCGCAGCCTTCGGGGGTATAGACCCGTATCGAGCGGGCTCCATCCGTCAGTAACAAGGTGCGGCAATGGCGACTCACCCATTCATAGATGGCATCTCCATTATGCAGACCAAGCATATAGTCGAAATCTTCCATCGAACCACGCACCACATCCGCCAGACGCATATTCTCCTCGATATTGGGCATCACATCCGGCAAATCGACAATATGGTTTTTGCGGAAGTTCACGTCATAATAGAGCCACGCCCCCGCATCACGTGCAGCACGCAACAAATCGCCCACAACAGAACGTATGGCAGGATTGATGGAGAAAAACGAACCGAAGAGCACCACGTCATTCTTGCCAATCTCCGGCAACTTTCCATCCAACCAAACAGACGTATGATCCTTATAGAACACGTATTGCGCATCGTTGTGCTCATTCAAGAAAGCCAGCGTTATATGCGACTTGACATGCTCATGGCGGCAGACATATTCCGACGATACTCCATTGTCGAGCAGATAGCGACAAATCAAGTCACCCACATGGTCGCCACCCACTTCTGTCACCATAGCGCAAGGCACGCCAGCCCGTCCAAGCGAAACAATGCTGTTGAATGTTGAGCCACCTGGAACAGCTTTCTGCACTTGGTCGTTCTTGAACAGGATATCCAACACTGTCTCACCTATACCTATTACACGTTTTTTTTTCATGTTATTCATATCGTTGTCTCTTTCATATGGCCGCAAAGATAATAAAAATGCTGTTTCCCGAAAGTTGTTTGTATTGACAAGATTGGGTAAAGATGACACACTATATTTCTATTGTACCTATCATTTTTATTTGCACATATCAAACTAAAACCCTAACTTTGCCGTTCAAAACAGAACGAGTATTATTCAAAACAGATATGATGCAACACAATATCGTACCCCAAGACATCGCAAAGAAACTCTTTGCTGAAAGTGGTTTGCCATGCATTGGAAAAGCCGGCATCCGCGAAATCAACAAGTTGGCCCGCGACATTGAAGCCGCCTGCGGCAAAAAATTCATCCATATGGAGATCGGCAACCCCGGTCTACCAGCAGCCAAGGTGGGCGTTGAAGCCCAGATCAAAGCCTTGCAAGACGGTGTAGCAGCCAACTACCCGCCCATCGATGGTGCACCTATTTTAAAGAAAGAAGCCTCGCGCTTCATCAAGAACTTCCTTGACCTCGATGTGGACCCAGCCAACTGCATCCCGACCGTCGGTTCCATGCAAGGCGGTTTCGCCTCCTTCATGATTGCCGGCCACACCAATGTCAAGAAGGACACCGTGCTCTTCATCGACCCAGGATTCCCTGTGCACAAGTTCCAAAACAAAGTGCTGGGCATCCCGATGGAGCATTTCGACATCTACGAATATCGCGGTGAGAAACTGCGCGGCAAACTTGAGGAAGTGCTGAGCAAGGGCAATATCCACAGCCTGCTCTACTCCAACCCCAACAACCCGACCTGGGTGTGCCTCACCGATGAAGAACTGCGCATCATCGGCGAACTGGCCAACAAGTATGACGTCATCGTCATGGAAGACCTCGCCTATTTTGGCATGGACTTCCGCAAGGACTACAGCCATCCGGGCGAAGCCCCTTACCAACCCAGCGTGGGCAAATACACCGATAATTACATCCTGATGATTTCCAGCTCCAAGGCCTTCAGTTATGCCGGCGAACGCTGCGCCATCATCGGCATCAGTAACAAGTTGGCCTCGCGCCACTATCCCGACCTGAAAGCCTTCTGCGGGCAGGAAATCTTCTTACGCGCCATCCTCTTCGGTGCCTTGCACCCATTGAGCTCCGGCACTTCACATTCGGCACAATATGCCTTGGCCGCCGTGATGAAGGCCGTCAACGACGGCACCTACCGCTACCGCGACGATGTCATTGAATACGGCCGCAAAGCTGAACTGATGAAGAAAGCTTTCACCGATAATGGATTCTACATCACCTACGACGAGGATTGCGGTGAGCCCATCGCCGACGGCTTCTATTTCACCTACTGCTATCCAGGCTTCACCGGTGCCGACCTTGTGGAAGAGATGCTCTACTACGGCGTCTCCGGCATCTCGTTGGACACCTGCGGCAGCACCAAGCAAGGCATCCGCGCCTGCACCTCGCTCATCCAAAGGGATGAAATTCCTGTTTTGGCCGAACGTTTGGCAGCGTTTGCCAAGGACCATCCAGTGAAATAAGCAAAGTTTCGTAGTAAAAGCTAAGAGTAGGGACGCAATGATTGCGTCCCTATTTCTATTGTAGTGATGGAAATGGTCCAGAATTATTTATAATCAATCTAAATTACATTGTTCCCCCGAAATTAACTGAAAAGTCGTGCACCATTTGCCCAAAATTCCCTAATTTCGTGGCTCATTAATTGAACAACACAAAATTTCTAAAATCAAATCAATATGGCAAAATTCAGAGGAGCCATCGTGGTTGACATCGAGCGTTGCAAAGGTTGTGGTGTTTGCATTACGGCCTGCCCTTGCGGTGTCATCGAATTGGCAAAAGAAGTAAACGGAAAAGGTTACAATTACGCCTTCATGGCGAACCCCGAAGCCTGCATCGGCTGCGCTAGCTGCGGCATCACCTGCCCCGACGGCGTCATC
>JAEEGJ010012765.1_pt1 | contig 20657 bp, 15 predicted proteins | sample 8958761 | NCBI WGS metagenome assembly JAEEGJ01 (sample SAMN16246546, study PRJNA631951) | gut metagenome | biome: gut microbiome; feature: rumen; material: RS-attached | host: Bos | place: Iran: Karaj | collected 2018-10
GTATTCCCGGAAAAGCAGTAATTTTCGGAGGTAATCTATCAAACATGAAAAAAACAACAACCCTGATTCTTTCTTTGCTTCTCTGTTTAGGCTGTATGTTCGGCTGCGCTGCCAAGAAAGATCAATCACAACAGGAGGACAACAACGTGAAGCAGAACCCCATTGCAACGATTACCATGAACGACGGCGGCGTCATGAAGCTGGAACTTTATCCTGATGTTGCTCCGAACACCGTCAAGAACTTTATCTCCCTCGCCAACAGCGGATTCTATGATGGAACCGTTTTCCACCGCATTTATGCCGGATTCATGATTCAGGGCGGCGATCCCGACGGCAACGGAAGCGGCGGCCCCGGTTATTCCATAAAAGGTGAATTCTCCGCCAACGGTTTTCAGAATGATCTCTCCCATGAGCGCGGAGTAATCTCCATGGCTCGTGCAACACCCCCGGATTCCGCAGGCAGCCAGTTCTTTATCATGCATGCAGACTATACCGGTCTGGACGGTCAGTATGCTGCCTTCGGGAAACTTGTAGAAGGATATGAAACACTGGATGCGATTGCCGCTACTCCTGTCACGTACAATTATTGGGGCGAGAAATCTGTTCCTCTGGTAGATGTCGTCATAAAATCCGTGAGAGTTGAAACATTCGGTGTGGATTATGGTGAGCCCGAAAAACTGCCCGAATAATTGATCTGATAATTTGCTCCGGCGGTTATTTTGCCGGAGCTTTTCAGTTTTTTGTACGTCAAAGCATTTTCCTTCCTTTTTCCGAAAAAAAACTTGACAGTTATCGGTTTCATCGTTATAATATCTCTTGCTATGGCGGTGTAACTCAGTTGGCCAGAGTAGTCGGTTCATACCCGACCTGTCATCCGTTCGAATCGGATCGCCGCTACCACTCAGAAAGCCCGAGAAATCGGGCTTTTTTCGTACCTTGCTTGTGCTCATTTCTCCAAAATTTGTGCTCATTTCGGGTTTTGACAACATTTTGACAACAAATTGACAACAGACTCGTTTTTCACGGAAGGTTTCACCTGAGGATTTTTGCAAAAAAACAGCCGGTAAAAAAGTGTATTTTACCGGCTGCTTTCGATTATTATTTGTGGGTTTTTCAGAGGGCTTTCGGGATGGTATCCGAGAAATGCTGTTGCAGGGCATGGATCGCGCTTTCCTTTTTCTGTGAGGAAAGATGGGTGTAGATGTTCATTGTCACGGAAGGATCGGCGTGCCCGAGAAAATCCTGCGCGGTCTTTACATCTACGCCTGCGTCATAGAGCATCGTGGCGTATGTGTGTCGAAGCTGGTGCGCCGTGAATCGGTCCATAGCAACGACCTTCGGATGACTCCGGCTTGCATCCCTTCCGCCTGCCTGAATGTTCAGGTAGTGCATATACGAGTTCCACGAGGTCGTCCACGCCGTATTGGTCATCATGCTGCCGTCCGCCGCGGGGCAAACGTATAAGGATTTGTTCTGCTTCGCTTCCTTGAAGATCGGCAGAAGCTGTGCGGGGAACGGCACGATCCGATTGCCCGCGGCAGTCTTCGGTCGCTTGATCTTGGGCTGGTTCTGCCCGAAGGTTGCCGCTTTGGTAACGGAAATCGTCATTGTGTTAAAGTCCACATCGTTCCAGGTCAGTGCGACGATCTCCCCGCGGCGCAGTCCGCAATACAGCATGACCAGAACGGCGACGCCCATTCTGTGCCCTCGCCATGTGCGAAGGATCAGATCCTTCTGCTCCTCGGTGATCGGCTGACGCTCGGCCTTGCCGCGTTTCGGCACGGAGACGCGCGCGAACACATTCCGGAACAGCAGATCGTTGTCCATAGCGAAGTTCAGAATGGCGGAGGCGATGATCTTTGCGTCCCGCATCATATTATCGGAAAGTCCCTTGTCGTACATCTCTTTCAGAACCGACTGCAAATGCAGCGGCTTGAGCTTCTTCAATTCGATATGGTGTAGTGATTTCAGGTGCTTGTCGATCATCGTGTGATAGGTGCGCCGCGTATGCGGCATGATGTCCGGATGCGCGACGTCCACCCAGCGGTGCGCAATGTCAATGAAGGTTACGCCGTCGTCCGGGGTAAACGTGCCGTTTTCCAAATCAAGCTTCGCTTTCGCCACCTTCAGATCGACTTCCTTCTTCGTCTTCCCGTAAAAGTATTTCCGCTTCAAGGACCCGTCAGGGTTTCGACCGACCGCCAGCGTCGCGGTATAGCGCTTATCGTTTCTCTTTGTAACCATACTACACCTCGATCAGTTCCGCGCGGACGATCTCGTCGGCGCGGGCGCGAATGTTGTTCATCGCGCCCACCCACGCCATCTGATCGCGGCGCTTGAGCGCTTCGGTTACGCCCTCAGCTTTCGCCATCTGCTTTACAAGCATATCCATCATGTCAAGCGCGGCTTCGTTCGTGTCGATCAGATGCTGCGTCAAAGTGCCTTTCATCAGCAGGGCGTTGTAGGCGCCATTACGGTGTTCCTTGAGAAAGCGCTTGCGCCGCCAGCCCCATACGCCGATTTCGCCCTCCGGCTGCGGGTCCATGACAAGGTTCGGGATCAGATAATTTCCTGTTTTTGTGTACGTCAGTTCCATTGTGTTTTCTCCTTTCGATTTTCGGTCAGTTTAACGAATAGTACGTTTTGCATCGTCTTGCAAGGAAGTCTCGCCGCGCTGTTTTTTCAGCGCGGCGAGAAGCTCTTCTCTCGTGATCGTTGCGTCCACGTACGGTTCGTCGGAGAAATAGATACAGATGACTTCGTTGTCCATATCGTTTTTCTCCTTGTGCGTCATCGTTCCATGTCTCTGGAGCGTTTCCGCTCCTGCCGTCTTTGGTAATCCGTCAGGATCCGGAACAGCGCTTCTTCGATCTCCCGCGGCGTGCTGTCCGGCGGGAAGAACCCGGCAAAGCGATCCATCGGAAGCGTCAGGACTTCCTTGCGCTTGCCTTTCCCGGCGAGCATAATTTCAAGCGGGGTGTCGAATGTGAAAGAGCCGCCGGAGCATGCTTCCTTCATCTCTTTCGCCTGTGCAAGCGTGGGCGAACTCTGTTCGGACTGGATCGCCGCCAGCACATAGGTCTGTTCCATTGTCGGAAGGTAAGACAGCTCGACAGCGGGATTCATCGCAAGCTTTCCGCTGTCGACCATATCGCGCAATTCCGGAATCAGGTACGTCAGCCGGATATAGCGCTGAATCTGGTTGCGGCTTTCACCGACATCCCGCGAAAGACGGTCCGCGGACTTTTCGCCGGACTTGTACCCAACTTGGGTACCGACGGAAGCCGTCCGCTTTCCCTGCCGCTTCATGGCGTCCAGACGCATTCTGTAGGCGAACGCCTTTTCGCTCGGCAGAACGGTTTCCCGCTGCTGATTGGCGTCGATCATCATGAGGATGGCGGTGTCATCGTCCATGTCCCGCACGATCGCCGGGATCGTTTCGATTCTCGAAAGCTTGCACGCTTCCACACGGTTGTGACCGGATACGATCTCATACCCGCCGGACGCAAGCGGACGAACAAGGATCGGGGAAATGACGCCGTTCTCCCGGATGCTTTCGGAAAGCTCGATAAGCTTCTCTTCGGAATACATCCGAAACGGATGATTCTTAAACGGCTGCAGCGTGTCTACGGCAAGGTGCTGGATCGGTTCGCGGTGAACGGAGTCGTTCTTCTTCATTCGATCGCCTCCTTTTGCCGCAGGTCGAGCCACGCAAAGAAATGATCGCGCGGGATCAGGATACGCTTTCCGATCCGCATAGACGGAAAGCCCTTCGAGTGGCATAGGTTATAAGCTCCTACCCGGGAGATCCCAAGGTAGGAGGCAACGTCCTCTACAGAGAGGGTGATCGGCAGATCGCCGATACTGGTCAGTTTGGTCATTCAGTTCCTCCTTGAAATGAAATGATTGAACCTGCGGCACACAATTTCCGGTGCTGTTTATCCTCCTTTCCTGCGATTTAGAAAAAAGTGGGCGCAGTATTCATTTACAGATTGTTCATCCAGGGAGGGCGCAGATTGTGGTAAACTGTCCGTATAAGGGAGACGGAACCATGATAAAAAGAACGTATGAGATCTGGCAGATATCGGCAGAGACGATTTTAGCGAATGCCAAGCAAAGAGAGGACGGCACCTACCGGATTCATTTCGATGTAGAGAAAGCGGTCCACAACGAAAGCGTCCGAAAGACCGAACAACCGCAGTGCGCCCTGTTCGATCAGATCGAGCACATTTTCAATGAACCCGATTTCCCGGAGACCATCCTCGGACTGCGCCGGATGGAGTGGCATATCGTATACATGGATTTTGCAGGCGTATTCGACCGTGCGTCGGTCGGAAGAATCGCGGAACTGCAAAAACGGGCGGAAGCTATGTTCCGTCCGGAAGGAATTACATTGGAGTTTCCGTATTCGAGATGGCGGTATTACGCGTTTGAACGATCTGCAAGCATGAGCCGTGTATCGCGGCTGACGTTTGTATCAGAGTACATATATGAAAAGCTGAAGGAACGCATCACGCTCGGGATGCGTTTCGATCAATGCGTTTTAAGTAAGGTATACGCCTACAACGGGCTTATGTTCACGGACGGGTATCGTGTGAGCACAGCGTTCGATCCGAAGCGTATGATCGTTGTGGATGATTTCGAATCCACACAGCGGAACGTTCGTATGATCTCGGTGGAAGACGCTGGCGGGGAAGGTGCGACGCGAACCTATCGGCGCGTGGAAACCGTCGGTGAGTTGACGGTCAAGGAATTCGACGGTGAAGGCCTGATCAGCAGGGAGTTTGCGGCGTTCGTCGACGACAGATGCGGGTTCCGGCACATCCATTCCTCCTTCCAGATCCGCATGCCGTATATCAAGGGCGTTCTGCATGAGGTGGATTTCCATTCGCTGTTCAAGGAACTGGATGTTCCCTATCTGATCGATATCTGGGGAAACCGCCATCCCGTGAACGAGGTGGACATGATCCTCACGAAAAGCATGTTCAAGGCGTTCGGCTGGATGACGGACAACGGACTTACATGGGAGGAATATCTGAACCGCTGCGAACAGTACGGGCATTTCCTTTATATCTCGCAGTTCAATACCGTAAAGGTGCCGACGCAGGTGGATATGAACTATCAGTTCCTGGCAACGGTCTCCATGACGCAGGACGAGTTCCGTCCGACGGATCTGCCGGAAGGTTGGGATCATGATCCGAATGAAGATCCACGGAACTGGCTGACGAAGGAAAGCGAATCGGAATACTACCGCCTTGTCGCGGATCCGAAATCGCGGATGGAATACTTTACGTCCGTACTGGACAATCCGGAAATCAATCCGCTCAGCACCGAAGCGCAGAAAGCGCTGCTGCTTCAAAAGAATCCGCTGTTTATCAACGAACCGGTCTATACGGACGAACTGAAAAAGCGCGCGGAAAGCGTGTATCGCGACTTTGCGCAGGGGCATCTGCTGATCCGCGGCGAAAACCGGTATCTGTCCGGCGACCTCATGCGGTTTTTGCTGTATCTCGCGCATCTGACCGCAGATCACAGAAAAGCGTCTTTGAAAGCCGTGCACCGGCTCTCAAAGGAATGTTTGCCCGGAACCGTTGCCTACGCGCCGGGGTTTGCAAACGCGTCGGCGGGACAGGTCACGATCTTGAGAAATCCGCATATCGCGCGCAACGAGGAAGTCATCATTGACCTGCTTCCGAAGGAAGGAATCCTGCGCAAAAAATACCTGTCGCATTTGACGTATGTGGTCATGGTCAACGCAAAAAGCCTGATCCCGGAACGGCTCGGCGGCGCGGATTATGACGGCGACATCGTAAAGGTCATTTCCGATCCGCTGATCAACGCCTGTGTACGGCGGCATTATACGGAACCGGACTACCTTGCGCCCGATTATTCCCGCAACCTGCCGCTACTGAAGATCCCATCCGTTTCGGCAAAGGAATCAGATGCAAACGACTGGCATGCGCGCTTTGAAACGGTACGCGATACCTTTGCATCCCGCGTCGGACAGATCTGCAACGCCGCGTTCAACCGCGCGGTCGTCGCCTACGACGAATCGCTGCCGGAAGCGGAACGCGAAAAATACCGGGAGGAAACGGAACTGCTGGCGATTTTGACCGGGCTTGAGATCGACGCGGCAAAGAACGGCGTTCGGCCGGACATCTCGCAGTATCTCAGAGCCGAAGACGTGGAAAGGAGCCTGTTCCTCGACTATAAGGATCTAATCGAGGGGAAGCGCGGAAAGAACCGGAAAGGATGGAAGATCAAGCGGTTTCACGACAGCATCCTTTGGGAGAAGGTTACGTCCAACATTGAACGGCTGCCGCATCTTGCCGCGCAGTTGAAAAAGCATACGCCGAAGGTGAAAGCGGTTCCCGCTTTGGATCAGGAGCTGTTTGCGTTTGCTGCCGATCCGAACTGGAAAGAACAATTGCCTGCAAAAGCATTGGAGGATATGCGCAATCTGATCGCCGATTACGAAACGGCGCTGAAACGCATCCGCACGGAGCGCATGAATCTGAACTACATGACGCGAAAGAAGGACATAGGGCGAATCCTCTTTGCCCGCGCGCAGACGGACGTTTCGATCGAATCGCTGTATGCGGCGTTCGTCGAATGCACCGAGGAGGAGTTTCGCAATGCTCGCGCAGCGCTCAATGAGCAGCAATGGCATTTGATTCGGGATCCCTATCAGCGGGAACTGTTCCTCTTCGGGCAATTCCGGCATATGCAGTTTTACGAGTTCAAGTCGATTCTGACGGACTTCCGCTGCGGCGGGTATCGCATCCTCGGGGACATCATCTGTGATTACGACGATTTCTACCGGAAGCGCGGGGTGAAACAGACGCGACTGCGCCGGGAAGACGACAGCGCCGATCTGAGGGCGATGCTGGACGGTGAGGATCTATTGTACCGGTCGAATTATAAGGCGGAGATCCGGCACCGCTGCCGTGAGCGCCTTCGCAGCCGTTTGGATACGAATCTCGCGCTTCGGTGTGCGATCGCGCTCGGAAAGCGCAAGTTCGCGCTGGACGTCCTGAGCCTTGAAGTATATGAGAACGCGTTGGAGAGGACAGAGCGATGATCGACGAACGAAAAGAATTTCAATGCTATACGACATTTCCGACCTATCGGACGGAGAGCAAGAAAGATACGGCTTTTCTGAACCGCATCTCGCTGCAGATGCTGAAAAAAGGCGCAGGTTTTTTGCGTGTGCTGACGATCGTTGCAAGGGGATACTTATATATGGATGAGATCCCGGACGTCGAATATGCGCGGCGCGCGCTTTGCGCCTGGTGTAGCATCCCTGCTGAAAAGGAAGAAGAATGGCAGTTCGATAGCAACTTTGCCGAACTGCACACGGAGTTCCCGGAGCTTGTCGACGAACAGGGAAACGGATGGCTTGTTCGTCATGTAAACAACATTGCCGCGTTCGTTGAATCGTCACCGAAACAGGTCACAAAGACCGTTCGGGATAATGTGAAACAGATCATGGAGACGTTCGCGGAAGACTGGAAGAAAAAGGTGATTCAGTTTCAGATCCCGCTGTACACGGAAAGCACGAAAAAAGACTGGCTGACGCTGTTCGACGACGTGCTTGCAGACGCTTTGGAATTGGGACCGCTGCGCTCCTTCCGCGCGGACGTTTCGGGGAAAGACGCTGCATACATCCAAAGTCTTCTGCCGAAAGGAATGCCTCTGTCCGAAGCGATCGAAGTGATCGCGTATTACAAGATCAACAAACTCGAGGGAACCGACTGGGCGCTGTATCCGAGCATTCATTTTGAGGCGTATTTCGGAAACACGAACTTTACGCACAAATACCAATCGGCGTTCTTCAAAACGTTCGGTCGCAAAACAGAGGAGCACTGCGGCGTGGCGCGGTACTCTATCTACGATAATATTGCGGAAAGAGTACGGGTCACGGAAATCGTTATATGAATACTGCGCCCACTTTTCGGGACAGTGAAGAGATCTGCACAGCAGGTCTCTTTTTTATGTTCGGAAGGAGATGATAAAAGAAAACACAGCTTCGCACTGTCGCTTTCGCGGCAGGAATGGAAATGTTCTTTGCGTGGGAATTGATGTCTGCGGCGATGGGCATTCGGGTCCCGTTGTCGCAGACTCTTTTTTCTGTCGCAGAGGTTAGCGAGCATGGCATTTGTCCGGACAAATGCCGAAAGGCGGCGCGCGGTACGCTTTGCAGCACGCCGTCTTTCCTGCTTTAAGGGGACACCCCCTAACCCCCGGAACGCGCGTTGGCGCAAATCAAATATGAAAGGAGTGTTGCTTATCGAAAACAAGAAAACGCGAACCCGGATCGAGGTTCGACTGACTGAGAAACAAAAGGAACAAATCGACCGCGCCGCAAGAAAGTGCGGCGTAACCCAAAGTGAATATCTGCGACAACGGGCGTTAGGCGGCGAACCGAAAACGGTGCTGCCCGACGCTTTCTTTGTATGCTGCGAAACGCTGGATCGGCTGACGCGAGCGCCGTATGTGAAGGACGTCAACGACGCGGCGCTTACCGTCCTGACGGACATGAAGAACATCCTGACCGGCAAAGCGAGTTTACCTGCCGAGAAGGAAGAAACGGAACCGGTAAAGCCGGAACCGAAGCCCAAGCGCAAGCTGTTCGGAAGGAGGTGAGACAATGGCAACTACAGGGTTCTGGCCCGTCAGGGGCAAGCTCAAGAAGGTACTCGATTATGCCGACAACCCGGATAAGACGACGGCAAAGGATTATCTTGACGAGGACTTGTATCAAGCACTGCAATACACAGAGAAGGACAGCAAGACCGACGAGAGAAAATACGTTTCCGGCGTGAATTGTTCCGCGGCATTTGCCTACGAAGAGATGATGGCGGTCAAACAAAAATACGGCGAGCGCGGCAAGGTTGTTGCGTATCACGGGTATCAGTCGTTCAAAGCGGACGAGCTGACGCCGGAGCAATGCCACAAGATCGGGATCGAGACGGCGAAGCGGATGTGGGGCAAGGACTACCAGGTCCTTGTCACCACACATCTGAACACGGACAATCTGCACAACCACTTTGTAATCAATTCCGTTTCCTTCCGCGACGGCAAGAAGTTCCGCAACCACATCTCCCAACACTTTGAATTGCGGGAGATCTCGGACGCGATCTGTAAGGAACATGGACTGTCCGTTCTGAAGAACGCGAAGTTTTACGGCGGTCAGTCCAAAGGCGCGCATTGGCGGGAACAGCGTGGACAGCCGACGCACCGGCAGCAGTTGAAACAGGACGTGGAGTACTGTCTCAAGTACAGTATGAACTGGGAACAATTCTATCAGCAGATGCAGGCAAAGGGCTATACCATAGATCCCGTCCGTATGTCTGTCAAAGCCGACGGTTGGCAAAGAGCTGTGCGCTTGGATCGCCTCGGTTATTCCGATGATGCGATCTATGAACGTTGGGATCAGAACGAAGCCGATCAGGATTTTCGGCACAAGTACCAGAATCACAAGCCGCGGATTAGCGACAGCGCCGTTTTGATCACGACGGTTGTGGAGATGAAGTATCGCAAGCGGGCAAGAACGCCGCTGAACGTACTCTACCAACAGGACGAATACGAGCGCATGCACCCGAGAAAGGAACCGCGCTCGGAGATCGACAAGTATTTGGACGGGCTTGTGTATGAAATGAACCACACCAACGACACGGTCACGATCCTTGTCGATGCGATTTTTGCGATCCTGATCGCGCTGATCGAGCTTGCAAGCCATTACGCCAAAGAAGTGATCCTGTCCGCCGATCTGCGGCACGAGCTGAAGAACTATGCGCAGTTCTATTCCGATCAACGGTTTCTGAAAGAAAACAAGCTGCATACGTTCGAAGATCTGGACAGGGACATCGCGCAAACGGAAGCGCAGATCACTGCATTGGAAACCAAGCGCGGCAAGGTACGCAATCAGATCCGGCACGAGACCGATCCGCAGATTCTTTCAGACAATAAAGCAGAGCGCGCGGCGATCACCGCGCAGATCGCTCCGCTGCGGAAGCGGATCAAGCGCCTAAACAACATCCGCAAGGACGCGCCGCGACTGCTGAATTTATTGAGAACCGAGCTGCGCCGTGAATACGAACTCAGGCATCCGGTGAAAGAACAACAACGTCAACGCGCACACAGAAACGAGCCGGAACGGTGATCCGTTACGGCTCGTTAACTCTTGTGCAAAGAAACAACGGTTGTAATTGACAATCAGATCAATAAGCAATAAAATACATATAATTCATAAATTTGCATTGTAGTATCAGAGCGCTTTTTTGATCGACAAAGAAAGACAAAGCTCGACAAACATTTTACAATTTCGCAATGGACTTTTCGTGAACTGACGGTGTTTTCTATAGTAGGTTCATGAAAGCTCCCGAAAGGAACCCACATGGCAAGCACGATCATGGACTTCATTGAGGAGAACTATCAGAGTCTCCTTCGGTTTGCCGTACGCATGACGGGAAACTGGGCGGATGGAGAGGACGTTCTGCAAACGGTTGCAACAAAGATCTGCCAGAAGCAGGACGAGCTTCAGGACGTTGCGAAAAGCAAGTCCTATCTGATGGTTTGCATTCGCAATGCAGCGCTGAATCAACAACGCACGAAAGCGAGGCAAAGAGTGGCTGACGAGAGCTATGAAAAACTGAAAGACACCTTTTCCGATCCGGCGATCAAGCAGGAGTATGAGCTCGTGGAGTGGATCGAGTCGCTGGATCATCATCTGGAATATTATGATGAAGCATCCAGAAAGGCGTTCATTGCATACTATGTGGATCAGGTTCCGTTGGAAGAGGTTGCAGCTTCGCTTGGGCTGACGAAGCGGCAGACAACAAAGAAGTTTGAGAGCATGCGAAATTATTTGAAGCATCATCATAAGCATCTGTTTGTGCAGCTAAGCGTTTTGTTATCGATGTAAGAAAGGAACATTGCCGATGAAAATGACAAGACTGGAATGGCGGTATCTGCAGCGAATTGCGTTGGATCATCCGTACTTTGACACGCACAAACTTCCTTTGACCGAAAAGGAAGCGAAGGCGATTGTCGAAGCAAATAACAAGATGACCGGCAAGGAATTCGTTGATTCCATCTATGTAAAACTCGGCATGACCCGTCCGCAAGAGGAAAAGAAACGCTTTGCATGGCTGCGCAATATTGGCGAACTGTTCACTGTGCCACCGATCCGCAAGATCGCAATCGCGGTTCTTGTTGTCGTCTTGATGACAGTATTTTTTGCCGCTACACCGACTGGCAGAGCGATTGCAGAGAGCGTCATACAGTACATTGCAACATTGCTCGAGGATGGCAGCCTTGTCGTGAATCAAGGTGATAGAGATACGACACTCATTGCTACAGAAGATATAGCTGTTTCTGATAATAACAATTGGCAGGATGATAATAATAGCATTGTATACTTAGACTCTTTTGATACATTTGCAATGGAAACGGGCAGAAACCCAATCGTGTTATCTTTGCCTCTCTCGGAGTTATACTATGATTACGATGGATTTATTGACTATTTGAAACTGCAAGCAACTTATGAGACTCAAAGGGGAAAAATAGTTACCTGTCAAATTTGGAATGTGTTCGATATGGCTTCTACGACATCGTCGGAATATATGGTCTATGAATCTGATTCATCCATTTATTATTCCATCGAGGATGATGGAGACATTATTGTTATGAAGGTATTTGAAGACTCGGTTTGTATGATAACGGCTGAGGGTAATTACACTCTGAATGATTGTATCAATTTTTTGGTCGGTGAATGAAAGAAGACGAACGATCCTAAGGATTATTCGTCTTCTCAATAGCTATCAGATGGTATATGTTTTTTCAAATGAATGTGTGGTGCCATCCGCTGTGTAAGTAAGACGTAGATGGTACGTACCAGAGGAAAGGGTTACATTTTTGCTCATATTAATTGATGTGTTCGAAGATGCTGTGCTAACGGAAGAAATAGGAGTATATGACGCATTATATAACGTTAGCACTGCGGTTACATATACACCCTGAGGGTTGCTGATTTTCGCCCACATCTTATAGGTCGAACCGGAAATGTGTGTTAGGCCGAAGACAGCAATTATACCGGCTCTTTCTGGTACTGTCTCAGCAGAACCATCCGCAAATGTCGGCAAAGTGACCATCATGCACATCAAAAGTGCAAGCGCGATACATAGGATTTTTCTGTTCATAATGACCTCCAAAAATGTATTTGGGTTACCCCAATCATAAAAGACACCGCATCATGCAGAATTGTCCATCGGCGTTTAAATATTTATAAATCTTTTAATAAGTCGCGCCTTTGTTATCCGTTTCAATGACAATACAAAATCATAAATAATATATTATTTATCCCATGGACTTTTTTGGAACATATGGTGTTTACAATTATGAAAACACATAAAAGGGGGGATATTCTGTGAAAAGCACATCAATTATGCAAAAGATGTTCAGTGTTTTATTAACGCTGATCATGCTGTTTGTAGGTTATATCGCACTCCCGGCAAAAGCGATGGCAGACGAAACAGCTCGCGCCATGCTGGCGAACGCAATCGAAGCATACACTGCAGCGAACGACTTTTCACAGGACAATTCGCTTGCCTACAGCCCGTTGATCGGGGAACTGTGGGAAGAACGCGACGAGAGCGTGAAAGTGTTCCGCAGAGCGGACGGCGCGCAGGAAGCGGTCATGTACAGCGATCCGGTTCACTTCTTGAGAGATGAAACATGGGAAGCGATCGACAACACCTTGGAACTTGTGACGCTGGAAGACGGCACACAGGTGTACCGCAATAAAGCGAATGACTTCATTGTATCGTTTTCTCCCTATTTCAACGCAGATAATCTGATTACAGTCGAATCCAAAGGGCACATTCTTTCGTGGCGATTCACGGAGGAGGTGCCTTTTGTATTGGAAGAGTTTGTAAATGTGGAAGAAACGCAGATCGAGGAAACAGAACCTGAAGAAGCGGAGCAGGAAGAGGAACAACCGGTTGAGGAATCGGAGGAGACTGAGCTTGTGGAAGAACCCGCCGAGGAACAGGACGATCAGGAAGCGATTTCCGACGAATCGGAAACGATGGAAGATCAGGAAGAGCTGACAGCAGAAGAAACAGAAACTTCGATCGAGGAAACAGAACCTGAAGAAGCGGAGCAGGAAGAGGAACAACCGGTTGAGGAATCGGAGGAGACTGAGCTTGCGGAAGAACCCGCCGAGGAACAGGACGATCAGGAAGCGATTTCCGACGAACCGGAAACGATGGAAGATCAGGAAGAGCTGACAGCAGAAGAAACAGAAACTTCGATCGAGGAAGCAGAACCCGAAGAACCGGAGCAGGAAGAGGAGCGACCGGTTGAGGAATCGGAGGAAGAAGAACCTGAAGAAACAGAGGGAGAACCGGTATATGAAACGCTGAAGATCACGGATGCGGAAGCGGAGATCGCAGAGCGTGAACATAAAGAGCCGGAAACGGACAGAGAACGAGATATGCTGCTGCGCTATCCGGAAGAACTGACCTCCGAATTGACATATAAAGATCCGGAGACCGGATTAAACGTACATTATGTTCTTTCCGGCAAGCGCCTGTCGGAGCAGATCGTTCTCGATTCTGCGCCGGAGACGGCGATCGCCTACACCGCTCTGCTTTCAACAAACGGCTTGACGGCAGAGGAAAAAGACGGACGGACAATGCTCGTTGACGAACACGGCGAAGCAGTCTTTGAGATCACAGCGCCGCTCATGTATGACGCGAACGGTGAAGCAAGTACAGAGATCGAGATACGGTTAGTCGAAACCGAAGACGGCTACGCATATACGCTGATCCCGGACGAGGAGTGGCTCACGGACGAATCGCGCGCCTATCCGGTGGTGATCGACCCGGATATTCAGGGCAGTTTTGCGACGAATGTGGTCGATACATATGCAGCATTCATATCACCGGATACAAACTACAGCGGCAGCGACCGGCTGAGCGTTTCCCTGTATGATTGTTCTCTGATCCAGATCAATAGCTTTGCATCGCTGAAAAGCGGCGATATCATATTGAATGCCACCATGCATCTGACAAGGCTGTATGGGAATAACAATTACAACAATATCGTGGTCACGGGACACCGGATCACGTCGAATTGGGATGTATCCACCGCAACGTATAACAATCTGCCGGCGTACGAGAGCGAAGCGTCGACCTTTGCGATCACGGCGCGCACAGACTGCGTTTCGGACTTTGACGTCACGTCTTTGGTCAAGGCGTGGTATGAAGGAACGTTTGCCAACAAAGGTATTCTGCTGAAAGCGAACGGGAACGCGCTGTTCCGCTCGACCGAGGCGTTGTCGCAGCAGCCGTCGTTCAGCATCGTGTATCGCAATGCAACGGGGCTGGAGAGCAACTGGACGTATTACAGCCAAAGCGCGGGCAGAGCCGGTACGGGCTCGGTCAATCTTGCCTCAGGCAATCTGACATGGACGCTGTCCGACGGCGGGATCAAAAACGGCGTACTGCCGATCTCGCTTTCGCATGTATACAACGTGAACGATATCGGAAGCGATCTGGGCTACGGACGCGGCTGGAGATTGAACTATGCGCAGACACTGAAGCGCTGTACGATCGAAAACGGCAACGAGACGACGCTGTATTACGAATACACGGACGGAGACGGAACGCGGCACTATTATAAATATCAGGACGGAGAGTACGTCAACGAACTGGATCAATACAGCAAGCTTTCATTCTCGGACGGTGGAACGAAAGCGACGATCACAGATAAGGGGGACAATAAGCTCGTCTTTCAGGTGTTCACCTCCGGGTCGGGAAGCACACTACAGAAGAACGGACGCCTGACGGAGATCGAAGATGCAAACGGCAACAAAACGCTGATCACATACAAGAACCCGAGCGGATGGTCCCTGCGGATCAGCAAGATCACGGAACAGTTAAGCGGACAGGCGGCGGGGCAGGAGCTTGTGCTGCATTATGACGACAGCAGCAATCTGCTTGATTTCATTACGGTGCCGAACGGTCTGAACGTAACCTTCGGCTATTCCGTCAACAACGATCTTTCAAGCGCGACATATACGGACGGGCAGACCGTGACGTTCAACTATTCCGAGCATCGGCTTGCAAAGGCGACCAACATCGACGGGTATAACATTCGTTATGTTTATAACACCCGAAACGGCGTGCGCAAAGCGACCGAATACGCAGGGAATACCCGCGGCAAGGGGTTATTGTTCGGATACGGTCGGAATATAGCGGTCGTTACCGAACTGAATATCAATGACCAGACGACGGATCGCAGTATCACATATATGACGGATTCGTACGGTCAGCCGGTTTCGGTAACGGATGCGGAAGGGCACGCCTTGTTTGCGGCATATAACAAGGCGGAGCAAACCGTTACGCAGCTTTCGGCGGTATCCAAGCTGCAGAATACCACGGTGAACCTGTTGGGGAACCATGGCTTTGAGCGATCACCGTGGGACATTGCGCCATGGACGCGCAGCAATACGCAAAAGATCACATTGACGGATATGGAAAAGCGGAACGGATATTTTTCCGCAAAGTTTGCTTCCGATACGTCGGAACTGACGCTTTCGCAGACGGTTTCGGTTACAGCGGGAGAAACCTACACGCTTTCGGCATACTTCAAGGGCAGCGGAAGCGGACAGGTGAAAGCGGTCACCGGATCAAGTACATATACCGGTGAGCTTGTGACGTTTACCGCGGATGAATGGACGCGCACTGCGGTTACATTTACCGCAGCGGCAAACAGCGTAACGGTGTTTCTTGCGGTACCGGCAAACAGCAATGTTGTGTATGCGGATTCGGTGCAGCTGGAGCAGGCGCCTACGCCCAATCGCTATAACCTGCTGGAAAACACCGACTTTGCAAACGGCGTGACCGGATACAGCGAGAGCAACTTCAGCGTCAACGGCGTGACGTCGGTATCCCACAGCAATCGACCGGATATGCTCGACAATCATGCCTATCGGCTGACCGGCGATATGAACGAAGCGTCCGTCAGTCAAAGCTTTCTCGTAAACGGGCATGCGGGCGACACCTATTCCTTCGGCGGATGGATGAAATCGACCTGTCCGCCGGAATCGGAACAGCTGATGGGCAGGCTGAATGAAAGCGGCAACTGGGTCGGAGGATATATACCGGTCGGCATCAAGGCGCTGAGAGTTGAGTTTCTCGGGTACATCGGCAGCACACAGCAGGAGTTTTTCCTGTCGGACACGACGCTGAAATTCTCTGCGGACACCTCGGAATGGCAGTACGCATGCGGCGTTGCGGTGGCGGAGAGCGATTACAGCATGGTCCGGTTGTCGTTTGTGACCAAGCTCTGCATCGGAGAGACCTGGGTGGATGGACTGCAGCTCTACCGCGAGGAGTTTTCGCAGGCATACAGCTATGACAGCGAAGGCAATCTGACGGGCTATACCACGCTGATCGGGCAGCAGAACAGCTTTGACTACGACGAACACAACAACGTTACAAGCAGCACCGACCCGCGCGGGAATACCACAACGTATGAATACGATACAAAGCACAATGTTACCTCCGTAACCAGTCCCCTGGGCGTCAAGACGAAATATACGGTCAATGCGAAGGGGCAGGTATGGCGTACGCGCGTCGGCACCGACACCGCATATATCGAGACATTCGCCGAGCACAGCAACGCTGCTGCGCAGCTTACAAAAGCCATTGATTCGCGCGGCAAGGAAACGACCTATGCATATAACAGCGGCACGCGTCTGAACACGCAGATCACCGATCCGAAGGGGAACACAGCGACGTACAATTATGGCAACGCCGCAGCCATGCACCGTCTGGCGTCACTGACAAGCACCGGGCTCGGCACGGTCGCATACGGATACGACGATTACGGCAAGCTCACGACGATCACGCGCGGCACGACGGAATATAAGCTTACCTACGACGACTGGAGCCGACCGGTTTCCACGAAGGTCGGCACGACGGCGCTTTCCACCAACACCTACGACAGCGATTTCCGACTGTCGACGGTGACGTACGCGAACGGCTTCTCGGCGCGCTACGTTTACGACGATCTGGACCGCGTGCGCGGCATTTACCAGACGGAAAACAACACGGAAAGCTTTGTGTACTCATTTATCTACAACGGGGAGGGAGATTTATATGAGCTAAGAAACTACCGCACGCACCGGGCGAGCTTCTTTGAGTACGACCACGCAGGGCGGTGCATGGCAAGCAAGGAACGCGCGTTTACGGTATCCGGCGGAAAGATCACCTACGGCGCGACGCTTTCGGCGTACAAGTACCAGTATGACGAGTGTAACAACCTTTCAAAGCTGACCTGTTCGGTGCTCGGCAGCACATGGAGCACGACATATACCTACGACAAGGACAACCGGCCGAGCACGACGACGCTGTCCACGGGAAAGGTCATATCCAACACCTACGACGCGCTCGGCAGGCTGAATAAGCGCACGATCGGGCTTTCGACACCGTATGAGACGCGTTTTGAATACCATTTGAACGGAAGCAATCGCACCCCGCTGCTGCACAAGTACTATAACGGCAGCGACGCCCCGTTTGTGTACAGCTACGACGACAACGGCAACATCACCTCGATCACGCAGGGCGGCACGAGTATTTCGTATACCTACGACGCGGCAAACCGTCTGACACGGGAGAATAATCAAGTCACGAACCAGACGGTTACCTACGAATACGACACGTGGGGCAACATTCTGAACAAGAAGTTCTATGCGTACACGACCGCAACGAATCCGGGAACACCGACTTCGACGATCACTTACACCTATGGAAACAATACGTGGAAGGATCAGCTGACAAGCTATGGCGGGCAGACGATCACCTACGACAGCATGGGCAATCCGACAAGCTATCGCGGGTATACCTTCGGCTGGCGCGGCAAGCAGCTTGTAAGCGCAAGCAACGGCACGAACTCACTGACGTTTGAATATAATGAGGATGGGCTGCGACAGAAGAAGACGGTTAACAATGTAGTGACCGACTACTTCTATAATGGGTCCGTCCTGATCGGCATGCAGAGAGGAAACGACAAGCTGCTGTTCAGTTACGATGCCTCCGGCAACGTCGTCTCTGTCAAGTACAACGGAAATGAGTATTATTACGTTCGCAATGGGCAGGGAGACATCGTAAAACTGATTGACAGTACCGGAAACCCCGTGGTAAATTATATATACGATACATGGGGAAAGAAGGTGCAAACGACCGGCTCGCTTGCGGGCTCGCTCGGTCTCGTTCAGCCGTTCCGCTACCGCGGGTATGTGTACGACTGGGAGACCGGCTTCTACTACCTGCAGAGCCGCTACTACGATCCCACCACCGGGAGGTTTATTTCCGCGGATGTGCTGCTGTCCACCGGGCAAGGGGTGCTCGGACACAACTGCTATGCGTATTGTCTCGGGAATCCGGTGGGGATGGTGGATACAGATGGTCATTGGGGATACTATGGATGGACTAATAAAGAGGACGTAGAAGATGGCGGCGGTGGATATTATAGCAATTATGGTTTTGATTGTAGAAGAATAGATATTGAAAACACAGACCCGGCAGAGAATACAAATTATTTTAATCACTTGGCTAAACTTGGGGAATCATTAATAGGGAAAATAAAAGGGGCTTTTTCGTCGTATTCATCGTTTGTTTATCATAACGGACCCGCTGGGGAAGGAATGGAGTGGCATCATTTGGTTGAACAATGTCAAACAAGTAGATCTGGTTTTGATTCAAGTCTTATTAATGACTATGAGACTGTGACAGCTATTAGTAAAGAAACACACTTAAAAATATCAAGATACTATAGCAGCGTACATCCTTTTACAGGCGGTTTGATATTTAGAGCTTATATTACAAATAAAAGCTTTCCTGAACAATACGCTTATGGAGTGATTGTGACACAGAACTATTTGGAACTTCAATAACATCTATGAAAAAAGGAGGTTTATCAAATGACAAATAAAAAAATGTCCGTAGAAGAAATCAGGGCGAAATTTGAAAAATACTGCGAAAAGACACAGCAAAACGACCTGCAGACGGAAGCAGACATGAAGCAGCATAATGCAGCAATGAGAAAACTGAACAAAATATATAAGGACCAGATAAAGGAAAATGAAACTTTACAGAAGAGTCTGTATCCCGAATTGTTGGCATCAGAGTCCATGAGAACAAGAGCTGTTGCAGCACAATACGCTTTGCTTTCAAAACAATGTGTGGAGCAGGCAATGTGGGTCATGACAGAAATAGGTTATTTCGGTGAAAACGTGCACATGAGAGCGGATTCAGCAGTATTCATGTCGTTTTATTTATACGATCACAAAGATTTGAATGAACTGTTTGATTCGGTTACGCGTCGCTTTGTGGAGGAACATAGAGAGCAAATAGAAAAAAAGATTAAGGAACGCAAGGAACACAGGGAAACACGCTAACCGTCCCCTTGACAGCCTTGACAGCGAGAGCATGGCTGTTCTGTTGACACCCCCGTGACATCCCCGTGACACCTGTCAATCCGGCAGATCGAACGCTTGACGGGGATCAACAGAGACGTTGTATTGAAAGCGTAAGTTGTCAAGAGAACAACGGAACGGTTCTACAGCTTCAACAAATGCGTGCGGATCGACGCACAGCGAGGATTGCTCACTTAACAGCTGCTTTCTGTAACAGCAAATATATATCATAATACTATAACGGCAATAACGATCCGTATGTCTACGGCTACGACGACAACGGTAATATTACCTCGATTACGCAGGGCAGCACAGCGTACAATCTGACCTACGACGCATGGAGCCGACCGGTTTCCACGAAGGTCGGCACGACGGCGCTTTCGACCAACACCTACGACAGCGATTTCCGACTGTCGACGGTGACGTACGCGAACGGCTTCTCCGCGCGCTACGTTTACGACGATCTGGACCGCGTGCGCGGCATTTACCAGACGGAAAACAACACGGAAAGCTTTGTGTACTCATTTATCTACAACGGGGAGGGAGATCTGTATGAGCTAAGAAACTACCGCACGCACCGGGCGAGCTTTTTCGAGTACGACCACGCCGGGCGGTGCATGGCAAGCAAGGAACGCGCGTTTACGGTCACGAACGGCAGGATCACCTATGGCACGAACCTTTCGTCGTACGGCTACCAGTACGACGAGTGCAACAACCTTTCAAAGCTCACCTGTTCGGTGCTGGGAAGCAAGTGGAGCACGGTCTATACCTACGACAGCGACAACCGGCCGAGCACGACGACGCTGTCCACGGGAAAGGTCATATCCAACACCTATGACGCGCTCGGCAGGCTGCAGAAGCGCACGATCGGACTCAACAGCGACTACGAAACGCGATTCGAGTACTACCTGAACGGCGACAACCGCACGACGCTGCTGCACAAGTACTATAACGGCAGCGACAGTCCGTTTGTGTACAGCTACGATGACAACGGCAACATCACCTCGATCACGCAGGGAACGACGTCGATCAGTTATGTATACGACACAGCGAACCGTCTGACACGGGAGAATAATCAAGTTACGAACCAGACGGTTACCTACGAATACGATGTGTGGGGCAACATTCTGAACAAGAAGATCTATGCCTATACGACCGCAACGAATCC
>JAEEGJ010012766.1_pt1 | contig 20656 bp, 19 predicted proteins | sample 8958761 | NCBI WGS metagenome assembly JAEEGJ01 (sample SAMN16246546, study PRJNA631951) | gut metagenome | biome: gut microbiome; feature: rumen; material: RS-attached | host: Bos | place: Iran: Karaj | collected 2018-10
CCCTCTTTTTAAATTTTCATGTTTGAATGTTTATGGAACTACTTCCAACGGGAATCTTCGTAGTCTTCTACACAACGGATAGATGCGGCAAGATGCTTAGAAGGTGTTCCATTCATTTGATATTTAGAATCAACTTCATGCATCATCGCATTAGATTCACTTTTCTCTTGCGGTATCCAAAAAAGCGTCAGCATCCCAAAAGATTCAAACTTACCATCGTTCAGCGAACCAACCGGTAAAGCAGAGAAACCCGTAACATTAGTAGCGGTCCACAGAATTGAAGATGCTAAAGCCCCTCCACTCCATCCGGAAAACTGCAGCCATTCCCATTCGTTCATAATATGCCAACCTTCCGGGCATACTCCCTGCCGCTGGACATGTTCTCCTAATTTTTCAATACGACCTTCAGGCGGGACAAAACTATCTTTGCAAGCAGCGCTACTATCCACAAATAACGAATCACACGCTTTGGGGAGTCCCATGGCCTCGCTCCAAGTGTACATACCACCAAAGCCGTTATCGCAATACCATTCATCATCGTTATAGCAGTATTTTTCCACAACATTATCATTGGAATTTACAACATCGCTCATAATTTGCTTACCATAGTTCAAGTTACTTGCAAAAATGCGAAATCTGTAAAGGTATGTTCCATTCTTTTCTTTCTGGTACAGAAAAGTTTTGTAGACATGCTGATCTCGAGGATCAATATAGTCATCTGACATATTTTCACAATTATCAAGACTACCATTGCAATAGTACTGTTCCGTCATGTCATAATGAGCATCAGAAGATGATGATGAAGATGCCGACAACACGTCATAGTGGTCCTTTACCCATGTACCATTTTCACACTTTCTATATATAATATACAACCCTGATCGAAGCGTATCCAAATCGCCGTCGTTACATATAATTTCAGAATCACTAGATGACGACGAAACAACTCCACCTTCCGAACTACTAGAATTATTTTTCTTACCACTAGAAGAACTCTTCTGCGAGCCATTCGAATCAGGCTTCACTGAGCTAGAAGACTTCGAACTACCACTGGAAGACTTTCCTTTGTCCGTAACGGAACTCGAGGAGAAGACTTCATCACCACCGCCACTGCTCGAAACTTCCGCAATCGGATCAGGGTCGGCACTGCTGGAACTGCTGTCGCATGCAGTGAAAAAACAAAGTACGGCAAATAAAACACCGACGGAGATCCTTCTCCCCATTCGGGGATCATGCCCACTAAGGCAACAAGTTGTCAAGTGGTCAAAGAGACTCCACTTCGTTGCTCCCCTAAGAGGATAACTCAACTTGAGAACTAAAGTTCTTAGTTTCGTATAGCTCAGAATGACCCCATTATCAAATTTCATAAAACCTCCAATAACCTCAAAAGACCCATTTTTCGCCAAATTTAAATTATTAAAACAGGAATCACGTTAGTGATTCCCCATCCGTGTGGCAATATATTCCCCATGACTGAGCGAATAAATTCTATCTTACTCAGCGATGAATTCTCTTTTGCAAAAATCTGTGGATGGCGTTCGCCTTTCTCCGGCCGAGGCGTTGGACATTTTGAAGAACGCCCCGTGGACCGAGGTCGCCCAGGCCGCCAACACCGTGCGCCACCGGATTAATCCGGGCAACAAGGTGGGCTATACGGCTTTCCGCATCATCAACTACACGAACGTCTGCGAAATCACTTGCAGTTTCTGTAGCTTTTGCAGGCCCGCGCACAGTCCCGAAGCCTACGTGCTTAATTTGGACGAAATCCGCCAGAAGACGCTTGAGGCCAAGGCCAAAGGCGCCGACCAGATTTTTTTGCAAGGTGGCGTGAACAAGGACATTCCGCTCAGTTATTACACCGACGTGCTGAAAATGCTCACGCAGGAACTCGGCGTAAAAGTCCGCGGATTTTCGCCGGTGGAACTGATGCGCATCGCCGTATTCAATGGCATTTCTCTCGACAAATTGCTGGACATTCTTAAAGAGGCTGGCTTAAGTTCTGTGCCGGGTGCCGGCGCCGAAATTCTCTCCGACCGCATGCGTCAAATTTTGAGCCCCAAAAAGCTCCCCGCCCAAGTCTGGTGCGACACGCTTGCGGCCTGCCACAAGAAGGGTCTCCCCGGCAGCGCGAACATCGTTTTCGGCAGCGTCGAGACGCCCGAAGAAATCATCGAGCATCTGGATTACGTGCGCAAGACTCAAGATATTGCAAACGGGTTCAAGAGCTTTGTGGTGTGGACATTCCAGCCGCAGACCGACAAGTTCCCCATCCGCCACGTGCGCGGCGACGAATATCTTAAGCTACTCGCGCTGAGTCGCCTGTACCTCGACAACATCCCGCATATTGAGGTATCGCTCCTCGGTATGGGACTTTCTTTAGGTGAACTCGGGCTGCACTGCGGTGCCGACGACATCAACAGCATCGTCATCGAAGAAAACGTGCTGAAGAATCACGGGCTTACCACCATCGAGCAAGCCGAAAATTTCATCAAAAACGCCGGTTTTACCCCCTACAGACGCTCGCTGAATTTCGATTAAGGCGATAACCACTTCGATTAAGGCAAAAAAAAATACCGGTCAGCTTGTTCAGCTTAACCGGTTAATCACCAGAGAGAGAAAAACAGCTTGAGCGGCAATTAAGCGCGCTTGGCATGCTTCTTGAAGCTCTTGATCAGGAGGGCAGCGAGAATGCAGTACATATAATCCTTTTATCCTTGGGTTTTGACGTTTTATCGCCATTTTTTAACAGCGCGCCAAAATTAACAAAAATTTACTAACGCGTCAAGGGGAAAAAGTATATATTCAGCGACTTTTTTCGAAAAATTTATCATCCGGGCTGTAGCCCCGGATCAAGTCCGGGGCAGGCTCATGATGTTGCCGTCCCCGCCTTGGTCTTTTTCTGTAAAAATTGGTAAATTTGAGGCATGAAACGAATTATCTTATTTTGCCTAGCCGCTGCCCTGTGCGCATCTGCACGGCCGTCCCTGCAAGTGGACCGGGAACGCGTGGAATCGGGCAAGACCTTTGGACTCCAGCTTGTATTCCCGTTAGCAGAACTTCCTGAAAACCGTAGCGATTTGCAGATAGAAACCGCCAACGGCTTTACCCTTATGGGAATCGACAGCACCGACCAGGTGATTCGCCCCGATTTTGAAGATATGTTTGAAATGCTTAGAAATGGCGGTCGCCCTCGTAGCGGTTACAAGGCCCGTATCTACACATTCAACTTGAAAGCTCCGAAAAAGACCGGTCGAATGAACATCGGTCAGATAAGTTTGACAATTGGCGAACAAAAACATACGCTTTGGAGCAACATTCCAATTGACATTCAACGCGCTTACACCGACGAAGCTCTGAGCGTAAGCCTCACACCGAGCAAGAAAACCGTCTACGAAGGCGAACAGTTCAACGTCACGCTCGGATTCCACACCTACGAGCATTTTGAAGGCGGTCTGCAGGCCACCGATATGAACACCGGCGACGATTTTATCGTTCACCGCAGCGATCTTTCTACCATGAAATTCGAACCTGTCGAAGGAAGCCGCCGCGAAATGCAGGCCAGCGCAAAATTCGCCTGGCTCGCATCCACCAAGAACGGCAACCTGCAAATTCCTCCGTTCAAGTTCAAGTACACCAAGCTTGGCGAACCCAAGGTAGTCGAAGAAAACAAGAAGATGGGCGGCATGACGTTTTCTAGCAGAAGCGTCAAGCAGGAATCCGTTGAAGTCGAGACACAGACTCCGACAATCAACATCACCGTAAAGCCGCTGCCTACCGAAGGCAAGCCCGCCAACTTCAGCGGCATGGTAGGTAACTACAGTTTTAGTGCCGACTTCGACCGCACCGAACTCAAGGTCGGCGAAGCGATGACGCTCACCATCAACATCAAGGGCGACGGTCTTCCGGGTTCCATTACCGACCCCAAGCTCCCTGACTTTGGTGAATTCCGCTCAGTACCGCCCGAAAACGAAATCAACAAGAAGATTACGGGAAACAAGGTGATTACGACCAAGAACATCCGCGTGTTCCTGTACCCCAAAAAGAAGGGCGAATTCACCATCCCCGAAATCACTTACTCCTGGTTCAACCCGAGCAAAAAGAAGTATGAAACCGCCAAAGCTGGCCCCTGGAATGTAACAGTCGAAAAGGGTGAAGCCGCAGCCGAGGCAATTTTCCAGGCACCGGTCGCTCAAGGCCCTGCCGCCGTCCAGAAGCAGGAAATCGAATCTCTCGGTTCGGACATCCGCTTTATCCACAAGGTCCGCGAGGCCGCAAACAATTCAGCCCCTTACAAGAGCATTCTTTACTGGGCCATTTTTGCCGCCGCAATTCCCTTCTACCTGATTGTAACATTTGCCGTGCGCCGCCGCCGCAAGCACAACAGCGACGCCGCCCTCGTGCGCAAAGGCAAGGCCAACAAGATGCTCAAGGTCCGCTTTGCCAACGCTCGGGCCGCATTGCAAAAGGGCGATGCCAAGGCTCTCTATGCCGCCCTCGAAAACGGCTTGATTGATTACCTGAGCGACAAGACGAATCTGGAATTCAAGGGCATGACCCGCCCACAAATGAAGGATGAACTTGCCAAGCTCGGAATCAAGGCCGAAACGATTTCGGCTATCGACAACTGGCTTGAAAAATGCGCCTTCGCTAGGTTTGCCCCCGTGAACCCGACCAAGGACGAGCAGCAGAAGATGCTCGAAGATGTCGAAAAACTGTGCGAGGAGCTGAGATAAATATGAAAAAGCTTTTGTTAATTCTATTTACTATCGCAGTGTCGTTCGTGTCGGCGAATGCAGCTGAGCATTGCTCTGGAATCGAGAACGGCGCCAAGGCTTACAACGAAGGCGACTTCGAACGGGCCGTTGACGAATGGCGCACCTGTGTCGACAACGGCACCGAAAACGCCGACCTTTACTACAACCTGGCTAACGCCTACTTTAGAAACGGAAAACTTGGCTTCGCCATTTATTATTACAAGTCGGCTCTCCGTCTTGACCCAAGCAACGATGACATCTTGCACAACCTCAAGTACGCCCAGGCCATGACCCGCGACAAGGTTGAAGAAGACGGCGAAGAGAACCCGCTTTTGGCAGGCCTTTTCAAGGCCCACCATGCCCTTTCTTTAAGAACTCAGATGTGGACGCTGCTGGGCCTGTTCTGGGCAATTGCACTGCTAGCCATCGCAAGGCGAATCAGCCGCAGCAGCAAGGCAAAGAATGTCTTGATTGGCACCATGTTTGCATTGTCTAGCCTATTCTGCATTATCGCCATGAGCGCCGGCTACAAGATTTTCATCGCCGAAACAGACATCGAAGGTGTGGTAACCGCAAAAGATGCCGATGTGACCAGCGCCCCCAACGACAGGTCCCAAACGCTCAACACCCTTTCTGAGGGAACCACCTTCGAAATTCTGAGCGAACAAGATAACTTTGCAGAAATCCGTTTAGGCGAAAAAATCCGCGGATTTGTAAAAAAGAGCGACATCGGCATTGTGAAGTAATTCTATCTTAAAAATATGGAACGCGAAACCTTTAAATCAAGACTCGGATTTATCCTCATTGCCGCCGGTTGCGCCATTGGCCTGGGCAACGTGTGGAGATTCCCTTACATTGCTGGCCAGTACGGTGGAGCGGCCTTTGTGCTCCCCTACCTCGGCTTCCTGCTTTTCCTGGGCCTGCCTATCTTGATGGCAGAACTTGCCCTCGGTCGTGGCGGTAAGAGCGGTGTCGCTCGCGCTTTCGACAACTTGGAAAAGCCGGGTACCAAGTGGCATTGGGCCAAGTTCCCGCTGATTTCGGCCAACTATATATTGATGGCCTTCTACTCAGTGGTGACCGGCTGGATGTTCTATTACTTCTATAAAATGGTTACCGACGTCAAGTTCCTTTCGGGAACTCCGGATGAAATCGCAAGCGGCTTTGGCGAAATGCTTTCGAATCCGGGCCTCATGATTTTCTGGATGACGGTTGCCATTGTCATTGGTCTCTTTATCGTGTCGCTTGGCCTCCAGAAGGGTGTGGAACGCATCACCAAGACCATGATGATCTGTTTGCTTGTCATTATGGTACTCCTTGCGATTCGCTCCATTACGCTCCCTGGTTCTACGGCGGGGCTCGAATTCTACTTGCTGCCGTCTTTTGAGCGTTTGACTCAATCGGGCAAGGGAATCGGTGAGGCTATCTTTGCCGCCTTTGCGCACGCCTTCTTTACCTTGAGCCTCGGTATCGGTAGCATGGCCATTTTCGGTAGCTACATCGGAAAGAACCATTCCCTGGCAAAAGAAGCCACAAGCGTCTGCGTTCTTGATACCGTCGTCGCTTTGGTCGCGGGCATCATCGTGATTCCGAGCTGCTTTGCCTTCAACCAGTCTCCTGGTCAGGGCCCAGGCCTTATCTTCGTGACGCTCTCCAACGTGTTCGCCATGATGCCGGCAGGCAGATTCTTCGGTGCCGCATTCTTCCTGTTCATGTCGTTTGCGGCTATGTCAACCTTGATTGCCGTGTTCGAAAACATCGTTTCTTTCTGGATGGACCTCAAGGGTTTCAAGCGCCGCAAGGTGGCCTATTGGAACATCTTGATTGTGTTCCTGCTTTCGCTCCCCTGCGCCCTCGGTTTCAACGTGCTTTCTAGCTTTGAACCGTTCGGCCCTGGCAGCTGCGTTCTGGACCTCGAAGACTTTATCGTGAGCAACACCATGCTCCCGGCAGGCGGCATGTTCATCGCCATCTTCTGCTCTAGCCGCTACGGTTGGGGTCAGGAAAAGTTCTTTACCGAAATGAACGCCGGTAAGGGTTACAAGATTCCGTACAACGCCGCTTTCAAGATTTACTTCAAGTGGATCTTGCCGCTGCTGGTTTCGATCCTCTTGATTCAGGGTTACCTGTCCAAGTTTGCACCGGAACTCTGCGCCAAGATTTTCGGATAATCATTCCCCAAGCAAATGCATAATCACAGGCCGGTTCTTACCGGCCTCTGTTTTATGGATGGTTAGCTTGCCGGTGGTATCGTAGCTGAACTGCTCGCCCACCCGTTCACCATTCACATAGGTAAGGCTATCGCGGAGCACGCCACTAGCATACCAGTTGCGCATGATTCCGTTACGTTTACCGTCTTTCCAGAAAGTTTCACTGGCCAGCTTGCCGCCCATGGTATCTGGGAAAAAGCTCCTGCTTTCGGCAATTTTTCCGTCTCTCCAGTATTCTTCGTACAAAAGGGCACGCCCAGGTTTAAAATAACGGATGGTCGCCGGATACTTGCCAATACTATGTTCAAAGTTTACGCTCTGGGCCAGATTGGAGCTATCCAACACACCCCCGATTTCGCCCACATACGAAGTCTCAGCACAGAACTTGGACATGTTCCCTTCGCAGGCGCCATAGACTACCCCGGACACCCTCAAATCGCATTCTCGGACTACAATTCCATTTTCGTCGAACCACCGCCATACGGAGTCACGCTTTCCGTCACGATTCCAATGTTCCTGTTTCATGCGGGTTCCGTCAGCCCTGTAATAAGTCACCATCCCGATAAGGGCGCTATCCTTGCCGGTCGCCCCCTTGCCAAGAACACCCTGTACCCGTAGGCGCCCGGTTCCGCAGTTAGCAGAATCCATCTTTTCGCCATAGCTTTCGTAATACAGCGAGAACTTTCCATCAAGTTTTCCGTTCCTGCACGTAAATTCTTCCAGCAGATGGCAATCCTTCGAAAAACGTTTCAGGTATGTTGATTCATCCGAAGCAGAAACAATTTCACGCTTAGGGTCCCACTTGGCATGGCAATCACCCTCTTGCTCCAAGGCCCCGTTATCGAACCATTTTTTCCAGACGCCAACCGCCAGGCCCTTGTCGTCATAGTGTTCCTCAAAGGCCCTTTCGCGATTATAATGCCAGCCTTCCCAATCGCCTACGGGGTGGTCCTCTTCGTAATAGCGGTAGGCCTCCACCTTCTTGTCACTAAAGAGCGAAGTCCACTTGCCATCTTTAAGGCCTTTCTTGTAACGCCCCAATAGCGCCACATCGCCAAAACCCGTCCATCGTTTGAAGTCCCCATGGGGAACCCCATCTTTATATGGAATTTCCAGTTCCTTGATTCCATCGGTATACCATTCGTTCCTCTTTAAAATCTCGCCATCGGGATAAACCCAAATCGAGGTCTTTTTGGCCCCGTTTGCATGTTCGGCAAGAACTTGTTCCTGGGCCCGTTCCACCGTACAGCCCGAAAAGAGCATCAAAAATGGCGCAACTAAGCCGAAAATGGGTGAAAAACGAATCATAGGCATACCAAGTAAAGTAGAAAAAAGGTAATTTCTAGTTGTGCTCGAGTTAAAGAACAAATCGATTGCCGATACCTTTAACGCAAGAATCCGCTCCCCCTGGGCGTGGGTGGTACTTGCAGTTGCCATCGGCCTTACTATTCTATTCTACTTCTCGCAGAAGCCGCAGATCATTATGTACTCCCGCTACATCAAGACTCTGTCGGACTACCAGCTACAAGAATCCTATGCCCTGCGCGGAATGGAACGAGTCCGTATCGGATTCGGCATAGACACGGTTTTTGTACAAGCCCAGACCATGACCCTTAGGGAAATTGCCGTCTCTTTTGCCCGCGAAATGGACGATATCCAGCGAATCGGCATCAAGGCCCCATCACGCCCATCGGTGGAACGTTTCGAACGCGAAGTCCTGGCCAAGGTTTCGAGCATGCGCCGCTATGCAGCAAGCCGCCACCAGTGGCTTGAAAAGCTGCAAACCGTCAAGATTCAAGCAGCCTCCCTCCCCGCCAACATTCAAATACCCCTGCAGGGAGTCCTGGATTCCGCCCGCGCAGGCTACATGATCGGCTTGGCGGGACTCGGCGACAGCCTCGTCAACGCCATTCCCGATTCCACCAAAGAAATCCTTTTCAACCTCTTGCAAGAAAACGAGGAACAGACTCTCGCCTGGAACCGGTTCAATAACGAATTGGCAGTCATGTACAGCGAAGACCTGATTCAATTTTTCCAGGGCCAGAACATCGAAGAAATGTCCCTCAAGTCTAAAATACCCATGGCATTCTATTTCTTGACCCTCGTACTGATGCTTTCGACCTTCTTCTTTATTTTCAGATCCAAGCTATAAGGAACTCATGCGATTCTATACTTCTAGAAAACCGGCCCTTCTGAATTTTTCATTGCTGCTGATATTTTTGGCAGGCTGGCTCACATCGTACCTGATGCCCGCCCTCAAGGGTCTGATGCAAGAAGAGCACCTGTTCTACGGAACCGTTTCGCATGCCGCCATTCCAAGCATCTTTGGCGGAAGCAACATCCCCTTTTTCGACAAGACCATTTTCCAGATTAACGGAGACGACCAGGTAAACTTTATCCTGTACGCCTCGGCTGACATCCTGGACAACATGGCCGATTGGTACAGCTTTGCAAGTCGCAATGCAGGCGATATCCCTCTTGAAATTTCGGCAAGCCGTATCGACGACAAGACATTCATTGTCCATAGTCTTGCCTCCACCGATGGCGAAATGGACTTTGACACCTTAGTAATCGACTACCAAGTTTACTACGCCTTTATCGGCTGTGCCATTGTTCTCGCCTTGGCTCTCGCCTCAGTTATACTGTTCATTCTGTGGATTGTAAAGAAGAGAAGATAGCAAGCAGTTGGCAGAGCTTAGTTAGCAACAAGCAAACCGTCATTGCGAGGAACGATCGTGACGAAGCAATCCATCCTGATTTTATTGTTAGTTGCATTCTGCTTTGCGCAGGCTGCCCCGCAATTAGACACCTTGCTCATCAAAAAAAGGAACCCTCTCAAAAACGCATCCTTCATGTTTTCGGCCGGGAACAAATCACCCGACATGCCTGTCGGAGTTTGGCGAAACGCGGGCAACAAGACATCTACCGGAACTATAGTTTGGTTTCACGGCGGCATGACCAGCAACAACTGCCAAAAGGGGCTCGTAGCTGGAGGCTCCCTTTCTAAGATGTTGCCGGACTACACCGTAGTCAGCGCCTCGGCCTGCAAGCAGAATCACTGGGTTGAACCTACCACCATCGAAGCCGTCGATGACGCCCTGGACAGCCTCGCCAAGCGCCAGAAGAAAGACATCGAAGAAATATCACTGATTGGAATCTCCGACGGTTCTCTAGGGGTAATCACCTATTCACTCTGGGGCAAGCGCAAAATCAAGAACCGCATTCTCATGAGTACTTACGGCGAATCCCTCGGACCGGCAGCACAGGTCGCCGCACAGACTCCGCTCAAGAACGGGCGCTGGAGATTCATCCAAGGAGGCGCCGACCGACTGTACCCATCCGAAAAGGCCGTCCCCTGGATTCAAGAGTTCTGCCAGAACGTGGGCACCCACTGCGACCTCAAGTTTGACCCGCAAGGCGAGCACGACTGGAGCTACTGGCAAAACAAGCACAAAGACTGGATTTTGGAGATTTTTTCTAAATAACCCTTGACAAATAGGGCAAATTTTTCAAAATTTGGCTTACCCCACGCGGATGTGGTGGAACTGGTAGACACGCTAGATTCAGGTTCTAGTGCCTGCAAGGGCATGAAGGTTCAAGTCCTTTCATCCGCACTGAAAAACCGTCGAAGCAATTCGACGGTTTTTTCCTTTTTATCCAATTTACTATCTTCCCCCTTATGGAGAATTTTGACGATTTTTTCACCGAAGCGTTCGAGACAGCAACCCTCAGGGGGAAACTGGTCACGCTAAAGGGCGTTCGCGAAAACGCTCCTGACGCAGCATCGGCAGAAAACATCTTCGCAACCATCGAGGGTTCCCGCGACTTCTTGGCCGAGCATCTTCCTTGGATTCCCGAAACGGACATTTTCGACCTGAAGAAAAGAATCCGTTCGTGGGTTTTAAACGAACGGTTCGGACAAGGGGGATGCTGGCTTATTTTCAAGAACACGCCCACCGATTCCGAAGGAGAATTCGCCGGTTCCATCATGATGGACGTGAACCTGCGAAACCGTTCCGCCACTTTAAGCTACTGGCTTGCAAAACCGTTTACCGGGCAAGGCCTAATGACCGAATCGGTAAAACTCATCATCAAGTTCGCATTTGAGCACCTAAAACTCAACCGTCTAGAACTATTAGTCTCTGTACACAACGGCAAGAGTGCCGCCGTCGCCACCCGCTGCGGGTTCATGGAAGAGGGTATAAACCGCGATTATGAGCTCATAAACGGCAAATTTGTGGATCATAGGCGTTTTTCGCTACTTGCCCGCGATGTTTACTAATGGTTACTAGGGTAAACGGGAAACTTAAAATATATTTGTATTTCAGGGGTGAATTCTTCTATTTTTTTGATTATGGAAAATGGAGAAAAGCAGAAACTCGTAGAACCGGATATCCTGCAGTACACGAACTACAGGGTATTTCTTCGTGATTATTACGAGTATAAAAAGAAAACCTCGACCGCTTTCAGCTTGCGGTTCTTTGCCGAAAAGGCAGGGCTTTCTAGCCACGCCCACTTAAAACTTGCAATTGACGGCAAACGCAACATTACCAAAAACACGGTCACCAAACTTATTCACGGTCTGGGTCTCGAAAACCAACGTGCAGCCTATTTCGAAAGCCTTGTGTTCTTCAACCAAGCCCAAACCGATGCCGACAAGCAAATTTACTACGCCCAGCTCATCAAGGCCAGCCCCCGTTCCAAGCTGCACAAGATGGACAAGGCTCAATTCCGTATTTTCCAGGAATGGCACCATTCTGTAATTCTTGAAATGGTAGGGCTCAAGGATTTCAGGCCCATTCCCGACCTAATTTCTAAAAAGCTCCGTGGGCTTGTTACCCCCGCCCAAGTTACCGAATCACTCCAATTGCTCTTGGAACTGGGACTCCTCGTCAAGACCGCCAATGGCTACCGCCAGCGCGACCCCCTAATTACCACCGACGACGAGGTTCAAGACATGATGGTCAAGATGTATCATTTCCAGATGCTCAAGCTCTCGGCCACCATGTTAGCAGACCTTCCGGGGCAAGAAAGGGACATTTCGGCGCTCACTTTCGGAATTAGGCGCTCAGATTTCCCTAATTTGAAAAAACATTTACAACTAATGCGAAAAGAACTACTAGATTTCTCTGCAAAAGCCGGAGAAGCAGAAGATGTTGTGCAAATCAACATTCAGCTCTTCCCCTTGACCCGAGGAGTGTGATGAAATTCTTTTTGTCCATAGCATCGATTGCCGCTTACGTCGCCGTATTTTTGTCTTTGGTAGCATGTTCCAACGACAAGTCCATGGCTGGTATCGAAATTGGCAACCCGTCGCTTGCCGAGATCGACACCGTCGGGAAAGATACAACGGCTAAGGATACCTCCGTCAAGGATACCACGACTAAGGATTCCATCATTAAGGACACGACTGTTAAGGATACTTCGGGCAAGGACACCTCCTTCAAGAAGCAACCCGCACTTCCGCTAGTTGCAGAATTCTCCGTTGACTATTCCGAAACGACGCGCAAGGCACTCGCAAAGGAAAGCGAAAAGGACGAAGCCGTCCTGTTGGATTCCTTCTCGCTGGTTCTGACTCAATTGCGTTCGTTCTCCAGTTACTATTACACCACCGTATCCGTCGACCCCATTGCTGGACTGCAACTCTGGCCTTACGAAAACAAGCCCGACGAGACTCTGGAAATCTCGTTTATCCAGGGATCTTCTGTCAAGGATCATTTCAAGGACATCGACCTGCAGGAAGAAGGCTACCTCAAGGAAATGGGAGTTTCCTTCAGCCCCAATGAGTCCGCCGCCATTTACGGACGGGCCAAGGTCGGCGACAAGTACGTTCCGTTCGTGTACAGTCTCTCGAACTTCCAGTCATTCATGCTCCGCTACCATTACTCGCAGATTGACACTGCGGGCGGCAAAGCAAACTTGTCCGTAATATTCCGCGTCAAAACCTTCATCAAGGATATCGACTTCTCTACTGCAGAAATCGACAAGGACAAGACGATTCGAATTGATGCCAAGAACAATGCCGACCTGTGGAAAAAGCTGAACGATCAGTTTGTTCCGAGTTTCCAGTCGCTCCGCTACGATTACACAAGTGCAGAAGGCGATTCTATTTCCGACTATGTCATGGACATCTGGGAAGGTATCGCCGCAAAGCCCAAGGAAAATACGATTATCAACGGAAATTTCCAGTCTCCGTTTACCACCGATTGGATTTTGATGAACCAGTTCAGCGGCAAAGCCGACACGACGGTAATCATCGAGAAGGGCTCTAAAGAACGGATTATGCAGGTGAACGTTACAGAAGGCGGCAGCCACTCCTATAGCGTCCAGCTGATTCAAGAAAACGTGGCCTTGATTGCCGGTTTAAGGTACCAGTGCGTATTCACGATTTGGTCCAGCGAAGAAGGTCAAATCACCGCCCGAATCGGTTCGTACAACACCTACGAAACTATCGGTTTCCAGGAACACGTACAGGTCCAGACAACCGGCCACTCTGTAGCAATCACCTTTATTCCCGAAGTGAGCGATCCCTTCGCAAGGTTTGAACTGAACCTGGGCGGATCCGAACGAACCTTCTGGATTAAGGAAGTTCAAGTCCTGAGGATTGAGTAAAAAACAAATCGCATCAAAGGCTCGCCACGGCGGGCCTTTTTTGCTAAATTTTCGTTACTATGGCAACTATTCCTACTCGCAAAGATAATCTCGTCATCGAAAACATTCGCCCCCAGATTGAAGGCGGGCGTTTTATGCTCAAGCGTGAACCGGGCGACACCGTCACGCTTACCGCGGACATTTTCCGCCACAGCCACGAAAAGTATGACGCGGCGATTTTCTACCGCCACGATTCCAAAAAGAAATGGGAAAAGGCTCCCATGCACTTCGTCGATAATGACCAGTGGGAAGGCTCCTTCACGGTCAACAACATCGGCTACTACGAATACAAGATTTGCGCCTGGACCGTGGAGCCCAAGGACGAACCCACGGAAAGCCCCGTGATGAAACTCCGCGTGGATCCTTCTTACGCACGCATCGGTACTTGGTACGAAATGTGGCCGAAGAGCCAGGGCACCGACCCCACCAAGAGCGCAACCTGGAAGGACTGCGAAAACCAGCTGGACTATATTGCAAACCTCGGCTTCGACACCGTCTACCTGGTGCCCATTCATCCGATTGGCGTCACCAACCGCAAGGGCGCAAATAACGCCCTGCACGCCAAGACAGACAAGAAGGGCAAGCCCCTGGAACCGGGTTGTCCGTACGCCGTAGGTAACAAGAACGGCGGCCACTACGATGTGGACCCCGAACTTGGAAGCATGAAGGATTTCGAACACTTCGCCAAGGCCGCCCGCAAGAAGGGACTCCGCCTCGCACTCGACATCGCCCTGAATTGCAGCCCCGATCACCCGTATGTGAAATCGCACCCGGAATGGTTCTATCACGAACCGGATGGCAGCATCAAGTTCGCCGAAAACCCGCCCAAGAAGTACGAAGACATTTACCCCTTCGACTACTATAACAAGAACTACAAAGCCCTATGGCAGGAAATCGAGAACATTATCTTGTTCTGGGCCGACAAGGGCGTAGAAATTTTCCGCATCGACAACCCGCACACTAAGCCCTTCCCGTTCTGGGAATGGCTGATTGCAGACGTCAAGGAAAAGCGTCCGGAACTCGTGTTCCTCGCCGAAGCGTTCACGCGCCCGAAGATGATGCATCGCCTGGCAAAGTCCGGCTTCGACATGAGCTACACCTACTTCGCCTGGCGCAGCGCCAAATGGGAATTCGAGCAGTACCTCAAGGAACTCACGCAGTCCGATGCCAAGGAATACATGCGCGGCATCTTCTTCCCGACGACTCCGGACATTTTCCCGAAGTACCTCGCCTACAAGGGCCCGAACGCCTTCAAGCAGCGTTATTTCCTCGCCGGTACGCTTTCGAGCCTTACCGGTATGTACAACGGCTACGAGCTCTGCGAAAACATTCCGAGCCCCATCAAGGAAGAACTGCAGGACAGCGAAAAATATCAGTACAAGGTCCACAACTGGAGTGGCCCGGGTATCCAGGACTTTGTGCGCCGCGTGAACACCGCCCGTCAGGAACATGTCGCATTGCAGGAATACGACAACCTGGACTTCCACTACTGCGCCAACGACCAGCTGATGGTCTACTCCAAGAAATCCGGCGAAGACGTGATCCTCTGCGTGTGCAACATGGACATGGACAACGCCCAGGAAGGCATGGTGGAACTGGACATGGCTAAACTCGGCCTCAACCAGGATTCCTTCTTCTTCTTGCGCGACTTGATTACCGACGAAAGCTTTGTATGGCGTGGCAACAAGAACTTTGTGCGCCTCGACCCCAACAAGGCTCCCGGCCACCTGTTGGTGCTCAAGAAGATCTAAAAGGCAATGTGTAATGTGTGATGTGAAATGACATTCTCATACATCACAACTTAATAAGCACAGAGCTCTGCACGTATAAAATATTGGAAGTTGTCCCCGCAACTTCCTTTTTTCTTTATATATTGAAGGCATGATCGACATTTATTCGCTTGCTAAAAATCCGCTGGTTTTCCAGAAACAAAGAACCATCACCTCGGCATACATCGATGTCTCGGGCAAGATGGGCATTGCACAAACCGTGCTCATGGTGCAGGACAACTTCACCGAAAATTTCGGTGCACTCAAGATGGACAACTTCTGCGTTAACGAGAAGGGCGGTTACTGGGCTATTTATAAAGCAAAGTTCAAATTTTTCCAACGTCCTTACTGGCGCGATAAAGTCGTCACCACCTCATTCCCGGCCGATAACGCTCCCATCCGCACTTACGAAAACACCGCCGTTACAACAGTAGACGGGGAGCCCATTATTCTCGCTGTTCAGGAAGCCTGCTGCCTCGATTTGGAACGCCACCGTCCCATGAAGCTGTCTGCCGTGGACTTCCCCACAGAAGGCGCCCCCGAGCCCTTCATGGACAACAAGTTCACCAAGTTTGCTGTGGAACCCGAAGAATACCAGGAAGTATACCGCCAAAAGGTGTTACCCCAGCACATTGACATGTCTCACCACATGAACAATATCGAATACGTGAAGCTTTCCTTGAACGTATTCAGTGCCGCCGACATCGAGCTTTGCATTCCTTCCATGCTGGAAGTCCATTTCTTAGGCGAAACCCGCGAAGGCCAGGAAGTCACGGTTTACCGCGCCGACAAGCGGGGCGCCACCTACATGAAAATCGAAGACGAAACAGGTCGTCTAGTTTTCGAAATGAAGTTAAAAATGAAATAGCTAGAATTCGCGGAAAAACTCCGGACGGTGGAAATCCGGTTTTTCAGTTTCAATATCAAAGGCGCTCAGGTAATGGGGCGTCTTTGCTTTATCGGCACACTTGTAGAGATTGCCTTTCAAGACGATTCCATCGAAACTTTTTAGACCGAAGAGGGTTGCCGGAATCTGGACCGTCATGCCCCAGCAAACTAAGTTCCCAGCGACACTGGCAAGTTCCTTGATGCGAACCACCGAGTCAATTTCCATTTGCGAAAGCTTGGTGCGGGAATGGCGATCGGGGCCTCTTGCTGCAAGCAAATAGCCACGACATGTGGTTTCGAAGTTATAGTATTCCACAGGGTTTGCCGGATTTTCCAAAAAAATCTCGACGCAGGAATCTTCCCAGCTGCAGCCGTTATCTTCCATGACTTCGGCACGGAAGCAGTCCGAAGGTTCTTCCACTGAAAAACGGACCGTAAAGTAATCCGAAGAAAGTTCCCATTCAGCAAAGACCGACGGAAGGGATATTCCTTGGTTCGCCACCCAGTTCATATTCGGTTTCAAGAGCATGCTTAAAAAGTAGTAAAGTGATTAAAACAGTGTTTTAATCAGTGATTTAATCACTCCTCTGTTTTTCGCCTTTAGCAAATTCGCTGTTTTTCGTCAATATTCTGCAAATACGGAAATGGCACGTTTTTTGCAAAGACGGGTTTGCTTCAAGAAAAGCAAAACTCATACAAAATAGGAGGCCTCAATGGCTGTAAAAGCAAAAACAATCGAAAAAGAAAAGAAAGAATGGAATGCATCCGGTGCATTCGACTGTCTCGCCGTTACCAGCGTCCAGGTTTACCCCTTTAGAGAAGGACCTTCCATGGGACATATCAAGGGCTTGGCATCTATTGTTCTCAACGACCAGTTTCTGATCCGTGGCCTCCGCGTCATGGAAGGAGAAAACGGCATGTTCGTAGGTTATCCCGTAGATCCGTTCTTCAAGGGTGAAGAATATCGCAGCGTCTGTTTCCCCATGGCAAGGAACCTGCGCGAGCATATCGAAAACTGCGTCCTTGAAAAATACCAGGCTTCCGTAGTATAGGCAGGTTGTCATGTTCCGTCGAATCCGCTCTTATTGTCTGTTCGGTATCAAAGCGGTCCCGGTTAGCGTCGAGGTAGACGCATCCCAGGGACTGCCTGGCTTCACCTTGGTTGGTTTGCCAGACAACGCAGTAAGAGAGTCTAGAGAGCGCGTCATTTCAGCCATTCGCTCCGTAGACAAAGTGGTGACGGGTTTCCGTACCACGGTAAACCTGTCACCCGCGGATTTGCGGAAAGAAGGGAGCGCCTTGGACTTGCCTTTGGCAATGGGGCTGCTGACAGCAACCGGAGAGATTGAAGTTCCCGATTTAGAACACCTCGTTTTTGTAGGGGAACTTTCCCTTGACGGTCAGTTGAAGCCAATCCGAGGCGTTCTTTCCTTCGCCATGAGTTTATCCGAAAAATCAAGAGACATTCTTGTCATTCCAAGGGCGAACGAAGAAGAAGCCTCCCTTGTAGAAGGGATTCGTTACGTATGCGCCGACACGCTCAAGGAATGTGTCGAAAAAATGGAAAGCGGGGCTGCTAACTCCGCCCTCTCGGCAAAAGGATTTAAAGATAAAAAGCAATACCTCAACACTCCCCATGATATACCCGACTTTAAAAATGTGGTCGGCATGGAAGGGGTAAAACGGGCTCTCGAAATTGCCGCTGCCGGAGCCCACAACTTTTTGCTAGTAGGCTCGCCAGGAGCGGGCAAGACCTTGTGCGCCAAGTGCCTGCCGGGCATTCTGCCCGAAATGACAGAGCTTGAAATTCTAGAGACCTCCCGAATCCATTCCTGTGCTCGCTCTGCGGGAGAAGCAGAAGATTTCAAGCCTGTCATGGTCCGCCCGTTCCGTACCCCCCACCACAGCGCCTCCATGGTGTCACTGGTGGGGGGTGGCACCCGGCTAAAGCCGGGTGAGGCGAGCCTCGCCCACAACGGCGTCCTGTTTCTAGATGAGCTGCCGGAATTCAACCGCAGCGTTCTAGAAGCGCTCCGCGAGCCCATGGAAGAGGGCCAGATTTCTATCAGCCGCGCAAACGGTACGGTCACTTGGCCCGCAAGATTCATGATGGGAGCCGCCATGAACCCCTGCCCTTGCGGCTACGCCATGGATCCGAAACGAGCCTGCACTTGCCTGCCCGAGGCACGCAAGCGCTATCAGGAAAAGATCTCGGGACCGCTCCTGGACCGCATCGACATCCAAGTGAGCGTACCGCCCGTCGAAGCCTCGCAATTCGGCAGGACGACCCACGCCGAGTCTTCGGCGGAAATACGCAAGCGTATTTGCGCCGCCCGGGAAATTCAGCGCAAGCGGTTCGCAAACACCCCGTTCAAGACGAACGCCGAAATGTCTTCGGACTTTGCCAAAAGCAGTTGCAGGCTATCGGCAGAAACAGAAAAATTCGCCATCAGCGCCGCCGACAGAATGGGACTGAGCGCCCGAGGCTATTACCGACTATTAAAGGTCGGCAGAACCATTGCCGACCTTCGAAATTCCGATTCAGTTGAAATTATAGACCTGTCGGAAGCTTTACGCTACCGCGCATTCCGCAGCTGAACTCGCTACCTTAAAATCTTGATGCTGGACTCAGCACCTGCACTTTGCGGGATTGCCAAGGGCTTGCGGACAGAAACTTCGGCCGCAACAGTCTTGGGGTAGTGGTTCAAGATATACTTGGCCGTTTCGACGACCAAAGTTTCTTCTAACTGGAAAGACGACCTGCAGACAAAATCCTGCACGTCGTCAGCCAATTGCACATAATCAATAGAATGGGCAAGATCTTCATTTCGGGCGGCCAAGGAAAAATCCAGCCACACCGAAATATTCATCACAACCGGCTGCACATTTTCGCGCTCGTATGGAAGCGTTCCAATGATGCAGTTGAATTCCAAATCACGTATCGTGATTTTTCCGGTTTCGACTACCATACGAAGAGAACAACAGCACCGGCAATAGAGGCGGCAGAAATGCCGAACCAAATGTTACGGGCAGAGGTATAGGAATCCTGGGTCTTCTTGTTTTGATCGATACGGTTCTGCAGTCCACGCAGATCTTGTGATTTCACATACGACACCATGATTTCTTCACATGTGGCGTTGCCTCCGCACTTCCTCACGGTCAAATCGCTCAATTCGCTCAGAGAGTCGTAGGCATCCCTGGCTTCGTTAGCCTTGCTATGGTCAATGATACCGATCACAGCGGCTGTCACTGCCAAGGCCGAAAGACCAACTGCGGTCCAGAAACGGACTTCGTCAGCAATACCGAAACGGTCGCCCACATCCCTAGCAGCATCAGTAGCAGCATAATCACGATCATCGGCGGAGTTGTCAACCGGAGCGGAGGTCTTGTAAGAAGAGTAGTCATCATCATCTTCATCTTCGCAGTCCGGATCATATTCGTCGCATTCCTGAGCCTTGCTGCTAGGAACGGCAGGAGCTGCAGCAACAGTTTCTTCTTCGTCATCGCTTGCAGAAGCAGATTCGTCACCCTTAAGCGTTACCGGAGAACCATCGATGTATACAACTGCAGTCGAAAGACCCGGAGCATAAACAGCCTTACCGTCGAAATAAACCTTTTCGACATCCTTGTCGGCAGCGGCACCGCGGCGAGTATAGAGCTTAGCGTTAACGAGCTTGGAGTAGTCAACGCCTTCGGCGGTCATCGGAGTCATGGACGAAAGGTCACCCTTGCCACCCTGGTAAAGCTGGTAAGAGGTTTCGGATTCGCCAAACGGATCTTCAAACTTTTGACGAACAACCAAACGGCCAGACTGCAGAGTTGCAACTTCATCTGCCGGAGCGACCTTCAGTTCGCCACCAAATTCAGCAACAATGTAATCATCGGGAGTGCCCGCATCTTTAGCGGAAAATTCTTCGATATCGTATATACCGGCAAAAGCGGATACGACGGACAGGCAAAGGACCATCAAAAGTGAACGTTTCATTTATTACTCCAAAAGGTCTAATTTTTGTTGGAAATATATAAAAAAATGTGAACAAGTGCACTAAAATAATGCTTTAATAATATACAATCGTACACATAACGTTCTCCCCGAGTTTAATGTTTATCAATATTTACACTCAAAGCACAGATTGTCAAAAAAGTGTGATTTAGCCACGCTCTCGCCGCAATACAGATAGAGACCAATCGCCCACTAAAATTGCTATATTTTCCCGCGTAAAATTTTAACCCTAAAAAGAGGATTGCTACAATGGCAAAGCTTTCTATTGAAGATCTCGAACTCGCCGGCAAGCGCGTGTTCATCCGTGTCGACTTCAACGTTCCGCAGGACAAGGTGACTGGTGAAATCACCAACACCAAGCGTATCGAAGCCGCTCTCCCG
>JAEEGJ010012767.1_pt1 | contig 20655 bp, 14 predicted proteins | sample 8958761 | NCBI WGS metagenome assembly JAEEGJ01 (sample SAMN16246546, study PRJNA631951) | gut metagenome | biome: gut microbiome; feature: rumen; material: RS-attached | host: Bos | place: Iran: Karaj | collected 2018-10
GTAAGAGATATTCAAGCCGGCATTCTTAATTTGATCACCGCAATAGGTTTCTTCCTTGTCGTCACCCGTCATGGCAGCGGCGCAAGAACCGTCACCCGACTTGGTATAGCAAATGCCATAAGAAGACTCGGCCATATTGTTCTTATTCTTTGTCGCCTTCATTTCAATACCCGTCTTCTGCATAATGTACATGTTCGTCTTGATACGAACGTTACTCATCGTGGTGCGGCGATCACAGAAGAAAATATCGAGGTCATACTGGTTTCCAACCACAAGGGCTCCACTCTTTCCCTTGAAATTGTCAAGGTTCACATAACCCGGGGCGGCCAAGTGAGTACCACCAAGGTCCACGGCGAGCTTATTATCAACATAAACCCAAATATCATCGTCACCGCGGAAGCTGAACCTCAGACCCGGCTTATGAGTAAACTTGGCATGAGATTCAAAGCAGAAATGCTGGTTACGACCACCGGCACCGGCAGTATTTGCACTAGACACCCAGCGAGGAGTTCCAGATTCATTAGTAGATCGAGTTTCAGATCCATCCTTGAAAAACGCCCATCCTTTCGGAGCATCATAAGGACAACTCCAACCAAGAACACACCCCTCAACACCTGTACCAAGCTTAAGGAAAGACTTGACAGCAGATTCAAGACTTTCACCATCGGCAAAGAGACCTTCGCAATTCATGCCCCTGTCCCAACCGGGACCATTGCACAAAACATCAATTACAGGAACACCTTCGCTAGGATCTTCGGTGCGGAGAGCCGGACCATAGAACACCGGGCCTTCTGCCGTACGCTTGGTACGGGCTTTGGCAACCGGAGTCTGAGTCGGGTCAGCTTCGAGAATGGTAGCATCCGTTGTAGCTTCCACCGGATAGAAACCACCTTGGACCGAAAGTCCCGGGCTGGTATAATAATCGGAGTCGAATTCCCACTTACCATCCTTGGCGCGCTTGAACGGCATATCGAAGCAGCTCTTTTCATTCACGCCCTTGGTATAGTTGAACAACTGGTTAAAATACTTTTCATCAATAAAGCATTTCTTACCGTTCTTGCCCATCTTCGGCTTTCTTTGGGACTGTGGAACAGTTTCATCAAGGTATTCATCCACAATACCCGAAGTCACGCCGATACAATTATTAATAGCAGCGATTGCTGTAGCCTTATCAACACCCTGAGCACCCGTACCAGACATGGCCTGGCAACCTTCGCCACCCAAAGAGTAGCAAGAGAAGGCCGGGTGCAAGTCAGCGTCAGTATCGTAAATAATGGCAGCCAAAGAGTAAGAGCAACTACCTTCGATACCATCAACTTCGGCCCTGCTATAATAGAGGCCATCGTTATTGGTTTTCTGTTCTTGATCAGGAACAAAGAAGACCGAATCTGACCCTAAAGAAAAAAGCATGTTCAAAGCGATCGGCTGTGCAGAGGCACTCATTTCCCAGTTACCATTCATGCCAATCATATCTTCACGTTCAGCATCGCTGTCACGGAAAAGTACCACATTATCTGTGATTTCTTCATTAAAGAATACATAAGAATACCAACCGCACATGTCATCTACAGCGGTCATGGGCTTACCCGTCTGACCGCCATCTATACTAATCATCGGCACTGCAGACATCCATTCTTCATAATCCGGCGGAATCATCACAAAGAAATACTTTGCATTAGGCGGATTTTCGCTATACACGGTCTTTCCCGGATTCGTCGGATTTTCAAAAACATAAAGGTCACCCGTCTTGCTACAAGGAATCGTAGCCTGATAGGAACATTGCCCCTGGTCCCATTCCAAGCTTGTGATGCCAGGCTTCTGACAGAAGTCATTTTTTGCCGAGGTAATTATGAACGAGTCATCTGGTCCTATACCAACTTGGGAAGAAGAAACGGTCCACCAGCCATCAGCTTGTTTTTCAAAAGGAACAAATGTGCCGCCAGCAAAAGCATAAGCTTCCGTCCAAGATGCCGGGGCATTCAGGTAAATGGTTCCTTCGGCGCAAACCCGACCATCCAAAGCAAATGCGCTCTGCCCAGCAAGCGCCAGGAGCATAGTTGAAAGAATCGTCTTAAACATTGACTTCATATTCATACCCCTCCACTAAATAAACCAATATGCTACGTTCAACTGCCACTGCCAAGTTCTCGGCGAATCATCCCCATCGCTAAGAGGAGTCACACCAACAACAAAGCGCAAACCAACATCAAGCATTGTTTTGCCAAAGGGACGCGTTACGCCTACCCCGCTCACAATTGCTAGTTCAAAGGCGTTAAAGCAGTCATGTTCCCTGAAATCTTCTGTACCATAAACATCCGTTACAGAGAACTTAGTCTTGGAATACAGATTGAACGACATCATCGGTCCCAGTTCTGCATAGGTCGACTTCGGCAACATCACACGCAATGCCAACGGAACATCAATATTGATTTGTCGAACATAGTATTCCAGTTCCAAGTCAGACTTTTCAGGCTGGCGGGTAACATCATTCCAAAACACTTTTACAGAGACATCCGATTTTCCAGAACCGCGCCTAGACGCAATACCTAAATCAGCGTGAAGCGCCAACATCGGGTTGAACAAATAAAGCGCACTCACGCCAATGTTTGCACCCACACCCCAATAATTGCCCAGAAGATCATCAGCACCATCCACTTTCAACGTATAATCGTCACCGGATTTCAAATTTCCAAAACCGAATTCTGTTCCGTAGAAATCATTATAGGTTGCAGCGACAAAAGCACCCGCCCAGAACTTTTTCTTTAGAGGCTTTTTCTGGTCTTTAGGTTTAGCCGTTTCTTTTTGGGGTGCAACAGGATTCTCCTTGGACGATTTCATTTCATGAACAACCTTAACGACTTCACGCCATTTCAACTCAGCAAGAACCGTTTCTCGATTAGAAGAATCACCAACCTCTATTTTTGCACACAACGGGACTTCTCCCGAGAACGGGGTTACGCCCACCCTGACTCCATCAAAATAAACCGGTACAGATTGCGGTTTACCACCTTGATGGACCTCCAATTCCAAGCCACCGACACCGCGTTTCAAAGTATCACTGAATATCAAGACTTTACCTTTTTCAATCGTTGCATCCAATTTTATCGGATCATAGCAAGGATGTTTGATAACAACCTTATGAGCTCCGGGTGTAAGTTCATTGATTCCAAGTTGTCCATTTTCTCCATCGATCTTAACTCTCGCCTGATTCTGATCAAACTTTCCCGGCATAACAGGTTTTAAAGCCAGCGAACCCGCATTTGATTCCAATTTCAACGAAAGTTTCTGATTATTTTCAACGATATTTACAAGCGAATCTTTATCCTCAAAAAGTTTTTTTGATAGCGTCAAACGATGTTCACCCACTTCTAACAGGGCCTTACAAGGCGTGCTAGTACATTTAATAGCTTTGCCATCTACCATAGGAACTGCCCCAGAAGGGTCCGTTTCTATTTCTACAATAACGCGCTGATGCCCTATAGGAGCTTCTTCAACGGCGCTCTGGTTGTCACAAGCCGAACCACAAGCTTTCTTGAAAAAATCCGGAGATTGTTCCTTAATGATTTTTTCAATATCTTCAACATTCGCGCCTCGGCCATTAAAGCTTGACACCAACTTATTGTCAGCCATTTCATAAAGTTCTACACTAATGGCCAGCGAAGAACCAAATTTTATCACACGAGCCTGGGCAACAAAATCTGCCGAAACAGCCTTACCCGTTTCAGCAATACAGGCGCCCTCACATTCTTCAGCCGTTTTTTCAGGAGGCAACAAGGCGTTAATGCTTTCACGCGTCATAACCGTCCAATCCTGTTCGGCGGGCAATACATTAACCGCCTCCCCTCGCAGGACATCGGTCAGGTACTGTTTTTCTTGAAGTGTCAGCAAATCACTTTGCGCGACAGTTTCTAGAACGGCAATCTGCTTAGCAACCGTAAATACCGGCAGCAGAAGGAAACTTAAAACGAATAAAGATATTTTTGAGTGCATGTATCAAATATATAAGAAAAGCACCTCTTTTGCAAGTATTTTTTTACAAAGCGTAGAAAAAGCCCCTGCCTATTGCTTTTATACGACAAAATCGGCCCGTATTCGGACCGATTCTTGATTTAGCCTTTTTTAGAAACTACCGAGCAGTCACACGCTGCATTTCCTGGCCAACTTTGACCACATAGGTGCCGGACGACAACACCGGTACAGAGGTCTCCGTAGAATTGATCACACCCTGTCGCACAATTCGGCCCTGCAGATCCATCACCGCAAAGTTTCTCTTTATCGACGCCACCGACTCATCCATCACAATGGTAAACTGATACGAGCCCGTCTGTCTCACGTAGAAGGAAGACTTTGCAATTTTTCCAACTGCAGCGCCACCCTTTCCTGGAATTTTATCGGAAACGGGATTCTTCGAGAAGTTCAGTTTCAGGCTATTGGGCCTACCCGTCACGCTGACTTCAAAGGATTGAATAGAATCGGACAAATCATCCTTATCAACGGTTGCGTAGAGGGTATCAACACCGGACTCACCGATAGTCAGTTTTTCACCAGAACGAATCTTCTGGAATGTTTCGTCACCATTTGAGTCAACAATCTTTTTGTACACTTTCATTAACTTGTCATAAGAGAGCGTATATTCCATGCCGACAGCTTCTTGCGGAAGGATTTCAAGGTCACTGGAATCGTTACTAGAGGAGACGGCAGATACATAGACCGCAATCATTTCGCCACCCATAGCGATGGTCTCCACAGAGTACTTTCCCTTCTGAACAACATCGCCGGTTTCATCATCCACAGAAATGGCGTTACCATTCCTGTAGAGTACATCCATTTCCATGGCGGTCTTGAAGCTCATGATCTTCTTGGACTTGCCACCAATTGTCACAAACAAGGTGTAATAGCCACCCGGCAAGCAAAGATTGGACTTGTCCACCTTCGGAATGGCAGGATTCGTCAAATTGATGCCGCACTTGTACACGCCCGAAGTAGAAACATCTTCAAAACCAGCAACCGGTTCAGAAGAAACTTTGTTTCCTTTCACGAGCGTGTAAGAGGGAATGATGCCCGCCTCCAGAAGAAGCTCGGAGCCGCAATAGGTTTTTCCTTCGTCAGAACCCGTCAGAGCAGAAGCGCAAGAACCATCGCCTGTCGCCGTGTAGCAGATTTCGTAAGACGTTTCAGCGGGATTTGTCGGATTCTTTTTACCCTTCACGCTAATAGCAGTCTTCCGCGAAATGTATGCATTTGTCTTGATACGCAGGCCTGCCATAGGAGTACGGCGATCGCAGTAGAAGATGTCAAGGTCATACTGGTTTCCAGCAACAAGCGAACCACTATAACCTTCGAATTTATCAAGGTCCACATAACCCGGCGCCGATAAATGAACGCCTCCAAGATCCACAGCAAGTTTGTTATCAACAAAGACCCAAGCATCCCCCCCCTCACTACGGAAACTAAATTTCAGACCGGGCTTATAAACAAATTTAGCATGAGATTCTAAACAGTAATGCTGGTTACGGCCACCAGTGCCATCATCATTTACCTTAGACGTCCAGCGCGGTTCTCCATTAGAGACTCTTGCAGCCGGAGTTTCAGTTCCACGCACAAAGAAGGCCCAGTCTTCAGGAGCATCTTCAGGACAACTCCAACCAAAAATGCATTGGCCAAACTTAGGCGAAAGTTCAGCATCCGTTCCGGCACCATCCGCAAAGAGTCCTTCGCAATTCATGCCGCCATTCCACCCCGGACCATTACAAAGAATATCAATTACAGGAACTCCTTCAATAGGATTTTCGGCACGGAGAGCCGAACTATAAAACACCGGACCATCAGCAGTACGCTTAGTACGAGCAGCCTTGAGCGGGGTCTGAGTCGGGTCAGCAGCAAGGATTGTCGCATCGGTAGTCGTTTCTACCGGATAAAAACCACCCTGTGCAGAAGTTCCCGGGCTTGTATAGTAATCGGAGTCGAATTCCCACTTGCCATCCTTGGCGCGCTTGAACGGCATGTCAAAGCAGCTCTTTTCGTTCACGCCCGGAGTATAATTAAACAACATATTAAAGAATTTTTCATCAATAAAGCACTTCTTGCCGCTAGCACTCAATTTCGGCTTTCTCTGGGACTGAGGAACAGTCGCATCAAGAGTCGATTCCACGATGCCCTGAGTCACACCAAAGCAAGCATATGCGGCTTGCTGTGCTGTCACAGTTTTTACATCCAAGGCTCCTTGCTGGCATTCTTCACCATCAGCGGAATAGCAAGAGAATGCCGGATGCAGACTAGCATCAGTATCGTAAATAATGGAGGCCAAAACATAAGAGCAGGTACCTTCTATACCGTCTACTTCCGCCTTGCTGTAGTAGTAACCATCGCCATTGGTTTTCTGATCTTCGTCTGGTACAAAGAACAGGGAATCAACTCCCATATTAAAGAGCATTTTCAACGCTATCGGTTGAGCCGTGGCAGCGGTTTCCCAGTTACCATTCACACCTATTACGTCTTCTCGTTCAGTGTCGTCATCACGGTAAAGCACCACGTTGTCCGTAAGTTCTTCACCGGTAAATGCATAAGAAAACCAACCGCACATACCATCTACAGCGGTCATGGCTTTACCCGTCATTCCACCATCCATACTGATCATCGGTACGGCAGACATCCATTCTTCAAAGTCAGGCGAAATCATCACAAAGAAATGTTTCGTGGCCTGAGCACACACCATTTGAGCAAAAGCAAGGCTCACAGCCATTAATAGTTTACTATTCATCATGAGCCTCCTAGATTAAAGATTCTTTTGAGCGCATGTAACAAATATATAAGAAAAGAGGTCCTTTCTCAAGCATTTTTTTACAAACCATAGAAAAAGCCCGCTCGAAAGCGGGCTCAATCATTTTAATTCTAACGGCGATTGATTACACAATCAGCGCATACTTCGGGAAAATTCCGATGAAGATAAGCGCGATTGCTGCAAGCGTCACCGCAAAGCGAAGCAAGTAGGCGAAAGCCTTGTTCTTGCCGCAGCAGCACTTGCACTCGCTTTCAGCCTTGAGCGGCATGAACAGCACAAAGGCGATACGCAGGTAGAACACCGCAGCCACGAGCGAAAGGCCAAAGGCAATCGCAGCAATAAGGCCGAGTCCACCCGAAAGGGCATCGGTAAAGAGCGTGAACTTGGCGAGGAAACCGGCAACAGGCGGCATACCTGCAAGGCTTGCCAAGCAAACGGTCGTTGCGACAGCCACATAGGGGCGCTTGCGACCACGGCCCTGGATGTCTTCCAGAGTTTCCAGTTTGTCTTCCTTGCCGGCAAGGTAAGCAATACCGGCCAAAGCACCGGCACTACCGATGGCATAGGTAATCAAGAAGTAGAACATGGCACCCATCTGCACCGTACCTTGGGTAGCATAGTCCGGAAGCAACAGGCCGATTACGATAAAGCCGGCGTTCATCACGGCGGAGTATGCCATAATGCGGCGGATAGACTTCTGGGCGAGACCGCCAAAAGCACCGATGGCCATGGAAAGCAGCGACACCACCACGATCACGTAGAACAAGCTCTTGTTTTCGCTGTGGATGGTCACCTGTTCGGCAAGGTTCCAAGCCGGAGCAGAACCGATGCGGGTCACCAGCGAGCCCAGCCAAAGCGTACCGAGAGCGGCAAGCGCACCGACCTTGACGACGGCGGCCATAAAGCCGGTCACAGCCACAGAGGCACCCGTATAGACGTCAGCCACCCAGAAGTGAACCGGAGCGGCACCCGCCTTGAACAGGAGGGCAAACAAAGCCAGGAGAACGCCCAAGCCGTAAAGCAGGCCGCGGCCAGCGATAACGGAGGCAAAGATATGCGTAGAACCGGTAGCACCGTAAATGAGGGCGACACCGTAAAGGAAGATGACGCTGAAAATGGCACCGGAAACGAAGTACTTGAAAGCACCTTCGTTTGCGTTCACGTCCTTGCGGCGCAGGCCCACCAAGGCATAAATCGGGAAGCTGGAAAGTTCCATGCCCAAGTAGAGAGCCAAGAAGTCGATGGACTGGGTCATCAGAAGCGCACCGGCCGTTGCAAGCATCAACAGGCCGTAGGCTTCGCCGCCCTTGAACTTTTCATGGCCGAGAGTCCACTGAAGACTCGAAATGCCAAGGAACGCACACAGGAGAATGGAAACTCCGAGCACGCGGCGAATCGGGTCCATGGCATACAAGTCCATGAACGTGTCGTTCGTCGTCAGGTAGTATGCCCCGGCTGCGAGAGCGATAAAGAAGCTTGCCACCCAAGGCAGCACCTTGTGCTTGTTTTCGTCTTTGATGAACGGTTCAGCGGCAAGCGACACCAGGGCGCCTGCGGCAACCAAAATCACGGGCAAAAGATTAACGATATTACTCATGTTTAGAAGCCTCCTCGTTTACTGTGGCCTCGTTAGATTCAGTTGCGTTTTCCGCATCGGCGACATCGGATTCGCTCATGGACTTGAGCTGAGCGATCAGCGAAGCGCGTTCTTCGTCGGTAAAGCCGTTTGCCTTCAAGTTGGAATCCAGCTGACGCAAATCGTCTTCGGTCATGGGCTGAGCCACGGCAGCGATATTTTCGTCAACCACGGCATCCCCAAGAGAATCGGCAGAAGCTTCGACGGTTGCATCGGTGGCAACATCGGACTGGTGCGTCACCTTGTTCATTTCTTGCACGGCAGTTTCATCGAAAAGCTGCAGAGCGTTGGTGATGAATGCCGGATGCATACCGAACACCAACAGGAGAGCGCCCATGATACCGATCGAAGAGCCTTCGAGAGCGGTCATGCGCTTGCCGTCTTCGTAGTCGCGAGCCGGCTTACCGAAGATAACCTTCTGCACAAAGCGAAGCACGTAGGCAGCCGAGAGAATCAGGCAAAGACCTGCGGCAAGGGCCGGAAGCGGGCCCATATCCCACAAGGACATGAGCACCGTGAATTCACCCACAAATCCGGCAGTACCAGGCACTGCAAGCGAAAGCACAGCCACAAAACCGAACAGGGAGCTGAACACCGGATTGCGGGCAGAAAGACCGCCGAGCTGCTCAATATTGCGAGTGCCGGCAAAGCGTTCTGCAATACCCATCAGGTAGAACTGGGCACCAGCGCTAAGACCGTGAGCGACCAGGAGCACGAGCACGGCCGGGAGCATCGATTCAGACAAGCTGAACACGCCCGCCACCGCAAGGCCCAAGTGACCCATGGAGCTGTAAGCCAAAAGTTTCTTGCCGTCGGTAGCGCGGAGAGCCATGAGCGATCCGTAAATCGCCGTGAACAGGCCGAGCCACAACATGCTATCGACAATTTCCATCGAAAGCGGGAAAATCGGAAGAATCCAGGCGATGAATCCGAACACGCCAGCCTTACTCATGGCACCCGTAAGGATAGCCGAAAGCGGAGCCGGAGCTTCGGCGTAAGTAATCGCCTGCCAGCCGTGGAACGGGAACAACGGAGTCTTCACGAGGAAGGCGAGCAAGAAGCAAACCAGGAGCGTCACCTGCATCGACGGTTCCAGATTCTGGATCGCCACCGCCAAAGAAAGCACCAAGGAGTTGTCCGCTACCGTGAGCAAGTACCAAAGGGCAACCATCATCGGGGCAGAACCCACCAGAGTATAAATCGCAAACGTCATGGCAGCCTTCTTACGGTCAGCGCCACCAAAGCCCGCGATAAGCACGGCTGCGGGGAACACCATCGCTTCGAAGAAGAAGAAGAACAGCACCGCATCGGCAGCGAGGAAGGTTCCGTTCATGGCACCCATCAACGCAAAGATGGCTATTGCAAAGTTGCGGTAGTTGTTTTCGAAGGTGTTGCGGCCCGTAATCAAGGCGACCAGGGAAAGTCCCGTAGAAAGGAACACCATCCAGGCGCCAAGACCATGGCTATACAGGTAGTAGTAAACGGGGCCCTTCGCACCCGGAATACGGAACCATTCGATGGCTTCGGTCGCCTGGTTGCCAGCAGCAATCAGGGCAATCGACAAAGCGACGAAGGCAAAGCCGAACAAGAAGGCCAGTCTAGAAGAAGACTTGGGATCTTCCTTAGAGGTTGCCATCATCAGAATGGCAGCGGCAAAAGGAGCTAAGACGAGGAGATGTAAAAGCATTAGAACAAACCTCCGGTCAAAAGAACAACAGCGACCAGTGCGACGACACCTACCAAGCTAAGCGTAAGCTGCACACGCACCTTGCGCACCTGGAAGGAACTTACTCCGTCGCCCACGATTTCGACAATGGAACCGACGGTCCATTGGATTCCCTGCAGAATCTTATCGACGATCATGTCAACGACAAAAGCGGCAACCTTCGTCATGACAATGAAAATTTCGTGGATATAGTCAAAGAAGAACGTCCAATCGGCCTTGAAACCTTCGGGAGCGCTCCCCCACTTGGCATGCAAGCGCGGCTGGCGCTTAAGGCCGTAAACGACGTAAGCGATAATCATACCGAGCACTGCGGCAGCCGTACCGAAGCAGGCAAAGGTCATCGGGTTCACATGGACAACATCAAGCTTGCCGAGCAGGTAGTTCTGGGCATCGCCCACCACCGGAGCAAGCGTATGTTCGAAGAACTTGATTCCCATGGAATCGGCCCACAGGTAACCAGCGAACACGGCACCGAAAGCAAGCACCACCATCGGAATAAGCATGCTGGCCGGAGCCTCGTGAATGTGTTCTTCGCTTTCCTTGGAACCGCGGTATTCGCCAAAGAACGTCATGATGATCAGGCGTCCCATGTAGACCGCCGTAATCACGGCCGTGAGGAGACCCGCACCATAGAAGAATTCGCCATACGGGGCGTTCGTGTAAATGCGTTCAAGAATCAAGTCCTTGGACCAGAAACCCGCAAAGCCCGGGAAACCGATAATGGCGAGGAACGAGAAAATCATCACGCAAGCGGTAATCGGGGTCTTCTTGATAAGGCCACCCATGCGACGCATATCCTGTTCACCCGCAAGGGAGTGAATCACGGCACCGGCACCCAAGAAGAGGGCGGCCTTGAAGAAGGCGTGGGTGAACACGTGGAAGATAGAAGCGTCGAAGGCGAAAGCGCCTGCGGCCATGAACATGTAACCGAGCTGGGAAATCGTCGAGTAGGCAAGCACCTTCTTGATGTCGTTCTGGAAGAGACCTGCAACAGCAGCCCAGAAGGCAGTCAGCATACCCACAATCAAGATAATCACGAGGGCTTCGGGAATCACCGAGAACATGCGACTGAGGCGTGCAAGCAGGTAAACGCCCGAGGTCACCATGGTAGCGGCATGGATAAGGGCCGACACGGGAGTCGGACCGGCCATAGCATCCGGGAGCCAGGTGAGGAGCGGGATCTGAGCAGACTTACCCGTGCAACCCACGAAGAACAGGAGACCCGCAATCATCAGGATCGGAGCGGCAAGATCCACATGGCCACCAGCAATCAGCATTTCAATGAACTTGTTCAAGGCATCGTAATTCAGGATTGCAGAGCCGCCCAAGGTTGCCAAGCAAAGCATGCCGAGCAGGAATCCGATATCGCCCACGCGGTTCACAATGAAGGCCTTGTTTGCAGCCTTGCAATTGTTCAAGTCGTGGTTCCAGAAACCGATGAGCAAGTAAGAGCAGAGACCCACGCCTTCCCAACCGAGGAAGGTTAGGAGCAAGCTGTCGGAAAGCACGAGCACGACCATGCTGAACAGGAACAGGTTGATGTAGGCAAAGAAGCGGGTAAAGCCGCGGTCGCCGTGCATGTAACCGATCGAGTAGAGAGCGATGAGCGAACCGATGCCCGTGACAAACAGGAGCATCACGCGGGAAAGACCGTCGAACAGGAATCCGATATCGACCTTGAGCATCGGGATATCAATCCAGTTGCAGAGCGTCTGACGGACACCTTCTTCAGGCATACCGAAAGCGAGCAGTACAACACTCAAGAACGAAAGCACCGGGAAAAGCACCGCGAGGGCGCCCACGAAACCTTCGGAAGGACCCTTCTTGCTACCCGAAGAAACAAGGGAAATCGTTGCAAGCAGGATTGTTCCCAGGAGCGGGAAAAGAGGTATAAACCAAAGCGGTAAATTTGTCATTGCTTACCCCTTCATGTTAGAATAGTTGTCGGAATCGACACTTTCGCGGTTGCGGAAGATGAGGATCACGAGTGCAAGACCCACGCAAGCTTCGGCAGCGGCAACGGCGATCGAGAACAGCGGCACAATCTGGCCGGCCACGCTCAAATCGGCAGGCAGCGTCTTTGCAAAGCCCACGAAAGAAAGATTCACGGCGTTCAGGGCAAGTTCAACGCCCATGAGCACGAAGAACACGTTACGGCGAGCAAGAGCCGTAATGAGGCCAATGGTAAAGAGCACCAAGGCGAGAATCTGAATATAAATCGGTTGGAGTTCCATTACTTTTCCTCCTTTTCTTCGGCGACAGCTTCGTCAGTACCCAGGCGCTTCTTAGCCATAAGCACGGCAGCGCCCATCGAAGAAAGCAGCAACAGGCCGAGCACTTCGAAAAGCACGAAGTAACCGGGACCATCCTGGGCCGTATTGAACAGGTTCGAAGAAGTCATTTCGACAGAGCCGCGAAGCGTCGTGACGTCGAAACCCATGGGCGAAAGCACCAGGGCAAAACCGACGAGACCGGCAAGCGCGAGCACGCCGATAATCACAAAGATCGAGACGCCGTCAAACATGGGAGTCTTGTTGTCCTTCGCCGCGTTCAAGACCGAAATCACGAACACGAGGAGCATCATAATGGCACCCGCATAGACCATGATCTGCACCACTCCAATGAAGGGGCTACCCAGCAGGCCGTAAATGCCCGCGAGCGAAAGCATGGTCAAAACGAGAGAAAGACCACCGTAAAGCGGATGCTTCGAAAGGAACACGCAGAGGGCGGCTCCCACGGCAACCACGGCAAGAATGATAAAATAAATCAAGGCTAGCATCAGTTTTTAACCTCCATTCCCCAGACCTTGCGGGCCTCGGCATTCTTGGTACCACCCGGAGCCACTTGGCTCTGAGCGTCATCGGGGTAATCCTTCGGATTCCAACTCGTGAGAGTTTCGAGGGTTGCCACGAATTCGTCACGGGTGCGGTGTTCAAAGATGATTTCCTTGGTATCCATACGGAGCGCATCGACCGGACAGGCTTCAACGCAAAGGCCGCAGAACACGCAAGTCAAATGGTCAATATCGAAGCGCTTGACCTTCTTTTCGATGCGCGGATCGTCACTGGCGGTCGCTTCGATATAAATACAATGGGCAGGGCAGGCCGCAGCGCACATGCCACAGGCAACGCAACGGGGCGTGCCATCAGCACGGAGCATCAAACGATGCTTGGCACGGTAGCTCCTGCGAACTTCGGGCTGGCCTTCCGGGTAAGAAATCGTCGGAAGTTCTTCGTAGCGGAATAGGCCGCGGGCCGCATGCTTGAGCGTTGTCCACAAGCCGCGAATGGCCTCGAAAATGTAGAGGCGTTCTACCCAGTTCATGGGTCTTTGCTTAATAACGCGGGCCATTAGTTACCTCCCATCAGTTTCGCGACCACGGCGGTCACGACGAGGTTCAAAATAGCGATATTCAAAATGATCTTCCAGCCGAGATGCATCACGTGGTCATAGCGGAAGCGCGGAAGCGTCCAGCGGACCCAAATCCACACCCAGCAGAAGAACACGCTCTTGGCGAGGAGCACCAGCAGGTGAATGGCGGCAGTACCGAGCGCGGCACCGAGGCTATTCACGACAACGCCGTTAACCATGGAGTATTCCGGGTTGTAGTAGAGCCAGGAGCAAACGCCGGCGGCAATGAAGGCTGCAGTAACAACCCATGCAATCGCCTTGTAGAGCTTGTATTCCTGCAGGATTTCCATCTTGTTGCTCTGCTTGGAAGCGGCTAGCTTACGGGAGTAGCGGTAAATCATGTGGAGGAATGCAAGGCCGAGGAATGCAAGCACCCAGCAGAGAATGGCCAAGGAGCCACCCATGTGGGTTTGAATGGTTGCAGTCGACACAAACGGGACCGAGTAGCCACCCAGGAAGAGGGTTGCCACCAAAAGGCTGCTAATGCAAATGTGAGAGTATTCGCCCATGTAGAACAGGCCGAACTGCATAGCGCCATATTCGGTGTGGTAACCGGCAACGAGTTCCGGTTCACCCTCGGCAACGTCAAACGGAGCGCGGCCCGTTTCGGCAATCGTCGCAATCAGGAAGCAGAAGAAAGCCACCGGCTGGGCGACAATGCCCCACACATGGTTTTCTTGCCAAGTCACGATATCGGTAAGGCTGAAGGAACCTGCGAGCACCAGGAGACCCATCATGGAAAGGCCCTGGCAGACTTCGTAGCTAATCGTCATCGCGGTCGTACGCAGAGAACCGAGGTAGCTGTACTTGGAGCGAGAGCTAAGGCCAGCGAGAACGGCACCGTAGGCAGAAAGCGAGCTGAAACCGAAGAGCAACAGGATGCCCACTTCGGAATCGAGAATCGGACCTGCAATGCGGACCACCTTGCCACCCCATTCAAAGACCATCGGGCCAAACCACGGAATCACACACGGGCTTAAGAACACGATGGCAAACGGGATTGCCGGAGCCACGTAGTAGAGGAACTTCTTGGAACCGGTCGGAGCAAACATTTCCTTGAAGAAAAGCTTGGTACCGTCGCACATGTTCTGCACATAGCCGAACGCGCGGATTTTACCGAAGAAGGGGATCTTGATATAGGAACGGTTCGGTCCCTGACGATCCTGCATAAAGCCGGCGCCACGGCGTTCCATAGGAATCAACAACAGGATGTAAAGGACAGGAACAAAGCAGAAGGCGAACTTCGCAATGGTAATGACCCATTCCACCCAGGTTTTGGATTCGATGATATCCATTAGGCGTTACCTCCTTCGAGCAACTTACCTGTATTCTTGATGGTATCGTAAGAAAGTCCTGCAAGCACGCTTGCGTACTCGCCCGCCTTCTTGAAGGCGTCGAATGCGCTTTCGAACTTGTTGCCGGCGAGTTCGGAGAGAACATCGTAAGCCGGACGAAGTTTTTCATCGGGGCACACCGGGCAGGCGGAAAGCTTCTGAAGAATATTCAGGCTGTTCACCATAGAGCCCTGGACTTCGCTCCAATGGCGAATACCATAAGCGAGCGTAGCCTTGTTGGCGGTAGCATCGTTGAACGGAGTGAAAGCGATGCGGGTCGGAATCTTTTCGAGAGAAGAAACGGCAGAGCCACCTTCGCCAAAGAGATCTGCATTCACCGTCAAGAGCACTTTGAATTCACCTGCACGCTTCACGAGATCGTCGAGGTTGCTGTCAGGAATGCCGAGCAGTTTGAATCCGGCGCGGTTAGCGAGCGGGTCGCCACTCATGGCGATACCGTCGGGGGCACCCACCTTCTTGAAGGTGCCGCCGAAAAGTTCGGCGGAGTCGCCCAGGCTATCCTTGAGCATGCGGAGCGCGGCGAGATCTTCGTTCGTGCAAGAGCCACCGGCAACGAGGGCGACCTTGCCCCCGACCTTCTTGACTTCGGCGAGAGCTTCCTGAATCACATGGAAGCCCATAGCCGGCAAACGGTTCTTGTCAAAGTTCTGGAAAGCGAGGCGGCTGGTGTTCGAAAGCCAGCTGCGGTTCACTTCGGGGTTGCAACGCGGCATCACGCGGTAAATGTGACCGTCGGCGTGATCCAGCCAGATGTTTGCACCGAGAGAGTCGTCCATCGAAACCGTCGGCGTGTGGCTCAAAAGCCAGACGCGCTTCTGGAAACGGAAGTACTTCGCGGTCATGGCACCCACCGGGCAAACGTCCGTGACGCACAAGTCGTATTCGTGATCGAGCTTTTCACCCGGGAAGGTCGTAATGTAAGTATGGTCGGCACGGCCAGCAAGCTGCAGCTGTTCGGAACCGGCGATGCTACGCATAAAGCGCACGCAACGGTCGCACTGCACGCAGCGTTCTTCGTCGAGCAAAACACGGGGACCGAGATCCACATGCTTACCGCCACGCACCTGACCCTTGGCATCAATAAACTGATGTTCCGGATTGCCGTGGTAGTTCTTGCCGTATTCAGGACGCATGCGGGATTCGTTCTGGCCCGCTTCCATGTAGTTTTCTTGCAGGGTGCATTCACCGGCCTTGTCGCAAATCGGGCAATCGAGCGGGTGGTTCACCAGCATGAATTCCTGGGTTGCCTTGCGGGCGTTCTTCACGCGGGCGCTGGATGCCGGCGTGTAGATCTTCATACCCGGAGCCACCGGCGTATAGCAGGCAATCACCAGCATGCGACCGCGGGGGCCTTCTTGTTCCACCAGGCACTGGCGGCAGTTACCGGACACCGGCAAATACGGGTGGTAACATACGTGGGGAGTTTCAATCCCGACAGGCTTGAGGGCTTCGAGGAGGTTCGTATCGCCAGGAACCATCACCGCCTTGTCGTCCACGAAGATTTCCACCTTCGGGCTATTCTCGGTCGGGAGTTTCGGCATGTTGTAGAAGTTACTCATATGATTACCAGAAAATTCCAGGACGATAGTTTTCCTGAACACGCGGTTTGGCATGTTCGGGGTTCTTTGCGATAAGTTCGTCGAAGTCGGCTCTGAACTTTGCGGTGTAGCTAGACACCGGGCCGCCGAGAGAAATGGAAAGCGGGCAAATCGTCACGCCGCCAAATCCACCACTCAGGCTCTGCATCAGTTCCACATCGCCGTCGTGGCCCTTGCCTTCCACAATCTGGTTCAGAATGCGGTGCAACAGGCCCGTACCTTCGCGGCACGGAGTGCACTGGCCGCAAGATTCGTGGCTGTAGAAATTGCCGAGCACGTTCAGGAGTTCAGCCATGTTGTGCGTATCGTTGATCACGATCATGGCGCCCGAACCGAACATCGTCTTCATGGAGGCGAGACATTCGTAGTCCATAGTGGCAACGGCACATTCGCCAGCGTTCAGCGGAGCGCAAGAAGAACCACCCGGCAACACCGCCTTCAGGTTTCCGCCCACGACGCCACCGGCGTATTCGTTAATCATCGTCATCATCGGGGTGCCGAGCGGAGCTTCGTACACGCCCGGATTCTTCACGTCACCCGAGATGCAGAACACCTTGGTACCGCCTGCACGGGGAGTACCCATCTTGGCGTATTCTTCAGGTTCATGCTGGAAAATCCAGGGGAGAGCCATGATGGTCTCGACGTTGTTCACGCAAGTCGGAGACTTCCATGCACCGCTCACTGCCGGGAAAGGCGGCTTCAGACGGGGCTGACCCTTCTGGCCTTCGAGCGAGTTGATCAAAGCAGTTTCTTCACCGCAAATGTAGGCGCCAGCGCCACGGTGAACAAAGATATCGAAACTGAACTTGGTACCGCAAATGTTTTCGCCGAGGTAACCGGCGGCGTATGCCTGGTTCAAAGCCTTGTTCAAGCTTTCGATGCAAGGCAGGAATTCGCCACGGCAGTAGATGTATGCGGCGCGGCTACCGAGAGCCCAGGCTGCAATAATCAAGCCTTCGATCAAGCGGTGCGGATCTTCCATCATCAGGAAATGGTCCTTGAACGTACCGCCTTCGCCTTCGTCAGCGTTCACTACGATATACACGGGCTTGCCGGAATTGCGCGGAACAAAGCTCCACTTCATGCCGGTCGGGAAGCCTGCACCGCCACGGCCACGAAGACCGGAACGCTGCACGTAGTCAATCACTTCGAACTGGCTCATGTTGAACAAGCGATCCGAAATGTTTGCGTAGCCGCCCAGCTTCTTGTAGACTTCAATGTCCTGGGCACCCTTGCCAAAATTTCCTGTACAAACTTTTACTACTTCAGCCATAATTACTTAGCCTCCTCTACGGTCGCGGGCTTCTGGGTGGTAACCGCTTCCTTGGAAGGTTTTGCAGTGCGTTCGCCCGAAGTGGCAATCATGCGGTACACGTCGCCAGCCTTACCGGCAGCGTCCACAAACGCCTTGTCCTTTACGCCGGGTTCGCCAACGACATCCCACTTGGAGCCGTTCTTCTTTTCGACAACAAGCTTCGTGAATTCCGGAGCGCCCTTCCAAGTGAGGGTGGCACCGTTTTCGTCGGCTTCAGCCTTCACGTTCAAGACCGGAGAAGGCGGAGCATAGTCGGCAACCTGCGGCTTGGCAGTTGCGCCCGGAGCACCGGGGTGGCCGCCGTGGCCCTTCACCACACCACCGAGCACGTCGTGCTTCGGCATGTTGTTGGCGTGAGCCTTGCACCAATCGATAATGCGATCGATGCTAGCTTCGGTAAGAGTCGTACCGCGCTTCATCTTGAGCTGACCGTCAACCACGTCGGTGGCGAAGTCGTCGTTCACCAGCATCATGGGGCCATTGCCGCAGCTACCCAAGCATTCCACCTGAAGAATCGTGAACATGCCGTCGGGAGTGGTTTCACCGCTCTTGATGCCGAGCTTGTTTTCGACATACTTGATCAGCGGCTGGGCACCCTTGATAGCGCAGCTGATGTTGCGGCAGAACTGCAACAGGAACTTGCCCTTGGGAGCGTGGTTATACATGGTATAGAAAGTAGCGACGCCGAGAGCGTGAGCCGGAGCGCAACCGCAAACATTTGCAGCCCAGCGGATACCTTCAGTCGGAACCCAGCCGAACACGCCCTGCACCAGCCAAAGGACTTCAAGCAGAGCACCCTGGCCCACCGGGTAGCGGCTGAGCAAGTCGGCGCAACGTTCCTTGATTTCAGGAGTGTCGAGCTTGGCGAGCACTTCCTTGGTCGGCGGCTGCGGGACAGCCTTGTGCACGTGGCCAAAGGTCTGCGCCGGATCCGGAAGGGCCGGAATGGCTTCGCTCGGACCGTCGAACTTCAAATGGTTATTCGATACAAACTGAACTGCACCTTGAATATGTTGTGTCATCGGTCAAGTTCTCCAGCAATCATGTTGAGGCCAGGCAGTGTTGCCATAGAATCGGCAAGGGTAAGGCCTTCGACCAGTTCGTTAAATGCAGACACATGGGCAAACGACGGGGAACGCACCTTGATACGGTACGGGTGGCCGCTACCATCGGAGACGATGGTGAAGCCGAGTTCGCCGTTAGCGCATTCGCTTGCGCAGTAGTATTCGCCTTCGGGCACGCGGATGCCTTCGTACACGCTCTTGAAGCGGCCGATAAGGGCTTCCATGTCCTGGTAGGCAAGCTTGTGCGCGGGCACGCGGATGCGTGGGTCGACGATGTCGACCGGGCCCGGAGCGAGACGCTTCAGGGCCTGGCGCACAATCTTCACAGATTCTTCAATTTCAGCAAGGCGGACCTGCAGACGGTCGTTAGCATCGCCCTGGGTTCCCACCACGACTTCCCAGTCGTAGGTTTCGTAGTCGTAGTAAGGTTCATCCTTGCGGAGGTCGCTTTCGACACCCGTAGCACGCAGACACGGACCCGTCCAGCCGTAGCTGATAGCGCGTTCGGCAGAAATCTTGCCGACGCCAACGGTACGGTCGAGGAAGATACGGTTACGGTCCAAGCAGGCGTGCAGATCCTTGAGGGCCTTTTCTACCGACTTGCAAGCGGCGAGCACGTCTTCTTCGAAGCCGTCGTAGCTGTCGCGGTAGAGGCCGCCGATACGGGCAAAGCTGTTGGTGAGGCGAGCGCCCGTGAGCTTTTCCCAAATCAGCATGATTTCTTCACGCGGGTTAAAGGCGTACATGAACGGAGTCGTACCGCCCAAGTCCTGGAAAGCTGCAGCCACGCAAATAAAGTGGTCGTTAATACGGGAGAGTTCGTTCACGATCACGCGGAGCACCTTGGTGCGTTCCGGGATTTCGATGCCGTACATGTTTTCCACAGCGCGGCAGAACGCGATGTTGTTCATCATGGCCGAGCAGTAGTTCAAACGGTCGGTGTAAGGGATCACCTGCTGCCAGGTGCCGCGTTCGACCATCTTTTCAAAACCACGGTGCATAAAGCCGATTTCATGGACACCGGCCACGATGGTTTCACCATCGAGGGCCGCCAGCAAGCGCACGCAGTGGTGAGTTGCCGGGTGCGTCGGGCCCACGTTCAGGGCCATCAGGTTTACTTTTTCGCCATTCGGGTCAAGTACGATCATTCTCTGATACTCCCTTCAAGGTATTCTTCTTCGACAGGCATAATTTCCTTGGAACGCTGGATTACCTTGTAACCCTTGTCTTCCAGACGCTTTTCCAGTTCCGGAATCAAGAAATCGGTCGTCGAGAGCCACTGGCGCTTCTGGGCAGGGTAATCCTTGCGGAGCGGGTGACCCACAAATTCAACATGGTTCAGAATGCGGCGCAGGTCGGGGTGACCTTCGAATGCGATACCGTATTGGTCATAAACTTCGCGTTCGAGCCAATTGGCGCTTGCATACAAATCGGTAATGGTCGGAACCTTCAGGTCGGCTTCGCTGACCAGCACCTTAAGACGGACGCGAGAGCCCGGCTTCTTCATGCTCTTGAAGGCATAACTCACGGCAAAACGCGGACCTTCATGGTTCGGGTAGGTCAGGTAGTCGATACCGGCCAAGTCAAGAAGCATGTCAAACTGCATCGACGGGTCGTTCTTCAGGAACTCGACTGCATTGTGCAGGTATTCCTTGGGAACCACCACGCAGGCATCCCACTTGGCTTTTTCATCACGTTTGGCGCCAAACTTGGATTCTAGAATGTCAATCACGGATTCCATCATTACTCCTTCCAGAACTGGGCTTTCT
>JAEEGJ010012769.1_pt1 | contig 20654 bp, 10 predicted proteins | sample 8958761 | NCBI WGS metagenome assembly JAEEGJ01 (sample SAMN16246546, study PRJNA631951) | gut metagenome | biome: gut microbiome; feature: rumen; material: RS-attached | host: Bos | place: Iran: Karaj | collected 2018-10
ACCGGACGCTCTTCTACATATCTGATAACGCCCTTGCCATCAATAGGATGACCCAGAGCGTCTACTACTCTACCCAAAAGTCCCATACCTACAGGTACGGAACAAGTTGTCATGGTACGCTTACAACTCATGCTCTCAACAACGGTATCTTCACCGGTCAAGAGAACGATGCCTACTTTTGTCTTCTCGAGGTTCATGGCGATGCCCGTAGCACCGGAAGAAAATACGATCAGCTCGTTGAGCATACAGTTACGAAGGCCTGTAACAGTTGCTACACCGTCTGAAATGGAAGAAACCTTACCGATCTCGTCCTTGAAATCAGTAAAGGCAAAAGCGTCCTGAACACGCTTATCAATCTCATCGTCTCTGAGTGATAAGAGTTCAACATTATCAATACTTAAGAAGTGTGATTCGGGGAACTGCTCGATAGCCTTCTCCAAATCTTCCTTGACCTTGGTTACGGGGAAATCTTCCTTTGTAAGAGCTGCAGAAGAGTCTGAAGTATCAATCGTACGCGTACGCTTGATAAATGTGCCCATTCTGCTGAGCTGACCCTTAACCGAATAGTCGTAACGGCTTCCCTGATAGTAAACAATAAAACCGCCGATGAGATCATCACGCTGCTCAATGGACAGACGGTAATCTTCAATCTCATTTACTTCGGCAAATTTGGCAGCAACCCTGGTAAGCTTATCTTCCGGGATGTCACCTGCAGTCTCAATACGCAGAGAAGGGCCTTTGCTCCTGCTCTTGCTCTGTGACTTCTGGTCTAAATTGTCACCGGTATTATTACTCACTCTTTGCTACCTCTTGTTCCAGGACCTCTTCTGTGTACTTTTCAGCTGATTTGTGAAGAGCTTCCTTGGATATTGCATCACCGATTACGTGACCTGCAATCTGAACGGAGAGATCGGTAATATCATCTTTCATAGTCTCGAAAGCATTACGCTTCATTCTTGCAGCGTCTTCTTCGGCTCTCTCAATGATATGCTGAGCCTCTTCGTTTGCCTGGCTGATAACCGCCTTACTCTGTCTGTCGGCGTTGGTCTTTGCTTCTTCCATGATCTCGGAAGCCTTTCGCTTGGCTTCATCTATGGTCTGCTTGGAAGAATCAACAACTGCCTGTGCTTCCTCTCTGGACTTCTTTGCGCCTTCGAGTTCAGCATCAAGAGCCGCCTGACGGTCGTGGATTATCTTAAGGATCTTCTTATAAGCAAAGACCCTGATAACTATGAATACCAGTAAGATATTGATTATGGTAATCACTGCGGTTACGGCGTAACCTGCAAACTGATCAGGCGAGAACAGATTCGACTGCGTTTCTGCCTCAAACAGCATGATCGGTATATTAAACATACTCTTATGCTCCCTTAAATAACGTCAATCTTCCTCATTACTGAACTGTGAAGATCAGGAGGAAGGCAACAACGAGTGCATAGATACCAATTGACTCCATGAATACGATGGCAATAAGAAGCATAGTCTGAAGCTTGGAGATGATCTCCGGCTGTCTTGCGCCTGCTTCGAGAGCTGCACTTGTTGCCTTACCCATGGCAAAAGTTGATGCGAACGCACCGCAGGAAATTGCGATTGCTGCTGCAAACGCTGCAATTCCTCTTGTCTCCAAAGCAGCTATGATAGGCAATGCTGCAAGAATGATGTTAGTCATATGTATGGCCTCCTAAATTATTATCTGTTTAATATCAGATTAAGCTGCAACAGCTTCTGATTTCTTGGACTTCTTGTTTTTCTTCTTTTTCTCGTGTTCTTCGGGATGTTCGTAGTACTCGTTGACTGTCTCAACATTCTCTCCGATATATGACATTGTGAGATATGAGAAAACAACTGCCTGGATCATGCCATCGATGATATCGAACCAAAGACCTGCGATACCCGGCAAAACAAAAGGTACTGCGATTGATAAGAACTCCATAAAGACGAAAGCTGCGAAAACGTTACCGAAAAGTCTCAATGCGAGAGACAACGGCTTTACTACGTAGTCCAAAAGCTTGAACGGCAGCATGATGATGATCGGCTGTGTAAGTGACAGCCAGAATCCCTTAAGGCCGACAAACTTGATTGTCATGACGATTACGTAAAGAATTGCAACGATAGCGCAGCCTACAGGGAAAGCAACATTCTTTGCCGGCGGCGGAAGATGGAAATAAGAAATGGAGTTACAGGCGATAAGAACAAGACCGAAGGTCATGATCATCGGAGTAACCTCTTCAGCCTGCTTACGGTTCATGCCGAAGCCCATTGCTGTCTTGATAACGAGCTCAGTCAAAGAAACGAGAATGGTCTGGCCCATCGTGAGCTTATGATCTTTCGATGGTTTACCGAGCATAATGCCGACAATGATGAGCATTATTATTACGGCAATCCAGGTAACAATGATCGCATCAGTAATAAGGATCGAATAATCCCCTACCGTGAAATACATCTGCACCTGCATAATGGCCTCGCTGATCTCAGCTCCAATATCCTTGGGGCCAAGTCTCTCGGCAAACTGCTCCACAAATGCTTCCCAGAATTCTGAAAACCATGTGGCAACTATTACAAATGCTGCAACCATTTAAAATCCTCTGTCCTATTTATATTAGACATTTTACGCCTACTCTGCGAAAAAACTACACTTAAATTACTTAAAGTTAGCGTCTTCAACTTCCCTGATACCGTTAACGCGGTCAGCATGCCTGCCGCCAAGGAATTCCTCTGTAAAGAAGGCATCAACCATCTCAAGAGCTACACCCTGGCCAAGAACACGTGCGCCAAATGCAAGGATATTTGCATCATTATGCTGTCTGCACATCTTTGCCATGAACTCATTGCTGCAGAGAGCACATCTGATTCCCTTGTACTTATTGCAAACGAGTGAAATGCCGATACCTGTACCGCAGATAGCGATACCTCTGTCAGCTCTGCCGCTCAATACGTCTTCAGCGATCTTTTTGCCTGCTTCAACATAAGAATATGAGTCAGTGCCGTTCGGAGCACCGCCGTCCAAAACCTCATATCCCTTCTGTTCAAGGTGCTTGATGACGATCTGTCTTAAATCGTAACCTGCGTGATCTGATGCAATAGATACCTTCATAAATATGCCTCTTTTCTTAATTATATCTCATTATGAATGTGCTTGAACTTCTTTGAGCCGTCGCAGTACGGAGCAACGATGTCACCGTTACCTACCAGACGGTACTTGTAAGATACAAGACCCTCAAGGCCTACAGGGCCTCTGGCATGGATCTTGGATGTAGCGATTCCTACCTCGGCACCGAATCCGTAACGGAAACCGTCTGCAAATCTTGTAGAGCAGTTAACCAGAACGCTTCCTGAGTCGACCATTGTCATGAAAAGTTCAGCTGTTTCCTTATTCTCCGTGATGATCGCGTCAGTATGGCCTGAACCGTAGTGATTGATATGAGCGATAGCCTCATCAACGTCCTTTACAAGCTTAACGGAGCACTTCATGGCAAGATACTCGTGATGCCACTCTTCTGCCTTGTTAACGCCAAATGTCTCAGAAACATAGTCATCACCGAAGATCTCAACGCCTGCGCCCTGCAGAGTCTTAATGAACTCAGGCAGGAAGCTGTCCTTAAGAGCTTCGTTTACGAGGAATGTCTCTGTGGCATTACATACGGATACATACTGTGTCTTTGCGTCTATCGCTACCTTAACAGCCTTTGCAAGGTCAGCATCCTTGTCGATATATGTGTGGCAGACACCGTCAGCGTGACCGAGAACAGCGATATTTGTGTTCTGCATGATGTACTGCACGAAAGAATTGGATCCTCTGGGGATGATGAGATCGATGTACTCGTCAAGCTTGAGCATGTCTGCGATCTCTGAACGGAGTGTCAGAAGATTGAGCCAGCCCTCAGGCAGACCAGCGTCAACTCCGGCTTTGCTGATAACAGAAGCCAGTGCCTTGTTTGTGTTAATGGCCTCTGAACCGCCCTTAAGGAAAACTGCGTTACCGCTTTTAATGCAAAGTGAAGCGATCTGGACCAGTGCGTCCGGTCTGCTCTCAAAAATAACACCGATAACACCGATAGGACATGTAACTCTGGTAAGTTCAAGTCCGTCATCGAGAGTTGTTCTTAAAGTAACCTTACCTACCGGATCATTAAGACCGATAAGACTCTCGATACCGGAAACTACATCATTAAGCTTGTCTTCATTAAACTTAAGTCTCTTAAGAAGTGGTGTATCAAGATTATTCTTCTCAGCTTCCTCAAGATCTTTCTTGTTAGCTGCAAAAATCTCGTCCTTGGCATTCTTCAGATAAAGGGCTACGTTAGCGAGAGCCTTATTCTTTATCTCGCTTCCGAGAGATGCCATGACATACGAAGCCTCGCGTGCTGCCTTGGCTGTATCATGGAGTTCAGACATATAAGCCACCTCTTATTAATTATTCTTAAAGGAAGATTATATCAAAAAATGAAACAAATCGATTGCCATTAGCACGAAAATGTCCCAAAAGAACACCTCAATTCCATTCAATATTTTACTGACTTAACACACTTTGCTAATCAAAGCATGTTGAGAATTAAGAACAAAAATGTTCATAATGTGCATAACTTTGTCGATAACTATAAAAACAAATACTTCAATTTCAAAAGTGCCTGAAAGCCCTATAAACATTGGATTTATCAATTTGTTACGATTTGTTGACAAAACAATTACAAGATGTTAGCCAAAATTCGAAACTCAATAAATTAAGGGGTTTTGAGCATTTGTAACTGTTTTTGGCAAACAGAGTGTCCACGAGAGAAATACACTTAAAAATCAAAATTGGTACTTGACAAGACTATTTGACACGAAACCAAAAACCGCCAAAAATTTCACGTTTTACAACCTTTGCTATGCAAGTATTATGTATGCAAGTTTGGTATACTCTTCCCTATGAAAATAATAATTACTACATTATTCGGACTTGAGTCTCCGACAAAAACTGATCTCCTGGACAGAGGTTACGACAAGGACAAGATCACGGTAAGTGACGGTGTTGTTACTCTCGAAGGCGATTATTATGACGTTGCCCGCGCAAACATGTGGGTAAAGCATGCTGAACGTATCTTTTTTGAGGTTGGTGAATTCAACTGCGGTCTCTCAGATGACGCTGATACAAACTTCAATGCCTTTTTCGAGGGATGCCGGGCTATCAAATGGGTAAACTTCATTCCCGCCAACTGGGCATTCATCGTTAACGGCTTTTCCAGAAAGTCCAAGCTCTACGGTATCCCTGCTCTTCAGAAACTCGCAAAGAAAGCGATTGCCGAGAGCCTTGCAGTATCAAGAGGGCTGTCTGCTGACACAAAGATCTCCGAGAATGAGGAGATCGGTTCTGTTAAGATCCAGTTCGGTATCGTAAACGACACCTGCCGTTTCATGATCGACACCTCCGGTGCGGGTCTTCATAAAAGAGGTTACAGACCTCTTACCCATGAAGCTCCTATCAGAGAGACTCTTGCTTCAGGAATGGTATCTTACGCTAAATACCATCCGTATGGCAACGAAGCTCTCGTAGATCCCTTCTGCGGCTCAGGAACGATCGTAATTGAGGCTGCAAGAACTGCCTGCGGCATCGCTCCGGGCAGAGACCGTCACTTTGCGTATGAGGATCTCCCCTACATCGGCAAAGCTCCGTACCAGAGAGCACTCGAAGAAGCTCTTGCAAACGAAGATACTGAACCTATGGACGACTGCTATTTCTTCGGCTCAGATATTGACCCCAAAGCTATTGAGTCAGCTAAGAGGAATGCTGAGGCAGCAGGCGTAGGACAGCTCACAAAGTTCAGGATATGCGACGCAAATAAAATGACACCCGAATATCTCGGCAAGCTTACAAATCTTCCGAGACAGCTTGTAATAACCAATCCTCCCTACGGCGGACGTCTCATGACACCCGAAGATGCCGAGAGATTGTATAAGCTCATCGACCGCAATTACCTGACCAAGGACGGATATTGCAAGAAAGGCTTAAGGTTATCTGTAATCACTCCGGAAAACGCTTTCGAGGATGCAACGGGCCATAAGGCAGACAAGCGCGTCAAGCTCTATAACGGCGCCATCATCTGTACATTGAGCAACTACTATAAGTTAGGTGACAAAGGCAATGGTAACCGCTAAGATCCCTTTCCTCGACCCTGCCAAAGTGGCAGATTCCGGTCAAGCATTCAGAATAAAGGTTATTGATGACACGCATACTGAACTTGTAGCCTTCGGCAGGTATCTTCAGATAGCACAGATCTCCAAGGACGAGTTCGCATTCTCCTGTGACAAACAGGATTTTGAGGACATTTGGAAACCTTACCTGGATCTGGGCCGTGATTATGGGAAGATCGTTAAATCTATCGACAGGAATGACGAATACCTCCTGTCTGCTGCAAAATTCGGCAAAGGCATCAGGATATTAAAACAGGACATTTTCGAGACTGTAATAAGCTACATAATCTCCCAGCGCCGTTCCATCCCGTCGATCACGACATCGGTAGAGCGAATCTCCAAGCTCTGCGGCAAGAAGATCAAGGCTCCCAAACTGGCTGATCCTTTTGTTGAGCCGCTCGCAAAAGAGTACTATGCCTTCCCTACACCGGAAGAACTAAATAAGCTTCCTTTTTCAGACCTCGAGAACACAGGAGTAGGCTACCGAGCACCCTACATAGCCAGAGCGGCAGAGGAATTCGCAACGGGCAAGCTTGATCCTGATTCTTTATCAGCACTCTCAGATGAAGATCTGTACAAGGCTCTCATGTCCATGTTCGGCGTAGGAACCAAGGTTGCCAACTGTGTAATGCTCTTTGCTTTCGCGAGAACAGGAAGATTTCCCGTGGACGTCTGGATACAAAGAATCGAAGATAAATACTATAACGGTCACTTCGACTGCACGCCTTATCCTGAAACCGCAGGAATTATGCAGCAGTTCATGTTCTACTACGAACGGAGAAAGCCTCAGGACTAAGGCTGAAAAACATTTTTAAGAAAATTGTTTTTTTGCTATTGACACACCAAAGATTAAATCTTATAATTTCAAGGCTTGCTCAAAAGCAGTAAATGCGGCCGTGGCGGAACTGGCAGACGCGCACGTTTGAGGGGCGTGTGAGTAACTTCATACGAGTTCAAGTCTCGTCGGCCGCACCAAATAAAAAGGTTGTCTCAATGAGGCAACCTTTTTTAATTTCTGTATTTTTATCCGAGAGCCACATCAAGGATCATCATCAGCACAAAGCCCAGGCTGAATGCTATTGTTCCGGAATTGGAGTGCTCCCCTTCACTCATCTCAGGTATCAGTTCTTCTACTACAACGTACATCATGGCGCCCGCAGCGAAAGCAAGCATATACGGAAGCAGCGATGTTACCAGACTGAATGCAAATATTGTTACTATGGCTGCTGCTGGTTCAACTGCACCGCTCAAAACGCCATAGAGGAAAGTCTTACTCTTCGACATGCCCTCAGCACGCAGTGGCATGGACACTATTGCTCCCTCAGGGAAATTCTGTATTGCGATACCTATTGCCAATGCAAGGGCTCCTGCCATGCTTATAAGACTGTTGCCTGCTATCAGATTTGCATATACGACACCTACGGCCATACCTTCAGGTATGTTATGGAGAGTTACGGCCAATATAAGCTTTGTCGTTCTCTTCAGGCTGGACTTGGGACCCTCTCCCTCCTGATTCATATGCATGTGAGGCGTAATGACATCCAACAGCAAGAGGAAACCTATACCGATAAGGAAACCAACAGCCGCAGGAATAAACGAGAGCTTACACATGCTCTCAGAACTTTCCAAAGCCGGCTGCAGAAGGCTCCAGAATGAAGCTGCAACCATTACGCCTGCAGCAAATCCAGTCAGGATACGCTGAAGCTTTTTTGAAACAGAGTTTTTGAGAAAGAATACCATCGCTGCACCAAGCGAAGTGCCGACGAACGGAATGAGAATTCCAATAACCATCTGTGTATTCATTTCATCCACCTCCTTCTGACTTGATTATACACCATAGTTAGCCTTAACTAACTCAACAGATTAAACAAAAAAATAGCAGCTCCCCGATAACGGAGAGCTGCATGTTGAGTTATTTTGAGGATAGAAAATTATTCTTCTTCAGCCTTTCTCTTCTTTGCATTGTATACAAAGTAACCTGTAAAGCATGCTGCGCTGAGTGAGAGAACAGCGATTCCTGTCTTTGAAACAACGCTTGCTGTCTCACCTGTTGCAGGGATTGACTTAGGCTCACGGTTAGCAGAGATAACCTCTGTATCCTTGTCTACCTCATAGTTAGGATCAGCCTTGTCTACCATGATGATAGGTGAACCTGCAACTGTTACCTTGCCGCCGCACTCTGTTGAACCGTCAGGCAGGAGTGAGAACTGGATTGCTTCAGCTGTCAGATATGCCTTAGGTGTTACTGTCTCCTTAAGCTCGTATCTGCCTGCTCTGAGTCCCTTGATGATGGAAGGAGCAGTATCAACAGTGATGAAGGAGATAGCGTGCTTATCAGGTGAGATCGTAACCTTAACCTGAACGCCGTTCTGAGTTACAACAACATTTGACAGATCGTAACCGTCAATGCTTGTGAATGTAAGCTCAGCTTCTGCGATTTCCTTACCGGCGATATCCTGCTTGGAAAGAGTTATATCAAGATCCGGACCGTTAACATAAATGTTTGTCAGATCAAGGTTACCGCTCAATGATGAAGAATCAATAGATGTTGAATCTGTTCTTACGGAAGTAGCCTCCATTGTGTAAGGAATGTTGCTGCCACCGATGAAGATCTCATCATTGTGCTCTGTAACTGTATATCTTCCCAAAGGTACATCGTTGATTGTCTTTGTCCAGACTCTTGTTCCGTCTGTGTGATCAAGATCAGCCAATGTAATACGTACTTCTGTGCTTGAGAGTGTACCGTCAAGTGCAAGATACTCTCCGTTCTCGTTTGTGATTACGAAGTAGAGGTTATCTCCTGCTGCCTCACGTTCTGTTACATCACCACCGAAAGTCTTTGTGAATGTGATGTCACCCTTTGTAGGCGGCTGCGGCTTAGGCGGGTTGTATGTGTACTCATTAACAATTGTACGTGTTGCTGTCTCGCCTGCTACGACATCAATTGAGATTCCGTCGTGGCCGGAAACAGAGAGATCGTAATTTGTGATCTCAGCATCAGGCTTGCTCTCAACTACCTTGTATGTACCGGGAAGGAGATTGTCGATAGTCAAATCATCTTCACCTGTAATATAGATAGTTGTTCCATTAGGATAGCTCGGACCTGTTACTTCGAATACAAATGTCTTATTAGGTGCATCTGAAGGTACCTCACCGTCAAGATCGAGAGTAATCTTCAGAGATCCTGTTACAGGAACCGGATTAGGAGCAGTATATGTGAAGTTATTAGTAATAACTACTGATCCGGATTCGTTGTTAGGATCAAGAGTGATCGTAGGTGTTGAGTAAGAAGGCTCATCGCAAGCATAGCCGGAAGGCAGAGCTGATGTATCAACGGTGTCCTCAACTACCTTGTAGGTCTTTGTGTTTGTATCGAGGTTGTCGATAGTAACATCAGAGTTAGCACCTACTTCGAACAGATACTTAGTATCGCCGAGAGAACCGTCCTGCTGAACATACTGGTCACCACATTCAATGTAGAACTTGTACTTGTCCGGCATGCCTGAAGTTGTGCTTCCTGTTACGAGCTTAGTAACAGTGATGCTTCCAGTAGTCGGGTTAGGAACATTAGTATCTGTAAATGTGTTTGTAATTGTTACTGATCCACTTGTTGTATTAGCATCAAGAACTACCTTATCAGAATCAGAGTATGTCGTTGTGCATACGATGCCTGAAGCAAGTCCTGTTACTTCATCTTCTGCTACTACATAAACCTTACCGAGTTCAAGACCTGTGATATCAATTGTCTCGCCGTCAGTAATAGTAAAGTCAGCATAAGCAGAAGCTACAGTACCGGTTGTATCCTGAACATAGTCATCACCGCACTTAACAGTGAATGTGAAGCTGCCGCTTGTAGGATCAGTTCCGACAACACTCTTAGTGATAGAGATAGAGCCAGTAGGTACAGGTGCCTGCTTAACAGTATATGTATCTGTAAGAGCAGCTGTTACATTCTGACCACCAACGATTGTTGCTTCAGCCTTATCTGTTGACTTGCTTGTATCCTTCTCGTACTGAGTTGTCACTGTTCCGAGGAAGCTGTCAAGTGTCTCGGTTACTGTGAACTTCTCGTCAGGAGTGAGGTCAGAAACAGTGTATGTGTACTTACCATTTCCTTCGTTAGTCCACTTGCCGTTTTCTACATTCGCCTTTGTAAGATCAGGGATCGTGAGTGTTGTTCCCTTATCGCCTACTGCTGTAAATGTTAACTTCTCGAAGTCCTCAAGAGGTGCGCCGCTTACAGTCTTGCTTACAGTGAGACTGCCTGTTGCAGGTGTTGTCTTTGTCGTGTAAGTGTCTGTAAGAGCAGCTGTTACGTTCTGGCCAGCTACGATTGTTGCTTCAGCCTTATCTGTTGACTTGCTTGTATCCTTCTCGTACTGAGTTGTTACTGTTCCGAGGAAGCTGTCAAGTGTCTCAGTTACTGTGAACTTCTCGTCAGGAGTGAGGTCAGAAACAGTGTATGTGTACTTACCGTTTCCTTCGTTAGTCCACTTGCCGTTTTCAACATTCGCCTTTGTAAGGTCAGGGATATCAAGTGTTGTTCCCTTATCACCTACTGCTGTAAATGTTAACTTCTCGAAGTCCTCAAGAGGAGCACCACTGATAGTCTTGCTGATTGTGAGACTGCCAGTCTGCTTAACTGTGTAAGTATCTGTGAGCACTGCTGTTACTGTGTCGTTAGCAACGATAGTTACAGTTTCCTCATCATCGGACTTGCTTGAATCCTTCTGATACTCGGTTGTAACTGTACCTAAGAAGCTGTCCAGAGTTTCAGTTACTGTGAACTCCTCACCAGCAACGAGGTTACCAACAGTGTATGTGTACTTACCGTTTCCTTCGCTCTTCCATGTGCCGTTTGTAACATTAGCGCTTGTAAGATCAGGAATCTTAAGTGTTGTACCCTGATCACCTACTGCTGTGAATGTTAACTTCTCGAAGTCAGCCAGAGGAGCACCGCTGATAGTCTTGCTGATTGTGAGACTACCAAGCTCAGTTGTTGACTCCTTCTCATCAAGGATGATTACAGTATCTGTGCCTGAGATCAAGCCAACTGTTGCATCGATAGGTGTAGTAGCTGTTACCTTACCATCTAATCCGATAGTGAATTCGATAACAGACTGCTGCAGCTCGTAACCGTTAGGCTTGACAGTCTCAGTAAGTGTGTACTTACCGGGCTTGAGGCCTGTTACTACGGTCTGAGCTGATCCGGATGTGAAAGTTACGCTTGTAGTTGATCTTGTAGCTTCGCTGGTTACATCCGTTGTGCCCTGCTTCAATGTTACCTTTGTAAGATCAACATTGTTGCCGCCACCGACATAATCAATCTTCAATGTAGCACCGGGTACTTCGTCGCCGTTAGGTTCATTTACATCTCTCTTACTGATGTTGACTGTCTGAGGCTTATCAAGAATTACAACTGTCTTGTTGTTCTCAATCTTACCTACAGAAGCATCGATAGTGCTTGTTGCGCTTACCTTGCCATCAGTACCGACTGTGAATAAGATCTTTGTTGTCTGCATCTCGTAACCGTCAGGTGCAACAGTTTCTTCAAGTGAGTATGCACCAGGTACAAGACCTGTGATAGTTGTCTGTGCAGTTTCAGTTATAAATGCAATTGTTGTCTTGGTCTTTGTAGCGCTGGTTGTTACATCCTTGCCACTGCGTGTAAGAGTTACACTTGCAGCGCTCAAATCAACAGAAGCATCGTTTCCGAGATATGTAACAACGAGCTTAGCACCTTCAACTTCATCTCCGTTAGGAACATTGATGTCTCTCTTGCTGATATCAACAGTAATAATCTTCTTATCAAGGATTACGACTGTATCTGTACCGGAGATCATTCCTGCTGTACCTGAAACAGGTGTAGTAGCTGTTACCTTACCGTCTGTTCCGACTGTGAATGCGATAACTGTCTCCTGCTTCTCAAATCCGTCAGGAGCAGTTGTCTCTGTAAGAGTGTAGTTACCAGGCTGGATACCAGTTACTACAGTCTGAACGGAGCCAGACTCGAAGCTTACGCTTGTCTTGCCTACTGATGAAGACGATGCGTTAGTAACATCTGTTGTACCCTGCTTCAATGTTACATTTGAGAGGTCAACATTATTGCCGCCACCAACATAATCAATCTTAAGGATAGCGCCAGGTACTTCGTCACCATTAGGAACATTTACATCTCTCTTACTGATATTAACAGTAGAAGTAATCTTCTCGTCGAGGATTACAACTGTATCTGTACCGGAGATCATGCCTGCTGTAGCTGAAATAGGTGTTGTAGCTGTTACCTTACCGTCTGTTCCGACTGTAAATGCGATAACTGTCTGCTGCAACTCATATCCGTTAGGTGCAGTTGTCTCTGTAAGAGTGTAGTTACCAGGCTGGATACCAACTACTACAGTCTGAACAGAGCCAGACTCGAAGCTTACGCTTGTCTTGCTTAATGATGTAGTTGTTGCATTTGTTACATCAGTTGTACCCTGCTTCAATGTTACCTTTGAGAGGTCTACGTTGTTGCCGCCATCAACATAATCAATCTTAAGGATGGCACCGGGCACTTCGTTGCCATTAGCTTCATTGATATCTTTCTTACTGATATTGACAGTATTATCGATCTTCTTGTCGAGAATTACGACTGTATCAGTACCGGAGATCATGCCTGCTGTAGCTGAAATAGGTGAAGTAGCAGAAACCTTACCGTCTGTTCCGACTGTGAATCCGATAACGGTCTGCTGTAACTCATATCCGGCAGGCTCTGTTGTCTCTGTGAGAGTGTACTTACCAGCCTTGAGACCTGTAATTACAGTCTGCTCTGATCCGGATGTGAAAGTTACGCTTGTAGTTGTTCTTGTAGCTGAAGATGTTACATCAGTTGAACCCTGCTTCAGAGTAACTCCGGAGAGATCAACATTATTGCCGCCACCGACATAGTCAACCTTCAGAACAGCACCAGATACTTCATCGCCATTAGTCTCATTAACATCTCTCTTGCTGATGTTAACTGTGTAAGGTTCATCAAGAATGACAACAGTCTTATCGTTCTCGATCTTACCTACAGAAGCATCGATAGTACTTGTAGCACTAACCTTGCCGTCTGTACCAACTGTGAAGTAGATCTTTGTTGTCTGCTTATTGTAGCCGTCAGGTGCAATTGTTTCTTCGAGTGTGTAGTCACCGGGAACGAGACCGTTAATGCTTGTCTGAGCTCCTGTTGACTTGAATGTTACGCTGCTAGCTGTACGTGTTGCAGTGCTTGTAACATCACTGTTGCTACGTGTAAGAGTAACACCTGTGAGATCAACAGATGTGTCAGTTCCTACATAAGTAACAACAAGTTCAGCGCCGTCTACTTCTGCGCCTGTAGACTGATTAATATCTCTCTTACTGATATTAACTGTGAAAGTTCCCGTCTTTTCATCAAGGATAATGACTGTATTGTCACCCTCTATCTTACCAACACTAGGATCAATTGTGCTTGTAGCGCTTACCTTACCGTCAGAACCAACTGTGAAGTAAATCTTTGTTGTCTGCAATGAGTAACCTGTAGGTTTGATAGTTTCTTCAAGCGTGTAGTCACCGGGAACAAGTCCTGTGATTGAAGTCTTTGCTGATTCTGTAATGAAAGCTACGCTGGACTTATCAAGTGTTGCGCTGCTTGTTACATCACTGCCGTTACGTGCAAGTGTTACACCTCTGAGATCAACAGATGTGTCAGTTCCTACATAAGTAACTACGAGCTTAGCACCAGGAACTTCCTCTCCTGATGTTTCGTTAATATCCTGCTTGCTGATATCAACAGTGATAGGAAGCTTCTCATCAAGGATGATGACTGTCTTTTCACCTTCAATCTTACCAACATTAGGAGCAATTGTGCTTGTAGCACTTACCTTACCATCTGAGCCTACTGTGAAGTTGATCTTCGTTGTTTGCAAACCATAACCTGTAGGTTGAATTGTTTCCTCAAGTGTGTAATCACCGGGAACAAGACCTGTGATTGAAGTCTTTGCATCTTCTGTTACGAAAGCAACGCTTCTCTTATCGAGCGTAGCACTGCTTGTTACATCGCTGCCGTTGCGTGTGAGTTTTACACCTGTAAGATCAACAGATGTGTCATTTCCTACATAAGTAACAACAAGTGTAGCACCAGGCACTTCGTCGCCTGATGTTGTATTGATCTCCTGCTTACTGATATCAACAGTAATAGGTGTTGTATCTTTATAAGTATTATTAAGTACGAGTGTGTAATCCTTATCAGCGGCAATTACAGTAACTTCACCCTTTGTCTTACTCTTATCCTGATCAAGCGTATATGTAGTTGACGCTGATCCCTTAAGAGTTGCAAGAGTTTCTGTTACCTCATACTTAGTATTTACCGGAACATTCGAAATAGTGAATGTGTATGTGCCATTTCCGGCATCGATCCAATCAGTTCCTGCTACAGTTCCAACTGTACTTGTTGAAAGGACAGGAACAGTTGTAACTTCAGAACCATCTGCAGTTACCTTAAATGAGATTTCTTCAAAATCAGCCAAAGTAGCACCGCTGATTGACTTGCTGATGATTACGTTACCCTTGTTAACATCATAAGCATTTTTCAGAGCAATCTCGTAAGATTCACCCTTTAACAAAACCTTCTGGCTTCCCTTAAGTTCACTATTTGAAGAATTAAGTGTGTACTTGTTTTCTATAGTAGTGTTCTTAAATGTAGCTAAAGTCTCTGTTACATCATATTCGGTATTTACAGGCACATCAGAAATGGTAAATGTGTACTTACCATTACCCTCATCGATCCAGTCTTTTCCTACATTTGTTCCGACTGTGGATGTTTTAAGATCAGGAACTGTTTTTACCTCAACACCATCAGCTTTTACAGTAAAGTGAATTGTCTCAAAATCTGCCAATTCAGCACCTGAGATTGACTTGCTGATAACGATTGAACCCTTGTTAACATCATAATCATTCTTAAGAACGATTTCGTTCGTAGAAGTTGAACTGGCAACAGTTACCTTACCATAATTTACACTGCTTGAATTAATCGTGTACTTGTTCTGAGCTGAACCCAAGAAATTAACTGTTTTTTCATTAACTTCAACTTCAGTATTAACAGGAATATTAGAAATTGTAAATGTATACTTGCCGTCTGCTTCTTTAATCCAGTTAGTTCCAACTACAGTACCTACATTAGTTGTAGTAAGATCAGGAACTAAATTAGGAATAACAGTACCATCTTCCTTAACTTCGAAAGTAATCTTCTCGAAATCAGCTAACTCAGCTCCGCTGATTGTCTTGGTAAGTACAACTGTTCCTACAGGTGCAGGTGTCTTTTCATAATTGTTTGTAATAACAGCTGTTACTTCCTTATGTGTTCCGGAAACGCTCTTATTGTTATTAACAAATGAAACATTTGCAGACTTGAATGTATAGCCATCAATCTCAGGAAGGTTTGATGTAACTTCATTTATAGTCAGTTCTTTGTTAAATGCAGCATAATCAACAGGAATCTCAGTATTAGTTCCCGGTGTTACCTTGAAAGTATATGCAGCTGCACCAATAGTACCGTCAGCCTGGAGATATCCTTCATCCTTGCCTACTGCTACAGTAAATGAAAACTCCTTAGCGTCATTTCCTGTTATTTCTTTTCCTGCATCATCCTTCAGCACCTTATCAACAATAAGCTTGCCAGTAATTCTGGGATACTCATTTGTAAACTCAACCTTAGAACCTGTCTCAGGCGCGATAATAGCATCTTTTGTAGTTGTAGTATCACCAGTGAATGTATCTGATACAGCTGTAAGAACATATGAAACCTTAGCAGCTTCATAGCCGTTAAGCGTTACCAATGTTTCAGTAACAAAATATGTCTTGTTCTGATCAAGTGCATCGATAGTTGCCTTATATGTCTTTTCCTTTGTTGTAGGATCAGTTGTTACAGTGAATACACTGTCACCCAGCTTATGCTCCCAAACAACATCACCGGGCTGACCACCATTATTCTCTCTTACAGTAAATGTTAAGCCGCTAAGATCCTCATCTGTAACAAGGCCCTTAATAGTCTTTGTTAATTCGATCTTACCGACCATGTTAACATCACGCTTGTAATCATTAATGAGATATACAACCGGTGTGCTTGTTAATGTAACCTTTACATCCTTATCAGCAGGAGCAGTTAACAAATATCCGCGTCTTGCTGCATCAGCAGTATCTTCACTTACTGTGTATTCACCTGCAGGAAGTCCTGCTACCTTTGTAACCTTATCCTGGCCGTATTCTACTTTGATGCCATTCTTTTCAGTGCTGCTGACAAGCTTTCCGCTATCGTCATAATAGAAATACTTATTCAGCGCTTTATTATATACATAATAAGTAAATGTCTCTCCGGCAACAGGAGTATAATCACCAGTTACTGTCTTCTTAAGATCAATTGAAGTGTCGGCATAGTTAAAGCACTTGCCCAAGAAGAACTCAATACCTGACATTCTTGTCTGGCGAACCTTTTTGCCTTTGTATTCTGCATCATTACCAACAGCAGGTGTACCTTCATTTGTCTCATAGAGAGTATGATCAGTATCACCAAGATGTGTCTCAGAATAAACATAGTACTCAAGCTCACCATTGTTGTTCTTAACAGTAAGAATAATATCTATATAACCATCAGAAATCTGAATGCCATCACTGTTAGTTGTTCCGGCACCTACCTCACGGATAGTGTAATAGAATGTTTTTTCATTGTTTTTCTGAATATGGTGATTGGTAGGATCCTTTTGGGTTTCATCAGTTCCATCATTATAGAATTTCAAAATCGGGAACTGAAGCTTATTAGTAGCTTCATTATCAACAACTGTACATTGAGATGTTCCTACTAAACTTTCAGGATCAGTTATTGAAAAATCTGAATTATTCTCATACCAGTAGAATGAATAAGTTTTGGGAGCTGTATAGATAGTAGTATCCTGCTCAGTAGCCGTACCATTCCATGCATGTGTGAATGTCTTGTTTGCAGCAAAGTGGATCTCTCCCTGTTCATCATACAAAACGTTCTGGCTGCCGCCGCCATAAATGTAGTGCCACTCACCCTGTGAGTTTGCAAATTCATTTGCAACGATCCAACCGGCACATGTACCCTGTGTCTCTACAAAAGTATTGGGAGCAATAAAGAGACCTGATGTGTTCTCTAATGCAACCGGCTTTGAGGTTGTAATATTCCAAATTAACTTCTGGCAGATTTCCTGATCACACTTAATTGTTTTCTCTAAGTTTGTTTTATCAGTATCTGTGTAATGGCCGGAATAATCATCTGAGGAAATCCAAGTATTACCACCATCAACTGAAACTTTAAACTTATTTAATAAGACGTAATCCTGCTTATCATTTCCGTCTTTACCAATAGGTCTGTCAATCCCGTTCATTTTAGATACAGTTCTATCCGTAGCATTAATGCTTACACTGTCATCCAAATTGAAAACAATAACAGTTGATGAATCTTTGATAATGTATAAGCCATCTGCAACGCCGGCTTTTTTCATCAAGTTATCGTCAACTTTTATATATACAACTTTATTAGCAAAATCTCCTTTGGTTAAGTCAAGAGTTGCTGAACTTGTGCTTGTTGTATCGTCAAAATAGTCACGATAATCAATTGCATAACCATTATTAATCTTATTAGTAATAGTTTTAGATGCAGTAAATGCATCATTCATGATAAGTTTGATATTACCGTCTGTATTGTTATTAACAGTTTTTACTTCCTGCTTAAAATTCTGAAAATGATAGTAACCATCAGTAAATACCTGGGAAGAACCCTCGATATTTAAAACATTGTCACTATTACCTTCAATCAACAATGACGGAGGTTCAGGCACATTTGCACCAAAGACAGTGCCAGAAGTAATTACTTTATTAACTAAAACCTGTGCTGTAGAACCAATAGGATTTAAGTCAATCGTCGAATAAGTATATCTGGTTGCTTCAATCTTTGAGAAATTATTTACCGCAAAGGTTGACTCCATATGGTCTCTTTGCTGGAAATCTACTGCAACGATACCGTAGTCAACACCTCTGCCGAGGATTGTTGAGTAGTTTACAGAGCTTGCTGCATCCATTACCGGAGGTAACTCTGCTGCTCTTACTACCGTTTCACCTTTCTTTGAGATGCTCGGATACACTGTAAGTGATCCAAGTACAACTGCGCCTGCCAATACTGCCGAAGTAATTCGTTTTGCAATACTAAACATAATATCTCCCTATTCACATAATAATAGATACTTCATTTTATGAACGGATTGTAAATATTGCAAGAAAATAATCAAACAAAACTTACAGCAACTGCACAATTACTCTCATAAATGATAAAAAGTGCTTGATTTTTGACATAAAAAACTGCTCCGTGACATGAGTTTTGCCACGAAGCAGTCAAATTTGCTACAAAATTGTGAATTCTAATCAGTTATTGAAGAGCAGGTACAGGATGATGAGGACAGCAATGGCAATGGCAATTGCAATAGCAACCTTTGCGGGTGATACCGGAGCTTCGCCCTTGATCTGACCTGTCTGACCATTTACTACGATATTATAGATTTTCTCCTTGAACTTGAAGTTTGCGATCCAGATAGGAGCAAGAACATACTTATATGTAACCTTAGAATAAGCTGTGTTGAAGGTAAGCTTTGAAACGCTGTCAGCATTATGCTTCTTCTTCTCCATACTGGAGATCTCGCTGTTGAGCTTAGCCTTGATCTGATCCTTAGCGATATCCCAACCTTCATCAAGTCCTACGGTGTAACGCTCAGCGAGGAAGCCTGCGATGAATTCCGGAGAATACTTACGGAGCTTGGAGAAATCGAAGACTGAAGCCTGCTTGATGAAACGGTTTGTTGTCTTCTTGCTGGCATAAACTGTCTCGTCATCAATGAAACGTTCGTAAATACCACGGTATGTTCTGTAAGTAGTAACGGTATTTCCGTCCTTGTCCTTGCTGTTGAATCCGAGCTTGATCTCATAAGGAGATGTTGTCTGTGAATCGTATGTCCAGTAAGGGAGATAAACGCCGTTGAAGTTCTTAGCTTCGCAGCTCTTCTTTGCTTCGTTAGGTGCAAAGAGCTTGCCCTTCATCCAACCCTTGAACAGCTGAGCAGCCTTTTCCTTTGTGATCTCGAAAGGAACAACGCCGCCCGGAGCAACAACAGAATCGTCATCGTCAACAGGCATAACCTGTGTTGAACCGCAGTAAGGGCAGCACTGAGCTGTATCTGCAGAATCCATGATGGTCTCTGCACCGCAGTTCTTACAAACGAGGGACTTCTTTGCCTTGCCCCAGTCAAGGCTCTCACGGTTTTTAGCGGAAGAGAAATCAAGTTCTTCTACATCCTGTCCGTTATCCTCAGGCTTGGGAAGCTGTCTTGAGTATCCGCAGAAGGGACAAGACATAGCCAGAGTTTCAGGATCGTAAACAACCGTAGCTCCGCAGTTCGGACACTTCTTGTCAGTTACGTCTTCAGTTTGTGCCGCGGTAACTACATCAATCTGTTCTTCGTTGTTTCCCATGTTCTCTGCCATAGTCTTTTCTCCCCTTTATTTGTTTTTTATCAGAAATCAGAATTCTCTTCTTCTTCCCTTCGGATTTTCAGGAGCCGCGTTCTCTTCTTCATTGAAGTTTCTTCTGGGCTTGTCTCCGCCATTTCTTCCAGCGAAGCCGCCTCTTCTCTCGCGGTTAGGTCTGCCCTCTCTTCTTCTGGGCTCTTCCTCTACATAGCCTTCCGGCTTAGGGAGGCAGTCACGGATTGAGAGGTTAAGTCTGCCCTGTGAATCGATTTCGATGAGCTTAACGTGAACCTTGTCACCTTCATGGAGAACGTCTTCAACCTTCTCTACTCTGTTCCAAGCCATCTTGGAGATGTGTACGAGACCTTCCTTACCGGGGAGGAATTCAACGAATGCGCCGAAGTCCATAAGTCTTGTAACTGTACCGTCGTACTCTGTACCAACCTCAGGATCTGCAACGATGCCGTTGATGATCATCTTAGCCTTCTCAGCCTTCTCGAGGTCAGGTGTTGAGATGTAAACCATACCGTCGTCGTTGATGTTGATCTGAGCACCTGTGTCAGCGATGATCTTGTTGATGACCTTTCCGCCTGAACCGATAACTTCTCTGATCTTATCAACAGGTACCTGCATGGAGATGATTCTCGGAGCCCACTTGTTGAGTTCTGCACGGGGTGCAGGAATGCAAGGAAGGATTACTTCGTTGATGATCTTAAGTCTTCCCTTATGTGTCATCTCGAAAGCAGCCTTGATGATGTCTAATGTAAGACCTTCAACCTTGATATCGACCTGGATGGATGTGATACCTTCTGTTGTACCGGCTACCTTGAAGTCCATATCGCCGAAGAAGTCCTCGATGCCCTGGATATCCATGAATACGAGGAAGTTGTCGTCGTTATCAGGATCTGTGATAAGTCCTGAAGAGATACCTGCAACAGGTCTCTTGATCG
>JAEEGJ010012772.1_pt1 | contig 20649 bp, 14 predicted proteins | sample 8958761 | NCBI WGS metagenome assembly JAEEGJ01 (sample SAMN16246546, study PRJNA631951) | gut metagenome | biome: gut microbiome; feature: rumen; material: RS-attached | host: Bos | place: Iran: Karaj | collected 2018-10
TGTAACTCTAAATGAGTCCAATGATATAGGGGATTACCAATTAGATTCTGCACAGTATCTGCCCATGCAAGGAATTTATCAAATGGAGCTCCGTCTCCAGTGATAAGCTTTTCTGATACGCCATTTGCTCTCATGGCACGCCACTTGTAGTGGTCGCCTCCCAGCCAAACTTCAGCCAAATTGTTATAGCATTTGTCCTCGTATATTTCACGTGGATTCAAATGATTGTGATAGTCGATGATTGGCTCATCTTTTACTGCAGCAAAAAGTTCCTTTGCTGTTTCATTTGTAAGTAAGAAGTCTTCATCCATAAATTTTCTCATAGCAATTCCAACTCCTTTCTCACATTGCCTTTACCCTGCATTCCAGCGTAAATTTCAAGAACACGCTTTGCAAGGGTATCCTGATATAAGTCAACGCCAAATACGTCTTTACGTTTTAAAACGTCCTTGGCTGGAAGCGCTTTTAATTCATCCAAAAGTGGATCTGGGCTTTGCTCAAATACATTACCCTCATCATCAACGCCCTCAAGATATCTTAAATATCCTGCCAAAACTACAGGAATAACCTTTAGCTTTTCAGTTCCAAGGCTTGATTTATTTCTGTAAGCCTTAATTGTCTCACCAAAACGGATTGGAATCTTTTGTGAAGTATCACAGGCGATTCGCTGTGGTGTATCTGGCATAAATGGATTTGGCAATCTCTTGGTAAGTACTGCATCCAAAAATTCCTGTGGTGAAAGCACCTTCGGATCTACTACAACCTTCATGCCCTCGTCCTTGCCCAAAGTTGTCACTAGCTTTTTCAAAACTTCATCATCCATTTCATCATGAATTGTTTTGTAACCAAGTAGGCATCCAAAAATTGCAAGTGCTGTATGTAAAGGATTGAGGCAGGTGCAGACCTTCATCTTTTCTGTCTTATCCACAGTCTGTCTGTCAGTAAAAATGATACCTCCCTTTTCATAAGCATCTCTTCCATTTGGGAAAAGGTCTTCCACAACAAGATACTCTGTTTCCTCCGCATTTACGAAGCTAGCCACATATGTGTTCTTAGATGTAACGATAGGCTCTGCGTCCTCAACACCATCACTGATAAGCATCTCTTTTACAGTGTCATCTGGTCTTGGAGTAATCTTATCTATCATAGAAAGTGGAAATGCCACTAGACGAGGATTTTCTATATAATCCAAAAATCCATTGTCGCATTTGCCCTCAGATACCCATTCCTTTGCAATCTCAACTACTGCTTCCTTAAGCTTGTCACCATTGTGAGAGCAGTTGTCCATGCTAACAACAGAAATAGGAAGGCTTCCCTCCTTATATCTTTCAAGTAAAAGTCCAACCACCTTGTTCATGTAGCTTCTTGTCTTGTATCCCTTTTCAGTGATGGTAAAGCTAACCATCTGAAGGGAAGGAGCACGAAAGATTTCTCTTAATCTCTCAATCTCCTTTGCATTTTCCTCATCTAAGATGCATGATTCTACGATGGAACCGATAACCTTTTTTTCCACAGTTCCATCAGCTCTTAATGTAGCAAGAATGCTTAAATCATCGTGAGGTCTGTTATATTTTTCAATAATCTCATAGTCGTAGCCTTCAGCAACAATCAGGCCTGTATCAATAACACCCTGATTTAAAAGTTCTTCAACTACATTTGCCTGAAAGGCTCTAAAAATATTTCCCGCACCGAAGTGAATCCACTTAGGATTTTGCTTCGTATTTGCGATAATCTGATTTCTATCATATTTAGGAAGACTATATCCCTTTTCTTCCCACGCTTTTCTGTCTTTAATACCTTCGTTTGTAAGCTTCATTTTTACACCTCATCTAGCTCTTCTCCTCAATGGGAAGCCTATTATTTATTGTTCTTCTCAATTGCTTCCCATAGACCATTAATATATGCTGCCCCAAGGGCTCTATCATATAAACCGTATCCTGGCATTGCCTTCTCGCCCCAAATCATACGTCCATGGTCTGGTCTGATAGGTCCAGTAAACCCAATATCGTATAACGCCTTTACGATTTCATACATATCAAAGCTACCATCACTAGAAAGATGAGCAGACTCCTCAAAATCTGTAGGCGAATTAAACTTTAAGTTTCTAACGTGGGCAAAATGGATACGACCGCGCAAGCTTCTAATCATATCTGGTAAATCATTTTCAAGATTTGTACCATAAGAACCTGAGCAGAAAGTCACGCCGTTGTGAGGATTGTCCACCATCTTCATCATGCGCTGAATATTTTCCTTATTGATGATGATTCTTGGAAGACCAAACACTGGCCATGCTGGATCATCAGGATGAATAGCCATGTTGATATCATACTTGTCACAAACTGGCATGATTCTCTCAAGGAAATATTTAAGGTTTGCAAATAAATCCTCGTCTGTAACATCCTTGTATTCTTCAAAAAGCTCCTTGACGTGAGCAAGTCTCTCTGGCTCCCAACCTGGCATCAAAGCACCATTTGTATCGCCAGCAATTGAGTCAAACATCTCCTCTGGCACAAGTGCATCAACAGCCTCTTGAGTATATGCCAAAACTGTTGAACCGTCAGGGCGAACTCTTGCAAGCTCTGTGCGAGTCCAGTCAAATACTGGCATGAAGTTGTAACATACCATGTGTATGTCCTCTTCGCCAAGATTTGTTAATGTCTCAATATAATTATCAATAAGCTGCTCGCGGCTTGGCTTGCCAAGCTTAATATCCTCGTGAATATTTACACTTTCAATACCTGCCACTCTAAGGCCTGCTGCCTCAACCTCGGCCTTCATAGCCTTGATTCTTTCTCTAGACCAAACCTCTCCTGGCATTGTGTCAAAAAGAGTTGTAATGACGCCCTTTACGCCAGGCACCTGTCTAATTTGTTCCAAGGTAACGGTATCAAAATCCTTACCGTACCATCTAAGTGTCATCTCCATATACGGGTTATAACCTCCTTGTTATCATTTCTCGCTAGTTACGCTCTCAAGCCTGAATATTGTCCTCGTCGACTAACACGTCTCCTTAGACAACATTCAGAGCTTGATAGCTACTAGCTATTTATAATTATTGGAAGAACAGTAAGCTAATCTTTCTACAAGTTTCTATTAACCAAGTCACAATTTCTTTTCTTGGGCAATAGCTTTTTTAGCCACGAATCTCATGCACAACTTCTGCGGCTTCACGGGTAAGCTGCTCTACTGCAGAAAAGTCTCCTGAGGCGATTAAGTCACCCTTTACCATCCAGGTACCACCACAGGCTACAATTTTGTTGTAGGCAAGGTAGTCCTTTACGTTTTCCTTGTTGATGCCGCCAGTTGGCATGAATCTAAGGTTAGAATATGGTGCTGCAACTGCCTTAATCATAGGAAGTCCTCCAGCTGGCTCAGCCGGGAAGAACTTTACAAAATCAAGGCCAAGCTCCATAGCCTGCTCCATCTCGCCTGGTGTCTGAACTCCAGGTGTCACTGGATAACCCTTTTCAAGACAGTACTTAACAACAGTTGGGTTAAAGCCCGGTGCTACTATAAATTTTGCTCCGGCAGCAATTGCCTTGTCGGCCTGTTCGCAAGTTAACACTGTACCTGCCCCCACCAGCATATCTGGAAAATCCTTTGCCAAGATTCTGATTGATTCCTCTGCTGCAGCTGTTCTAAATGTAACCTCTGCAGCTGGCAATCCACCATTCATCAAAGCCTCTCCAAGAGGATGTGCATCCTCAGCATTTTCCAGGACAACAACAGGTATAATTCCAATTTTTTCAAAACGTGATTTTAAATCTTCATACATAATATAAAATCTCCTATCTACTTTATGTATATATATTATTTCCATTTGGAGTTTTATCCCATTGTTCCACTTGCTGGTTACATTGCAAAAATTGCTATTCTATGCTACCATTTTAACTGCAAAACAATATGATCACCTGAGAGATTATTTATCAAATTTTTAGTTTCTATGGGATATTCTCTCTTTAGAAAGATGATAATGAGGACATATCTATGAAAAAGAATCTTCAATCAGAATTTAGTACCAGACAGTACATGCTCTCTAGAGACTTCGAGATTTATTACTATAGCGATAGGACCATGCCAAAGGTGTCCACACACACCCACAGCTACTACGAGTTTTATTTCTTTATAGAGGGCAATATCAAAATGCACATTGATGGCAAGACCTTCAAGCCAACACCAGGAAGCATGATTATCATTCCACCGAACATGCCCCATTTTGCCACCCTCCTTGACTCCGAGGTTTCCTACAGGCGATTTGTCTTTTGGATTACCTCTGACTTTTTGCAATCTCTTGCAAATATTTCTGAGGACTACCTTTATCTGACTGACAAGACTGATTCTGATAAAACCTTTTTCATGCATCATTTTGACGAGATTGAATTTAACACTATTCAGGGCAAGGTTTTTTCATTAATAGATGAGATTCACTCAAATAGATTTGGGAAGGATGCAAAGATTCTACTTTCTGTAAGTGACTTCATTTTGTCAATCAACAGACTTATTTATGAAGATAAGCACAAGAAAAACTTCGATAGCGACAGCGACACTTTATATCAAAGCTTGGTTCAGTACATTGAAACCCATATTGATGAGCCACTGACCTTAGACTTGCTTGCGGAGAAATTTCATATAAGTAAGTTTCATATTTCACATGTGTTTACAGAAACAAACGGTTTATCCTTACACAAATACATTGTCAAAAAGCGACTTGATATGTGCAAGGATGCCATACTTAGTGGCGCAGATATTTCTACTGTAGCAGCCAATTATGGCTTCAGTGATTACTCTGTTTTTTACCGAGCCTTTGTAAAAGAATATGGAAAATCTCCTAAAAAATTTCGAGATGAAATAATGAGAAACAACAATTAACCGCGGCTTTATGGGCCTGCATTCCATGATGATATTAAATCTTGCTTTAACGCTTTAATACACCAAATTGCAAACACTTTAAAGTGACTATATAATTAAGTCACTGTTAAAAAGAAGGAGATAAATATAATCATGAATGAAGAATTCAAACCCTATATCCCAGCGGACAAAGTTACCCCTGAGATAACATTTACTTCTGTCTTTATTGGTTTAATTTTGGCAGTAGTTTTTGGCGCAGCAAACGCCTATTTAGGACTTAGAGTCGGAATGACAGTTTCCGCTTCTATTCCAGCAGCAGTCATTTCTATGGCTCTTATCAGAGTTATTATGAAAAAGGATTCTATCCTTGAGAGCAACATGGTTCAGACCATTGGTTCTGCAGGTGAATCCCTTGCGGCAGGTGCAATTTTCACTATGCCAGCACTTTTTATCTGGGCTAAGGAAGGTGTAATGGATACCCCTTCTCTTATCTCTATTACAATAATTGCACTTTTTGGTGGATTACTTGGAGTATTCTTTATGGTTCCTCTTCGTAGTGCACTTATTGTTCAGGAACACGGTGTACTTCCATATCCAGAAGGAACAGCATGTGCTGAGGTACTTCTTGCAGGTGAAGAAGGCGGCTCTTCTGCAAAAGCAGTATTTTTAGGTATGGGAATCGGTGCAGTTATCAAGTTTATCGTTGATGGATTATATGCAATCCAAAGCGTATTCACAGTTAAAATCGAAGCTTTAAAAACAGAGTTTTCTGCTGAAGTTTATCCAGCACTTGTTTCTGTTGGATATATCTGCGGACCAAAGATTTCTGCTTTCATGTTTGCAGGTGGTATTCTTGGATGGTTCGTACTCATTCCAGCTATCGTTACATTCGGTGGAGATATAACTATGTATCCAGCAAGCGTTCCTATTTCTCAGCTTTATGCTGAAGGTGGCGCTGGTGCAATCTGGTCTAGCTACATCAAGTACATTGGTGCAGGAGCCGTTGCCTCAGCTGGTATCATAAGTCTTATCAAGACTCTTCCACTTATTGTTAGAACATTCGTTGATTCAATCAAGAGCATTTCAAAGACAGGCACAAGCTCAAATCTTCGTACTGCTCAGGATATTGATTTTAGATTTGTTCTTGCAGCAATTGCATTTTTAATCCTTGCAATCTGGCTTGTACCAGCAGTACCAGTTACATTCTTTGGTGCTATTATCATCGTTATCTTTGGCTTCTTCTTCAGTGCCGTATCATCTCGTATGGTTGGTCTTGTAGGAAGCTCAAACAACCCTGTTTCTGGTATGACAATTGCAACTATTCTCATTGCAACATTCTGCCTTAAGGTTCTTGGTGACAAGGGTCCTCACGGTATGCAGGGTGCTATCGCAATCGGTTCTATCATCTGTATCGCAGCATGTATGGCTGGTGATACTTCACAGGATCTTAAGACCGGTTACATCCTTGGTGCCACACCTAAGAAACAGCAGATTGGTGAAATTATGGGTACTATCGCTGCAGCACTTGCAATCGGTGGTGTTATGATTCTTCTTGATTCTGCTTATGGATTCGGTTCAGAAGCACTCGCTGCTCCACAGGCAACAATGATGAAGATGATTATCGAAGGCGTTATGGATGGTACTCTTCCATGGGCACTTATCTTTATCGGTGCATTTATTTCTATCGTGATAGAGCTTCTTGGTATAGCAGCACTTCCTGTTTCCATCGGTCTCTATCTTCCACTTGAGCTTTCTTCAACAATCATGCTTGGTGGTCTTGTTAGAAAATTTGCAGATGCCAAGTTTGGCGAGCAAAAGGACGAATCAGGAAAGGGTATCCTCTTCTGCTCAGGTCTTATTGCCGGCGAAGGTATTGTAGGCGTCTTACTTGCAATCTTAACTGTTGCAAATGTTACTAAGTACTTTGACTTAAGCGGTGTAATCCCTACAGGAAATGCACCTGCACTTATTCTCATCATTTTAGTTGTAGCTGCAGTTTGCTACTATGCAATAGGAAAGAAGAATGAAAAATAACAAGAATTTTTTAGATAACATCTATAAAATAAATGATGACCTCACCTGGACTCACTCTGAGTCCGGGGAGGTCATTGTTGATATGGTTAACAAAGGCTTTACCAATAAAATTGCACAGCGCTTTTTTCATAAGCCAGCTGTGTCGCATATACACTTAGAAGGTATGGGCAGCTTTATCTTTGGCTGCATAGACGGCCAGAAATCCGTATTTGAAATCGGAAAAATGGTAAAAGAAAAGTTCGGCGATGAAGCCGAACCTCTCTATGAACGCCTTAGCGTGTATATGAAGCATCTTGAACAGGTGGGATTTATTCGACTGAATTAATCAGTGCGAAAATCTCATCCTTTATCTGTGCATTGACTATTAGGGCATTCTCTCTAGAATCCTGGTTTGAATAGAAATAGAACTTAATCTTTGGTTCTGTACCAGAAGGTCTAATTGCAAACCAAGAGCCGTTCTCTAAAAAGATACGGATAGCATTTTGAGGAGGGATGTCCTCATAGCCTTTGATATAGTCAATAACCTTTTCAACTTTAGAACCAGCAACTTCTGTTGGAATATTCTCTCTAAACCATTTCATCATACGCTGAATACGCTGAGCCCCTGGGATACCCTCAAGGATAATGTTTGGCTCATCCTCAGCAAAGAATCCATACTTAGCATAGATTTCCTGAAGCACATCCCAAAGTGTCTTTCCTTGCTTGCGATAGTATGCTGCAGCCTCTGCAACCATCATACCTGCTGAGATACCATCCTTGTCACGGATGTCCTCGCAGATAGCATATCCAACTGATTCCTCGTAACCAAAGAGATACGTATATCCGTTATCGTGAAGATAAGGAATCTTTCCACAAATATTCTTGAATCCAGTAAGAGTTTCAAACATTTCAACACCATATGCCTTGGCCATGATTGTAGAAAGTGTTGATGTAACAATAGACTTAACCATAGCACCCTTCTCTGGAAGTGTGCCGGCATCCTTGTGTCCCTCTAAGATATAGTTTACAAGTAAATATCCTGTCTGATTGCCGTTAAGAGGCACATAGTTGCCTTTACTATCGCGAATCTCAATGGCAAATCTGTCTGCATCAGGATCAGTTGCCATAAGAAGCTCTGCACCAAACTTGCGACCATATTCCTCTGAAAGCTTAAATGCCTTAGGATCCTCAGGATTTGGATAACCTACAGTTGTAAAGTCTGGGTCTGGGTTCTCCTGCTCTGGAACAATAGTCCAGTTGGAGAAGCCTCTATCGTTAAGCATCTGTCTAAATGGAATTGAACCGCAACCATTCAGTGGTGTATATACAAGTGGAATAGATAAATCAAGCTCATCCCCTTCGTGAATTGCAAGGGCCTCAATCTTATCAAGGTACTCACGGTCATACTCTTCACCAAGTACTGTAATCTTGCCTGACTTAACTCCCTCTTCAAAATCTGACTTCTTGATGCCTGTCCACATATCAACAGCATTGATGCACTCAGTCATACCATCAGCAATCTCTGATGAAACCTGACATCCATCATCCCAATAAGCCTTATATCCGTTGTACTCCTTCGGATTGTGGCTGGCTGTAATGTTAATTCCAGACACAGTCCCAAGACGTCTAATCATAAATGCAAGCTCTGGTGTTGGACGCAAATCAGGGAATACATAAACCTTGATTCCATTTGCAGCAAAAATACCAGCAGCAAGCTGTGAAAACTCCTTGGAGAAATGACGTGGGTCATGGGCAATAACAACGCCCTTGTCACAAGCTTCCTTTCCCTTTGAAACAATGAAATCAGCAACGCCCTGTGTGGCCTTGCCTACCGTGTAAAAGTTCATACGGTTGGTACCGGCTCCAACCTTGCCTCTAAGGCCGGCTGTACCAAAGGATAAATCCTGATAGAATCTGTCCTCGATTTCTTTGTCGTCTGCTTTAATATCTAGCAGTTCCTTCTTAAGTGGGTCTGAATCCTGAAGCTTCTCTAGCCACAAATTATATCTAGATTGGTAATCCATATATTTTCCTCCGTTCCCCTGTATTGTTAATTTGCCAATGGGTCTAGCTTAAGCACAAGCTTCTCCACCTGCCATAGTTTCCTCAAGTCCATACATTGGAATATTTTATCTTTGGTAAAACTACCTAGACTTATTTTATCATATTCATCCAATTAAGTAATAAGTCAATATCAATTAGCTCGATAAACTGGAATTTGACTATCTAATCTATAGGCATTTCAATTACAAATACAAGGGTCACAAAAGTGACATTCGTTCAAAAAAATAGAATGACTGTAAAAACAGTCATTCTACAAATATATTTATTCTTTTTCTTCTAAAACGCTGTACAAATCATTCATGTAATTTTGGTACTCTTCTTTAGCTATTAAGAAAGGAATCGTTTCAATTAAAAAAGCTTCCTGCTCTTCTTCAAAAAAGTTTATTAAGTCATCATATATTTCTTCCGTCTGTGCTTTATGAAGAGCCTTATAATATTTAAGCTTATTTTTATCTTCGACTATAAAAGGATCTATTCCGTTTAAAAGTGATTCTCTAAAAAGAATCATTCTTCCGGTTCGTCCATTACCATCCTTGAAAGGATGAATGATTTCATATGCCGCATGAAATCGCGCTAAAGTTTCAAGTGTCTTTTCAGAACTATTATATTGCCTTAATAAATCTTTCATTGCTAAAGAGACATCATCTGGAAGTACAGTTTTTATATCATGTACTCTATTTTCCACTTTTTTATATTCGCCAGGAACACCTCCATTAGCTATAAATTCAAAAACACCATTTTCTAAAGCGAAATGATACTCTTTAATTAATTCCTCAGTTAAAGGTTTATCTAATGTGGCAATACATCTATTAAACATAGAAAAATGGCCAGTCATTTCTTCTACATCTTTAGGCTTATATACATGTCCATCTATTCCTATTGTGCCCGTATTAAAAAGTTCTGCGGTTTCGTCAGGAGTTAACGTATTACCTTCGATTCGACTTGAGTTATATGACAAAGCTCTTTGAGTATTTGCATATACACCTTGTCTATCCTGATGAGATAAATCAAATTTGTACTGTTCTATTAATTTTTCATTGAATTTGGGTTGTAGAATATGTTTGGCAAGTTCTTTTAATTCTTCAGATATAACATTATTTCTGTGTTCTGGCGTTTTAATTATAAAATCATTCGTTTTTTTAGATGTTTTATTATTATTTTTTAAAACTTCCTCTTTAACACTTTTTATTAATTCAACGGGAGTAATATTAAGCACCCCGGCCATTTTATAAATTGTATCTAAATCAGCTTTATCTATATCCCTTTTGCCATTTAAATAATATGTAAGCGTGGTCTTGCCTATTCCTGTTTTGTTAATAAAATCCGTTTTCTTTATTTGTTTCTCTTTCAATAAATCGCTAAAAATCATTTTTATCTCCTTAAAAAATGGTCACCGGAATACTTACAAAAAGGTCACTGAATATTTATATAATACATTAAAAACCTCTAAAAAACAACATTTTTAAAGGTCACAAAAAGGTCACTGAGATTGTCTATCAATATCATATTCTTCTTCCTTTTTAGGGATGTGAACCAATACATCCCTTTTTTGATGCAAAAAGCATTAGGCCCTACGTTAGACCTAATGCTTTTTTAACATATCATTTATTCAAGCAGTATCTTTAGTTGACAGTATAGTTACTATTCACAGTCTTCTAATTTTAACTGAGACATCTGGTATAGGTTCAATCGCAAAATAATGATTCTCTAATTGCTGCATGTAGCTTTTATGATTATGGGTGTTCTTTCAATTATTTGCACTTTTTTCTACAGTATGTATTGCTCAGACACCTACTTAGTAAGGAAAATTCCTCTAAAAGCTATATGCAGCTTTTTGTCTGATTTTGGAATGAATCTAGTGAAATAAAAAATGAGTTTTGCAAGATATGGACAGACCGAGCCACGGATGGCGAGGTCAAGGAAAGTTGAACACGGATGTGAATCTTGACTGGTGTCCATATCTACAAAACTCATTTTTTTAATTTCACTTGATGAATGTAACTTGAAGACAAATAAGCTGCATATAACTTATAGAGGAATTAATATAATTTTTCAGGTGTCTGAGCCACACATACAGTAGATTCAAAGTGCAAAATCAATGAAAGTACACCCACTTAAAGCTACATTTGCAGCAATAAGAGAATCTATTATTTTACTCAAATTCACCTATACCAGATGCCTTCAGTTACTAAATTATAAAGACTGTGAATAGTATCTACCTACCGCAACAAAATTGTATTAGAGAAATGGTTTAGTATATGCGGTAGTTACCGCTAAGTGAAAGCATTGCGAATAGGTAGAGGCAGTTGTCATAGTAGCGGCGCACCCCAGTTCTAAGAGGGGTGTTCCAGAAATCTATAACAGCCTGCTTTGCATTTTCACCGTCGGCTGCCAAACTAGCCTGTGCTATTGTAGCTGTAAGTCCAACTGGGTGAAGTGCCTGCCCCTCAAGGACAGTGCCGTCGATTTCGTAAATTCCACGATTGTTGTCTGCTGGCAAATCTGCAAAGAATTTCTGGAGGTTATTTGCAGTCTGTCGGCTCCATTTTCCAAATTCAGTGTCCTTAGAGAACCACTCGTAGTCAAGTCCAATGTTAGCAATTGTTCTGTAAGCATCACTGTAGAACCAATCGTGTCGACCACCGAAAGTCTTGTGATCTGGATAAGGCTTTCCATCATAATAACTGTATTCTGGGGAAAGACCAGTCTTAGGATGACAAGCCTTCTTCAAATATTCTCGGCTGGCATTTGCTGCCTTTTGCCAGAACTCCTTGTCCTCCTCGTTGCACCATTTTGCAAACAACTCATAAAAGTGTGGCAAATGGTAAGAGGGATCAGTGAATTCCAAGCCTGGAACAAACTTGATAAGTCCGTCGTCTGTCCACATGTTGTGTCCGCCGTAAAGCTGTTCATGATGGACGCAGGTCTTTAACAATTCTCTGGCCTGAGCGCCATAGTTGTAGATTCCTTCTCCATCGCCCCAGCGGTGACTGGCAAAGAATAATGCCATCGCAAAAAACTCTTCACCATCTGGTGCTGGTCCGTAGTCATTCTTTCTGCCGCTTGGATCAACTGACCAGGCAAAATATCCCTTGTTCTCTCCAGAATCAAGATACATATTTGTCATGGCCCAGTTCCAAAGCTGGTCAAATTCCTTTTTCTTGTCCAGCTGAACGCACATCATCATACCATAGGAAATGCCCTCTGTACGAGTATCCACATTTCCTGTATCCACAAGGTATCCCATGGTGCCGTCTGCTGTCGTCTCAAAGAAAGAATCTTTGCCGTAGAATATTTCCTGGAATGTTTCCTCTACTCTGGCTTGAATTTCTTCAGGGGTTTTGCCAATTTCAAGGAAAACGTTTCTGTAGTTCTTATCCATAATTGTCTCCTATTGCTAATTTACTCCTTAACACCACCTAGTGTAAGACCAGTTACGAAGTACTTCTGCAAGAATGGATAGATACAGACGATAGGCAACATTGTAACAACTGTTGCTGCTGCTCTAATTGATGTAGGAGTGATTGAACCTTCTGCATTCTTCATTGACTCTGCAGATGAACTCTGGTTAGTAACTGAAGAAAGAAGCTTCATCAACTCGTACTGTAAAGTAGTATACTGAGTAGCCATTCTGTTATAGAGCATTGCATCGAACCAAGAGTTCCACTGGAATACTGCTACGAAGAGTGCAACAGTGGCGTAAACTGGCTTACAAAGTGGAGAAATAATTTTTAGGAAGATTGTTGTATAGCCAGCTCCGTCCAACTGTGCAGACTCCTCTAAACTGTCTGGAATACCTCTCATATAGGTTCGAATAACTAACATGTTAAAGGCAGATATCATTCCCGGTATTACATAAACTAAAAAGCTATTTGTAAGTCCTAATGATTTATAAAGAAGGAAGGTAGGAATTAAACCACCATTAACATACATTGTAATTACCCAAAACAATGAAAGGGGTTTTGCGAAAATAAAGTTCTTTCTACTAACGATAAATGCAAGTATAGCATTTGTAACAAGGGCAAGAACTGTACCGATAAGTGTACGAAGAACTGTAATGTAAGCACCTGTAATAAGGTTGTCCTTTGCAAGTACTGTTGTGTAGTTCTTCCATGTAAACATTCTTGGCCACAAGTAAATGCCACCACGCAAGGCATCTGTACCTTGGTTAAAAGAAATAGCAACTGTATTTAAAACAGGATAAAGTGTTACGATAACGAACACTATCATGAATATTGTATTGAAAATTCTGAAGGCCAAATCCGGGCCTGAAATTTTCTTAAAACGTCTCTGTAAATTCATTTCCGGCCTCCTTTAGAATAATCTTTCTTCACCATGTCTCTTTGCCATATTGTTAAAGAAGACAATGAGAACAATACTTACTACACTCTTGAAGATACCAGCGGCTGTACCAAGTGCATAATCCATCTGGCTGATACCCCATTTAAGTACGTAGATATCAATTGTCTGAGAAACCTTCTGAATAAGACCATTTCCCAAGATGTACTGGATTTCGAAACCAGCATTCAAAACATTACCTACATTCATAAGTAAAAGAATCATAATTGTTGGCTTGATACCAGGCAATGTAACATTTTTAATCTTTGCCCATCTACCAGCGCCGTCGATAGCAGCCGCCTCATAAAGCGAAGGATCTATTGATGTGATTGCTGCTAAATATATAATTGCATTCCAACCTGTTTCCTTCCAAACATTTGCGAAGGCAACAATAGGCCAGAAGTATTTTTCGTGCGCAAAAAAGTCAATTGGCTTTGCAAAAATATGAAAATGAACTAATAACTCGTTGATGATACCAGATGCTGAAAGTGCATCATGCAAAATACCTGCAACGATAATCCAAGATAAAAAGTGTGGTAAGTAAGAAATAGTCTGAACTACCTTTTTACCGCCTTTAGATGCAACCTCATTTAAGAGTATCGCAAATACGATAGCCATAATAAATGTGGCAACCAAGTTTATAATACCCATTGCAAGGGTGTTTCGTATTACTCGCAAAAATGCTACGTCTGAAAATAGCATTTTGAATTTGTCTAACCCGATAAACTGTGAATGTAAAATACCTGTTACTGGTTTGTAGTTTTGGAAAGCCATTAGCCATCCAACAAGTGGAACATAATAGAATATAATTCCATAAACAGTGATAATCGCGGCCCATATCAAAAGCACTTTTTGGTGTTTAACATCGGTCTTTGTAAATGATTTCGCTTTCATGTTTTCCTCCCTTTTAGGATTATTTTTTGCTTTCCCCCAATTTTTTTACTGAATTTAGGTATAAAAGTAGCGGGCATTAGTAGGACAATGCCCGCTACGGGTTGTTAAAACCTATTATTACCTAAAGAATTACTTATATTTAGCTGCTGCTTCGATACGACGATCAAGCTCTTCCTGCATTTCCTTAAGGAAGTCTTCTGGATGACAATCGTTGTATACCTTCATGTATTCATCCCAGCCTTTTTCGAAGTCGTCTGCCATAACTACCTTTGGAAGGTACTCATGCTTAACTTCACCCATCTTGTTCCAAGCTGTACCACCTGGTGTAGATGTTGTCATTGTCTGAGAGAATGTGTACATTGGATACCAATCTCCTGGAGGAGGTGTAGTACCAAGCATATCTACGTATGTCTCAACGCCGTATGCGTCGAAGCACTTCTTAAGATTATCTGAAAGTCCATCATAGAACTCACCTGGCTGGTTCTCAGGTCTTGTAGCATTGATACCGTCAGTGCTTGTACCCTCCCAACGTGGGAAGTAAGAATATGGGCAAAGGTGTGCAGCCTTGTAAGCTGTATCTGCGCAATTCTTTCTCTCTTCAGGTGTTCTGTAGAATACACCGTTCTCATCAACTTCGTAGTCAACACCCTCTACACCCCAAAGTCTAAGGTTAAGAAGATCCTGATCAAGAATGTCGTTTACGAACTGAAGTGCACCTTCAACGTCCTCACAGCTTGTTGTAATAGCAAGACCAGAAGAAACGTTTAATACTCCGCCTGAGTTGTGCCACTGGTTCTTCATGCCCTTCTCAATTGTGATTGGAAGTGGAACATACTGGCAACCTTCCTTATCAAGGCCTGCTGTCTTAATAGCATCACCAGCTGTGAATGCGAAATCCCACCACTGATCAATCATACCGCAAACACGGCCTGAAGAAAGCTTTGCGATATACTCGTCATAAGACTGAGTAAATGACTCAGGGTCTACGATACCCTTTTTGTACTCTTCGTTAAGCTTCTCAAAATATTTTTTAGCTGTAGGTGTTGTATTGTAATCGATAACAGTCTTTGTCTCTGGGTCTACGATACAAGAACCATCATTTGGATAACCATCAAGGAACTGTGGAGCATTCTCTAAACAGAAGTATCTCCAGTCGTCACAAAGAATTGTGTAAGGAATGTTCTCTGTGCCATCTTCCATTGTTGGATTTGCTTCAACGTAATCCTCGATAAGGTCGAAGTACTCATCCATAGTCTCAATTTTTGGATATCCTGCCCACTCAAGAACTCTTGTCTGAATCCAGAAAGCCTCGTCGTTTTGCTCACAGGCTTTTTCCTCGCCCTGGATATTAGAGAACTGTGGAATCCAATAGATGTGACCATCGCTCTGGCGAAGGCTATCCCATTCCTGCTCTGTAAAGAAATTTTTGATATTTGGATAATCATCGAGGTAATCATCAAGTGCTACAAGAGCACCAGCCTCGTACATCTGAACCGAACCATTTCCAGCTTCAATAAAGTCTGGGTACTCGCCGCTGGCGATAAGTGTACCAATTGCTTCCTCCGCTGTCTGTCCTGTAAGCCAAGTCTCCTTAACTGTACAGCCAGTCTTCTCAGCCAAAATCTTCTGGACATCATTGTCATCATTAAGCTCGTTACCAGGTACTGCAAAGAATCCAGTGAACTCTTTGATACCATCGGCATTAACGGCTCCACCACGTCCAGCCTGCTTTCCACAGCCTGTTACAACAGTAGAAAGCATTGTGGTGACTAATAATGCACTCACAATTTTCTTTTTCATGTAAACCCTCCTATTTTTTCCAGACATTAATTGTCCCTCTTTTATGTTAATATTCTATGTAAAATGCCCCGGCAAAACATCGGAGAAATTATAGAAAAAGGTAGGATAAATTATATATTCTTTTTATACTTTGTCGGGGTGCATCCCTTGGCGTCAATGAACTTATTTACGAAGTAGTCAACGTCCTTGTAGCCTACTGCTTCCGCCACTTCGTAGATTTTCATATCACTCTTTCTAAGGAGTTTTGCAGCCTCTTCGATTCTATGATTATTCAGGTAATCTTTAAAAGAACACCCGTATTTTTTTCTAAATAGCTGACCTAAATATGCAGAATTGACAAAGTACTTTTCACTGAGGTCCTTAAGGGTAAGGTTAGAAGCGTAATTCTTTTTAACCTCCTCCTCGATGTCACCAAGGACACCCTTGGAAACATTTTTCCTAAGCTGTGACAAGTACTCTCCATATGCATAGGCCATTCTTCTAAGGTGAGTCTTGCCGCCTCGGCTTTTGCCCTCCTCAGAAGTATTCTCAGAAATCATTCGCAATATTTCTTCCTGATTAACTTCACTGTCCAATTCACTAGCAAGGTGAATCAACTGGAAAAGCAGGTAGTTGATGTTGAGATTCATAGTGGATTCTGTAACACCAGTTTTTTGCATCTCCTCGTAGAACTCATCCACAGTCTTTCGAATCTCCACCTTCTCGCCGCGCTCGATGCCTGCAATAAGGTTATCCAACTGCTTTTTGCAAATCAGCACACCTGTACCACTAATCTTGTACTCGTTCTCATAGTAATAGATATTTTTCATTTCTCTAAAGCCCTGAAGGGAACGAAGCACGTTGGTTGTTCCATAGGACTTGGAAATATTTTTAATGCCGCTTACACTTTTGCCTACAAGCATAGTAATTGGCAAATTGGTGTTGGTAATGAGATAGTCTAAAAATTTGCTTAGGTACTCTTCCCTAGTAAGCTGAATGCGCCTTGCCATGGCCTCGCTATAGATAAATCCCACGTCATAAATCTTTTCACTATCGGAAACATCCATGATACAAAACTGAGCATCGTCCTTTAAAAAGTCAAAGGCTGCAGAATAAAGCTTGCCAAGTTGACCCTTTTTCTCCTCGTCAGAAAAATCCTCGGAAAGAGTCTCAACATCAAGCTGAATCTCCACATAGGACATATCCTCTTCAACATTCATCTTGTCTGCAAGATACTCTAAATTGTTGCGGTCAAACTTTCCACTTAAGAGCTTCATTAAGGTTCTATCTAAATATGCTTTTTCTTTTCTAGCATCATTTTGTCTTTTGGTATTACGCTCTGTATTAAGGTCTGCCACCTTAACCAAAATTTCTTTGAGCTGATCGCTTTCAACTGGCTTTAAAATATAGTCGGTGCAGTCGTATCTTAAGGCTTCTTGGGCATAGCTAAACTCAGCATATCCACTTAAGATAACAAAATACGCGTCACTAAGCTTTTCCTTATGGATAGCCTTCAGCAATTCAAGTCCAGACATAACAGGCATCTTGATATCCGCAATTATCAAGTCCACAGTCTCTTCCTTCAAAAAGTCCAAGGCTTCCTGACCATTTGTGGTAGTATACACCTGCCAGCCCTCGTCTTCCCAGTTAATAAGCTTTTTTAAACCCTGTAAAATAAATGGTTCGTCATCAACTAACAATACTTTTAACATTACTTACTTCCCTTCAAATATTTAAGTGGTATCCTAATCTGAATCAATGTACCAGTTCCATATTCAGAATCTAAATCAAATGTAACCGTATCCTCTGTCATCATCTTTAGACGTACACAGGCATTTACAACACCTACTCTAGTCTTTTCCTTGAGCATATCGATGCTGGCGCTTCTCATTTTTTCAAGGAGAGTTGCTGCCTCTTCCTCGTCCATTCCACCACCGGTATCCTCTATTTCCATTGTCATGATTTCATCATCTGTCGATATTCTAACAAAAATCCATCCCGGTGTAGTCTTGCTTTCAATTCCATGGACGCAAGCGTTCTCAACAAATGTAACAAGTGTAAGCTTTGGTATAGTAAAATCCTTGCAATCCTCCTCCAAATCAATCTCAAAGGAAAGTCTGTCACCAAATCGATATTTCTGCAGTTGCAAATACGCATCTACGAATTCAATTTCCTTATCGATTTCGATAATATCATCATGCCACTCGGTGTACTGCCTCTGAAGCTTAGCCAAGTGCTCCACCATCTTAGAGGTTTCTATTTCTTCTTTTAATAGAGAATGCATTCTGATACTCTCAAGGGCATTAAACAAAAAGTGAGGATTGATTTGGCTGTGAAGCGCTAGAAGTTCCGCATTTTTTCTAGCCACCATCATATCCTGCTCTCTAATTTTATTCTCAAACTCATTGTGCATCAAATCACTGACAAAAAGTGGCAAGAGAATATTCATAAGTCCTAGCAACACCACCTGATACCAACTGTTCTTAAGTCTCTGGAAAATGTTGCTGTTCTTGCTGCCCTCAATATTTATAGTTAACTCTAGGTCGTAAACTAAAATGTCTTCCTTGTATGCTATATTCTTAAGCTCCGAAGAAGGCTTGTAGCCTTTGCTTCTGTTACTGTATGGCTCGTTTGATAAAAGCACCCTAGAGTCATCACAGATGTAAGCCTTGTTTTCATAGTTAAGGTTGGTCAAAACTTCTGCACATTTACTGTAATCTATCTCTATCAGCAGAATGTTTTTAGAATCCCTGTCATAGTAATTTAGGCGCTGAAAATAATAAACCGCTCTACGACTGTTGACATCCATTGGCTCTCTCTCGCCAAAATACAAGCCTCTCCTAAGCTCATTTTCGTGCATATACTGGTACCAATCAGTTTCGTAGGCCTGCTCTATCTGCCTAAACTCCGAACCGTTTGTAATTGTCTTGTTGCCTTGGTAAATATTGAATTTAAGTCCCGACTGACCCTCTACCATGCTAAGTAAAGTGTCATCAAAGAAAGCTTTATAAGCTTCATAATATTCAAGATTAGAATTGTAGTGTCTGTTTAGGAACTGATCGATATAGAGACTGCTATAAAGGGCATTGCCCAATTTAGCAGCCTGATCAATCTGATTAAAAAATGTGTAGTGAACGGCGTTGGCCTCATTTCCCAAAAGATGCTCCTGAGTAGCCTTATCAGCGCGATAAACACCAGAAACAATAAGGATATCAGCTATAAGCAAAGGAATAATAACAAACAAAACGTACAAAAATATCATGTTGCGTCTTGTTTGCGCTTTGCTAAATATCTTACCAATAAGGGAACCACGCCTAGCCATTGTAAAAACCTCACTACTAACTTTATTTTAGGGTTAAATTTCTTTTTCTAAATTAAGCCAAGCAAAATCGCAGTAGTTGTTGCTGTCCTTGCCGTTTGAAGATGTGTACATTCCCACTGTACAGCCTACAAATCCCCCGGCCTCTTCTGTGGTGTATGGCAATAAATCTATGTCTGATTCTACAAGTGTGTACTGGTTGTCAGCCACCACATAGGCACTTGCCCTTTGATTTTTGACCGCTAGTTCAATCTCTACTAAGCCATCTGCCAAGGCCTGACTTGATGTAACAACCTCTTTACCCTTAACGCATTTACGAACTTGAAGAACCCTCTTACCACCTTTGGAAACAATCTCAAGTACCAAATGGTTTTCATGGTTTTGGAATAATACAAGTCCTCCACACTCATTTTCATTTGCTGGCTGAAAGTCCACGCCACAGTTAGCCTTGAAAGAATAGTCCTTCTGACGAAGTCCCAAATATGAAGGATAGCACATATCCTCTATTCTCTCAGGTCTTGTATATAATCTAAGGAAGCCTGGACGCTCCTCTAAAGAATAAATGTCTTTGTTTCTTTTTTCAATACCCACTAATCTGTCGTCTAGATTGCTAGTATAGAATTTGAGCTGGTCGCTCCACTCATTTTCCTTAGGGAATGGACATTCCTCAAATGGCAAATCAACACTGTTTGTAAGCTTGCCAACTCCAGGATTAATTACTGGCCATCCATCTTCCCAAACAACTTTTGCAAGGAAAGTTTCACGGCCCAAGCTACAGTGCTTTTCACATGGACGAGAAGCAAGCATTACGATGTACCAATTGCCATCCTTGTCATCCACAATATCACCGTGACCGGCATAGATAATTGGATAATCCTTACCCAAATTTCTGTGAGTAAAAATTGGGTTGCGTGGGCATCCCTCAAACCACGCAAATAACTCCTTTGAGCGAGCAACTGAAATTGCATGCTCAGGACCTGTACCTCCCTCTGCATGGATAAGGTAATAATAGCCATCCTTCTTGTAAAGGTGTGGACCCTCTGGCCAAATAACATCCTTTACTGCACCTTTCCAAATAGCCATAGAATCGCCAACAAGCTTCATGGCATCAAGGTCAAGCTCCTGAACCCAGATTTCCCAATCGCCATTGTAGCGAACGCCCTCTGGATTTGGCCTTGTACCAACATAGTAGCACTTGCCATCATCGTCAAAGAAAAGTGATGGGTCAATACCCGGACACTCCTTTTCTCCAAGGTAATATGGCTCCGACCATGGTCCCTTTGGGTCCTTGGCTGTCACAAGGAAGTTTCCGCCATCATCAATGTTGGTGGTAATCATATAAAATGTCCCGTTGTGCTCACGGATAGTAGGTGCAAAAATGCCCCTTGAAATCT
>JAEEGJ010012775.1_pt1 | contig 20644 bp, 13 predicted proteins | sample 8958761 | NCBI WGS metagenome assembly JAEEGJ01 (sample SAMN16246546, study PRJNA631951) | gut metagenome | biome: gut microbiome; feature: rumen; material: RS-attached | host: Bos | place: Iran: Karaj | collected 2018-10
CCTGCGAGGGATGTGGTGAGCGTGTTGTCGTCGTACCGGATGAGCCGCGTGGTGTTGTACGACCTGAACGGGCGCACGGTGCTGGAGCAGGAGGCCGACGGCATAACGGCGGTGCTGGACGTGAGCGGCCTTGCCTCGGGCACATACATTGCAGCCATCTATCTGCCTCACGGCGTGTTGACCAAGAAACTGGTGGTAGAGGCAACAACCCCAAGACAGTAGAAATAAACAAGAGATATAAAAAGAGGATGCCGGCAATGTGTGTCAAAGTGAAAAGATGATATGCTGTAGATTGTAAGGTCTGATAATAGTAAAAAAGTAAAGACATGAAAAAGATATTTGTTATTTGTTTGTTTTTTGTCACGGTGTGTGCAGTGCAGGCGCAGCGGCCTGTGGGAGACACCTTGACAATGCCTGATACAGATTATTATAGCAGCAGCAGTTATCTACAGGCTTGGCCTATAGGGGAAAGGGGAGAATGGCTCTCAAGACCGGGCGATATGTGGCTTCAATATGTAGAATTCTATCGTAATATGCGTGACAGAAAACTGCGTGACGGAAACTATATAGGTGGGATGCAGATGTTCACCGATCACCCCTTGAAGATAGTGGGCATAGCGGTGTGCGCCTATATGCAGCGTCCTATGGACACAATGGTTAGTTATATGATGGGTTACTATACGCCTAATGACCATGAATTCCATCCTGATTATTTTTTCCTCAATACATGGGACACCACCTTAAAAAACAGGATAACGGATTCGGCCATTCTGTACAAGGTAACAGCATCCGGTCCCCAGAAGTTGGCAGCAGCCCCGTGGCGCATAGAACACCCCCACAGGTTTATACATCTGCCACCGATAGACACATGGTTGTCAAGTTATGTATTTGGTTCTTCTGATCATGTTACAAACCCTTTTATGCCCTGGACCATCAATTTGGACCAAGACCCGGTACTGCCGTTGTATGAGGTGATGTTCGACAGCGCGGTGGTGGTGGAGGACTCGTTTGTTGTGGCGAGCACCGCGCTGAACAACGAGATGAGCGCGGGGTTGGTGAGTCCGCCCTGTTGCCCCAGTTCGACAGAGACAATGTGGCTATGGGATCATAACCCCACGAGGTTTTATAATATTGTTTCACCATATTATCGTGACACCATTCCAGACAGGACATGTATTGCTTGGGTGAAATACCGTCAAATGAATTGGAAAAGAAAAATAGCCCTATCCTCTACGGGCCATTGGCTTGATTCTTTGGGTGTACAAATGAATTATCCCTATTCATTTTCCTACCCACACTTTCCCATTATCGAGGTTGGGTTCGACACGGTGATGTGCCACGATGTGCGAAACCTGCGTGTGGCGATGCGGGGATACGGCCGGGCCACATTGACGTGGGACTCGGGCGACGGCGGTCCGTGGATAGTGGCACACGGCAAGATGCTGGACAGCTGGAACGACTACACCTTCGACACAGTCACCAGCCCCACGCTGACGCTGACGGGGCTTGAGGTGGGGACGGTGTATTTTGCCTTGGTGCGTGGATACTGCAGTTTGACGGGAGAGTACGGCGATTGGAGCAGCCCGCTGGAGGTGGAGGTGTTCCAACAGGGAAGTGACGAGCCGACAGGGATAGAGCAGACTGGTGACTTGGGACGTTTTGTACACTTGATGCCGAACCCAGCGAGGGATGTGGTGAGCGTGTTGTCGTCGTACAGGATGAGCCGTGTGGTGTTGTACGACCTGAACGGGCGTACCGTGCTGGAGCAGGAGGCCGACGGCATAACGGCGGTGCTGGACGTGAGCGGCCTTGCCTCGGGCACATATATTGCGGCCATCTATCTGCCTCACGGCGTGTTGACCAAGAAACTGGTGGTAGAGGCAACGACCCCAAGACAGTAGAAATAACCAAGAGATATAAAAAAGAGGATGCCGGCACACGCTGTCGGCATCCATTTGTTTGCGGTAGGGTGCTTTGGTGCAGGATAAACCCTAATGAATGATTTGAATAAAAGATTTGAAAAATGAAGAAATTGTTATTTATTGCACTGATTGCTGTGCTGATGGCAGGATGCAGCCAGGAGAAGAAGGCGGAAGTGGATTTGTATGCCTATCCGGGCAACAGCGGTATCGGGCCGAAGGCTGACATACAGGGCTATTTTGACTCTTTGATCAGTATTGGGGCAAAAGTGATTGTGCATTCGGGAGATGAAGAGTCGATTGCAGAGGTGTGGGAAGGGGTGAAACAGCTGGACCGCTATGTGAAGGGGGAGCGGAAATACTATCCGGTGGAGGAGGTGAATCATGCAATCGAATTGATGGCGTTCGAACAGGGTTATTCTTTTGACCACTCGTGTGAAGAGGATTATGAGGTAGATGGCACTGAGATGTTTTTGTTCAGGTTTATTGAGCAGGCTGTGATGCATAGTCCGGTAATAGACTATGTGACACATTTCCACTCGGATGGAGGAGAGACAGGCATGCTTTGCTACAAACAGTGGAATACCGGTCCGCTTTATTCCTTTTTCGTGTACAAGACGGACAAGGGGCTGAGGGTGCTGAGCGTAGGAGAGCGAGGGGAGACGGAGTTTAACAAGGTGTTTAAATTGACGGATAAGAAGGGGAGGACCTATTATCTATGCTCGGGGAATATGACGGGTATTTATAACATGTTCTGTCAGTATCTATATGGATGGGACGGGAAAACGATGCAGTTGCTTGGTCATGCCGATTCTTTTGGAGAGAGTGCCGATTATGTATATGATGAAGTGTTGTTCAATCCGCGTAGGTTGTGTTGGGAGGCGTGTGTGAGTGATGGAAATGTGTATAAAAAGGTGTCGAAGTCACCCACTTTGAGACTGGTGCTGGACTGGGATAAGTCGCGGTTTGTGCTGGAGGAAGAATGAGAAAGAAAGGCAGGAGGCGGAAACGGTGTTTCTGCCTTCTGTTTTTTTGGGGGGGATAGATGTGATAGATATGATAGATTTGATAGAGAGGGGGAGGGGATATAAAAAAAATAGATTGTCTTGTAGTTTTTGGGGATGAAATTACGTTATTATTGATGTGAGACCCATGGATTCTTTCGACATATTGTTGCACAAATATCACGGGATGCTCTACTCCATTTGCCGGAGGTTGAGCCGTCGTGGTGCTGATGCAGAAGATTTGCTGCAGGAAGTGTCGTTGGCGCTGTGGCAGAACCGGGAGAAATTGATGAGTATACCGGCAGGGCCAAAACAGGCTGCATGGGTGTGGCGCACGGCGTATAACGCGGCGGTGGATGTGTTGAGAAGGACGAAGCCGACCGAGCCGTTGTCGGACCACATGGAGGAGCTGGACGCGGGGTCGCGGAGGATGAGCGACGAGAGTGTGCAGGACTATAGCAGGAAGACGCAGATAGAGGAGTTGTATGAGCAGATAGAGTTGCTGGGTGAACCGGACAAGACAATAGTGAAGATGCAGCTGCAAGGCTACAATTATAAAGAGATAGGCGAAGCCACAGGGATGACGGAGAAGAATGTGAGTGTGAGACTGGTGCGGGTGAAGGAGCGGTTGAGGCAGGCCATGTGTGGAAAGAAAACAACAGGAGAAACAATAGGATAATGAAATAATGTGTAATAATAAAAAAGATTAAGGAAGTGGAACAGAGATTAATGTCACAAGAGGAATTTGAAGGTCTGTGGCAAGAAGCCGAGGCCGAGACGCATGCGCGCAAGCTGGTGTCGGGATATGCCGCCTGGAAGCGCAGACAGCGGTGGATAGCAGTGGGTGTAATGACCTGCCTTGTGGGTGCCATTGCTTTATTCCCGTTGCAGATGCAGCAGCAACAGAAGATGTACGATAAAGTATATTGCAACCGAACTTCGATAGACGACAGCCATTGGGTGGATGTGGCTTCGGAGATGTTAACAATAGAGATGACATGAAAAAATTAATAACAATAATGATGTTGCTGCTGCCCTTAGTGGTGGTTGGACAGAGCAGCCTATATCACCGGTTTGCTACGCGGAGCAATTTGACGGTGGCGCAGGTGGTGGGTTTCCGGCTGAACGACACAGTCAGTGTGGATGTGCTCATACTGGTGGCCGACAACGACAAGGCCTGGCAGCAACTGAAGGAAGAGTTCGATATAAGGACAGATAAAGGCAGCACGTCGTGGCTTGGCGAGCCTGCCTTGCCCGCCCGCCGCACAAAATGGACGGGGAAAGGATGCTGCAAGGTGATAGCGTCGCATGAAAAGAGGACGCTGTGCATCTACACAATCAAAAACCAAAAAGAGTACGATGCTTTGCTAGAGTATCAATTCAGTAAAATAGAAAATCAATAGAGAAAAATGAAAAATACATTCAGAATTATTGCCATGATATTGGCATTGGCAGGAGTGACATCCTGTAAGCAGAATCCCCCAGTCGAGCCCAACACCCCATGGCAAGATGGCGAGCAGACGATTGCCTATACGGTGGATCAGGATATATCGGAGATCACGCTACAGTCGGATGCCGAGTGGGATGGCCTGATAGGAAAGCTGCTGGACTATGCGGAGGATGGCCGTGCGGTAAGTTTCTACAATACGGGCCGCAAGGTTACCCTTCAAGTGGCAGCCGCAAAGGCTAAAGGAACAGGCCAGGGGAAGTCGGACCAGACCATCACCACTACCAGCCGGGAGAAGATAAAGGCATGGTGCCGAGAGAAGGAGGCAGAGGGCAAGACTGTTACGATTGTATACAACAAGGCCACAGGAGAGTGGTCGGGTACTGCATACGTGTTAGGTCCCAGAGAGACCGCCCCGGATGTGGACGCGGACTATTATTACTATGAAGAGGATGGGCACAGGGTGCAGTGCGCGATAGACACCACAACAGTTTTTGTGGAAATGAACGAGTTGGCCGACAGCGTGCTGCTGCATCAACTCATGACGATGGGCGATGCTTTGAGAATATACGCAAACGTCATTATTATTGAGAATCTCAAAGTGGACTATTCGGTACTGCAGAACATGTTGGAGAACAGCGGTCAGCTGCTGTTGCTGTCGCCCTCGATAGAGAACAGGCGAGTATATCCGCTGTCCACGGTGGTTGTGGCTATTGACTCGCGGAATCTGGGACAATTCCACCAATGGGTGGCGGAACACAATGTAACGATAGTGGACAGCATTCCTCAGATTGGCGAGTACAAAGTGTCGTCGGGGAGCAGCTTTGGATTGAATTCCGTGAAGCTCTCGGTAGAGATGTACGAGTCGGGCATATTCTATGCCGCCTTGCCGGAACTTTTGGAGGTGCAATATGGTCAAAAACGCCGCTAAAGGAAGGATGTCAAGAAGGGTATAGTTGCCATTGACTCGTGTAAATGTAGAGTGTTATAGTGTTTTATTAATATTCATCCATGATTGTTTTTTGATAGGCGCAGTTGCAGTGTTTGGCAATAAGTGCCGCACTGCACTGCGTTTGCGAAAGGGGAGGGGAAAGGGATAGAAATAATAGATGGGATAGAAATAATAGATAGAAAACTCGAAAATAAAATAAAAAATATAGAAAATGAAGAAATTAGCAGTTTTGATTAGTATGTTGGTTTCGGTGGCTACGATGTGGGGACAGACATTTGTGAGCACCCAGCCAGGGGAACGCAATGTTCTGATAGAGGAATATACCGGTGTGGAATGCCAGTATTGTCCGTTAGGCCATAAGGCGGTGGATAAGACCATGGCGGCTTTCCCCGGCAAGGTATTTGCAATTAATATACATCAGGGCATGTTTGCATCGAGATACACCACCCAATGGGGCAACTCCCTGGCCCAACAGGCAGGGGTGACCGGATACCCTTCGGCCACAATGAACCGCCATGCTTTCGAAGCCGGCAGCATACAGATAAACCCCGGACAGGCATACCCGTGTGCCTTGCAGATACTGAAAGAGTCTTCACCGGTCAATGTGGCGGCAACAGTAGATGTGGACCCCGCAACGCGGTTGATGGTGGTGAAAGTGGAAGTATACTATACGGGTTACAGCCAGGGCGACTTCGATCTGCTCAATGTGGCATTGGTGCAGAACAATGTGTTGGGACAGCAGACGGGTGGTTCGTCCTACTATCCGGAGAATATAGTGAACGGCCAGTACCGTCACAATCACATATTGCGTCACCTGCTCACCGGCCAATGGGGCGATACGATTCATCACCCTGTGGCGGGTACGTTTTTCACCAAGGAATATGCCTATGTGGTGCCGCAACGTATCAACGACTTGGATATAACGAATATTGATGACCTGAGCGTGTTGGTGTTTGTGTGCGAAAACCAGAAGGAAGTCCTCAATGTTTGCGAGGCCATCCGCATCAGCGACAAGGCCTACATGGCTTATGGTAACGGAGGCGGCGAAGAGTGCTCGATGGATTATCGTCCCAATGTTGTTGTGGTGAACCCGACGGGAAAGACCATCAGCAACCTGCGTTTTGACGTGAACGGGCAAGAGGTGCTGAGAAACAAGAGCATTCACCCCTATTGCACAGACACCGTACAACTGCTGGAGTACACCATCAGTGATATGCCTGCAGTGCACGAAAACTATGAGAAGACATGCAGGGTTCAGTTTGAGGGATATACAACCGAGGGAGCGACCGTCAACCTTTCGAACCAGATGATGGACATTGAGTATGCCGAAGCAGACATCTACACTGCCGAAGGACCGCTGAAGCTTACGATAAAATATGATGGTTTTCCAGAGGAGGTAAGTTTCAGTTTGGCCGGATTGTCCGACTGCCAGTTCTATTACCGTGTTGTGGGGAAGAGCAACAATGCCAACAAAACGGTAGAATACACCCTTTCACCCGCTACTGCCGGTCTCTATAGACTCAAATTGATGGACGAGGGCGGAGACGGACTAAACGGAACAGTGACAGTCACTGATGCCGCAAACAACACCCTCTTCAGCCGCAATGCCAAAGACTTGATGGTATGGGACAACTACTATTTCAATATCACAACTCCCGGCACCGACGGACCTATCGGTAGCGTTGTGGGAATAGAGGAACCCGATGCACAGACTGCGGAATGGAATGTATGGCCCAATCCGGTGAGCAGTGTGCTCCACATAACGGATGGCCCCGATATCCGCCGTGTCGAGGTACTTGACCTTTGCGGACGTGTGCAGGCCACCTCTGCAGGACGCGAGGTCAACGTCTCAACCTTGCCTGCCGGGCTTTACATACTCCGTGTGATAACAGCCGAAGGCATAACAACCAAGAAAATTATTAAACAATAAAAAATCCACTACAATGAAAAACATGATTCGATTTTTCATGGCAGCCATGATAGCCGTGGCGACCATCGGCTTTGTGGCTTGCGAAAAGGAACCTGCCAACAACAATCAACCCGGTGGCGGCACCGTTCCGACAGAACTTGTATACGAAACCCTAGTGGGAACCGAATGGGAAGGCACCTATGCCACCACCACCCAAACACAGTATGGCACCGTGCCATGCACCATACATTGGACAGTCGACTTCCTGCGCGACGGCAGAGGCGAGGTGATGTTCTGGATAGAAAGCCAGGCTTTCGATGCTGACCAGTATTCATGGCAAATGACCTACACCTACGACGGACACAATGCAGGTGTCATTACCGACGAGGACGGCAACTGGCCTTTCACATGCGACCCCTACAACAGGACCATGAATGTGACTCTCAAGTTCCAGACCCAGCATGAAGAGGGTGGCCAGATGTTCACCTATGGTGGTCCCACAACACTGCACCAGACAAGATAATCATACCAACACCACCATTCACAATAAGATGAATAGATTACTGACAATCTTAGCTGCGCTTGTTATTGTCTGTAGCCAGGCATCAGTCCATGCCGCACCCATCAGTGCAGAGAGGGCAGCCGTTGTGGCGCAGAACTTTCTGGCACAGACAATGAAAGCCAGCACACTCGTGGGGAAAGCCCAAACAACAGGTCAATTGGAACAACAAACCTGGCAATACGATGCTGTTTATCTGTTCACTCTACCCCAGGGAGGCTGGGTGATGGTTGCCGCAGACGACTGTGCCCGTCCTGTGCTGGCCTACTCGTTGACCGGCAGGCTAAACCCGAAAGCTGTGGCAGTGCAAAATATTGTGAGCGTCTATCAGCAGGAAATAGAACAGGTACGCAAAGTCAAGGGCGCACCCCGACATGAGGAATGGCTTCTGCTGGAAAGAGGGAAGTCCCTCAATGGAGCAGAGGAAGAGGAAGTGGGGCCCCTGCTGACCACCCAGTGGTTCCAGAAATCGCCCTACAACCAGCTATGTCCCGGCAACACGATGACTGGCTGCGTGGCCACTGCCATGGCGCAGGTGATGAAATATTGGAACTATCCCGCCTTTGGTAAGGGGAGCCACACCTACACCGACGACTCGGGATATGGCTCACAAAGTGCTGACTTTGGCAATACCCGTTACGACTGGGACAACATGCCCAACCGTCTGACGGGAAACTCCACTGCCGCAGAGAAGACAGCCGTGGCCACACTTATGTATCACTGTGGCGTAAGCGTCAATATGCACTACTCCACTGTATACAGCGGAACGAGTCTCATCAAATGTAAAGATGCCATGCCCGATTACTTCCGCTACAACCGACACGACATCCGCCACTGCGCCAAGGGGCAGATAAGCAACAGTGCTTGGACTGACACGCTGATAGCCGAACTCCGTCTGCACCGGCCCATCCTGTATGGAGGCATCGGCCCTGCCGGTGGACACTGCTTCGTATGTGACGGATTTAATGCGCAGCGCTACCTCCATTTCAACCTCGGCGAGGACGGTGAGGGTGACGGATACTACCAAGTAGGTGCCATCACCTATGGCTCATACTCGTTTAATCAAGCCAACGAGGCAATACTGGGTTTACACCCCGAATACAATATCTGCCTCAATGCCGAGACCGTGAGTTTCACTCGCTATGCCGGACAGCAGCAGGTGTGGCTCTGCAGCAGTGACACCGTAGATGCCCCTTGGACCGCCACCGTGCAAAACGACAGCCCCGGCAACGGCTCAGGCAATTGGATACAAATCGGTGACACCGCCTTCAGCCATCTGGGACAAGTGACCATCAGTGTGACCGAAAACAACACCGGAGCAGAACGCATCGGAACCGTGTTCTTCACCCAGGGAAGCCTTGTGGCAACGCTTCGTGTGGTACAGGAAGCCTACGACCCTGCCACTGACTACTGCCTCTTGACCGTAGAAATGGAAAACACCCACAACGAACCATGGGCTGGCGATGCACACCTGTCTTTCGAATCCCCCAGTGGCACACTCTACGGCATAGCCAAACACACCGTCAACGACCGTACCAGCACGACTACTGTAAGCGTTGCCCCGCACGATGTCATGGTGCGTTGGCATTCCGGTGGTGCGCTGGATCGCTACATCAACTATAGAGTGAAAAATCGCCACGGCGAAGTACTTGTTGAAGTCGACAATGCATACTTCTACGGCGAGGATGTGCTGATACCCTGGCCTTGCTATCGTCTTGGTATAGACGACCAGCAGAAAGAAGCACAGGAATGGAACATCTCTCCCAATCCCACAACGGGACGGCTCACCGTAACCGGCGGCAACGACAACGGAGAGACCGTGCGCTTGGAGGTTATCGATGCCATAGGGCGGGTGCTGCTGAACGCCACGGGACTATCTGTCGACCTTGCCCCTCTCGGCGCAGGAGTCTACTGCATTCGAATAATAACTGACAACACCGTCAAGGTAAAGAAAGTGGTAAAGAACTAAACCAATGAAAAAAATACTTCTGCTCATTACTATGTGTCTGTTTGCCGGCTTAGGCATGGCCAAACCGGTGACACAGACTGACGCCACCCGCGTGGCCAACCAATTCTGGCAGTCGGTGCTTCACGGAAAGGGGCAGCTACGCCCTACGCCGTGGCAATACAGCGAAATCTATCTGTTCCTGGGCGACTATGGTGGCTTTGTCATGGTGTCGGCCGATGACTGTGCACGCCCGGTGATAGCCTATTCGCTCCACGGCAACCTGTCGCTGGAGGCGTTGCCCGTACAACTGGCCCAAAGGATGGAAGCCTACTGTGGCCTGATTGCCGAAGGCAAAAACAAACAGGTCGCTGCCACTGATGCCGATGCCGCGCGGTGGGAACAACTGACGAGTGGCAATGTGCCGAAAGACGGCGACAATGACGACCGCGTAGGTCCGCTGCTGGAGACCCATTGGCACCAGGACGGAGGCTATGCCCTGCTCACCCCGCAGCACACCCCCACAGGTTGTGCAGCCACGGCACAGGCACAGATGATGCGCTACTGGCGTTATCCGGCCTTTGGACATGGCAACGAGTCATACAACTGTCAGCCCTATGGTGCCCAGTCGGCCGATTTCTCCCACACACTCTATGACTGGGACAATATGCCCGACCAGGTGTCATCAAGCAGCCCCTACCAACAGCAATTGGCCGTTTCCACGCTGATGTACCATGTTGGTGTCAGCCTCCACATGGGTTATGCGCCCAGTGGCAGTGCCGCCGCTGGCGTGGTTGGGCGTCCGGGAGTACCCAGTATTGACAATTCGCTCAAAGACCATTTCTACTACAGCCACAACATGCGGCCTCTCTTCAAAACCGACGGATATACCGACCAGCGGTGGGCAGACAGTCTCGTTGCTGAGTTGCGCCTGCAACATCCCATTGTCTATTGCGGTGTGGCTCCCGAAGGGGGTCATGGCTTTGTGTGCGATGGCTATGAGTATCGCGGTGGCCAAGTCTTCTTCCATTTCAATTTCGGATGGAGTGGGAATGGCGATGGCTACTATACCGTTGACGACATTTGCCCCAACGTCAGCCCAACAGGTCAAATAGGCTCCGTATACCATTTCAATCAAAGCAACCAAGCACTGCTCGGTGCTGTGCCGGACTATGGCCTCCATGTCAGCGACACACTGCTCACCTTCACCCGCGATGGCGGCAACCTTCAGTTGCTTTTCTGCAGCATCGACACCTCCGCAATGCCGTGGAGTGTTAGTGCCGATCAGCCGTGGGTGACTGTGGACCGTAACGGGGTGGAACACGTTGGGTCGATAATCGTTGCAACCGAAGAAAACACAACAGGCAGCGAACGCCAGGCTACCATCACCTTTTCGCAGGAGGGTCAAAGTATTTCCGTCATTGTGGTGCAGACCTACTATGCCCCCGACGAATACTGTCCCCTCACCGTCGTGATGGAAAGCACCCGCAACGGTGGTTGGGAAGGCGGTGCTTATCTCAGTTTCGAGAGTCTTTCGGGCTACGTCTACGGAACCGCAACGCTTTCGTCGGGCAGCAGTGCCACCGTCGAGGTGGGGGTGGCTCCTCACGATGTCAATGTGGTTTTTCATCATGGTGGTGGCACAGACCGATACATTAACTACCGTGTGCTCAACCGTTACGGAGAAGAACTGGTGAAGGTGGAATATGCTTTCATGAATGGAGGCACCCACTTCATTGAATGGCCGTGCGCCCATCTGGGTATAGACCAACAGTCTGCAGAATCCTCAATCTGTCGGGTGTGGCCCAATCCCGTCCACGATGTGTTGCACATAGAAACCGCCACCCTGCTGCGTGCCGAACTGTTCGACACCCATGGCCGTCGAGTGGTGATGACAACAGGCAATGACATCGACATTTCCGGCCAGCCCGCAGGTGTCTATATTCTACGAGTAGTCACCCACAGCGGTGTGTCGGAATCAAGAATAATCAAGAAATAGTTTAATGCTGATAAGTTTAAAGGATTACATCTTTTCAATATGTCAACGGATAATCAAACATTTATCAAAATACACAAACAAATGAAAAAACTCCTTTTACTGACTATGATGGCCATTGCCGTCACCGCTTTCTCCTCCTGTGAGAAAGAACCCGCAACCAATAATCCTGCGGGTCCGGGCACGCCCGAAATCCCGACCACTATGGACATCGTGCACACTTCCTGGCAAGGGGTCTTCAGCGGTACCGTTGTGCACCCACAGGCAGGCACTATTCCCTGTGTCTTGACATGGACGTTAGACTTTGTCGACGAAACCAATGTCAGCATTCTCCTTGAGATAGTCACGGGTGGGCAGGCCCAGCAGCCGCAGGAGATGACCTGCACTTATACCTATGATGGACACAAGGGTGAGATTATCAGTGAAGAAGATGGCGAAGTGCAGCACGATGTCTTCGAGATTGACCCCGTTAACCGCACCTTCTCCATCGACCTCCGCATTACTACTGGATTCTCTCAAGAGAACCCACAGGTTGTTGGCGGTCCCACCACCTTCCATCAAATCAGAAAGTAAAATTCAATTCAATAATAACACTTAAAAGTATCACAACATGAAAAAAAACATCTTCAGACTGCTATGCTTTACACTGCTGGTAGGCATGGTATTTGTTTCTTGCAAAAAAGAAAACATCACACCCGCCAACTCTAAGTTCACTGTGACCGTTACCTCTGACAACGAACAGATGGGCAAAGTCTACGGTGGCGGCCAGTACAATGCTGGTGAAACCGTCCGTATTTGGGGTACCCCTGAAATTGGCTATCAGTTCGAACGCTGGAATGACGGAAACACCGACAACCCCCGCAACATCACTGTCAATGGCAATGTGACCTACACTGCATACTTCAAGGCCATTGGCTCCGATCCCGATACCACTGGTGGTGGCGGTGAGAATCCTGGCGACTTCACTGCATCATTTGTAGTGGACGGCACTCCCTATAACGGCGTTGCCCTTGTGAGCATGGGTCAAAGCGACAACCTCTTCAACCTTGCTGTCTATGCAGGCGAGTCAGGTCCTGTTTTTGCCACCTACATTCTCCCGCGTACCGGCAACCAAACTATCAACGACGGCATCCAGTGCTTCTTCTATGTCAGCGAGAGCGACTTTGTCGAGACCGAACAGGGAACATTCCCTCCCTATTTGTCTGTGCCTTCTGCAGGATGCACCTACGATGTTAGTGTCGCTGCCCTCGACCTCAATGCCCGTACCGTCACACTGACGGCCACCGGCTCCATGCTCGACATTGCCTCAGCCGAGGCTGGCCAGCCCCGGCTGGTTTCCTTCTCGGTGTCAATGGATGGTTCTTTCCAGTATCCCGGTACACCTTCAAAATAATGCTGATATGTTAATGGTTGATTGATATTTTTTTATTTCTTGCATTATATCAACATATCAACAACGAACACATAAAAGCTTTTTTCTAATCAACCAGAGCAGGAGGGGTGGTCATTGTATGGCCGCCCTTCATTTCTTTGTAGAGGTGTTTCACTTTTCTTTGTAGAGGTGTGCCACTCTGGACGTAACCATTATGAATGTTTATAACCCCAATCGGTCATTAGATATGATGCAAATGGGTTCAAATTCCGCTAACGGTTCACTATTCTTCCAACACATCTTTAATTCTTCTTCAGTATAGGGGTTAATAAAAGCTTGCTAAGGGGTTGTGAAGAGGTAAATAGGAAAGGGAGCGGGAAGAAGGATGGATGAAGCAAAAAGGGGATATGGAGGTGGGATAAAAAGTGCTGACATCTATTGGAGTCTAATGACCGATTTGGGATAAAGCGATATAGGGGCAATATTTTGCCCCTTTTGGCGTTATGATTCTTAAAATGAACAAATGATTTGAACCATGAAAGCAATTGTCTCCTTTCTGCTTGTTGCCGTGCTGGCTCTCCAGCCCTTGTTTGCTCAGCAGGGTGAAAAAAGTGGCTCCGATGTTTATTCCCGCATCGAGAAAATGATTTCGAAACAGCGTTATACCGACGCCTACAATACGGCCGACAGCCTGCGCACCGCAGCCATGTCCCGCGCCCGTGCAGGGCAGGCCGTCGAGGCGGTGAGCCGCCAGCTGATTACCTCCACTTGGTATATGGAGCGTGCGGCCATCAACTACCAGGAGGATGCGGCAGACAGCAGTCTTGCGCGCTTCCGTGCCATTCTGCCATATCTCACACCCGTGGACCGCACGCTGTGCCACATTTTCCTCGGCAACATCGACTCGGCGCTGATGGATACGGTGGCCTTGCGCAAGGTGCCGAACACACAAATAGCCGATTTCTGCTCCGCACCGAAGGAAGCCCGGTTCAACACCACGCCGACGATGTACGACCTGTTGATGCAGTTGGCCAGAAACAATGTGCCCCTGAAAAGGAAGATAGAGTTGCAAAGCCAACTGACTTCATGGTACAGAAGCAGACCCTCAAAGGAGAATATCAATCTTTTATTGTTTAATGAATTGCGGCTGTTGGATTATCTCACTGACCAGACGAACAAATCCAACACCTACCGCAAACGGATGACGCAGGAATGCCTGAACCGCTACCGCTGGACAGGCAACGAGCAGTTGGCTTTGTTTTATGAGCAGTTGGCTCGCTATTGTGAGGTTGACTCTGACTATTTGGGAGCGGTAGCCTATTGCGACAGTGCCATCGCCCGCTGGCCTCAAAGCCAGGGCGGCGTGAACTGTGCCAACCGCAAACGGATGATGCAAGGGAGGGATATTCACATTAGTGTAAATGATGTGTCGCCTGCTGGCCGCGATATATTGATGAGGGTGGAAACCCGCAATGTGGAGTGTCTTTATTATCGAGTGATAAGGTATCCGGAATGGAAAAAAGACTATTACGCGAGCAACTCGCAAGTACGGGCCAGGCTACTGAAAGAGAAAGTGGTCAGCTCATGGGAACAGCCATTTGTGCTGCCCAAGGACTACAAGCCATACCGTCATTATGGTTACATCCCAGCCCTTGCCCCGGGACATTACATACTGATGGCTTCGCCCTCTAAGGACTTTGCCAGCAGGGGTTTCTGTTCGAAGGCGTTCAATGTGTCGGCAGGGGCGTTTGTGTTGATGGCATCGCCCGATGACAGTGTGTACGGCTATGTGGTCGATTATGTGACGGGCGAGCCCGTGGCACGGCAGAAGGTGCAGCTGCAGCGAAGCAAGAACTACTACGACGCGAAGTACAGCACGGTTTCCACCGCCACGACCGATGCGCAGGGATTTTTCGCCTTTGGTGTGAAAGGAATCAAGAATTCGTATGAATACGACTGGTGTTTGAAAACTAAGTATAAGGGGTTGGATGTGGAGAGCCAATGTTATTTTGGCCCCAGCCAGCTTGACACGGTGCGCGAGGTGGCCGAGCTGTTTCTTGACAGGCCGGTGTATCGGCCGGGCGACACGGTGCAGTTTATGCTGCTGAAAGGTCAAGTGGAGCATAACCGCATGGGATATGCTGTCCTCGGCTACCGACTGCAGTTGCTGCTGTTCGATGTCAACAACAAGGCGATTGACACGCTTTACGGCACCACCGATGCGTACGGCAGCCTCAGCGGGAGTTTCGTCATTCCCGCCCATGCGCTGCCGGGACGGTTCGTCATTCGCGCTTACCGCGCCATTTTCGACAACCGAAACGTGCAGGTTTGTGAGAAATCTTTTCCCGTCGAGGCTTACAAGCAGCCCAAGTTCACCGTCACGCTGAAAGGCGTGGACCGCAAGGATGCCGAGGGCAACTCGGTGGCTCCCGTACTGGGCGACAGCCTGGCGGTGGAGGGGTTGGCGGCTTCGTATACGCAGGTGCCTGTTTCGGGGGCCAAGGTGGTCTATTCCGTCACCCGCTCGTGGATACGCCCCTGGTGGCGCAGACATTATGGGGGTAATCATTCTTACGGCGCAGTCACGCTGGTGTCCGATTCGCTAGTTACCGATGCAGAAGGTCAGTTCCGCATTGCCTTCAGGGCCTTGCCGGACAGCAATATAGAGCTATCTACTAAACCCTGTTTTACCTATGAAGTGCGTGTCGATGTGACCGATATTAATGGCGAGACTCACAGCCAGACCCTCTCGCTCAATGCAGGATACCAGAATAGTTTCATCTCCATCACGTCGCCAGAACAGCTGCGTGAGCTGGGCAGTGTGGAATACAAGTATTGCGACATCAACGGCACGCCTCTGAAGGGATTTGTCAACCTATATGTAGAGCGGTTGCGGCAGCCCGAGAGCCTGTGGCTGACACATGCGCAGGTACATTCCGGCGTGCGCCATACCATAAGCCGTGAGGAGTTCAACAAAAGGTTCCCGCTGACGGCATATACCCGTGAGGAAGAGATGATGTGGAATTGGCCGGTGGAGAAGAAAGTGTTTGATACGCGCGTTAAGTGCGAGGGGTTGACCTTGAACAAGGTGTCTCTGCCTGTGCTGGAGCCGGGAGTGTACCGATTGAGGATGGCCTTGGACGCTCAAGGGAAGGAGACCGTGGCCGACACGTTGGTGGTGGTTTATTCCCCGAAGGGGAGCCGCAATGTTTTCACAATGGATTTGCTGTGGTCGGACATCAGCACCAACGAGGCCAGCGTGGGGGATACCGTGGAGCTGCGATTCGGCACACGCCACAAGGATGTGTATGTGGCTTATGAGTTGATGGTAGGCAAAAAGACGGTGCAACGCCGACTGCTGCGTGTGGACAACGTAATGGAAACACTGCGCATACCCGTGACCGAGAAACTGCTGGGTGGCTTTAATGTCAGCCTTTGTGCAGTGAAAGAGGGCCGTGACGAGACTGAGCACTACAGGGTGGAAGTGCCCTTCGAACACAAGAAACTGGATGTGCAGATAGTGACCTTCCGCGACAAACTCACGCCCGGCGAGAAGGAACGCTGGACCCTCAAGGTGTCGCCCAAGCGGGAGGGTGTCCCCTTTGTCACCCCCGCAGTCCTGCTGCTGAGCATGTACGATGCAGCGTTGGACAACTACGGCTATGGCGGTAATGCCTTTTCGTGGTTCCCGTGGATAAACAACGAGTATAGTAGTGTACCTGGATTGTCATTATTTTTCAATTGGCACTATAGGCGCGGTGAAGTCTTTTTAGTGCCTTCTGGACAGTATCAGAATTATAAAGGGAAAAGCCCAATGGGTTGGGATTTCACAGCACTCAACCACAGGGACTGGCGTTGGCGGAGAGGCATGGATGGTATTGTGGCCTCGGTGGGAGGCGTGGAATACGCCACAGCCCGCGGAGAGAGCAACATGGTGACGATGGATGGTAATGCGAGCAAACGATCCAGATCGAAGTCTGTTAATTATGAGGCTGAGGAGATTGCTACGGACTTGGTAGTGGTGGAGGATGCCGTGGAGATGGAGGAAGAAGTGTCGTTTATGGTCATTGAGCCTTCGGCGAAAACAAAAAATGTCACGGAAGAGAAGCCGTATTTACGCACTAACCTCAGCACGCTGGCGTTCTTCGAGCCCACCCTTATAACCGACAAGGACGGCACGGTGAGCTACAGCTTCACCGCCCCCGACCTGCTGACGCAGTGGAATGTGAAGGGGCTGGCGTGGACACAGGAACTGGCCACCGGCTCGCTGGAACGGCAACTCATCACCCGAAAGGAGTTGATGATACAGCCCAATATGCCCCGCTTTTTGAGGGAAGGGGATACCGCCACATTGATGGCCAAGGTGATGAATCTGACGGACAGCGCCTTTGCGGTGAAGGTGGAATTCTCTTTCGACATTCCTGGTCGGACGCTTGTAAGTGATAGCCTGCAGGTGGTGTTTCTTGCACGGGGTACGGTGCCGGTGCAGTTTAAGGTCATTGTCCCCGAGGGCGGCACAGTGGCTACCTATAAGTTCGTCGCCAAGGCGGCAAGGCATAGCGACGGCGAGCAAGGCCCCCTGCCGCTACTGACCAACCGCCAGGCGGTGACGCAGTCGGTGAGCATGTATATGAACGGAAAGGGGACGAAGCAGTATACCATGAATCTCCCCACATCTTCGACCGCACAGCCTGTGAGCTTCACGGTGGAGTATACAGGCAATCCCATTTGGCTGGCCATCCAGTCGCTGCCTTTTATGAAGGAGTGCAGCAATCCGTCGAATATCTATCTCTTTTCCTCCTATTATGTGAATACGATAGGCAAGACCATCGCCGAGCAGTTCCCGCAGCTGAAACACTGCGCCGACAACGCCACCGAGGAGGACAGCCCCCTGATGCGCAACGCCGACATCAAGCAGACCCTTCTGGACGAGACCCCGTGGCTGCGGTCGGGAGCCAGCGAGGAGGAACAGCTGAAGAACATAGCCCGTTTCTACGACAACGAGGAGTTGCAGCGGCTGAGCTCCGAGACTTTTAAGAAGTTGCAGAAAGAACAGCGTGCCGACGGCGGCTGGTCGTGGATGCCCGGTGGCAGATACAGCAGCACTTACGTGACACAGCACATCCTCAAGGGCTTCGGGACAATGGCCCGCCAGATCTCTCGCGGCAACACCTCGATGCAGAACCGTGCATTGGCCTATGTGGACAAAGAGGCATACAAGGATTACTTGGAATGGCAGAAGTACCTGAAGAAACACCCCAACAGCCAGTGCAAGCCCATCATGCTCGACTACCTCTATACGCGCAGCTACTATGCCAAACAGTCTTTTGCAGGGAATACGAAACAGGCTTTCGACTTCTTCTATGGCAATGCCAAGCAACGTTACGGCAGCTATACTTCGTTGTACGACCAGGCATTGCTCGCCCTTGTGTTCCAACGCAACGGCGATGTCAAGCTGGCACGCGAAATGGTGGAGCGCATACGGCAGAAAGCCCTCTATAGTGACGAAATGGGTATGTATTGGCGCGACAACCAGGCGGGATGGTTCTATTACCAGCGTCCGGTGGAAACTCAAGCACTGCTTATCGAGACTTTCCGCGAGGTGACGCCGCAGGACACCCATTCCGTCGCTCAGATGCAGCAGTGGCTTCTCAAACAAAAACAGACCACCCGATGGAGCTCGGACATAGCCACACTGAGGGCCATCCAGGCACTGATGCCCACAAAGGTAGGGGAGAAGAGTGACTTTGGACGATCTACGTCATCCGACCGCATAGTGGTGCAGGGCAATGCGATGGTCGACACGCTCGCTGTCCCCAAAGCCAATGCAGGCTATATGCGCCATACCTACCGCAGCGACTCGCTGGCTCAGTTGTCAGGGTCGCGTAGCATATCAACAACCATAGTGCGGGCCAACAAGGGCATTTCATGGGGAGCACTATACTACCAGTACACCGAACAGATGGACAAGGTGCCGGCCTCCCAAACGGGCATCACCCTTGCGCGGACGCTCTACAAAGTGGAGGCAGACGGGTCGCTGACCGAGTTGAAAGAGGGTAGGGGAGTGTCCGTGGGCGACCGCCTGCGGGTGAGGCTGCATGTGCAGTGCGACCGCAATATGGAGTATGTGGAGCTTAAAGAGTTCCGCGCCGCCTGCCTGGAGCCTGTCAGCACCGCCTCCGGCTGGGTGTGGACAAGTGGTCTGAGCTACTACGTTGCAATCAATAACAGCCACAACGCCGTCTATATCGACCGCCTGGATAAAGGCAAATACATCATCGATGCCGACTACTATGTCACCAATCCCGGCTCCTTCACGCTGGCGCCCTCGGTGTTGCAATGCCTCTACGCCCCCGACTTCCGCGCCACCAGCCCCGGCCAGAGAATAATAGTGAAATAGAAACGATAGAGGGGATAGATGCGATAGAATAGAAAAGATAGAAAAGAGCCTATCAAATCTATCCCCTCTATCCAATCTGTCCAAGCGGTGTGTTCACAGCAAGACAAGGCTGTGCTTGGCCGTAGAGTTTAGCTCAGGGGTCGGGACACTTGTTAAGTTGGAATGCGAAACGTACTTTTTTTCTTGTAGTTTCGAAAAAAAAGCGTATCTTTGTACGTTTTAAAAGTGATTTGTTTTTAATCATAATATTAATTATCAATAAAATAAATACTACTGTTATGCAACCAAAAGGCAACAAGTACGGCACTCACCGTGTCATTGAACCCAAGGGCGTTCTTCCCCAGCCCGCAAACAAGTTGGACAACAACATGGACGTTCTCTACGACAATGAGATTCTCATCGACGTGCAGACCCTGAACATCGACTCCGCTTCGTTTACCGACATCCACAACTACGCCAAGCAACAGGCTGGCGAGGGCGCAAGCCAGGAGAAAATCATGGAAGAGGTGAAGAAAGAGATGTTCCTCAATGTTGAGCTGCAGGGTAAACACCGCAATCGCCGCACCGGTTCCGGTGGTATGCTCCTCGGCAAAGTCGAGAAGATTGGCGACGCTCTCAAGGGCAAGATTGACCTGAAGGAAGGCGACCGCATTGCCACCCTCGTTAGCCTCTCGCTCACTCCTCTCCGCATCGATGAGATTATCGAAATCCGCCCCGATGTAGACCAGGTCGACATCAAGGGTAAGGCCATCCTCTTCGAGAGCGGCATCTATGCAAAGATTCCTACCGACATGCCTGAGAAACTCGCTCTCTCTGCTCTCGACGTGGCTGGTGCTCCCGCCCAGACCGCCAAGCTGTGCCAATATGGCCAGACTGTTGTTATCCTCGGCGCTGGTGGCAAGAGCGGTATGCTCTGCTGCTACGAGGCCAAGAAGCGTGTTGGCGTTACGGGTAAGGTTATCGGCATTGCCAACAGCCCCAAGAGCACTCAGCGCATCAAGGACCTCGGTTTCTGCGACATCGTTGAGAGTGCCGCTGGCATGACCCCCGTTCAGGTTTACGAGTTGGTTGAAAAACTGACCAACGGCAATATGGCCGATGTGACCATCAACTGCGTCAATGTGCCCGACCAGGAGATGAC
>JAEEGJ010012776.1_pt1 | contig 20642 bp, 16 predicted proteins | sample 8958761 | NCBI WGS metagenome assembly JAEEGJ01 (sample SAMN16246546, study PRJNA631951) | gut metagenome | biome: gut microbiome; feature: rumen; material: RS-attached | host: Bos | place: Iran: Karaj | collected 2018-10
GTAAACATTTAGGGCTTTCTTCTTATCTCCTCTAGTCAAGGCATTGCTAAGTTCGAACATATTCTCTTCGAGAGGCTTGCTGACAAGCGTCTCAACAGTTTGCTTTGTGATGGTCTCACCATTGGCGTAAGTCACAAGCTTCATGGCTTCGTTAAGGAAAGCCGAGTAGTCATTGTTCACTCTCAAAATGAGTTCTTTGACTGCATCCGCATTGATTTTGGTATTACGTTTTTCGAAAAAGTTGTTAACGACAACCGGCCACTGATCTGGACCGAAGGAATTAACGACAGTGAACTTCGCCCCTCCTTCTTTCAAGGCTTTAAAGAAGTCGCCATTCTCGTCCAGCGCTTCGGAATAAACCAAAATGTAAAGACTGATATTTGGGTCAGGTTTTTTGAAGAAGGTAAGAAGGTCATCAGCAACATCACCCTTTTGAGGTTTCTGTTTCGTCTTTGTTTTCTCTAAATAGAAGAAGTTCTCGGCAACGACCGCTTTCTTGTCGTAACCAAGAGGCAATGATTCACATTCGTTGGCCAAATCGATGAGACGTTCTTTGCCCATGTCGAGCTCGACATAGTTCATCTCATCGCGTTCTGGAAGATCGTTTTTGAGGACTTTCCTTAGAGCGGTTTTGCACATGCTGCTCTGAGGATTGTAGATAACTTGAATCATTTGATTCATTATAACGCATTAAAGTCCGCTTTAGTTGCCTGAGAACAACAAATTCTGGCGATAAGTAATCGATCCTTCGACATCAGTCCTCCTGACCTTGATACCAAGACGATCGAACCTAGCCAAAACCTTGTCGCTAGGATGCCCATAAGAATTCTTTTTGCCGACTGATAAGATAGCCACTTCAGGCGTAACACACTTTAGGAACTCCTCACATGATGAGGTATCGCTTCCGTGATGCCCTGCTTTAAGGATGTCGCAATCAAGATTAGGGTGTTCTTTGATTATCTGTCGCTCAAGAGATTCCGGAGCATCGCCCATAAAGAGCCATTTCTTGTTCATAAACTCTAGCGATAAGACCAATGAATTGTTGTTTTCTTCCTTCGTATCCCTATCGTTTTCGTTATAGTTGATGAACCGCAAATCTCCGATGGTTAGTGGGAAACTGCTCTTATCACGAATGATATGTTTGATGTTATAGTTCTTGTTTAAAGACTCAAGAGCGCCCGAATGATCCGCGTCACCATGAGTGATGATGACATAATCGAGTTTTGAGACTCTTTGCCCTCTTAGGAAAGGAATATCAACCTCTTTCGCCATATCGAACGAGGTGTTTCCTCCCGTATCGATAAGAACCGTCTTGTTTTGGTTTCGGATGAAGATGCAATCCCCTTGGCCAACATTGAGAAAAGTCACTTGGTTGCTCGCATAGTTCACAAGCGGGCAAACATTAATAATGAATGCCACCACTCCGGCCAATGGAACGAGCTGCGCCAGGATGGTTTTACCCTGATCCATGATGATGAAGAATATAGCCAGCGCGTAGTAATAAATGAATATAGTCAAATCATTGAATTGTCCGACCGTTACTACTAAATCGAAGTTTTCAAGGAACTGAAGAGTGCCGTTTAAAAACGACGAATATAGATTCAGGACGGTGACGAATGGGAGACTGAAGAAACTCAGGTAACCTAGCGCTGCAAACGGCCCAACAAGAGGGATGAGCATCGCGCTATACAAAGGCCCCATTACGTGGAATGCATTCCCTTTGATAAATAACGGCGCCAAGAACACAAGAAGATAAATCGTGTCTATCGCCTTTCGGTCTCTTCTTTTGTACCTGACCCTATGACTAGCGGTCAGCATCATGAATATCGATAGCCCAAACCCTATGAGATAACCGCTTTGCAAAGCGTTCCATGGGTTAAGAAGAAAAAGAGCGATTCCGATAACGGATGTCTTTGTTAAAGGCGTCGTTGTCTTCCCACTTATTGTTGAAGCCAGGGCGCTAGCCCTTCCTAGGTATACCCGCCAAAAGCCTATCTTGTGGATGCCAAAAGGGAAGAGCAATGTTGCGATAATCAATACGATGATATCTGATGTTTTATCACTGAATCCTAGTCTAAAGAACCAATCGAGGAACCTTAGGAAGAAGGACAGAATCATACCGGAAACACTTAGGAACGCCAGTGCGTTCATACTGGCAGCGAGGGCCACCGTATCATTCGAATAGTCTTTAGCCCCAAAGAGGACCGACGAGAGTAGCCCCCTCGTCGGCTCTTCAAAGCTTTTAAGGAACTTATTCTCTTTGGACGCAAGCCTTAAGGGCCTAGCGAACTTAACTTCCGTTTCATAAGCATGTAGTTCATAATCGACTCCTTTTTTGTTGAGATAGCTTTCAAAGGAAAAATAACCCTCATAAGAAGTCATCTTCAAAGGGGTTGCCTTCCCGGTTATGGCCAAGAAGTCCCCTTCTTCCCTCTCGCAATCTCTTTCGTATACGTAATAGCGATGAAAACCGCTATCGAACAGGAAGTAGTTCTCCCTGTTCTCTATAACGATGCCTTCGTAGATCCCGTAGTCTGTGCGTGCTTTGGTCTTAGGTATGCCTAAAACAAACCCAATCAAAAGGGCAACACCCATAGTGATCATTCCGATCTTCCCTCTTTTTCTTAGAGGACAAACGAAAAGAATCAACACCAAAAGAGGGAGGATTACGGCAAGGCTGAAAAGGTGAAAACCAATGTTGAAACCGATGATCAGACCGCTTAAAGCGAAAAGCGTCAGATAAGGTTTCAGAATCAGACCGTCAGACTTATGTACTTCTTGTTCTTTTCCCATGTAGCGGCTCCGATGCCACTCACGTTCTGAATTTCTTCAAGACGACGGAACGAACCGTGTTCATTACGGTAATTAACGAGAGACTGGGATTGGCTCTCGCTGAATGAGGTCTTTGCTAAAAGCGTGGCCTTATCGGCACTATTGATGCACGCTTTGTCAATTGGGCTTGAGTTGCAAGTGTCCGTGTTGTCGTAAATAGGCGCGATATAAAAAGCGATATCCCCATCTAAGACGAAGGATGTGTCATAGCATTTCGTGTCTGCGTTGCTCGTGACTCCGCCAGCCGCTTTGATCGCGTCCAAGAGCGTACTATTAATAGGTAATAAATAGGTGCCCGCAAGCTCCACTTCCCCTGATAAGGTGACCTCGATTCCCTCAGGATCGGAAGCGACGAGAACTTCACCATCGCCTTCTTTGGCGATTTCGGTCGTGATTTTGTCGACACAGGCCATAACGATCAAGGTGACGATCGTCACAGCCAAAACGATGAGTATTGTTTTGAACATAAAAAGCCTCCTCACTTAATAGATAGAAGGCTTCGGTCCGATTTTTCACAAAATCGTCAAAAATATTTTTTGAAGGCACAAAAAAAGAGGCGGTGTCGCCTCTAGTTTTTATTTGTCGGAAGATTGATAGGAAACAGAGAGGATCTCGATTTCGTATGGGATATTGCACTCGACGGTGACTTTGTCGCCGACTTCCTTACCGATAAGGGCAGCGCCTAATGCGGATCTGCCGCTGATATATGGAATTGGACTCTTGCTGGCAAGTGGATCGACCTCGACGGTGCCAACGACTTTGACGGTGTTGACCTCGCCGCTCTTGACCTCACGGTATTCAACGGTGTGCCCAATGTTGATCTTCTTGCTCTTGCCATCTTTGGAATTGATGATGACGGCAACGTCTTTAATGTGCTGTAACTGCTCGATCTGGCCGTCGATTTCGCCTAATTTGTGCTTAGCGGCGGTATAGTCGGCGTTCTCGGAAAGGTCACCCTGTTCACGAGCGGCGACGAGAGCTTCGAGGACTTCTTTACGTTCAACGTCAAGAAGGTAGCGGTATTTCTTTTCGACTTCATCAAGACCCGCTTGGGTCATTTCAATTTTTTCTTCTGCCATTTTAGTTCTCCAATTTCGCCCCTAGATTATATGGACTATGGGGCTAAGAAACAAGTTTCTTTATTTAATCTCCTGAATGTCAGGATCTTCCTCGTAGGTGTTGAGCATCTCCTGGGCTTCCTTCATTTCGTCCTCGGAAACGTCCATGAGGGTCTCATGATCCTCGCTGGCCATGACGATAAGGCTGTCTGGATCTTCTTCTTTGAAGAGGAAAAAGAAATCCTTATTCCTGTCTGGGTTGCGGTAATAGAAATAGATCTTCCAGGTGTCTTCGGTGCCATCATCTCTGGTGATAATGACGGTGTTGTCGTTGATTTCTAGCATTGGATGCTCCTTTCATAGGGTTTTCGCGTCTGGCGAATTGAGGAATGATTCGAGGATGATGACCGCGCTTTGCTGGTCGATGACCTTATGGCGTTTTCCACGGGAGATATCGGCTTCGAGCATCGAGCGGTTGGCCATGACGGTCGTGAGTCTTTCATCAACAAGGAAGACTTTGAGGTTTGGGTCCGCTTCAAGAAGCGATTCTTTGAAGCGCTCGGAACGAATTGCGCTATCGCCTTTGGAACCATCCATGTTAAGAGGATAGCCAAGAGCGACGACTCCGACATTCTCTTTCTTGAGATACTCAAGAATGTAGGCAAGGACCTGACGATAGGCGCCTTCGGTGAAACGATAGTTCTCACGGCCATGGGCAATGCCCAAAACATCGCTTATAGCGATGCCACAGGTGCGGCTGCCAAGATCAAGCCCAAGGACCTTCTTCATTAGAAGCCCTCCTTAAGGCTTTCGACGGCTTTAATGAAACCATCGGAGGTTTTGACCTGGCCGGTTGCCATTTCTGGTCTTCCGCCACCGCCGCCGCCAAGACATTTGGCCATCGTTTTGACGATGTCGCCGGCTTTGGTTTTCTTTAAGGCCTCGCCACCGACCATGGCGACGAGAGGTCTGGCACCTTCTTTGCCGCCAAGAAGGACTAAGACATAGTCTTTCTTGTTGGCTTTGAGGGTATCGGCTAAGGTAAGAAGGTCGTCTCTGGAGGCTCCTTCTTTGACTTCTTTGATGAATGCGACGCCATTGACGCTGTCGACGTTTTTCTCCATCTCTTTGGCTTCAAGCGCGGCGATCTTGGCTTTGAGCTGATCGTTTTGCTTGCGGAGGGTTTCTTTGTCGGCTATAAGCGTCTTGATGTGACGGCTGAAGTCCGCATCATTGGCACCGAGTCTCTTCTCATTCTCATCTAAGAGCATGAGACGGTTATTTAAGTAGGAATATGCGCCAAGGCTGGTGATAGCCTCGATACGGCGGACGCCACTTGAGATAGCTTCATCAGATTTGATTAAGAATAAGCCGATTTCGCTGGTGTTTTTGACGTGGGTTCCACCGCAGAATTCTTTGGAATACTCACCGAATTCAACGACGCGGACGGTATCGCCATACTTCTCGGCGAATTCCATCTCAGCGCCTTTCTTTTTGGCTTCTTCGATCGGGAGGACTTCGGTGACTTCTTCGATGCCCTCTTCGATTTTGGCATTAACTTCTCTTTGAAGAGCGAGCAAATCTTCGTCGCTCATCTTCTTTGGGGCGCTATAGTCGAAACGGAGGTATTCTTCATTGACGAAGCTACCACGTTGATCGACGTGTTCACCAAGGACATTGCCTAAGGCACTGTGGAGAAGGTGGGTCGCACTGTGGTTGCGTTCGATTAAATGACGCCTATCTTTGTCGAGGACGATTTTCACTTCATCCCCTTCTTTGATGGTGCCGTATTTCATGACGATCTCGTGGAGATGCTGGCCGTTTGGAGCTTTGCTGACGCTGACGATCTCGCCTTCGAAGCCTTCGCCATAGACAAAGCCTTTGTCGCTGACCTGGCCGCCCATTTCAGCATAGAATGGGGTCTCACCGAAGATGACTTCGCCTTCTTCATCTAAAGATGAAACGCGGACGCCGTCTTTGAATAAGCCCAAGGCCTTGGTTTTGGATTCCTCTACGTCGTAGCGGAATTCGCTTCTTTCTTTGAAGGCCATGAGGTCTTTTGATTGTTTCTTGAAGGAGTCGATTTGGCCACGGGCCTCTTTGGCTCTCTTCCTCTGCTCTTCCATGAGAGCGTCGAAGTTGTCGAGATCGACTTTGGCTCCGAGCTCAAGCCCCATTTCTGAGGTGAGGTCTTTCGGGAAGCCATAGGTGTCATAAAGAAGGAAGGCGTCTTCACTGGAAATAGAGCCTTTTTCTTCGACAATCTTCTTGAGCTTCTTCTCGCCGATCTGAAGGGTCTGGCTGAATTTGTTCTCTTCGCCGAGGATCATCTTCTTGACGAGGCCTTTTTTCTCGATGAGATTTGGGTAGAATTCACCATACTTCTCGACGACGATATCGACAAGATTGGAAAGGAATGGGCCATTGATGCCAAGTTTCTGGCCATAACGCATGGCACGGCGGGCAATTCTTCTTAAGACGTAGCCACGGCCTTCGTTGGAGAAGATGGCACCATCGCTGAGGGCGAAGCTAAGGCATCTGATATGGTCGGCGATGACGCGGAAGCTCATGAGATTTGGCTCAGCGTATTCTTTGCCAGAGAGTTTCTCGACCGCCTTGATGATAGGAAGGAAAAGGTCGGTCTCGAAGTTGGTTGGAGTCTCTTGGCAAATGCAGGCGAATCTCTCTAAACCTGCGCCGGTATCGATATTTTTGGATGGAAGTTCTTTGTAGTCTTCTCTCTTGACACCATTGACGGCGTTGAACTGGCTGAAGACGATGTTCCAGATTTCGATATAACGGTCATTCTCCTCATCGTTCTTAAGCATCTCGACGCCGCGGTGTTCTGGGTCGTATTTCTCACCACGGTCGAAGAACATCTCGGTGTCTGGTCCGCATGGGCCTTCGCCGATCTGCCAGAAATTGCCTTCGAGAGGGATCATATGGTCTGGGATCATGCCTTGCTTGATCCAAAGCTCAAGGGAGGCTTTATCCATTGGGTTATAAGTGATGTAGAGTTTTTCTTTTGGGAAGCCGAAACCCACTTCTTCGTTTGTGAGAAGCTCAAAGGCCCATGGAATGACCTCATCGCGGAAATAGTCTCCGATGGAGAAGTTTCCGAGCATCTCAAAGAAAGTGTGGTGACGGGCGGTATGTCCGACGTTCTCGATGTCGTTGGTGCGGATGCACTTCTGGACGTTGGTCAAACGTCTGCAAGATGGGATCTCGCTGCCATCGAAATATTTCTTAAGTCCGGTGACGCCTGCGTTGACCCAAAGAAGCGACTTGTCGCCATGAGGGACTAGTGAGACGCTAGGGACCATCTTATGTCCTTTTGATTCAAAGAATTTAATCCAGCGGTTACGGATTTCCTGACCGGTAAGTGGTTTCATGAAATAACCCCCTAAACAAAATAAAACACCCTCTGAAGGAACGCGGTGTCGCGCGGTACCATCCTTCTTCACACAGGGTGCACTCGATTTCTTCTTAACGCGAAGCGCGGTGACATTACTCACGGTTTCAGATAAGTGGCGTGTTTCCTGGGCTTTTCCACCATGAGGCCCTCTCTATAAGGAAGCTTTGCTTATCCTACGAAAGAATTATACAAACGACGTTTGAATTTTTCTATAAAGAAAAAGGCTAAATGTCTTGCCTCTTTCCTTTATAGAAAGTCTTCTCAATGATTCCACCGCCAAGAAGTCTGCCATCATCGGCATAGATGGCGGCCCATTGACCTGGGGTGACGGCCTTGACGATTGAATCGAATGTCAAAGTGGCTTCATCGCCCGAAAGCTCGATGGTTATTGGATTATCGACCTGGCGGTATCTGAATTTGGCGACGCAATGAAGAGGGCCTTCTGGACGAGGTCCAACCCAGTTGAGGCGACTAAGGGTGCAGGCGTCGCTATTAAGATGCTCATCGCCTTCTCCGCGTCCGACATAGAGGATGTTGTTCTTCACGTCTTTCTTCGCGACGAACCAAGCGGTGTCAGGTTCCCCTTTCACACCACCGATACCAAGGCCTTTCCTCTGGCCGATCGTGTAATAAAGGACGCCGATATGCTCACCGAGGACTTTGCCGTTCTCGATATCGACGATTTTGCCACTATGGGCAGGGAAATAATTCTGAAGGAATTCCCTGAAATGTCTTTCTCCGATGAAGCAAACGCCGGTAGAGCCATGCTTCTCGGCAACCTCATTGAGGCCTAATTTGTCGGCGATTTCCCTCGCTTCGACCTTGGTGATGTCTTCCATTGGCCAAAGGCACTTCTCGATTTGCTTCTCATCAAGATCGCAAAGGAAATAGGTCTGGTCTTTCTTGAGGTCGGTTGGCTTAGCAAGGTAATAAACCCCGTCCTTGAGGACTTTTTTGGCGTAATGGCCCATGGAGATATAGTCGAAACCGTTCTCCATTGCGTAATCGAGGAACGGCCCGAATTTGATCATGGAATTGCAAAGGATATCCGGATTTGGGGTACGGCCTTTCTTATATTCGTCGAGGAAGTATGAGAAAACGTTGTCCCAGTATTCTTTGACATAGTCAATGCGGATAAGAGGGATGCCAAGTTTCTTCGCCACTGCGACAGCGTCGTCATAGTCTTTTTCCTGTGGGCACTGATCGTTCTTGATGGTTGGGTTTCCGAGGATGTCACCATTGGTAAAAGCGTCCCAGTTGCGCATGAAAGCGCCCGTAACCTCGTAGCCCTCTTCGAGAAGCTTATGCGCCGCGATTGCGCTATCGACGCCACCACTAAGGCCTAACAAGACTTTCTTCTTCATTGCTTGCCTCCGAAGATTTCGTCGCTATCGAGCCATAAAGTGAAGGGGCCATCATTGATTAATTCGACTTTCATGTCCGCTCCGAAAACGCCTTCGCCGAGTTCTGGGAAACGTTCTCTAAGAAGTCCGTTCCAGTATCCGAAAAGGGTTTTGGCCTTATCTGGGGCCATGGCCTTTACGAATGATGGGCGGTTTCCTTCTTTTGCCGAAGCATAAAGGGTGAACTGACTGACGGAGAGGATATTGCCACCGATGTCAGAAATAGACTTATTGGTCTTGCCGTTCTCGTCTGGGAAGATCCTGAGCTTAGCGACTTTATCGGCCATCCGCTCAGCGACGCTCCTGTCATCACCTTCGGTGAAGGCAACGAAAAGCAGGAAGCCACGCCCGATTCGGGCCACTTCTTTCTCTTCGATTGTGACTGAGGCCTTAAGCACCTCTTGGACAAGAACTCTCATGTTTGTTTTTTCGCTAAATCAGGAACGGAGAACGTCTATGACATTCTCCCTGACGCTTGAGCATAACCCCTTAGGCCCTTTTCTTCAACCTTAACGAAGCAAATTCCACGCTTCACGGTGAAGCGTTGCCGAGCAAAGATTGACGATATTTTTCATGATCCTTTTCTTTAATATTAAGGATATATAGCAGGGATTGCCGGCTTTCTAAGCAAAAGAATGGAAATTTATGAAAACGTTTTCAACCCTATTTATTTTTTTCGGCTGATTCTATTATAATAGAAAAGATGGATTTTCAGAATTCACTAGCACCATACCTTCCTGAAGAAGAGATTCAGGACTTACTCAAGGCTATCAAAGAGGGCAAAGTCACCCACTGTCTTTTGATTAACACTGACAAGATTACCGACGAGGTATTTGTCAAACGTTATCCAAACGTGAGGAAGCACCCATTCGTTGAGCATGCCTACTACTACGAGAAAGAGGAATACGATTTCGGATCGAGCCTCTACTATCTTGCCGGCGTCTATAGCATTCAGGATGCCAGCGCGATGATGGTCAACTACTTCCTCAAACCGGAAGAGGACGACGTCATCCTTGATATGTGCGCAGCCCCTGGCGGAAAGAGCATCGGCGCTTCAATCGCCATGAACGGAAAAGGCTGCATCATCTCTAACGATATCTCTTACCCAAGAGCCAAAGAAATGTCCCAGAACGTCGAGAGAATGGGCCGCGGAAACATCGTCGTTTCCTCCACCGACTTCGTTTTCTCCTACGTCCACTTCGGCGACACCTTCGATAAGATCATCCTCGACGCCCCGTGCAGCGGCTCCGCGATGATGAGAAAGAACGAGGCCGCCGAGGCTGATTGGAAGTATTCCAAAGTCAAAGCCAATGCCAAGCGTCAAAGCGAGCTCCTTGAACTTGCTTACAGCATGCTTAAGCCAGGCGGAACCATTGCATACAGCACCTGCTCCTTCTCTTACGAGGAAGATGAGGCCGTTGTCCTCGCTTTCAAAGAGAAGCATAAGGAAATCGAGATCGTCCCTCTCCCAGAGCATCCTTCTTTCTATAGAACCGACGCCCTTAAGGAAGCGGTCAGACTCCATCCAAACCACTTCGAAGGCGAAGGACAGTTCATCTGTCTCCTCAGAAAGCCAGGCAGTTCCCTCAAAACCAAGAAAACCGTCATCTCCAACGACAGATATAAGCTCTTCTGCCAAGACTATGGCATTGAGGAGAGAAGCAACGAGCTTCGTAGAGACAAATTCTATTCCTTATACCAGCACTTCGACGTCAGCCACCTCAACATCTTGAGATACGGCGTCAAGCTCTTCGAGATGCGTGACAGCGGAATCTTCATCCCTGACCACCACTTAGCCGCTTACCTTAATGTCTCTTACTCGGTCAAAATCACCGAAGAAGAGGCCAAGGCCTATATCTACGGAAACACCTTCCCGATGGATAAAGAAGACGGCTTCTATATCGTCAGCTACGACAACGTTAACCTTGGCTTCGTCAAAGTCACTCAGGGTATTGCGAAAAACCACTACCCAAAGAGCTGCATTGTTATGGCGAAACAAAGGAAAATATTCGGTGACTAGCCGATTTCCTTCATCTCATTGAAATCATAACGGACAAACACATCCCTCTTCCTTTTGCGGAGAGGGATTTTATGTTCGCCCATTTCAAAGTACTTCTTGTCGGCTTCTTTTAAGCGCTCGATCTGAGAGATGGTCCAGGCGCGAACTTTCTCCGCGAGTTCTTCGCTAGAGAGGTCTTTATATTCGTCCTGGGTGATTGGCTTGCCGAAAACAATGTGGATTGGGAGGGACTTATAGTCCGGTTTGGTCTTTAAGCCGCGGAAATTGCCCCACATCGCGATCGGAAGGACCGGAGCGCCTACGCGGGTTGCCGCTTTGAAAGTCCCAGCGTGATAATCGGCTGGAAGGGTATTCTCAGGATCCTTGTTCCTCGTTCCTTCTGGGAAGATGAGGACGGAGCTCTTTTTCTCTTTGAGATAAGAGGAGCACTGAAGGATGATCTTAAGCGATTGTTTGAGGTCTTCTCTATCCATGAAGACGCCGTCGATGGATTTGAAAGCGACGCCGACGAAAGGCATCTCCTCGACTTCCTTCTTGCCGACCAAAAGGAGAGGCTCATTGATGAAAGTCATGAGGATGAGAGGGTCAAGGAAAGATGTATGGTTAGCGACGATAAGGGCTCTTTCGCCATCTTTGACGAGGTTTTCGTAATTCTCGAAACCCTCAACGCGGATGTCCATGTGGAAGGACTTATTGAGAGCGCGAAGAGTTTTCTGGGCTACTCCCCACCTCTCTTCCCAAGGATACCTCTCAGGGTGTTTGGCCCTTTTCTTGAATTTATGTAAGTAATCATGGAGGATGCGGACCCCCAAGGTTGGTACGATTCTAAGATACTTGTTGCACATGCCTCAAATTATAACACCTGAGGCGCGTATGACTAGGAAAGCATTTGAAGTTCTTTTTGAGCTCTGCTAGATAGCGAAGACTTCTTCTCTTTCGGGAGAGGGAAAAGCTCCTCAAGCTCAGACATGACAACCACGCCGATCTCGTCACGCGTCTCAATCCAGCCACGGAGAATCACGCGTGTTCCTTTAGGAAGGGCATAGAAAGCGGTCTTGAGATTGCCAAAAGCATGCACAGGGACTTTGAAAATCATCCCATAAGGTCTTTCAGCGTATAGTTCTGCAACGGCTTCAAGATGGACGTAGCGATAAAGCTCGCCAGTCCTTAGCGTCATGATGTCGCCGAGTTCCCCGGCGAGAACGGTTGTCGAAATCATTGGTGTTTCCTCCTTTTCGTGAAAATGATTCTTTCGATCAATTTGCCACGACAAGAAGGGATTCCCTAGGAATTAGGACGTTATTGAGCTTGGTATTCGTCGCTAAGGCTTTGCCACCGTTAGTGAAAAGCAAGGTGACTTCCTTTTCGAACGAATAATTGATCGGCTCTTTGCTCGGATTGATGAATAGCGAGATTTCCTTGAACTTAGGGAAGGACTTCTCGTCGTGGAGTACTACGAGCATAGCGCCACCACCGATTTCCTTTACATCGACTTTAGGTGCGATTTTTGTAAAATCTGACGATTTGAGAGGTAGAAGATCCTGACGGAAAGCTAGTAAATCTCGGAAGAAATTGGCCTCCATGATTTTGAGGTCAAGAAGTGCATAGGAAAACTTATTTACGGTATCTCCGGCCTTGTATGAGTTCTCATTTCCGAACTTGCTTTGGCCGATTTCCTCACCCATGTGGAAGAACGGGATGCCGAAGGAGAAAGCGACTGCGGCAAGGGCTAATTTGCACCTGGCGTCTTTCTCTTTTCTAGAGGCGATTCCTCTGGTTTCAAGGTAGTCATAGAAAGTGCGGTTATCATGGCATTCAACATAGTTGATGCTTTGGGTTGGGTATTTGAATTTCGGGAGGCGGCCACTCCACTCCTGGGACGAGCCAAACATGCTATAGAGGAAGCTATCCTTCGCATGAAGGTCCCCTGCTATGTAGTTCTTCGTGCACTCTCTGAATGAGTCGTTGAAGAAAGCGAATTCAGGGAGGAGATTGGCGTTATCCATGTTCGCGAGTTTATGGGTCGTGTCGCAACCCATGTTCCAGCCTTCACCATAGACCATGAAAGACGGGTCTTTGGCTTTGCCGTATTTCGCGATTTCCTTGACAGTTTCCACGTCGATTATGCCCATAAGGTCGAAACGGAAGCCATCGACGTCGTAATAATCGATCCACCACTTCGCGGAATCAAGAATGAGCTTATGGACCATCTTCTTCTCGCTAGCAAGGTCATTTCCGCAGTAAGAAGTGTTCTGCATCCTGCCGTTTTTGTGTTTTCTGAAATAATATCCAGGAACGATCTTCTCAAATGAGGAATTAAGGTAATCGTAGACATGGTTATAAACCACATCGAGGTTGATTCTGATTCCCTTCTTATGGAAGGCCTCAATCATCATCTGGGCTTCGATGACTCTTGCTTTCGGGTCATTGGGATCAGAGGAATAAGAGCCCTCTGGGACGAAGTATTGGGCAGGGTCATAACCCCAGTTATAGGAGGCTTCAGGATTCTCTTCGTCAATGGTCGCAAAGTCATTGATCGGAAGGAGCTGGAGATGGGTGAAACCGAGGCTCGTGAAATAGTCGAAACCAGCGCGATGGCCTTTTTCGGTCTTTCTGTTTTCTTCGATGAGGCCTAGGAACTTGCCTTTATTGACGATGGTTGAGTGAACGTCGCTCGTCATGTCTCTAACATGGCCTTCGTAAATGATCGCATCAGTGTAATTGTTGAGCGTAGGAAGGTTCTTTCTTTCCTTTTTGACCTTAAGGGATTCGAGGTCGAGGACGACGCTTGACCTGGCGTCCGCCATAGAGCCTTTTGCGTATGGGTCAATGCTCTCGAGAGCAATTTCGTTATTGGTCACCTCATAAAGGTATTCGGCCTCATTGAGGTCGCCTTTGAGAGTGATTTCGTAAACGCCTTTCTCTTTGCGGGTCGCCTCAAAACAAGAGAAGGCTTTTTCACCTTTCTTTTTGAGTTTTAGTGTGACTTTGGAAGCTAAAGGAGCCCAAAGCCTGAAAGTCGTTTCTTCTTTGCTATAGATAGCGCCTAATTCGCCATCAAAGAAGTATGTTTTGTCGAAGTTTTTGAAAGTGGTCGCATCCTTGACATCGAGAGGGATTCTTCCGACTGATGGCACGAGCAAAAAGTAACTATGGCCTAGTTCAAGATGCTTATGGAGATGGAATTCGGTGTAAGACTTCCCCTTCGTCCCTTCGATTTTATAGGTGTGTTTATGGTCGACAAGGAGAGAAACGTGAGGATCCTCAATGGCTGGGGATAGACGTATAACGTCTTCCTCAACGAGTTTTGCGGTTATGAATAGCTCTTTCATTCGTATAAAGCGGTCGCAATCGCGAAACCTCCATCATCACTGATGGAGACGCTGTAGGTTTTGTTTCTGAAAAGGATATATGGGGCGCCTTCTTCTTCATGGAGGACCTCCACTTCATTCATCGGGGCTAAAGCAAGGCCTTTGCCTGTCGCTTTCATGAAGGCCTCTTTGGCCGCGAAGAAACCGGCGATGGCCTCCGCTTTGTTCGAGCGGGCCTCATAATATTCCTTCTCCTTTGGAGATAGTATTTTGTTTGCGAGACGGTCCGGATCTTTGATTCGGGCTATCTCAACCATATCCGTTCCGATTCTCATCCGTTGTCTGATCCTAATTTGATGTCATCAAGCTCATTCGGAGCATGGACAAGGACCCTGCAGCCCTTGGAAGAGCTTGGGCTATCCGGTGCGAGAGCGACGATTCCATCATTCTGTAACTGGGCGAATAATTTGCCTGCGCGAGGGAATCCGACGCCGAATTGTCGCTGAATTTTGGAAATTGAGGTGTATTCGGTGGCCATAACCTGCTCTTTGACCATCTCATAGAATTCCTCATCGGATTGGGCTTTGATCTCGGCTCTAGAGAGGGTTGGCATAGCGGCTTCCGCGGCTTTGGCTTCCGCCTCATGGTCAACGAGGTCAAGGAAGTTTTCGTCATACATCGTTCCTAAGCCTTGGCTGTTGATGAAGTCGACGACTTTCTCGATTTCGCTATCGTCGACAAGGCAGCCTTGCGCACGGGTAAGGCCGTTTCTCGCAATAAGCGAGCAATCGATAAGCATGTCGCCATGTCCGACGAGATCTTCGGCACCGCCCTGACCGATGATGGTCTGGGAGTCGATGGCACTAGACATAGAAAGAGCGACACGGACTGGGATGTTCGCTTTAATAACACCAGTGATGACCTGGACGCTTGGACGTTGGGTGGCAATGACAAGGTGAATGCCGGCGGCACGGGCTTTCTGGGCCAAACGGACAACGGCTTCGCCGATGTTCTTGCAGGTATCTGAAAGGTCAGCGTACTCATCAATGAATACGGAGATGAATGGGAGCTTCTTTAAGCCATTCTTTGGAGCGTATGAGGAGTTGAAGGCACGGATATCACGGACCTCAGCGGTCTCGAAGAGCCTGTAGCGGCGTTCCATTTCCTCAATGAGCTTGTCCATGCAGACCTTAGCCTCGCTAGGTTCTTTGATGATTGGGCAAAGGAGGTGCGGAAGATCTTTATATTTGGACATCTCAACACGCTTAGGATCGACGAGGACGATCTTGCAATCCTCAGGTCTGTTCCTCATGACAAGCGACATGATAAGGCCGTGCATGAAGATGGATTTACCTGAACCTGTGGTACCTGCGACCAAGAGGTGAGGGAATTTGCTTAAGTCAGAGCAGATGCATTCGCCAGAGATGTTCTTGCCAAACGGGATGAACATATTGCAGGATGGATCGGTCGGCATCGCTTCAATCATCTCTCTAAGAGAGACGATTGTGGTCTTAAGGTTGGCAATCTCCAAACCAGAGGTAATCTTGCCTCTGACGACTTCCTCAAAACGGACGGCTACGCCATTGAGTTTCATGGAGATGTCTCTCATGTATCGGCCGATGGTCGAGACGGAGACGCCTGTGTCTGGCTGGATGTCGTAACGCGTTACGCTTGGGCCAACGGTGTATCCGACGGCTTGCGCGCCTACGCCAAGGTTGGCGAAAGTCTGATTGATGATATTGACGGTTTGCTGGCAATCAGCGGCGATTTGCTCGGCATTTTGATCGTTAGAATAGGTTTTGAGGAGATCGAGACTCGGGAAAACGTAATCTGGGAGAGGCGTCGCTTTCTCAGCATGGAGCTCACGGAGCTTTCTCTCAACAGGGCTAAGTTGTTCTTCTGGCTCTGGCGCTGGAGCAGGCTCTGGCTCAGGTTTTGGTTCTTTGACCGGTGCAGGTTTAACGACAGGAGCCGGTGCTGGAATCGGCTCTTCATAGACAGGCTCAGCCTCGAAGACCGGGGCTGGCTCTGGCTCATAGGCAGGAACAGGTTCTTCAACTGGCTCAGCCTCATAGGATTCGTTCTCCTCTGGATTGAGGTTAGGCGCTTCGAAAACAGGAACCTCTTCTTCTTTTGGCTCTTCCACTGGCTCCTCGTATACAGGGGCTGGCTCTGGCATAACCTCTTCTTCGAAGGATGGGGCAATTTCCTCTTCTTTAATCGGCTCTTGAATTACGTTAGGAGCAATAAAAGGAGCGGGTTTTGCAGGCTCTTTTTCCGGTTCTGGCATAATGGCAGCCGGTTTGATGCTCTGGGCTTTCGGGGTTCCGTCATCAAACGAGAAAACGGCGGCTCTAAGCCCACTTCTCATCATGTTGTTAGGAGAGAATGAGCTTGGTCTTTCGTGTGGGGTTTCGACCTCTTGTGGAGCGGCGTAAGGGCTCGTTGGGCGGCTATGGTAATCCGCGGATCTCGATGGGAGAGGTGCGCGTGGTTCTGGTTCTTTCTTAACCTCTGGCTCGGCTGGCTGTTCCGTGAAAGTAAGCTGCGGAGCGCCTAAGGAAAGGCCCGATGAATCGGAGTTTCCGCCAGGGATATATTGCATTGATGGGTCGAGAGGGCGTTTGGCTTTCTCTTCTTCGAAGCGGGCAAGGGCTTCTTCCCTTTGCCTCTCGATCTCTTTCTGGCTTCTCTTCTTGGCGATAGCCTGTCCGATCTTCCTTGAGATGAATCTCACTAAAGTGGACAAAGGCCTAAAGAACATGAGGACAGCGCCTCCGACAAGGAGGATGATGCCAATAAGAAGAGGCATGAAGGCAAGGTCGCCTTTGAAGATGTTCGCAAGGCTTCCAAAGACAATGCCACTGCTATATTTTCCGTTGATGATAAGGAGCAACCCTTCACCGTTTATGCCGTTGTTCCAAGCTTCTTCGAAAACGGGGTTGAGGTCATCCAAGACACCCGTGGTTGAGGCGATGTATCCCATAAGGTAGCCAAAACCGGCCCAGAAGACGAACGCTCCGACATAGAAAACCCAGCCAAGGACTTCACCTAACTTGCCTTTGATGGCAAGGGTCATGCCGATGGTTGCGAATATTACGAGCGAGAAATAATAGAAGGCGTAGCCGAAAAGGTACACCAAACCAAAGGTTATAGGGAAGAGATGGGTGAAAGGCGCCAAAAAGAACACGAGGCTAAGCAGGAAAACCATCACACCGATGGCTTGAAGGATGTTCTTTTTGGTGAAGCTCGGTTTTTCTTTCATGAAGGGATCAGATTTCGACGATTACTGGGTTGAGTAGCGGCTCTTTGCCGGACATTCTCTTGATTGTGCGGGCGCAACGCTCATGGGCAAGTTCACGGATCTCATCGAAAGAGTCGCCGTTTGAGACGCCTTCTTCCAATGTGGCCATGAAGACTTTGGTGACATCGCGTAGAAGAACTTCGCCATCGCGGGCGAAGACGATGCCTCTGGCCTGAACGTCAGGTCCTGCCACCACTCGTCTCGTGTCTTTGGAGACGGTGACGGAGATGACGACGACGCCCTGAGAGAGTTTCTCACGGTCTTCGATGACGGCGCGGCTGACATCGCCGACGCCGATGCCATCGATCATGATGTCGCCATGTGTGATATTCTCCTGGAGAAGATGGCCTCCGGTCTCGTCGAAGAGAAGAGAGATGCCATTCTCGAGGAGGAAGATGTTCCTATGGGTTAAGCCGGTTCCGGTGTTCATCGCGACCTTCGCGTTGTTGAGAAGATCTTTGAAGAAGCCTTTGACTGGTACATAGTACTGAGGACGGAAAAGGGAGATCATCATCTTAAGGTCTTCCTCAGAAGCGTGCATCTTGCGGAATTCCTTCTTGGTGATGTTATAGACCTGACAGCCGGAGCGATAGAGCTCATCGAGAGCGTCGGTCGCCTCAAGCTCTTCGTTGTCGTCGGCTGGGACGGCGCTGATGAAGAGGTCGCTGTCTTTTAAATGGATAGGTCTACCGCCTTCGGTCTGGCCAGAGGCCAAAAGGGCGATCTTGTGGTATATTTTCGGATGATAGCCAAGCATCAAGACAATAATGTCTTGGTCACGATAACGGTTGATGTCATCGACTGAACCATAATTCTCCCTTGGGATAAGAAGCTGACCACATTCCTGCATGGCGCGGATGGTCTCGGTTGTATCGTCATCGTAAGGGATGATCTTCTTTTTGGTCTGGATGGCGAGGCTGATGACTTCGTCAATGTTATAGAAGTTAAGGGAATATAAAGCAATGAAGACGCGGCCAAGGGCATTGGTGACCTGTCTTTCGATAAGCGGCTTGAGTTTGTATTTCGGAGCGGTATATCCAGGTCTTTCGGCATAGATCGACGGGGTGAGAAGCGCTAAGGTTGGGTGCTTCTCGGCAATCGCTGAAAGCGAGGCCATATCGCCTAAGTAGTTCTGGGTTGCGTTGTTCTCGACGACATAGTCGCTAGTGAAGACGATGTTGCCATAGCTCGTGTTGATGGCGATGCCGCTAGATTGAGCGATGTTATGGGAGGTCTGGAAAAAGCTGATCTCTCTGCCAGCCACTTTGAAGGTGGAGCTAGGCTCGACCTCATGGAATTCGTAGCCGCTTGGATCGACGCCGACGTGTCTAAGGAAGTTACGCATCATGGCGATGGTGACCTTAGAGCCGTAGATTGGGGCTGGGACGTCTTTATAAAGATAGGCGAGTCCGCCGATCTCATCGTCGTGTCCGTGCGGGAGGAAATAGGCTTTCACCCTTTCCTTGTTCTCAACAAGATAGGAGAAATTTGGAATGATATAGTCGATGCCAGGTGTGGTTCTGTCAGGGAAACGAAGTCCACTGCTGATAACGAAAATGTCACCATTGATATCGATGGTGTAACAAGATTTGCCTCTTTCATCGAGGCCGCCTAAAGCGACAATTCTGATTCTATCGTTCATGCTCGAAAATCTCCTACGCATATTATACCTAAGCGCGCGACGAGTGGCACAGGCAATTTACGCAAAATGTATCAAAAAAGGCGCTTTATTTAGCGCCTTAATGGTTTTGGGTTATTAGATCTTCTCCATGTTGCGGCAGGCAACGACGTCGATTCCGGTTCCCGCGACATCCTTGATGATGACATCTCCGATGTGTACAGGCGCCTTGATCTCGACCTTGTTGATTGACGACATAATCTCGAAGATTTTCCCCTTTGGGATTGGGTCTTTCGTCTTGACTGGGCAAAGCGGCAATTCAGCATCCAAGATGCGGACGGTTGAGGTCACGACGCGGGTTGGGTTGGTAACCTCTTGTTTGCCATAGGCTGCGCCCCTAGGACAGAAGTTCCCAGTGACGTTAAGGTCTTTGTCGACGTGGAGATGGCAACCACGTGGACAGACGATGCAAATCAAATCTCTCTCTTCCATATTACATCTCCTTCGCCACCATCTTGATCGTGATTGGTGAGCTTTCGTCAGCTAACTGTTTCCTAGCGAGTTTCTGGATTTCCATTTCACTAGGGATAATCGCGGTTTTAAGCACTTTCTTGATGACGTTTCCGTTTTGCTCGTACTGAATGTAGACGTTCTTCGAAGGCTTACGGACACGGAACTTAAAAGTGATATTTTCAAGACTCTCATCGAGAGAGACTTTTCCAGGGACGACATAGCCGATTCCGTCCCCGGCGATGACCTCGATTTCAGAGGTGGCTTTCTTCTCTTCGCCTTTGAGGTAGATGGCTGCGTTCTTGCCGGCTTCCCTAGCCTCTTCGACGACGTTGTCGACAAGGTCATGGACGTGGAGGACGTTGCCGCAAGAGAAGATTCCTGGGACACAGGTTTCAAGTTTATCGTTGACTAAAGATCCGCGGCTTCTGGAAGTTGGGATTCCGATGTGATTTAAGAGGTCGTTATTTGGGAGAAGACCGATGGAAAGGATGAGGGTATCGACATCAAATTCCTTCTCGGTTCCCGGGATTGGCTGCATTTTCTCGTCCACTTTCGAAAGGACGATTTTCTCGAGTCGGCCTTTACCGACAACTTTGCTGACGGTGTGGCTGAGATAAAGAGGGATGCCATAGTCCTCTAGGCACTGAACCATGTTACGGTTGAGGCCATTCGACCAAGCGCAGATCTCGGCAACGCCAAGGACTTTGGCGCCTTCTAAAGTAAGACGTCTTGCCATGATGAGACCGATATCGCCTGATCCAAGGATGAAGACCTTCTTGCCGGTCATGTAGCCGTATTCATTGAGGAAAAGCTGAGCTTGACCTGCGGTCAAGACGCCGGCTGGACGATCGCCTGGGATGCCGATGGCGCCTGCGTTTCTCTCATAGCAACCAGCTGCCATGACGATGGCTTTGGCTTTGACGTTAACGACGCCTTCCTCTTTTGAGGTATAGGTGATGACTTTGTCTTTGCTGATGTCGGTGACGAAGGAATGGAGTTTGAATTCGATTCCTTTCTCCTTCACCTGCTCGATGAAACGTGAAGCGAACTCTGGGCCGGTGAGCTCTTCTTTGAACTCGGTAAGGCCGAATCCATTATGGATGCACTGATTGAGGATGCCTCCGAGGAATTCGCCTTTCTCGAGGATGAGTATGTCTTTGATACCTTC
>JAEEGJ010012777.1_pt1 | contig 20640 bp, 26 predicted proteins | sample 8958761 | NCBI WGS metagenome assembly JAEEGJ01 (sample SAMN16246546, study PRJNA631951) | gut metagenome | biome: gut microbiome; feature: rumen; material: RS-attached | host: Bos | place: Iran: Karaj | collected 2018-10
TGGGCTACCAGCGGAATGGCGCCGCGGCGCTCAGCATCCTCGCCGACGGAAAGTACTTCGGCGGCAGCCCGGACTTCATCGCGAAGGCCCGCGAAAGCGGCGTCACGCTGCCCATTCTCTACAAGGAATTCGTGGTGGACGAGTACCAGCTGTATCTGGCACGCCTGAACGGCGCTTCCGCCGTTCTGCTGATTGCGGCGGAATCGAGCATGGGGGAGTGCCGGCAACTGATCGACAAGGCCCATGCCCTGGGCCTGGAAGTCCTGCTGGAGATGCATTCCGAGCAGGAACTCGAGTATGCCGCTTTGGAGCCGGATATGTGCGGCATCAACAACCGCAACCTCGGGACATTCGTGACCGACGTGGAGAACAGTTTCCGGCTGGCCGAGCGACTGCCCGCCGGGGCCGTGAAGGTCAGTGAAAGCGGCATCGGCAAGCCCGAGACGCTCGCGGCGCTCCGGCAGTGCGGCTTCCGGGGATTCCTGATCGGGGAGCGTTTCATGAAAGAACCGGACCCGGGCGCGGCCCTGGGTGCATTCATCGCAAAGCTATGATTATCAAGGTGTGCGGGATGCGCGACGCCGACAACATCCGCGCGGTGGAGGCCCTCGGGATCGACGTGATGGGCTTCATCTTCTGGAAACCCTCGAGCCGATATGTCGGTGCAAAGCCGGCCTATCTGCCCGAGAACTGCCGTCGCGCCGGCGTCTTTGTCGATGCTTCCGTGGAGGACATTCTCACTGCCGTGGAAGACTTCCGGCTGGATGTTCTGCAGCTCCATGGACACGAGACACCGGACGCAATCGCGGCGCTGAAGGAGCGCGTTCCCGGCATCGACATCGTCAAGAGCCTGTCGATAGCGGGGCCGGCGGATTTGGAACAGGCCGCGGCCTACGAGAGCGTGTGCGACGCGTTTCTTTTCGATACCAAAGGCCGGTTGCCGGGGGGCAACGGCAGTCAGTTCGACTGGAGCGTGCTGCGGCGGTACAAGGGCCGGCTTCCGTTCCTTCTCAGCGGGGGCATCGGCCCCGGCGACGATCGGCGCATCCGGGAGTTCAACGTTCCGGGATGCATCGGCATCGACCTGAACAGCCGCTTTGAGACCGCGCCGGGACTGAAGGACGTGGCCGCATTGAAAACATTTATCGAAACTATAAGACCATGAACAAGATAGACAGATTATTCACGGAGCGCGGAGACCGGAAACTGCTCTCCCTCTATTTCTGCGCAGGCGATCCGACCCTGGAGGGGACGGCCGATGTGATCCGCGCGATGGAGCGCCGCGGCATCGCGATGGTGGAGGTGGGCTTCCCTTTCTCCGACCCGCTGGCCGACGGCCCGGTGATCCAGACCGCCGCCACCAATGCCATCCGTAACGGGATGACCATCACTAAGTTGTTTGCCCAGCTTAAGGAGATTAAGGACGAGGTGTCGATTCCTCTGGTGCTGATGGGCTACCTGAACGTGGTGATGCAGTACGGTGTCGAGGCCTTTTTCCGTAGCTGCGAGGACAGCGGCGTGAGCGGCGTGATCATCCCCGATCTGCCCTTCAAGGACTATATGGAGGAGGTCCGTCCGATTGCGCAAAAGTACGGTATCCATGTGATCATGCTCATCACTCCCGAGACGGACGAGGAGCGCGTGCGCTTCATCGACGACAATACCGACGGCTTCATCTACATGGTGAGCTCCGCGTCGATTACCGGCACCCAGAAGAGCTTTGACGAACGCAAGCAGGAGTATTTCCGCCGCATCGACGCCATGAATCTGAAGCATCCGCGGATGATCGGCTTCGGCATCAGCAACAAACAAACGTTGGAGGCCGCGCAGAGTAATGCAGCAGGGGCAATCATCGGCAGCAAATTCGTCACCCTCCTCGAGCAAAGCACCAGCCCCGACGAGGCCCTCGACAAGCTATTCGCCGCTTTGGCGGAATGAGTTACTGCTCATAAGTGTTGGATTTTATCCATCTTCGCAACCCGAAATTCGCAGCGCAACGAAGCATGGCCCAAGGCCTCCCCGTGGCACATCCGCTTGCTCTGCGAGCCCAAATTGCCTCGCAGAGCAAAGCCATCGGCCATCGAGGCACGTAGAAGGCACTTCGCATTGCGCTGCAAATATCAAGTTGGCCACAAGATTTCTCGACTTCGCTCGAAATGACATGGTCTAAATCATGTCTTTTACCTCTTCGTACACGAGACCGCACAGCCGGGCGATTTGTTTGATAGAACTGTTGTATTGCCGACGGAGTGCACGGGCAAGGCGAAGACGCTGTTGCGTGGAAAGCCCTTTGACATGGTCTTTTCCAAACATTTCCCGACAGAGTTCATTCTTGTGCTGCCGCATTTCCTGCATCGGAATGGTCAAGTGGGATATCGTCCCACCCCTCGCATCCACATCCTCCTCCCGCGTGATACACAGGAAATAATTGAAGCTCTTGCAGGTCTTGAAGATACGCTCCACGATTTCGTAAGCGACATATTCACCGGGGAAAACGAGCCGGCCGACCATCCGCACGTTCCCATCGACCTGATCCATATCCCGCGTCCGAAGAACCTGCCGTTGCTGAAGAGCGCTCAGCTGTGACAACGGCACCATGCCTTCCATCCATCGGGGCGTACTCCACAGGCCCTGTTTCTTGAAATACAAGGGACCGCTGGACCAGGGGTAGTCCAAGGCGTTGAACATGATGCCGCCTACCGGCGCATTTTTCACGGTATAGCAGATAACGGTCTTCAAATACAGGTCATTATCAACGGCCTGATAGTTGATCGGCACCCCGTCTAACTTGTGACTCTCCCCATGTGTCACGGAAATATACCAGGACGTCCGGCGCACATACTCATGCATGAACCGGTTGCATTCCTCGAAAGCTCCATACAAGACGAAATGCAAGTGCGTGTCCATCAGCGAGAAAGCCAGAATCACCACATTGTAGCCCCGCACGATGATAAAGACACGGTTCATGCCGGCGATGAAATCTTCGTCATCGTAAAACATGGTGTCGACGGCATTGCCGTCCGTGCTGAAATGCCAGCAATTCCTGATGGTGATTTTCCGTCCCTTGACGAACGGAAGGTCGAGCCCCAGATCCGATACGATCTGCGCGAGCAGTTTTTGATCCAACTTCATTCTCATCCAGCGCCTCTTATGGCTGCTCTACCACAAAGATAACCCCTTCCATCCTTATTTGCAACCCCCTGCAACGCACTTTTCGCGATTTTTGAGCGCTTCTTCCCCAACCCGTAATTCGCAGAGCAAAGCAAACGACCACCCAGCGGTGCAGAATCCAGTTGGCCATGCGCTGCGAATATCGGGTTGAGAAGGGCGTTAGTCTATTGAGGAGAGATTATTCTCTATTCACCTTGTAACTCAGAATCGCACAGTACAGCGAGATGGTGACGAGCGGGAGGTGGAGGAAGCCGACCCAGACGGTGCTGGGGGTGAGGAAGTTGGACATGTTGTAGATGCCGATGAGGAAGCCGATGATGGCGGTAATCCGGTAGGAGACAATATTGACCTTGGGGAGATTCAGGGTGAGAATGGTCAGGAAGGCCGGGGTCGTCAGGCAGAAGGCCGTGGCCGTGTTGCGGGTGAAGAAGGGCAGGGGATTGAAGTCCAATTGGCCGGCATTGTTGAACGGGCACCAGTAGGCGAACAGCGCCAGGACGATCATCCAGGCATACTTCCAGCGGAGATTGCCGAAGTCGTAACTGTTTTCCGGCTTCAGTGTTTCCCGGAGCCAGGTATAAGCCACGAACAGGAACATCACGACATTCACGGTGATGACGCTGAATCCGTATTGTTCAGTGACCGCCATGTTCTGGATAAATGCGAACGCCAGATAGGAGATGGCCACATACGCATTGAACACCGTCCTGAACTTGTTCTTGAAAACAAAGAGCAGGATGAACATCACCAGTGACAATGTCTGGAAAAGGATGTTCAGATTCCCCAGATGCACCTGCGGCGCATTCGCCAACGTCGTTCGGATGATCCCGGGAACGTTCTGCGGGTCAAAATTCCGGCTTACAATGGGCATCAGCACGCACTGCCCCACAAAGAGCAGTACAAAGAACCACCATTTGGACGTGCATTTTTCCAGTTTCTTCATGACTCATCTGTCGATTATTTCGTGAAGTTAGCGACATTCCTCCATTTCTCCAACAGCTTGCAATAACACCTCCTCGATGAAATCGACCCGGTCGAAGACGGTGGGTTTGAAGTAGGAGGAGACGGCGGCGACGATGTGGGTGTCGGGGTTTACGTAGATGACGTTTCCACTGTTGCCGATGGCGGCGTAGATGCGCTGTCCCGGGTGGACGATCCACCAGAGGTAGCCGTAGTGCATGCCGCGGAAGTAGCGGCTGTCCACTTCCCGAGGGGTGGTCATTTCATCGATCCAGCGCTGCGACACGATCTGTTTCCCGTCCCAGGTGCCGTTCTGGAGGCAAAGCTGGCCGATCCGCGCCATGTCCGCGGCGCTCATGCAAAGGCCATAGCCGGGCGTCCCGAGCCCCTGCCGATCGGCGAACCAGACATTTCCCTTGGGTTCTTTGTCGATGGTGAAGTGCTTGTGCTCTTCCGCTGATTTTGCGTAGAAGTTCTGATGGGAGGGGATGCCGAGGGGGCCGAAGAGGTACTGATTGGCAAAATTGACGGTAGTCAGGCCGGTCGCCTGGTACAGGATTCCGGAAAGGACGTGGAGGCAGACCGTCCGGTAGTCGAACTTGTCCGTGATTCCCCGCCGACCGCCGAGAAAGTCCAGGGAACTCTTCGTCCAGTTCTCGCTGGAGCAGACCTTTGACCACGGATCTCCGATCCCCTTGTAGGGGGCGCGCATGGTCAGCAGGTGCTTGACTGTTATGTCGTAGATGGTTTTCTCTCCGCGTTTTACCTGATAGTCAGGGAAATAGGAGAGGACTTTATCATCGACACCGCCCATCATTCCCTTGTCGATGGCAATCCCTACGAGCAGCGCCATCACGCTCTTCGTGGCGGACATGACGTGCGTGCAGTCCGTCTTCCGATAGCCGTTCCATTCGTCGGAATAGATTTCTTTCCCGTCTTTCAGGACGGAAATCTGGCAGATGTTCGGTTCCTTCTCCCTGATATGGGCCTTAAGTTCTTCCCTGGTCATATAACTCATTGATTTTTGATGAAATGGAAATCGCAGCGGTCCGAGCCTTTGCCCAAGGTGCCGTTCCGTTCGAAGCGGATTTTGGGCATGAGACCGCTGAAGGCGATGTCGTCGTTCTCGCAGAACACGGCGCAAAGCTCCGGGCAGCCCATCTTGTCGCAGGTGTCCTTGTAGAGGCAGCGGGTCATGTCGAAATGGATCTCCTTCCCGTCGCAGCGGACCCATCGAGTGTCCCAGCCTTCCTTGGGGAAGTTCTTCTTCATGACAGATTTCGCGAATAGGCGGTACATCAGATAGGCGCAGGGCATTCTTCCCGTTTTGGACTGCTCTTCTTTCTTGATCAGCGCCGCCCGGGAGGTTTCTTTTCGGACGTACACCAAGGCGTCCTCCTGTCCGAAACCTTCTTCCCGCAGCGCCTGGTAGTAAGCCAGGGTGGGGAAGAGGTTCGTCGTCAGGTGTTTTTCGATGGCTTCGTTGCCCTTGAAATCGGCATTTCCGCACAGATCGTCATACCGTTTTTCTGTCCGGGTAAAGATTTCTTTTCCTTTATCGACACCAAACTGCTCTGCGCAATCCTCTTCCAGAAAGAAGAGCTTGGTGTCCTTGAGTCGATTCGTGGCAGGAAATTCTGCAGGGGTCATCTTTTTTGTCTTTTTAGAAGATCTGTCCGATGAGTTCATTGATTTTCCTGTGCAGTTTCTTCAAAATCGGCACCAAGATAACCAACTCTGCCAGAAGGATTCCGCAGGCCAGTCCGGTTCCTACGTCGGTCAGCCATTTGGATAAATTGCCATCACAGAGATATTTTCCCAGCGGAATCATGATGAAGACGCCAAATGCCGCAATCAGCGTGAGCCCGATGAAGCTGTTCAGATGGAAGTTGAAAGCTTTGTTCGTCAGGCGTAGCTTGGCGGCGACGTTGTTTTCCGCCTCGAAAGGACCGGATGCCGTCTCCCTTCTCCAATAGATTTTGCTTTTACGCTGCTGGACGAGTTGGTCCCCGCAGGAGCTGCGGAAGGCCACATAGTCCCCGACTCCTTCCTTTGACTTCTTTTCGTCAAAGTCAATCTGATAGATGAATTCTCCGGGTTTGCACTGTCCGAAACGATAGAAGAACCCATGGACACCCTGGAAAGCCCGGCCTTTCCGGGCCATTTTGTTCAGCCACTTTTCTTCTTTGTCAAAATCAACGAACCAGTTGATGGTAACTAATTTTGTGCTCATATCGCTTACTTTTTAATGTTCATTCTTCCATTTTCCACCAGTTCCTCCAGGCGTTCGAATTCCGCCATGAGGACTTCCTGTCCTTTGTCTGTAATCTGATACAATTTTCTTCTGCCGTCCGTGTCTGACGATTCGCCGCACGGCGTGATCCATCTTTTCTCGAGAAGGTTGGCGATGGCCCCGTACAGGGTTCCTGCCGACAGGACCAGCCGCCCGTTGCTCATAGAAGAGGTCTTCTGCATGATTCCATAGCCATGCAAGGGTTCCTGCAGGGCCAGAAGGATGTAATAAATCGCTTCCGTTAAAGCTGTCGTGGTGTTTTTCATAACATGTATTGTTTGCCGTTATATCGGATTCCGATACAAAGGTAAGCGATATAATTTAAAATCCAAACTTTTTTCGAAAAAATCGACAAAAAATAAAAAAGGCCGGTTCTTTGGGAGGAACCGACCTTGAAACGATATGCAGTTTGAAACTGTCCGATCAGAAGTTGAAACCGACCCGGAAGCACGCGGAGGAAAGATCCGCGATATCCAGGATCGTATTGTTCACTTTGTGATGGTCATTGTCATCCAAGTTGTTGAAGATGACATCATATCCCCACTCAAGACCGACAAAGAAGTCGTTCACGAAATGGAACTCGATACCCATTGCAGGACGGGCGCCGAACTCGATCGCGGAAGTTTCGGTGGTGTGGTCGTTCTGGATGGTCTTCCCTTTCTGCAGGCCGGCCAGTGCATCGATGGCGATGTAACCATTGAATCTCCGGGATTTGACAAGGGATTTCTGGAGGCCGATTCCGAGGCGGAAATCATTGTTGATGTTGGTCACCTCGCTCTTGATGGTTTCATAGTCGTATTCTTCCGTCTTGTTATTATAACCTAAACGGACATTCGCGCGCAGAGCCACATCATCATGGAAGTAGTAGTTGTACAGAATACCCGAGGTCGTCTTGATCAAAGAATTGTTCGAGACAGAGATATATCCGGAGAAAGACTGCGTTCCTCGCTGAAGGAAAATCGGGGAATCCTGAGCGGAAGCCGCCATGGCAACACTGGCCAGGACGATGGAGAGAATAAGTTTTTTCATTCTTTAATTGTATGAAGATTTGTTTTATCAGGAAGCACAACGGCTTCAAAGCACAAAGATAGTTATAATATTCAAGAATAGACCGGCTTCTGTGACGGGAACAGATGCTCTCTGCATGGTTTTTGAATTGATTGTACCGCGTAAATCACTGCTTATGAATTGTCTCTTGAAAATTTCCATCGTTCTTGGAACCCTGTTTTTCGTGGGATGCGGCACCAGCCGTGAAATCCCTGTGAGTTATGATGCCCAGACCGTTTCTAAGGCGGCGAATAACGTCCGCATTTCAGCCGGAAAGGTGAATCATTCAACGGTTTATGTCGCGTTCGACGGTTTGCCGGATGGCGTTCTTGTGTCTCCGGGCGATATCAGCGTCAACGGAGAAAAGGTTTCCGCAGTCTGGGAGTATTATCATGGGGACGCATATATGATTCGTAAGAGTGACCGGAGAACCGAGCCGTTCAATACGTTTTCAGAGGAACAGCCCTTGGGAAAGCGCTGGCCCTACATCCTGCGGGTCCGGTTTGTACGGCCGAAGAATGCGGAGACGGTCCGGATCGACTTCTCCGACTATATGAAACTGGACGGAAAACCCGTTCTCCCGGATCCCGTCCGGCTCTCGCTTAAATAATCGCAGTAAGGCTATCCGATTTTCTCCAGCGTGTCCTTCAGGATTTCCTTCCGGAGCGCCGTGAGCCAGGGGGAGAAGGCGACGGTGTCGAAGGCGTAGACCTTGTTCAGACCGTATTCGTTTTCGGACCAGGTGTCGATGGGGGATTCATTGTGCTGGATCAGGGCTTCGAGCTTGTCCAGCGATTTGTAGATCTTGGCCTCCTGCGTTTCCTGGGCATCCATTTCCCGGAACAGGGATGCCATTTCTGTCGATACTTCCGGCGGCAGCGAAGCCACCCATCGACCTAAAAGCGTGTCCTCTACGGCGCGGTCCCCGTCCGTCTTGATGAAGGTCGGGATGTCGCCCGTGAAGCATTCGCCCAGGTCGTGGATGAGGCACATTTTCACGACCTTGTCCATGTCGGCCTCCGGGAACTCGTCCTTCAGCAGAAATGCCATGAGGGAGATGCGCCAGCTGTGCTCGGCGACGCTCTCGACGCGCCGTTTGCTCGTCGTGCAATGCCGGGGCGTGTCCTTGAGCCGCTCCGCGACATGAAGTATATCCAGAAACTCTGCAGGGGTCATCGATTCTTCTCAATTGATTGTTCAAAGATAGTCATTGTGCCGGGGTCGGCCAAATGAAAAAGCAACAACATGTTTCTTCAGAACGTTGAAGAATGGCACATGCGATGCTCCGTGAATATCGGGTGTTAGTTGGTGGCGCAGGTCCCTACGATTCTCCAAAATGAACTCTAGAGGTGGAAATGGCGGATGTAATCCATCCGTTTTTTTCCGGGGCGGAGGCTATTCTCTCCAATGCCGATATGATGGTGGTGAAATAGTTATCGGCCTGGTCTTCAGACCAAGTATCGACAGTATATTCCCAAATTCTGAAGAGGTCTTCCCGGGCCTCCTTGGTGATGTCATACTTTGCCATTTTTGCGCGCCTTCATCTGCTGCAGGAATTCCTGCGGATCGAAATCCTCCACAATGCCACTGTTCAACCCTTCTTCGATAGCAGATCGAAGAGCCGCCATTTTCCGTTCCCGGTCCTCCAGAAGACGGAGGCCGGAACGGACCACCTCGCTGGCGTTGTTGTAACGCCCGCTCGCGATGGAGGCCTGTATGAATTCTTCGAAGTGCTGGCCGAGCGCAACGGATGTTGTTTTCATAAGCAACGATGTGTTTACTTCACAAAGTTACCAATATTTCATAATTTTCCAAGTCGAATGGCAAAATAACGGAATACCCGAGGTGCTCCGTTGCCGTGTCATTAGAAGATCTGTCCGATATTATTCTTCTGCCAATCCCTCCTTGTAATGGAACCAATGGATGCCGATGTGGCCGATGCCCAGGATGAGGACGGAAACGAAGAGGATCGGGTGGCCCTCGTAGATCGACAGAAGCGCAAAGGACAAGACCGGCAGCGTCGCGCCGGGCAGGGGAATCCCCAGCATGCTGCGGTAGAAGTCTTTCATCCTCCTCTCACTTTTGAAATAACTGATCCAAAACACTTCATAGAGCACCATCAGCACGGCGGCGACAATCAGCCAGATAATCCACCACTTGCTCCCGCACTTCGCCGTTGTGAACAGAGCGAAGAACGTCACCAAAACCTGTCCGATCCTTTCCAGAATCAGCAGTACCTTGTTCTCATTCTTCGCATATTTTTCATAGTCCTTCGGCATCCGCTTCGACCAAAGGAAATTGGGAATGAAGAGCATCAGCAGGAAGATGATGCCGATGTATGAAATGTGCCAGGCCATATAAAACACTAATATTGGCGGACCGGCTGACCGGTCTTAATGAGTTGTTCAAAGATAGTCATTGTGCCCGGATCGACCAAATGAAAAAAGCAACAACATGTTTCTTGACACGTGTTCCAAGACGCAGTAACTTTGCACCGTCAACCAAAACAGAACAAGAAAATGGAAGTCAAGGAAATCTTAAGGAATCTGCGCGAAAAGAACAATCTGACGCAGGAACAGATGGCGGAACGTATCAATGTCACCCGGCAGGCCGTCAGCCGCTGGGAAACGGGCATGACGCAGCCCAACCCCGAGCTGCTCAAAGTGCTTTCCCGTGAATTCGGTGTCTCCATCAACACCCTTCTGGGTTCCCCGCAGACCCTTTACTGTCAATGCTGCGGCATGCCCCTGTCCGACGACTCCATGATCAGCCGCGAAAATGACGGCAGCTTCAACGAAGACTACTGCAAATGGTGCTATGCCGACGGCAAGTTCGCCTACCGGACCAAGGACGCCCTCCTGGACTTCCTGGTCGGCCACATGCCCAATCCGGACAACCAGTCCGAAGCCGAAAGGCGCACCCTCTACGACGGTTACCTCTCCCAGCTGAAGCACTGGAAGTAGAGCTTTTTTTGTATGTAAAAATCCTAATTTCCTTTAGCGCATAAAGGTGCTTGTATGGGTCCATTGTTTGGACCGGTGTAGGCAAAAATGTCCAATTATGCTCGTATTCGTTCACTTTTTGAACCAGTACGAGCATTTTTTTCTCTGTTCGCATGGTTTTTGGATTTCAATGCTTCCCAAATAAAAATTGGTTTATGAAGTCCTATTTTAGTTTGTTGGTAGTTGTATTGAGTATGGTCTCTGTCGCGGGGTGCTGTGGACTTAGAATCCCTGTGGACTATGATAGTCAAACCGTTGTTTCGGAGGCGTCGGAAGTTTGTGTTTCGGCATCGCGGGTGAACCCCTCGACTGTCTGTATAAGATTCGATGATCTGCCGGATGGTGTCCTTGTTTCTCCGGCCGACATTAAGATCAATGGAAAACCGGTCTCTGCCGTCTGGAAGTATTATCCCAGAGACCCGATGATGATTTGGAAGCCCGACCAGAAGACAAGGCCTTTCACGACCTTCCTGGAAAAGCATGCAGGAGGACGTTGGCTCTATTCGCTTTGGGTCGACTTCGAATGTCCGAAGAATGTGGCGACCGTCAGCATCGACTTCTCCCGCCACATGACGCTCCGCGGGAAACCCGTCTTCCCGAAGCCTGTCGTCCTTTCGCTGTAATGGCTTTGGTGTACCTCTGGTATATTATCTGATTGTTTAGCAATGCTTTGACACTTCACGGGTGCACCACGCGGTGCACCCGTGAATGGTTATATGGCTGAGTGACAATGACTTGATGCTCGAGAGGTGCACGGAAAGGCCGTCATTTCGGCTCGTTTAAGTGGAATTTGGCGCTGTAGGAGTCTATCTTTCTGGCGTTGATGTAGAGGGTGATTCGTAGCGTGTAGTCGTAGGGGTTGTCGTCTGTTCCGAAAACGGGGAGGGGGAAGGTGACGGTTTTTGAGTCGCCGACTCTGTCGTTCAGGGTTTTCAGGTCCAGATCACCGAAGGGATTGAACACTTCATAGCTGAGAGTGACTCCGTCTTGAGGGAATGAGTCCCGATGGAATCGACCGTCTCCGTGTTCCCAATACACCCTTTCAGTATCGACCGTGCCTGTCAGGTCCGCATGGAAGGTGAGATCGAGTGTCTCGCCAGTGTATTTCCCCTGCACAATCTTCACGGAATCCCTGTCGATCATGATGGCGGGGGTGGAATCACATCCGCTCAGAACCGACGACAGGACTGTAAGGAAAAGGAGGGTTTTCTTCATGGGTCATTTCGAGAAAACGGCCTCCCGCAGTTGTTCCAGGACCTCGTTGGCCCATTCGCCGTCCTGGCCGGCGGGGATGTGGGCGACGCGACCGTCTTTCAGCATAAGGAGGATGTGATATGCGCAGGGGATATAGAAGTTGGAGGCGTTGTTGATTGAGATGTCTTTGATCAGGTCGATGGAAACCCGCATCGCACCAAACACGAGAAGGCCCTCTGTCCGGTACAGGAGGATGGTGCTGTCGGGCTCGTTGACATGAATCGGGTCGAGGATGATCACTTCATCCGGTTCGTCCGGAAGGGGAGTGGTGTCCGGTTCTTTCGTGTCCATGGGCACGTCCTTCCGTGCTTCCCGCTTTCTGCGGGCAAAAGGCCGGAAGATGAAGTATGCGAGGCAGATGGCTGCCAGTATGAGAATCGTTACCAGATAGTGTGTTTCCATAACTTTGGGTGGTTGTTCTTTACAAAGATATGGAAATATATCGAAATTCAAAAAGAATTTATTGAATTTCTGAATTATCGTCGGAAAGATAGTGTTTATTTCCTAAAATGCATATCTTTGTGAACGAACCACGGAGGCAACTCCCTGAAACTAATGATCAAACATATGAAAAGACTTCTTACCACCCTTGCGCTGGCATGCGTGACGTTGTTTGCGGTTGCGCAGAACAGCCCCTTCGGAATGAAGATGGAAATTACCGAGGTCGAGGAGAACGACAACGAGTATGCCATCTTCACCTACAAAGACCCGGACGGAACCTTCGGTTACTACCTGAGCGTCGGACATGTGCTCCAATTGCTGGATATCTTCCTGGATGACCCCTCGTCTTCCTTCGGCCTTGTCGATGAGACCTGCCTGGTGATGGGGGAGACCATGGACGATGCGTTCGCGTTCCTCGATTCGCTCCTGGCGCTGCTGGACGAAGCTCCCGGCACCACGGCCGAATTCCCCTGCCGCCTGACCACCGGGGCCGACCAGATCTTCGTCCCCTCCACGGCCAACGCCATCGTCGTCAAGCGCTTCCTGCAGGGGAAACGCATCAGCTTCCACTTTCTGAGCGGCCGTCACACCGCCGATGTCGACCTGACCAAATCGGCCGTCAAATCCCTCCGCTGGAACCTCGACTTGTATCGGAAGCTACACCCGGAAGGGTAGGATTAATCGGCGGCCGGAAGAGTGGCGTCCGAGGCTATCAATGCCGCGGCGAGAAGGACGAGCAACAGCAGCACTCCGAGAATCAGATAAATGCGTCCCTTCTTGGCAAGGACCGGATTTGATTGAACGGAGTTGTACTGGTAGTACTGGTAAAGGGAACTGATGCCGAATATCAATGCGGCGAAGACAACGAGGATTCCCCAGCGAAGTTTCAAGGCAATGAGAATTGTTCCGACAATCTCCAATGCCCCTGCCACCAGCACCTCATTGAATTGTTTCTTTTTGGCCCATTCCAACGATCCGGGAGTCCTCTCATCTTCTTCCTCTTCCTCCTCTACGATCTGGGACTCAGGATCAAAGTGAGAATCGATGTCCCATTGCAGCGACTTGACCAAATGGCCGATCGCGAACTCTTTGACTTCTCCTGAAACGAGCTCAAATACGGCGAATGTGGTATTCTTTTCATCGACGAAGCTGGCATCTTGGATGTCTTTCCAAGCGATCTCGTCGTCAATCGGTTTGAATGAATATGGAAAGGTTTGCCGATGAAGATGAAGCTTGATCCCGTTGTCTGTCAGGACGGTATAATCCTTCAGCGATAGGATGCAGAAAAGTTCCACGAAAAGGAAAAACAGCATCCCCGCACCAAATAAGATAATACTGAAAAGCTTGTTGCCCTCTTCGGGCGAGATGCTAAAAGCATCAATAAAGAGATACACGAACAGACCAACCAACGGAAGTCCCAGTACGGTTACCAGTTTCGTAAAACCGCTTACTTTATAAGTTTTGTTCGTGGAATGTATGGATAATCAAATGTTTTCGTCTCTGATTGGAATAGGATCGGCTTCGTCGAAGGGAACCGTCGTCAGGTCAAACGGGATGGTCCGACATTCGCCTCGGAGATTGCTCACGAAAGCGTGCTGTCCATCTGGTTGGGCTCCTTTGCAGGAGCGCCCATAATAGCCGATCACGTCTTCATCGTCATTGGTTTCGGAGCGAAGGGCGGACAGCACTTTCAGGAATTGTTTCATCCCCACTTCGCGGCGGAAGAGGACCAGGTATCGATCGTCCACAAGCTGGTAGAGTATCGTCGCTTTATCGTCCAATTCGAAGGCTATGTGCTGCTTTGGGACGTGGGAAATTACAATGAAAACCGGCTGGTCCGACTGTGATACGCGGTCGAGGAGTTCTCCCGGCTCCCGCTTCTGTCTCTCACCCACTTCAAACGATTTTCTCATCGACCGGTCGGTCCAATAAAGAGCGAAAGCCTGGAACAGGATGAGAAACGGGAGTGCGAACCAGACGTTCGGCAATCCGAAATGATTGGGTTCGAAAACGAATATGGAAAAAAGGCTGTTCAGAAACCCGGCAAACCCTACCAATGAAAAATCTACGTAGTCGGTCTTCTTCTTTTCCTCGTCCTGGCGGTATATGATTGCTTGATAGATCATTAACCATGTCAATTGAATAAAGAAAAAGACAACCCTCACGACGAACTCCCATTCATCGTTCACGAAATGGCAAACGACCCCCTCCAGCCCGAGAAGGCCTGTCATCAGGGCCGTTGCCCAGATCAGGAATTCCCCAAATGACTTTTTCTTTTCTTCCATCTTCACAAAGATAACGATACTTATCGTAAATCAAGAAGATTTTATTGATTTGTTTTTCGATATACTTCGGTCGAAAACAAAAAACAGCCCGTGCAGGCTGGCTTTTCAGTTAAAAGTAATCGCTCAAGTCGAAGGGAAAATAACGGACTCTCAGTATGGTATTCCCGTTGTGGGCTAGATCGATCAGCTCAGAAACCCCATCCTCGGTATTGATCACGAGAAATAACCGCTCGTCTGTCGGATTGGATTCATCGCGATACTTGTTTCGGACGATGATACTCGGGTAATTGAAGTTAAAAATGAAAGGGTAAGTATCTTTGATTTTCATGTCGAAATTGTGGACAGGGATTAATCCGGCATCTCCCAATTTCATCAATTCCAGTCCTGATGGCGTGTCAAGCACACAAAACAGCGTGTCTGAAGCACAGAACGAAGCGACAAAAGTTGTGTCTGAACTCTCCGTTCGATAGATAGGATCTTCGCTATACACGTAATAGGGATTGAAATAGATACGTCTTCCGTCTGGGAATATATAGTCGATATCTATAAGAACTGGGTCGTCAAAACGGACCCGGGGAGTGATATAGTGTTTCATCGGGATATACCCCGCTTTATCGAAAGGATGTGACATGGGACGGACGTCCTTGGCATTTTCATATCGGGTGGTGGAATCACAACGAAAACCAAAGGAGGGATCCGGTATTTCATAAATTCTGGTCGACGTCACGACATAAAAAGTATTGCCAATCCGATGTGTTCTGCCTTTCAGTTCGACAAATGCATACTTCTCCTGCGTGTGCTTGTCTATGAACCAGGATGCACCTCCGAATTCTCCGTGGCTGGCGGATTTCACGATCCAGTCATCATCTTCGTATAGCGTGCTCTTGTCTTCTTTTCCCGAGGACACGGGAGACCACTTCCATTTCTTGGGATCGAATGAAAAGAGCCGTTTATCATCCGATTTCAAAATCAGCGTATCGTTTCTGGCAAAGATGGAAGAAACCTCGTTTACATCGTCGGGGAGGGGTATATGTTTTGCCTTGAGTTTATCTTCGGCTGCCGCCATCAAGAGGGAAGGAGGCCCTTCAAAATCGCCTCGGTATGTCATGCCGAACCGGAAATAATAATATCCGTCAAGCTTTTTTACATCCTTGATCTCAATCCGTGAATCAGGAAACACGTATTGGCTCAAGTCGATCAGGATGCTGTCCTGAGGTTCGTCAACGAACCCATTGACCACCAGACGATGACGACTGCAAGAAGCAACGAGGAGGGCCCAAACGGCCAGCAAAAAGAAAATGACGGTTCGTTTCATGTGCATAACTGAGAGAATCGGCAGTTTTCTTTGCAAAATTCATTCCCTCTTTTTCATAAACAGGCCATTTAGAGGGCTGTGGTTTTGTTTTTTAGGATGGAATGCCTATCTTTAAAACCCCGAATGAAATGTAGTAGTGTTTCAGAAAAACTATTAACCTAATTATGTCTTACCAGAAGTTCTTCAATCCGGAGGAGTCGTACTCCCGTTCAGAGTTGGAGGCCTTGCAGCTCGAGCGGCTGCAGGCCACCGTCAAGCATTGCATGAATTCGCCTTTCTACAAGGAGCGCTTCCGCAAAGCCGGCCTGACGCCTTCGGATATCCGTACGCTTGACGACCTCAAGAAGATTCCGTTCACGACCAAGCAGGACCTTCGCGCCACCTATCCTTTCGGCATGGCCGCGGTTCCGCTTGACAAGTGCGTGCGCCTGCACTCTTCCAGCGGCACCACCGGCAATCCCACGGTCATCCTGCATACGCAGAAGGACCTGGAGGAATGGGCCAATGCCGTCGCCCGCTGCCTGTGGATGGTGGGCTGCCGTCCCGAGGACGTGTTCCAGAACACTTCCGGATACGGCATGTTCACCGGCGGTCTCGGCTTCCAGTATGGCGCCGAGAGGGTAGGAATGCTTACCGTCCCCGCCGCCGCCGGCAACACCCTGCGCCAGCTCAAGTTCTTCACGGACTTTGGCACCACTGTCGTGCACGCCATCCCTTCCTACGCCGCGCGCCTGTATGAGGTCATGTGCGAAAAGGGCATCGACCCCCGCAAGGACACCAAGCTCCGCACCCTCGTGATCGGCGCCGAACCGCACTCCGAGGACACGCGCAAGCGCATCGAGAACATGCTGGGCGTCAAGGCCTACAACTCCTTCGGCATGTCGGAGATGTGCGGCCCCGGCGTCGCCTTCGAATGCCCCGAGCAGAACGGCATGCACATCTGGGAAGACTACTACATCGTCGAGATCGTCAACCCCGACACCCTCGAACCCGTTCCGGACGGGGAGGTCGGCGAGCTCGTGCTCACGACGCTCAAGCGCGAGGCCATGCCGCTGCTCCGCTACCGGACGCGCGACCTCACCCGCATCCTGCCGGGCGAGTGCCCCTGCGGGCGTCATCACATCCGTCTCGACCGCATGAAGGGCCGCAGCGACGACATGATCATCCTCAAGGGTGTCAATATCTTCCCGATCCAGATCGAAACCATCCTGATGCAGTTCCAGGAACTCGCTTCCGACTACCTCATCACGCTCGAGACCGTGGACGACAACGACGCCATGACGGTCGATGTCGAGATGAAAGACCTCTTCATCGACGATTACAGCAAGCTCCAGACGCTTACCCGGGAGATCACCCGCCAGCTCCGCGACGAAATCCTCATCACTCCGAGAGTCCGTCTCGTGCCCAAGAACACCCTTCCCAAGAGCGAGGGCAAGGCCGTCCGGGTCGTCGACACCAGAAAGAAATATTAAAACCTCAGATAACCATGACAGTCCATCAACTTTCTGTCTTCATCGAGAACAAGTCCGGCGCCCTGGTCCGGGTGCTCCGGCTTCTCAAGCAGGAGAACATCCAGCTGATTGCCACCACCATCGCCGATACTGTCGACTATGGTATCTTCCGTATCATCTGCTCCCAGCCTGAAAAGGCGTACAACGTCCTCCGGGACGCCGGCGTCGCCGTCTCGCTGTGCGAGGTGCTCGCCGTCGAACTGGACGACCGTCCCGGCAAGGCCGCCGACGCCATCGAACTCTTCGCGGGCGAAGGCATCAGCATCGCCTACCTGTACTCCTTCCTGCTGAACGGCAAGGGCGTCCTCATCTTCCGTACCGACAACGCGGAAAAGGCCGCCGAGATCATCACCTCGAACGGCCTCAACGTCATCGGAGAGAAGGACCTCTCCCGTCTGCTGTAAGATTGTGTCGATTTTTGCGTCGGGAGATGCAAGGATTGGCGACATCCGGGTTTTTAAGGGAAACAAACATTGACGGAAATGAAAAAAGTACTGTATTGCTTGGCACTTCTGGTAGGGTTGTTTTCCTTATCTGCCTGTGACGACATTTTTGGAGACGTAATCGTAGATTGGGCTCCGGTAAAAATCTATATCGAGGCCGTTGACGCGGACAATCATTCCATCATCTCTTCGGAGATGCCGGGTATGTCGCTGACTTTCCGAGGCACGGAATATACGGTCAAGACCGAAGCGGAAGCGGAGACCAGGGCCTATTTGGCCCGCATGAAAGGTCTTATCGCGGTTCCGAAGCAAGATGAAAGCGGAAAGACCGTGTATCAGCTTGTTTTCGGCGAGATCGATGGAGCGGCCGACATGGACGAAGACATCACCCTGACCTGGCCCGACGGCAGCACAGATGTCATTCACTACCACTGCTCTGACCACAAGGAAGGTCGTCATCCCAGTTGCGACAGGAGCTGGAAGCTGAACGGAGAAAAGCATGACGGCAGCCTCTTCCGCTTCACCGGCAAGTCGCTTCCGGAATAGCATCAGTGCTCGTACCGGTCCATCTTTTGGACCGGTGCAAGCAAAAATGACCAAAAATGCTCGTATGGGTCCGTGATTTGGACCGATACGAGCATTCGGTTTCTAGAGTCCGGAGAATTACGCTTCCGCGAGGATTTCCTGGGCGCGGTTCAGGGCGAGGGAGATGTGGCTGCAGATGTTTTCCTTGCCCACCACGTCGTCCATGCCGGCGTTTTCCAGCACTTTCATTACGGTGGGATTGACACCGGAGAGGACCACTTTCACGCCCAGCTGGGAGCACATGCGGCACATGTTGGAGAGGTTGTGCACGCCGGTGGAGTCGATGAACGGGACCTTTCGCATGCGGATGATGCGCACCTTGGCGCGGCCGCCCATGTCTCCCATCATTTCCTCGAACTTGTTGCCGATGCCGAAGAAGTAAGGGCCGTTGATCTCGTACACTTTGACGCCCTCGGGGATGATCAGGTGCTCGAGGTTGCCCATGACATCGGTGTCGGCCATCGGGTCGATCTCGTCGCTGAGCACGGACACGTTGGTGGTCTCGGCCATCCGCTTCATGCACAGCAGGCAGGCGATCAGCACGCCCACTTCAATGGCGATGGTGAGGTCGAAGATGACGGTCAGGAAGAAGGTCACCAGCAGCACGATGATATCCGACTTGGGGTTCCGGAGGATGGCCCGGAAGCTGCGCCACTCGCTCATGTTGTAAGCGACGACCATCAGGATGCCGGCCAGGCAGGCCATGGGGATGTACTTCACCAGCGGCATCAGGAACAGGTAGATGACTGCCAGTACGATGGCATGGGCAATGCCCGCGACGGGGGTGCGGCCGCCGTTGTTGATGTTGGTCATCGTACGGGCGATGGCACCGGTGGCGGGGATGCCGCCGATCAGCGGCGAAACCATGTTCGCGATGCCCTGGGCCACGAGTTCCTGGTTGCTGTCGTGGCGGTCGCCGATGACACCGTCGGCCACGGCGGCGGAAAGCAGCGACTCGATGGCGCCCAGCATGGCGATGACCATGGCGGGCTGCGCCAGATGGCGGATGCTGTCCCAGTTGATCTTGGGCACCTCCGGCTGCGGCAGGGCGGAGGAGATGGAGAAGCGGTCGCCGATGGTCTCGATGCCTTCGATGCCGAGCGCCTTCAGGCCGAGCGTGGCAAGGGTCATCAGGATGATGGCGGCCAGCGAGCCGGGAATGCGGCGGTTCACTTTCGGTGTGAAAACGATGATCAGGATGCTGCACAGGCCCACCAGCAGCGACCACCAGTTGATAGTGTCGATGTGCTGGGCATAGACGCTCCACTTACCCAGGAAGTCGGCCGGGACGCTGTCGATCTGCAGGCCGAAGAGGTCCTTGATCTGCGTGGCGAAGATGGTCAGCGCGATACCGGAGGTAAAGCCGACCACGATCGGGTAGGGAATGTATTTGATGATGGTGCCCAGGTGCAGGATGCCCATCAGGATCAGGAAGGCGCCCGCCATGAAGGTCGCGATCATCAGGCCGTTCATGCCGTATTCCTGGATGATGCCGAAGACAATGACGATGAAGGCGCCGGTGGGACCGCCGATCTGGACCTGGCTGCCACCGAAGAAAGAGATGAGGAATCCCGCCACGATGGCGGTCAGGATGCCGGCCTCCGGAGTGGCGCCGGACGCGATGCCGAACGCGATGGCCAGCGGGAGGGCGACGATGCCGACGATGATACCTGCCAGCAGGTCCTGGACAAACTTCTGCTTGTTATAACCGTTCTTGAACGTCGAGAACAGTTTGGGCTTGAAACCAACTTTGAAATCCATGTTGTCAACTGCTTCTGCGCCGGCCCTTTGCCGGCGGTAAATAATACACTAATCTAAACCGACGGCAAAGTTACGAATTATTAAAATTTTTTCAAAATTATCGTGCGGCCAAAATATCAACCGTTCTGCGCCCTAGGGTACAGAACACCGCACCGCCGGAGCAGTGTACAGAAGATCTATTCAGAATTCGCTTACAGTCCGCAGACCATCAGATACTCTTCCTCGGTCTCTTTCAGCACCTTGAATCCCGCCTTCCGATACATCCTGAAGGCATAATTGTCCTTCTGGACCGACAGGGAAACCTTCGGATAACCGTCTCGCCGCAACAGCTGAAGCATCTCCCGGAGCAGTTCCGTCCCGATGCCTTGATTTCGACAGTCCTTATAGAGGGAGATGGCCAGTGACGGGATGCCGTCGGCGATATGGCCATAATCGTCCATGACCCGTGTCCATACGGCCCCGACGATCTTCCCGTCGACCTCCGCCACCAGGCATCGGTCATCGGCCTTCTTCCCGAAATCCCGGACATACACCTTCAGGTCCTCATGCTCGATGATGGACCGGGGCGGCGC
>JAEEGJ010012781.1_pt1 | contig 20631 bp, 13 predicted proteins | sample 8958761 | NCBI WGS metagenome assembly JAEEGJ01 (sample SAMN16246546, study PRJNA631951) | gut metagenome | biome: gut microbiome; feature: rumen; material: RS-attached | host: Bos | place: Iran: Karaj | collected 2018-10
CTTGTCGGGTACGGTGACCACGCCCACCACTTTGTAACCGGCCTTCTGCAGGGCCTCCAGCGGACCCACCGAGAACTCCGGCGTGCCCATATATACTATACGTGTCTTTCTGAACATACGAATGATTTGACTCTTGATTTTGCGGAAGCCCGCCTTGAGCAGGTCCGTGCTCAGCAGGCTGGAATCCTGGACGGCCTTGATGGTGAGGAAGCCGCCTATGGGCGCCAGGATGAAGGCCGATATGAATTTTCCGATAAAGGCCGATGTGACACCATTGTTGCCCAGCCGTTCTCCAATGATGTCAATGACCCAGTACAGCACGAAGAACAGCATGGAGATGATGGCCGGAGCTCCCAGGCCGCCCTTCTTGAGGATGGCACCCACGGGAGCGCCTATGAAGAAGAGCAGCAGACAGGCCAGGGCCTGGGCGTATTTCTTCCAGATTTCCACATTGGTGCGGTAGATGAGGCGGGTATAGTCGGCCGATTCCATAACCATATTGCGGGCTGCGTTGGCGTACTGCCGGGCGCCGTTGGCCGCATTGTCATAGGCCCTCTGTTTTTCGCGGAGGTTTCTCCAGGGACCGTTGGTGTGCACGGGCATCACCGTGGAGGAGATGGAGCGCCAGTTGGTGTCCAGCTGCTTGCGGTTGTCGATGACGCTGTTGCGGAGGAACTCTTCCACGTGGCGGCGCGTTCCGTCGTTCACCAGCGTCATCAGGGAGTCCCTTCCGTTGTGGAGGGATTTCAGGTTCATCGAACGGACCTGCTCTCCGTAACGGGCGCTGTCGGACTGGTGGTACGCGTAGTTCTCCAGGGAAATGACCATCTCCTCCCGGGAGAAGGCCACCCGCTGCAGGCTTAGGGTGGTATCCCTGTACTTGCGCACGTTCTCTTCCTGGTAGCTTACGCCATCGTACATCGTAAAGGTGAGGTAGTCCTTGACCTTGGACATCTTGATGATGCCGCTGTCGGCCACCGTGATGCTGGTATTGCCCTTGGACGAGCTGTGGTCGTACACTTGGATGTTGTACATCATCCCGGTCTCCTTGTTGCGCCGCTCCACGCGCAGGATATAGCCGTCAATGCCATCGTAGAAGATGCCGGTGGGAATCTTGATCTCACTCTTGGTGCGGCGGATGTCGTCTCGCATCGTGTAGATCTGGGTGATGGCGTAGGGGACCAGGCGGTCTCCCACATAGAAGGCGCCTACGCAGATAAGCAGGCACATAAGGGTCATAGGGGCCAGGACGCGGGTGAGCGAAATGCCGGAGGCCTTGATGGCCGTGAGTTCGAACTTCTCGCCCATATCTCCCAGCGTCATCATCGCGCTCAGGAGGGTGGCCAGGGGAATGGCCAGGGGGAGCACTTGGAAACTGCCCCACATCATAAACTCAAGGATTACCTTGAATTCCAGGCCCTTACCCACCAGCTCGTCTATGTATACCCAAAGAAACTGCATGGCCAGAATAAACACCACAATCCCCAGCGTAGCCAAAAACGGCACGCCGAAAGACTTAATGATAAACAAGTCCAGCTTCTTCATTGAGCGTCATACCCGGCTTGACCGGGTATCTTAAGCGGTAGCTACTTCTACAAGTTTGTTGAGAGCTTCGGAGAGGCCTTCTACCGTACGGCCGCCAGCGGTTGCCAGGCCGGGCTGTCCGCCGCCGCCGCCCTGGATGAACTTGGCAGCCTCGCGGATGTCCTTACCGGCATTCTTGCCCTTGGCTACCAGGTCGTTGGAGTACATAAGTACCAGGTTGGGCTTTTCGTCGTAGGCGAAGGCGCCGGCCAGTACGAAGTTCTCCACCTTTTTCTGCAAAAGCAGGGCCACGTTGCGGACTATGGCCGGATCCATGGAGTTGTCGAAGCGAACCAGCTTGATGCCGTTCACTTCTTCGGCCTTGGTGGCCAGTTTCTCGGCCAGGGCGGCGGCCTTTTCGTTGGCCACGGCCTCCAGCTGCTTACGGGCCTCGGCGCTCTCCAGCACCAGTTTCTCGACGGCTGCGGTGAGGTCCGGGGCGTTGTTGAACAGGCCCTTGATGCCTCTCAGAATGTCCTCCGTGTGCTGGATGTTCTCCATCGCGCGGGCGCCCGTGACGGCCTCGATGCGGCGTACGCCGGCGGCTACGGCACTTTCGGAAACAATCTTGAACAGGCCGATGGTGCCGGTATAAGGGGTGTGCGTACCGCCGCAGAGTTCAATGGAATCTCCGAAGCGGACCACGCGGACCACGTCTCCGTACTTTTCTCCGAACAGGGCCATGGCACCCATGGCGCGGGCCTCTTCCATAGTGGCATCTCGCTTTTCGCAGAGCGGGAAGTTGGAGCGGATGAGTTCGTTTACGCGGGTTTCCACGAAACGCAGCTCTTCGTCGGTCATCTTCTGGAAGTGCGAGAAGTCGAAGCGGAAATAGTCCGGTCCCACGAAGGAGCCCTTCTGCTCCACGTGCGTACCCAGGGCCAGGCGCAGGGCCTGGTGCAGCAGGTGGGTGCAGGTGTGGTTGTTCTGGATGTGACGGCGGCGGCTGTTGTCTACCATAAGGGTAAAGGCCTGGGTGCTGGTGGAAGGCAGGCGCTCGGCCAGGTGAATGGTCAGGTTGTTCTCCTTGACGGTGTTCAGGATCTGGATGCGCTCTCCGTTTTCACCCTCGATGAAGCCGGTGTCACCTACCTGGCCGCCCATTTCGGCATAGAAAGGAGTGCGGTCAAAGACCAGCTGGAACAGTTCCTTGTTCTTCTGCTTCACGGTGCGCTGTTTCAGGAGGCGGGCTCCCTCCACGCGCAGGGTGTCGTAGCCTTCAAAGACCACATCGGCCTCTCCAAAGATCATCCAGTCTCCAAACTCGTTGGCGGTGGCGTTGCGGGCGCGCTCCTTCTGTTTCTGGAGCTCCACGTTAAAGCCTTCCAGGTCCACGGTGTAGCCCTTCTCGGAGGCAATGAGCTGGGTGAGGTCAATGGGGAATCCGTAGGTATCGTACAGTTCAAAGGCATCGGCGCCGGCCACCGTCTTGGTGGCGGCGTTCTTGGCCATATTGTCTTCCAGCATACGGATACCGCGGTCCAGGGTGCGCAGGAAAGCGTTCTCCTCTTCCTTGATCACGTTGGTGATGAGCTTCTGCTGGGCCTTGAGCTCGGGATAGGCTTCTCCCATATCGGCCACCAGCTGGGGGATGAGGCGGCACAGGAAAGGCTCGGCAAAGCCCAGGAAGGTGTAGCCGTAGCGCACGGCGCGGCGCAGGATGCGGCGGATCACATAACCGGCCTTCACGTTGGAAGGCAGCTGGCCGTCGGCAATGGAGAAGGCAATGGCGCGCACGTGGTCTGCAATTACGCGCATAGCCACTTCTACGTTGCCGCCTTCATCGTATTTATGTCCGGAGAGGGCCTCTACCTGGCCAATGAGGCCGGAGAAGACATCCGTCTCGTAGTTGCTCTTCTTGTTCTGGAGAATCATACACAGGCGCTCGAAGCCCATACCGGTGTCGATGCTCTTGGCAGGGAGGGACTCCAGGTGACCGTCGGCCTTGCGCTCATACTGCATAAACACCAGGTTCCAGATTTCAATGACTTCGTCGTTGTCTGCGTTCACGAGCTCGCGGCCGGGAACCTTGGCAATCTCTTCGTCGGAGCGGAGGTCAATGTGAATCTCGGAGCAGGGGCCGCAGGGGCCGGTGTCTCCCATTTCCCAGAAGTTGTCGTGCTTGTTGCCGGTGAGCACGTGGTCTGCCGGCAGGTGCTTGAGCCAGGCGGCCTGGGCTTCGGTGTCCAGGGTGGTTCCGTCTTCTTCGGATCCTTCAAACACGGTGGCGTACAGCTTGGTCTTGTCAATCTTGTACACTTCCGTAAGGAGCTCCCAGGCCCAGTCAATGGCCTCGGTCTTGAAGTAGTCTCCAAAGCTCCAGTTGCCCAGCATCTCAAACATAGTGTGGTGACGGCCGTCGTGACCCACGGCTTCCAGGTCGTTGTGCTTGCCGCTCACGCGGAGGCATTTCTGGGAGTCGGTTGCGCGGGGGAACTTGGGGGCGGTATTACCCAGGAAGATGTCCTTGAACTGGTTCATACCCGCGTTGGTGAACATAAGGGTAGGGTCGTTCTTGATGACCATAGGGGCCGAAGGGACCACGGTATGTCCCTTGGAGGCGAAGAAGTCCAGATACTTCTGGCGGATTTCTTTAGATGTCATATATTGAGTACGTTTCTATTATCTATAAGATATAACTTGCAAAAATACACAAATTTCCACGAAAAACCTTGAAGGAGGGCATAGAATATGCAAGAGAGACCGGGTTTACAAGAAAATTGTTACCTTTGTAGGCTTTACAATAAAAATGGCAAAGGGCAGAAAGAAATACGTGATGAACCCGGAGACCCTGATGGTGGATGTCCAGGAGGAGACCCGTATCCAGGGCTGGCAGGTGCTGGTAGTAAGCATCGCCGGTCTGTTTCTGTTCCTGCTCTTTATGTGGGTCAGGGTGTCTGTGATGAAGGAAGACCTCCCCAAAACGTCTATACTGAGGCACAAGAATGCAGAGTGGAACACCCGCATCGACCAGATGTCCCAGCAGCTGGACCGCTACGAGGAACTCCTCTCGATGATGGAGGAAAGAGACGACCGCGTGTACCGTTCCGTGTACGGCCTGGACGAGATTCCGGAAGCCATCCGTCGCTCCGGCCTGGGTGGAGAAGCCCGTTACAAAGACCTGGAAGGAACGGCCGTTCTGGGCATTGCCCGCCGTCTGGATCAGCTGGAAAAACGTGTGTACATCCAGTCCAAATCGTTTGACGACGTGTCCACTCTCCAGCGCACGGCCGGTGACCTGGCTTCCCACATCCCCGCCATTTCTCCCGTGAATACAGACCCTTCCACCTACCGTATGTCCAGTCCCTTCGGCTATAGATTGCATCCCGTTCTGGGTTATCGCAAACGCCACACGGGTATGGACTTTGCCTGTCCGCCCGGCAATCCCATCTACGCCACCGGAGACGGCGTGGTGGTAAAGGTATCGCGTGAGCGCGGCGGCTACGGTACCCACGTGGAGGTGGACCACGGCTTTGGTTACAAGACGCGTTATGCCCATATGTCGCGCATAGACGTGACGCTGGGCCAGCGGGTAACCCGAGGAGACTGCCTGGGCCTTACGGGCCGAACGGGCCTGGTCTCCGGACCGCACCTGCACTACGAAGTGATGTATCGTAAGGAATACGTCAATCCCGCCTTATATATGGACCTCACCATTTCGGCCGAAGACTACGCCGAGATGGTTAAAAAACCGGAGAACTGATGGCAGCCAAGAAGAAAGACAGCAAGACCAAGCGGATCCTGATGGCCATCCTCCGGTATACGGTGGCCTCGCTTTCTATGGCGATAGTCCTGTATATGCTCTTTGCCCTGTTCTTCTCCACCAAGGAGGAGCGCGCCCTGGAAAGGGAAAACCGCCTGTACAGCAATATGTATTCGGCTATGAAGGCCAAGGAAGAGCTCATTGGAGACGTGCTGGAAGGCCTTATGGAAAGGGACGACGCCATCTACGAAGAACTCTTTGACACCCCGCCGCCTTCCCTGGAAGAAGTGGGTGGCTACCGCGGCGTGGGCGTGCAGGAGAGCGAGGCCCTGCCGGAGCGCTATTATGTGAAGACGGCCTACAGCCGGTCCGACAGCCTCCTGGCCAAGGCCCGCGAAATTGACAACAATTTTGCCGAAGTTTTCCGCATCCTGCAGGAGAATGCAGACAGCATACCCCCGCTCACCCTGCCGCTCAACAATATGTCCTACGTGCAGGTGGGTGCTTCCGTGGGAGTCAAGCACAATCCCATCTACGACCTCCAGGTACAGCACGACGGCCTGGATCTGATTGCTCCGCAGGGAGACCCGGTATATGCCGCCGCCTCCGGCCGCGTAACCAAGGTGACCCGCTCCCGCAAGGGCCTGGGCAACGAGGTGGAGATTGACCACGGAAACGGTTATGTAACCAAGTACAGCCTCCTGGGAGACATCTCGGTAACCCAGGGCAAGTACGTCAAAGTGGGCCAGGTGCTGGGCACGGTGGGTGTTTCCACCTTTGTGACCGCCCCTCACCTTCACTTTGAGGTATACCACAACGGAGAAGTCAAGGATCCCATTGACTACTTCTTCTCCTCCCTCTCACCGGAGGATTATTCCAGAATGAGAATTATGGCTGCCAAGACCAGCCAGTCGATGGACTAGGGTCTTACCCAGTGAATCTGGACGCCATCGCGCTCCATACCGCGGAACCACGTCATCTGGCGCTTGGCAAACTGATGGATGGCGTTACCCAGGGCAACCACCATATCTTCATAAGAGAGTTCTCCCAACACGTATTGGGTAACGAACTTGTACTCCAGACCGTAATAGAGAAGGTCTTCGGGCCGAATGGTCTGCAGCAGGGTGCGGATCTCTTCCACCAGGCCTTCCTGCAGGCGCTCTTCCAGCCGGCGGTCTATGCGGGCCACCCTTTCTTCCCGGGTTACCAGCGTACCTATATAATAGGGATTTTGCGGAAGGGCCTCGTCCGGTAATCCGTTCTGTTTATCAAACTTATAGGCCCGGGTCACGGACTCAATGTACAGGCCCGATCCTCCGCAGAGAATGGGGATGACCCCGCGGCTCCGGATATTGGCATAAACCTTGGCAAAGGCCTCCTGATACTGGTAAATGTTGAACTTGCTGCCGGCCGGTACAATGTCAATGAGGTGGTAGGGGACGTCTCCGTACTCGTTGAGGTCCTTCCCGGTGCCAATGTCCATTCCCGTATACACCTGGCGGCTGTCGGCGGAAATAATCTCGGGAGATACGCTCGCTTCGCTCGGTATGACACTGTCATTCCGAACCCCAAAGGGGTGAGAGAATCTCATCTTATGTGCCAACTGCACGGCGTAGCGGGTCTTACCGGAGGCCGTGGGGCCTACGACGCAGATGAGGTCTATGTCCCCGGCATAGTATGCCCGGGCCAGGGCGGCGGGGTCCACCACCTCCGGGTCGGGCAACTTGGCCATGGGCGGAATGCCCGGCCGGTCCGGTAACAATTCTGTCTTGTTCATTTCCACAAATTTACGTATTTTTGTTGGACAACGAAACCTGATGATTATGAAAAAGTATCTCATCCTGATCCTGGCTGCGCTTACCCTGTCGGCCTGCTGTTCCCGTTATCCGGAGCATTCCCTTATCCTTAATAGCAAAGACGCCCTGGTAGAAACTACCTACGGCACCCTTTGCGGCTACATCGAAGACGGCATCTACACCTTCAAGGGCATTGATTATGCCAAGGCTGGCCGATTTGAGGCACCCCAGGACCCCGATTCCTGGGAAGGCGTGCAGACGGCTGTCTACTACGGAAACCAGTGCCATCAGGCCCCCCGTTTCCTCTGGGGCAATGATACGGAAGCCTTCCTCTATCAGTGGGACGACGGCGTGCAGTCCGACAACTGCCAGAACCTGAACGTCTGGACCAAAGGCATCAACGACGGCAAAAAGCGCCCCGTGATGGTATGGCTCCACGGAGGCGGTTACGCCATGGGCGGCAGCAACGAACTACCCTTCTACGAAGGTACCAACCTGGCCAAGAAGGACGTTGTGCTGGTGAGCATCAATCATAGGCTCAATCTCTTGGGATACATGGATTTATCCGACTTCGGTGAAAAATATAAATACTCTGGCGTTGCCGGCGTGATGGATATGGTGAAAGCCCTGGAGTGGGTACATAAAAACATCGCGGTTTTTGGCGGAGACCCCGACAACGTGACCATCTTTGGCCAGAGCGGCGGCGGCGGCAAAGTGAACATCCTCCTGGGCACTCCTTCGGCCAAGGGCCTGTTCCACCGCGGCATCATCGAGAGCGGCTCCATGACTTCCCTCGTGGATAAGGAAGAGGCACGGAGCATCGGACGCGCGGTGGTGGAGAAGTTGGGACTCAACGAAAAGACCATCGATCAGATCCAGACCCTCCCGTATGCCGACCTCCTCAAGGCCACCAACGAGTATTTTGCCGAAAAGAACCCCAATAATCCCTTCCTCCTCGCTTTTGGTGCGGTTATGAGCTTCTCGCCCGAATTCGATGGCGAAGTCATTCCTTACCAGCTGACCGACCCCCGCGTGGCAGAGATTTCCGGTGGCCTTCCCACCATCATCGGTTGCAATTTTGCCGAGAACAACATACTCCCGGCCGTGTTTGCCAACGCCGACAACCGTTACAACATGGGGAATACCAAACAGTATCTGTACATCTTCAATAAGCCTTCAACACTCATGGACGGCACTTTTGGCACCAACCACTGCACAGAAATGCCCTTCGTGTTCAACAACATCTGGCTGGGCCGATTCATGGTGGGCTGCGACAAGAGCGCCTACAAGTTCGCCGACTTCATGAGTGACGTATGGGTTTCCTTCGCCAAGGATGGCGTGCCCAACACTAAGAAATTCAAATGGGAAGTGTACAATCCGGAGACCAAGCCCATGGTGGTTTTCCAGGACAAGACCATCACCGTGCACGCAGGAGATCCCATTTTTGACGAGATGGCGGCCTATAAAGCCGAAAATTGGGTTTTCCGTCAGCCATATTTTTAGTATCTTTGCGCCCCCATGCCCAAAGCAAAGAGCAGCATACAGATCAAAAACCGCCGGGCCTCGTTCGATTACGAGTTCCTGGAGACCTATACCGCCGGCATCCAGCTGGTGGGAACGGAGATCAAATCCATCCGCGCCGGCAAGTGCTCGCTGCAGGATGCGTACTGCTTCTTTGTGGGCAATGAACTTTTTGTTCGGGGCATGAACATCGCATTATATCACTGGGGCAGCTGGGGTCAGCACGAGCCCGTGCGAGACCGCCGGCTGCTCCTTAATCGTAAAGAGCTCAGGCACTTACAACAGGCCGATAAGCAAAAAGGCCTAACCATCGTGGCCGTAAAGCTCTTTATAGCCGACAACGGCTTTGCCAAACTGGTGATTGCCCTGGCCAAGGGTAAGAAGGAGTACGACAAGCGCCAGTCCATCAAGGACAAGGATCTGAGGCGAGAAATGGACCGCAACGGACTCTGACGAACTTAACGAACTATAACCATGAAAAAACTCCCCCGCTTCCTCTCCCGTCTCGCCCTATTGCTTCTCCTTGTCCAGGCCTGCCAAAAGCCTGAACTTCCCTATTTGGAAGTGTCCCCTGAGGAGATTTCGGCCGAATATCCGGGCTCTCAATTCCCCGTTACCATTGAAACCAACGGCAACTGGACCATCAGTCTCAGCCAAGTCCCTCAGAGTAAAATTGAGTGGATTCATTTCAATCGTACGGAAGGAAAAGGCAAAGATAATGTGATCATTACGGTAGATGCAGCTATCGGCGAATCACGGACGGCTACGGTTGTCGTTTCCGGTCCGGACAATCTCTCTTGCACAATTAAGGTGAACCAGAAGGGAAAGCTGGACTTCGACCTCTCCACCAAAGTAACCCCGGAATTCCTTCAGCTGCTGGACGATCTGGATCTTCGCCGGCGAGACGGAACCATCCCCGTCCGAAGTTTGCGAAACGTAACCCGTCTGGATGTTTCCGGACGTCACTTTTCGGACTGGTCGGAGTTCTCCTTTTTTGAGGAACTCAAGTGGTTCACCTGCCAGAACTGCGATCTTACTGCGTTGAATACGGGAACCCTTCCCAATCTGATTGAACTGGACTGCTCCAATAACAGTCTGGAGACCCTGGACTTGTCGCTTTTCCCCGCATTGATCTTCATCAACGCCAACAACAATCAGTTAAAGGACTTGAAGAACCTCTCCGTGTGCAAGAAACTTACTCGCTTATACTGCAAAAATAACCTGTGGACATCCCTGGCCCCGGACAGCAAGAGCCTGGAAGTCCTTTTGTGTCAGGAGGGACAGCTCACCTCTCTGGATTTGTCTCATGCCCCGGCACTCAATACACTCGACTGCTCAGAGAACAAGCTCAAGAGCCTGGACCTCTCGCCAATGGCGGCCGCCGAGTACGTAACCTGCGACGACAATCCGTTGGAGACGCTCATCGTTCCGTCCCAGAACAATCTCGTGAGTCTCTCCTGTTCCAATTGCAAGCTTAGCGGCACCCTGGCCCCCGGCTCCAGTATACTCTCTCTCCGCTGTTATAACAACAACCTGGACAAGCTGGATTTGACATCGGCCCCCAATCTTGGCTATCTGAAATGTCAGAATAACCGGCTCACAGAGCTTTGCCTTCCCGGCGATGCTACCAAACTGGTTGAGATTGACTGCTCCCACAACCAGATTTCTTCCTTCAGCATTCCTGCCGGATGCAGCAAACTCTACAGCCTGGATTGCTCGGATAATCTGTTGTATACGGTGGATGTTTCCAAAGCCGCGTACCCCATTTACCTTTATATTCATAACAATCCCGGAAAGGACGGCGTCTTTGAGCTGTATGTCCGCAAATACTGGTGCAGTTATACCACTATTTCGGACTGGACGTGGAACGAGCAGAATGTTCACGTAGAGACGATAGAGATATAAATAAGGGGAAATACCGTTAAAAATTTTGCGGATTCAAAAAAAGGTATTACCTTTGCCGCCCCAAAAAACATATGTGGATAGATTTGGCTGCTTGCAACCACGTTAAAAAATGCTAAAATTACATTTCATATCAGTGTTTTGTGTTTTTAGCCTCCGCGTATGCTCGGGGCTAATTTTTTATTTATATGGCTAAAAACTATTTGTTTACAAGCGAGTCGGTGAGTGAGGGACACCCCGACAAAGTGGCGGACCAGATTTCCGACGCCATCCTGGACGAATTCCTCAAGCAGGATCCCGAGGCCAAGGTGGCCTGCGAGAGCTTCTGCTCCACCGGTATGGTGGTGGTGATGGGTGAGGTAAAGGCCGAAGCCTACGTAGACATCCAGAACACCGTCCGCAATACCATCCGCAAGATTGGATATACCAAGGCCGACTATATGTTTGACGCCAGCAGCTGCGGCGTGCTGAGCGCACTGCACGAGCAGAGCGCCGACATCAACCGCGGTGTGGAGCGCGCCACGGAAGAGGAGCAGGGCGCCGGCGACCAGGGTATGATGTTTGGCTATGCCTGCCGGGACACCGAGGACTATATGCCCTTGCCGCTGTACCTGAGCCATAAAATCCTGGAGATTCTGGCCGAAATCCGTCACAACGAGCTGCATCTGATGCCCTATCTTCGGCCCGATGCAAAGAGTCAGTTCACCATTGAATACGACGGTGCCACCCACCAGCCGGTGAAGGTCCATACCATTGTCCTGAGCACCCAGCACGACGAATTTGTGCCCGAGAGCCTGGGCAAGATGTCCTACGAGGAAGCCGTGGCCCAGTACGGCCAGGCCACCGTGGACGAGGCTATGCGCAGCAAGATCCGTTTTGACGTGGAGACCATCCTCATCCCTCGTCTCAAGGCCCAGCTTCCCGAGAATACCGCCCGCCTTATCCACAGCTTCATCCTGCACGTGAACCCCACGGGCAAGTTCGTGATTGGCGGCCCCCACGGAGACACCGGTCTTACCGGCCGAAAGATCATCGTGGACACCTACGGTGGCAAGGGCGCCCACGGCGGCGGAGCCTTCTCCGGGAAAGACCCGTCCAAGGTGGACCGCAGCGCTGCATACGCCGCCCGTTACATTGCCAAGAACCTGGTGGCCGCCGGCGTGGCTTCCGAGTGCCTGGTGCAGCTGGCCTACGCCATTGGCGTGGCCCAGCCCGTGAGCGTATTCGTGGATACTTACGGCACCGCAGCCAAGGGTCTGTCCGACGGAGAGATTGCTGCCAAGGTGCAGGAACTTTTTGATCTTCGGCCCGCTGCCATCATTAAAAAATTCCAGCTCAAGAATCCCATTTACGCCCCCACGGCGGCCTACGGTCATATGGGCCGAAAGCCTTTCCAGAAGACCGTGAAGGTGCAGGGAAAAGAGAAGATTGTCCAATTCTTTGGCTGGGAACTTTTGGACAGTGTTCCGGCCATTCAGAAGGCCTTCAATCTTTAGATTGATTTATAGCGAATTCTTCGGAGTTCGCTTTTTTATTTTCCGAAAACTTAGTATCTTTGTGCTTTGATTCGGTTGGAAAATACTGTTAGTATCAATATTTATTTTTCAAAAATTTATGAGACAAGCTTTTAAAAGCCTTTCGCTCGCATTCATTACTATGTTTGCGGGTATTGTCGCCTTTGCTCAGGTGACCACGTCCTCCCTCTCCGGACGCGTGGTTGACCAGAACGGCGAACCTGTCATTGGCGCTGCCGTTGTGGCCCTCCACGAGCCCTCCGGTACCGTCTATGGTGCAGTCACCAACGCCGACGGCCGTTATACCATCCAGGGTATGCGTCCCGGCGGTCCCTACAAGGTGGACTTCACGTGCCTGGGTTACCAGGACGCCGCCTACACTGGCATTACCCTCCAGCTGGCCGAGACGTTCAGCCTGAATGCCAAAATCGCCGAGTCTTCTGAGTTCCTCGAGGGAACTGTGATCGTAGCAGACGCTACCTCCAAGTTCGCCGCTCAGGAGCGCACCGGTGCTGTGACCAACATCAACAGCGCCCAGATCACGGCTATCCCTACCGTTAACCGTAGCATCACCGATGTTACCCGCCTTTCTCCTTACGGCGGTAACGGTATGAGCTTCGCCGGTTCCGATGGCCGTACCGCCAACTTCACCGTTGACGGTGCCAACTTCAACAACAACTTCGGTCTTAACGATAAACTCCCTGGCGGTGGCAACCCCATCTCCATCGACGCCATCGAAGAACTCCAGGTTGTGATTAGCCCCTACGATGTTCGCCAGACCAACTTCATCGGTGGTGGTGTGAACGCTATCACCAAGTCCGGTACCAACACCTTCAAGGGTACGGCTTATGTATATCACAAGAACGAGTTCCTGCGCGGTGACACCATCTACGGTGAACAGATTTCCGGCGCCCGTGAAAAAGATCGCACTACCACCTACGGTTTCACCTTTGGCGGTCCCATCATCAAGAACAAGCTCTTCTTCTTTGTCAACGCCGAAATGTCCAAGATTCCTTCCGTCGTAAACCGCTGGAGGGCTTCCGATAACGGTAAGGCAGACCCTGACAATTACGTTTCCCGCACCACCAATGCAGACCTCAAGAGAGTTTCTGACTTCGTGAAGGAAAAGTACGGTTACGAAACCGGTTCCTGGAGCAATTTCCCGGCTAACGAGAGCAACGCTAAGATTCTGGCCCGTATCGACTGGAACATCACCCAGAAGCATCACCTGGCCCTGCGTTACAACTACACCATCAACAAATACTGGCAGGCACCCAATGCTTCCTCCATGGATGCCGGTAGCCGTATGGTAGATGCCCGTATGTCCAAGAGCTCCATGTCCTTTGTCAACTCCATGTATTCCATGGAGAACATTGTGCACACCTGGTCTCTGGATTTGAACAGCCGTCTCACGGACAATCTCTCCAACCAGTTCCTGGCTACCTTCTCCAAGCTTGACGATGTCCGCGGTTCCAACTCCGAGCAGTTCCCGCACATCGACATCCTGGATGGTGACGTGCGCGAAGAGGGCGCAGATCCTAACATCTACATGGCTCTGGGTTATGAGCTCTTCACCTGGAACAACGCTGTGCACAACACCGTTGCCAACGTAAAGGACGACCTCACCTGGTACCTTGGTAAGCACAAGATCACCGGAGGTATCAACTTCGAGTACCAGATGGCCGACAACGCCTATATGCGTAACGGTACCGGTTACTATCGTTACAACTCCGTGACTGAGTTCATCAACGGTGCCAAACCCGAGATTGTGAACCTCACCTACGGTTACGACGGAGAGCAGAACCCTGCTGCCCGCGTACAGTTCTATAAGGCCGGTATCTATGCCCAGGACGAGTGGAACGCCACCGACAACTTCAAGCTCACCTACGGCCTCCGCATGGACGGTCTGTTCTTCAACAACGGAGACCTTATCACCAATGCCGCCATCAAGGAGCTCACCTTCTATCCCAAGGCCAACAACTATGAGGAAACCCATATCGACACCGGTAAGTGGCCCACTGCTAAGGTGACCTTCTCCCCTCGTCTTGGTTTCAACTGGGATGTGTTTGGCAACAAGAGTCTGAAGGTTCGTGGTGGTACCGGTCTGTTCAGCGGCCGTCTGCCCCTGGTGTTCTTCACCAACATGCCCACCAACGGCGGTCTGGTTCAGTATCAGGCCCAGATTAATGCCGACAAAGCCAAGCAGATGGACTTCACCATGGATGAGTTCGCCGGTGGTCTTGTCACTGACGAAAATGGAAAAGCTACCATCTCTGCTCTCCTGAACAAGCTCCAGAAGCTTGGATATCCCACCACCGTATCTCCTGAATCCGGTGTTGTCCCTTCCGCCGTGAACGCCGTGGATCCCAAGTTCAAGATGCCGCAGGTATGGAAGACCTCCCTGGCCTTTGACTATACCTTCCCCACCTCCTTCCCGTTCAGCATCACGGCTGAGGGTATCTTCAACAAGACCATCAATGCCGTTGCTATCTCCGACTGGAGCATTAAGAATGTAGGTGGTTTCGCCCGCTTCAACGGCGCCGACAACCGTCCCATCTATCCGGACTCTTTCCGTGTAACCAATATCGTGAGCGGCAAGTCCAAGGAAGTCTCCGCCTTTGTGCTGGAGAACACCTCCAAGGGTTATGGCTGGAGCGCCAACGTTACCCTCAACATGCAGCCCATCGAGAGCCTGAGCCTCATGGCCGCTTACACCCACACCGTGAGCAAGGAAATCACCGGTATGCCCGGTTCCGCTGCTGAGTCTGCCTTCACCTATGTTCCCACCAACGAGGGTCCTAACTACATCAAGCTGCACAACTCCCAGTATGTTACTCCGGACCGTGTCGTTGCTTCCGCAACCCATCACGACAAGAGCGGCAACCACTACTCCCTCATCTATGAGGCCTGGAGAGGTGGTTACAACTACTCCTACATGATGGCCAATGATATGAACGGTGACGGTTACAACTACGACGCCCTCTACATCCCTACGGATGAGCAGGTTGCCAACGGCGAGTTCCGCTTTAAGACTGCCGACGATGCCACCCGCTTCATGGACTTCGTACACAACGATCCTTATCTGAGCAAGCATCAGGGTCAGTATGCAGAAGGTTACAGCCTTTACAACCCTTGGGTGCATCGTCTGGACTTCAGCTACAAGCACGATTTCACCGTGATGATTGGCAAGACCAAGAATACCCTGCAGCTGAGCTTCGATATGAAGAACATCCTCAACCTCTTCAACTCCAGCTGGGGCGTTTCCAAGGCTCTGAATTCCGCTATCGGTTCCGACGCCCGCGTCCTCAAGTACGAAGGTGTTGATGCTCAGGGTTATGCTACCTTCTCTACTCCCAAGGCTATCTCCGGTAGCACCGAACTTTGGACTCCTGTTCATAGCCTCGGTCAGTGCTGGTATGCCTCTATCGGTATCAAGTATCTGTTCAACTAATTTCAATCGGCACATCTTATGAAACTCAAGTATATTTTTGCTTCCATCGTTGCAACTCTGGCCCTGGCCGTGAGCTGCGAGAAAGAGGCCGATCATTATCTTAACGAGATTAAGGTTTCTGCTTCCTATGTCCCTCTGAGCACTGGCGTAGGTGCTAATAACTCCATCACGGTTACTGCTACCGATGCTTGGAGCATCACTGTCCCCAAGGAAGCCAACTGGCTTACTGTAAGCCCTACCAGTGGCAACGCCGGTGAAACGGTTGTTACCTTTACCGCTCCTGCTTATGACGGCGGCCGTACCGCTGAGATTGCTATCACCAGCGGTAGCAAGACCCAGTATGTAAACATCATCCAGGGCGTCAAGACCGTTTCTGAGGTAACTTGCGATGAGGTAATGAAGAACCCTGGTAAGACCTATCGTGTTACCGGTACCGTTACCAGAATCGCCAATACGGTTTATGGTAACTGGAATATGGACGACGGCACCCATGATTATTCTGGTGCCACTGCTGATAACAAGGCCGGTCTGTATATCTATGGTACCCTGGACAACAAGGGCAACACCAAGAACTTCTCTTATTGGGGCCTCGAAGTAGGTGACAAGATCACCGTCGAAGGACCCAGCAAGGAGTACAACGGCACCATCGAGCTTGTGGACGTGACCGTCATCAAGATTGTCAAGTCTCTCATCAAGGTGGACGAAGTGGTGTATCCCAACCCTGAGCACCTTCTCCCTGCTCCCGAGTATCTCCCGGTTGCCGGTGGCGAAGCAGAGGTTACCCTTGTTAACAAGGGCGAATCCCTCAAGGTGGTTATCCCCGAGGATGCCAAGTCCTGGCTCTTCATCTCTGGTGTTAATGGTGATAAGGTAACCCTTAAGGCCCTGCCCAACGAGGGTGGCGACCGCGAGACCACGGTTACCTTCGGCACCAACCAGGGTAATGAGGCTTACACCTGCGAACTGGCTATCACCCAGAAGGGCGCCATTGTTGACGCTACTGTAGCCCAGTTCCTGGCTGCCGAGGTGGGCAACACCCAGTATCGTCTGACCGGTGTTATCACCAAGGTTGTCAAGGCCGACTATGGCAACGTAAATATCAAGGACTTCTCCGGTGAGGTTTATGTATATGGTATTGGTGCCAAGGGCGACTTCGAGAAGCTCGGCCTTAAGGAAGGTGACATTGTTACCCTCGTGGGTAAGCGTGGTGAGTACAATGGCCCTCAGATGACCGGTGGTCAGTATGAAAGCCATATCCCCGTTGCCAAGGTGACTGTAGCCGAGTTCCTCGCTGCATCCGAGTCCAAGGAAGTCTGGTATATGGTTTCCGGTAAGGTAACCAAACCCACTGAGGATGGTACCAAGTGGGATCTTGATACCTACGGTAACCTTAACCTGACCGACGCTACCGGTTCCGTCTATGTATACGGTGTCTCCACCGGCGTCGGCGGCGAGACCAAGAAGTTCGGCACCCTGGGTGTGAAGGAAGGCGACACGATGACCATCATCGGTTACCGTACTTCCTACAAGGGCCTGAACCAGGTTGGTGGCGGTATGTACGTCTCTCACGAGACTCCTTCCGCTTCTAGTGAGGTCTTTGCAAAGGTGACCACCGCTCCCACGAACTGGGCTGGTGACTATCTCATCGTTTTTGGCAGCGGTGCTCATGCCACTGTTTCCGGTAGCGATCTTATCAAGACGGTTGATGTAACAATCACGAATGGTGTTATTACTGCTACTGATGCTGTGAAAGCTGCTGCTATCAAGGTGGCTGCCATCGAAGGTGGTTATAGCATTACTCTTCCTGGTGGCAAGTTCCTGACCTTTACTGAGAATAAGAACAAGGTTGTTGCTGCTGATGCTGCCGCTCCTATGAGTTTTGCTATCACTGAAAGTGGCGCAAAGATTGGTGGAACTGATACTGCCAGCAATGCTCGCGTCCTCTTCGAGAATGCCACGGGAGACTCTCCCTTCTACCGTGCTTATAAGGAAGACAAGTTGGGCCAGGAAGGTTATAGTCTTCCTACCCTTTACAAGCTCACCGCTGTCAACTAGTTTGTTGATGCTTTGATATCTGGCGGCCCGGGAAACCCCGGGCCGCTTTTTTGTAAATTTTGCGTATATTTGTAGACTAGCACATAAATGAACGCATTATGAAGTATCGCCATCTGGTTTTTGTTTTTCTTTCGGCCGCTCTCCTGGTATCTTGCGGCAAGGATAATCCCAATCCCAACCCTCAGCCCGAACCCGGTGGTGGCGGTGGTGCCCAGCCCGCTCTCATCCTGTCCCAGGACTTTACCAAGGGTATGGGAAAATTCACCGTGCAGGATAAGGAAAAAGGCGGTTTCGAGGGCTCCATCTGGAAGTTCGATTCTGCAAATGCCAAATATGGCGTTCAGGCTACGGCCTCCAAGGGAAGCGGTTCCAATTATAAGGCCGAGAGCTGGCTCATCTCTCCGGAGATTGACCTTACCAAGTATACTACGGATGTCTACCTTTACTTTGATCACGCATTTGCCTATCTCTCCAAGGACGACAAAGTATCCGATCCCAAGGAACATTTTATGGTAAAGGTTTCGGCCGATGATGGCGCTACCTGGCAGGACCGCGAGGTCCCCAAGTGGCTGGTTCCTTACAGCTACTTTGAGCTGGCCCAGTCCGGTAATGTTTCGCTGAGCGCTTTCAAGGGCAAGAAAATCAAGATTGCCTTTATCTATAAGAGCACTACGGAGTTTGCCCCCACCTGGGAAATCACGAATCTGACGGTGTCCACCGAGCGCCAGGTTGTCCTTCCGGACGATGCCGGAGACCAGTACAAGAGCGTTCCCGCCTGGATGGAGCTGCCGCAGGTAACCAATGCTTCGGCCTGGCATGCCCATACCACCATCCTTCGCTTCGACCGCGTAAGGGACTATTCCTTCTCTTACAATGAGCCTTGCCTGGTATCGGACTGGGTGGCTTATCCGCTGTATGCAGACTTTGCCAAGGACCGCGTGGATCGGAGCAATTCCAACTGGGAAAAGGATCCCTTCCTGAGCAAGCAGTGCGATGTAACTACCGGCAGTTACCCTGATGTTAACTACGACCGCGGCCACCAGATTCCTTCGGCCGACCGTGCCGGCGGTGCCATGACCAACCAGCATACCTTCTACTGCAGCAATGTAACGCCCCAGCTGCACGATTTCAACGGTGGCGTCTGGGAAGAGCTGGAGAAGGCTGTACGCAAGTGGAGTTCCACCTCCGACACCCTATATGTGGTAACCGGTTGTATGGTAGATTCAGACTGTCCCACCGTTTTAGATCGAAGCAAACAAAAAGTGGCCGTTCCCAAGGCCTATTACAAGGCCCTCCTGCGTCTCAAGGGCGGAAGCTATATTGCGGCTGGTTTCTATCTCAAACACGAGAATACCACCAAGGAGTATAAGGAGTTCGCTATGTCCGTTAAGGATTTGGAGACCAAGACCGGAATCACCTTCTTCGTGAACCTTCCCACCGACAAGGCTGCCGCCATCAAGGCCGAAGATCCCACAACCAACAAATTCTGGGGACTGAAATAGGCAGATTATACTGCCAGAACAATAGCCGGGTCTATATCCAGTCTTTGGGATATAGTCCTGGCTTGTTCGTAAGTGGGATTGGCTTTCCCGCTCAGGATGGCATTAAGGCGTGCTGCCGTCATTCCCAGCAGGCCCGCCATCTCCTTCTGGGTCCATTTGTTATCGGCCAGCCTTTCGTTGAGTGTTTTTGACAAGGAGGGCGTTTCAATGGGGAAGTGCTCCTTTTCGTATTCCTCTACCAGAGAAGAGAGAAGATCCAGCTCAAGCAGACGCGGATCCTCGGCGGGAGTATTCTCGTCGGTCTCAAAGAAAAGTTCATCAATACGGGCCATCATAGCCTTGTATTGCTGTTCGCTGTTTATCTGTGCCATATCCCTCTTTCTTATATGGTTGATGCATCAATTCTGTCGTATTCGCTATGGGTGCCGCTAAAGCGTATATACACCAGTTTCGGCTTAAATTTGATGGCGGCTACCAGCCTGTAACGATTGCCTTTGATGTTAAATACATATCGCTGGTTTCCAGTATAGTCTACAGTGTTGAAATCATTGCGGATATCGGCCAGCGATTCCCATTGTGCCCTGGAAGTTTTTATATACCATTCCTTTAGTGGCTGTTCTGCATCTGGGTGTTTTTCCCAGAAGGTTTTAAGCGTAGATATCGCAATGATTCTCATACGGCAGCAAAAGTAATAATTATTTTTCTGATAACAAAATTACTATATTAGAAACGCCTGGCGCTTTAGGTTTCTTCTCAAACATACGGATCGTCTTTCAAAATAGCAAGGATGATAAGAAAGATAATGTTGTTTCACATGCTCTTTGTGTGTTTCTTACCAAAAACAGTAAGAAAAAAACATTAACTTTGCGTGATTGTTAATGGATTATCTATGAGAAAGACCATACTGGCCGTACTGGCCATCCTGCTGCTGCTTCCCGTCCAGGGAAATGCCAAGAAGAAAAACCACCGGCACATCATTGGGTTCTACAATGTGGAGAACCTCTTTGACACGGTGCATGACCAGGGCAAGAATGACTACGAGTACCTGCCCGACGGTGCCAACGAGTGGACGGCCGACAAATACGCCGTCAAACTCAAGAACATGGCCCGCGTGATAGCGGACATGCATGAGGATAACGGCATGTGGCACACGGTAATGGGCCTGGCCGAGGTGGAGAACCGCCACGTGCTGGAAGACCTGGTCAAAGAGCCGGCCATAGCCAATGCCAACTACAAGATAGTCCACATCGAGGGCCCGGACCGCCGCGGTATTGACTGCGCCTTGCTGTACAACCCCGCCCGCTTCAAATTCATCGAGTGTGCCGCCCTTCCGTACGATTTCAATACGAAGATTCCCATTACCACCTATAATAAGAAGGAGCAGGAAGACTTCCGTACCCGTGACATCCTGATGGTGCACGGAACCATAGACGGGGAGCACTTCGCTTTCTATGTGTGCCATTTCCCTTCCCGCAGGGGAGACAAAGGCAAGGACCTGAGGGCCCGTGCGGCCGAGATTGCATACAACCACGCCCGACAGATGCAGCAGAAGTATGCCGGCATCAAGTGCGTGGTGATGGGAGACATGAAGGACAACCCGGCC
>JAEEGJ010012786.1_pt1 | contig 20627 bp, 10 predicted proteins | sample 8958761 | NCBI WGS metagenome assembly JAEEGJ01 (sample SAMN16246546, study PRJNA631951) | gut metagenome | biome: gut microbiome; feature: rumen; material: RS-attached | host: Bos | place: Iran: Karaj | collected 2018-10
CTCCAGAGGTAAATAGCGAGTTTACAGGCGAGATTGTACCATCCGATGGTGCTGAGGTTTATCTGCGTCGCGACTTGGCATTACGCCCCGCCAGCGCCTATATCTGGCAAGGTGTAACCGGCGAGAAGCAAGCCGCCGACAAGAAGGATATCGAATATGGTAAGGTTACCATCAAACGTAACTATGCCCTGGGCGAAACCATCACTCTGAATCCTGGCGAAACGCTGATTGTAGATTTCGGACAGAATACATCAGGTGTACCATTCTTCAGCTTTAAAGCCAACGAAGGTACTACCCTGACTTGCTTGCCTGCTGAAATCCTGAACGATGGCAACGGTGCCGAGCGCCGTGGCATGGATGGCCCTGAAGGTAGCGTGCATCGTCGCAACCTGCGTATCCAGAACACTGGTATCCGCATCGATTACACCTTTGCCAACAACCCCAGCTTTGTAAGCTACTATCCCCACTGCACGTTCTTTGGCTACCGTTACATCTCGGTAACCGCTACCGATAAGGTAGAGATTCAACGCGTTGAATCACTGCCTGTAACCAGCATCGCCAAAGGTCTGGAAATAGGAAAAATCACCACAGGTAACGACCTGATTAACAAGCTGATTTCGAACACCGTTTGGGGCCAGCGTTCTAACTATCTCTCGGTTCCTACCGACTGTCCGCAGCGCGATGAACGATTAGGTTGGATGGCTGATACTCAAGTATTTACCGAAGCCGGTTCGTTCTTTGCTAATACCGACGGATTCTTCCACAAATGGACCCGCGATGTACGCGACTCACAGAGTGCTACAGGTGGATTCCCCGGCGTATCGCCTACTGCCCAGTATGGTAATGAGATGATGCGTTTGGGTTGGGCCGATGCCGGTGTGATTGTGCCATGGACAGTATGGAAGCAGTTTGGCGATAAAACCATCGTAGATGAGAACTGGGAAGCGATGGAACGCTTCATGAATCACATCAACGAGGTGAAATACAACCACGAGGCACTCGTAAAGGAAAACGGCAACTACCAGTGGGCCGACTGGCTGAGCTGCGAGGCTTTGGAGACTTGTATTAACCTGGCTTTCGACGAGAACTGGAAGCCACGTCCCGATGCCATTGCCTACTGGAATTACCTGAGTGCCTGCTACTGGCAGATTGATGCCGAGATGATGCGTGACATGGCACTGGCAACAGGTCGCGATGCCTCGAAATACCAGCAGATGGCAGAGGCTGCCCAGAATTATCTGAAACAGCAGTTCCTGAATCAGGATGGTACCTTTAAGACGGCTGTGCTGAACACCATGCAAACCCCTGCCCTCTTTGCGTTGAAGAACCGTCTTGTTGAGGGTGCTGCCAAGGAGCGTACGATTCAGCGCCTGCGCCAGAACTTTGTGGAGCATGGTAACTGCTTGCAGACCGGTTTCTTAGGCACCAGCATCCTGATGGCTACACTCACCGAGAACGGCATGGTAGATATTGCTTACGAGCTGCTCTTCCAGCGTAAGAACCCCAGTTGGATTTACTCTATCGACAACGGTGCCACCACTATCTGGGAACGCTGGAACAGCTACCGCCGCGATAATGGCTTAGGACCTAACGGCATGAACAGTTTTAACCACTATGCCTACGGTGCCGTTTGCGAGTGGATTTGGGAGACTGCTGCCGGAATCGCCACCGATACCCAGGTGCCAGGCTTTAAACAGATAATCATGAAACCTATCCCTGATAAGCGCTTAGGCTTTATGAAAGCCGAATACCAGTCGGCTGCCGGTTTGATCAAGAGCGAATGGAAATACGAGGGCGACCTGTGGTTGTGGAACTTCACTGTTCCCGAAGGCGCCACCGCCATCATTACCCAACCCGGCGAGACAACCTCGAAGACATATCCAAGTGGCACTTACCACTTACAAAAGAAACTCTAACAAAAAAGCCGCCCTTCAGCAAATTGAAGAGCGGCTTTCTTTTTGGGATATCTGATTAGTTAATCGGAGTCACCTCAATCACAGGACTCTGTCCTCTACCATCCTCAGCTTTCCATTCGATGGTAACCACCCTCTGTTCGCCAGGCATCAAGGTAAAGTAGTTATCGCTGTAAATCACAGGCAGAATCTGCTCGCCATCAGCACCCTTCAGATTGATGCGGAGGAATGGAGCAACCGACTTACCAGTGTTCTTCACTGTCACAACAGCCTTGGTACCAGTAACTCGTACGTTCTGCTGCAATGCTGTTTTTGGCAGGGTATTCAGGGCACGGTAATTATTCTCCTCGCGACCCATAATATACTCGTTCTCCGAAATCAAGCCACGCTTATCGGCAAGTGTCAAACGCAGGAACCATACATCCGATGGAGCTTGAGCCTGCAACTTAGCCAGCTTCAGGATAGTCTTGGTGGTATCCTCGTTGCTATTCAGACGGAACTTCTGCTGACGCACTTTTTTACCGTTCAGATCATAAACAGCAACGGTAGCGGTGATACCTGCCACGTTACCAGCCGAATGGTTAACCACCTCAACGCTGTCTGTCAGGGCGTTATACTGGATATGCAATGGCTCACAAGCCTTCTTCACACCAAAGTAAGCCGCTGTGGGATCGAAATAGTAATCGTAGGTCTGCCAAACCATCGAGGGCCAGCATGCATGACTCATCCAGATCAACAGTCCTGCACGACTCTTGCTCGTGCTCTCATACATACCACGATAGCCATTATAGTTAATGAGCTGAGCCCAACGGGTAAACTCATCGGCGCTGCTAGCCTTGCCAAGACCCTCTTCAACCAGTCCATTAAACTCGCGGGCACGCTGGGCACCTAACAGGGTGTAATCGTGCATACCCCACTGTACGCTCTGCGGCCAGAGTGAATCGGGACTCAATGTACGCTTCAAACTCTCGATATTCATTACGTTTGGCATACCACGCTCGGTGTGAATCTTACCACTCTGACGAGAGAAGTACTCTTTCATAGGCAGTGCCCAGTATGGACCGTGACCACTCACACCATCATCAGCTGAGCTTGAGATAAACTCCAGACCTGGCGACAGGGTGTGTACATACTCACGCAACTTGCGATCGATAGCTTCGGGAGGGAATCCCTCGTTACGTCCTACCCAGATACCTATGCTGGCATGACTGCGAATACGACGCAGGTAATCCTGTGCATTGCTCAGGAACAGCACATCATCATGAGGATCGGGTCCGTCGGCAGGGTTAGCCAACCAGAAGTCCTGCCATACCATGATACCATGCTTATCGCAAGCCTCGTAGAAAGCCTCGTCGCCTATCTGGCCTACCCAGTTACGAATCATGGTGCAGTTCATTTGCTTGTGGTAACCCACCGCAATATCGTACTCACGTGAACGGTACAGCAGATTGTGCTCGTCGAAGCCCCAGTTACCACCCAGTGGAATAAAGCGTCGACCATTGATATACATGATGAGCGAATCCTTCAGTCCCTCGTATTTCATCTCACGGATACCTGCCTGATAGTTGATAGCGGTAGCCACGCCGTTATCAGGTGTGAAGGTAAAGCCAGCCTCGTACAGATTGGGCTCGCCATAACCATTAGGCCACCACAGTTTGAAGTCGCTGCTGGTCAACTGCTTGTTGCAATGAGGACAGAAGCTTACCTCCTGCTCGGTGTTGGCAGGCAGCGTCATCTTCTTCTCAAACTTCACGTCACCAATCCAGCCCTTCAGGGTACCGGATACGGGCTTGTTATCGTTGTTGCGTACAAATACCGATGGTTTTACACTGGCGGTTTTGCCATCAGCAGCCAACTTAGTAGTTACGTATGGATCGCTTACAGTTACATTACCTGTTGAGGTGAGATAAACCTCGTTCCAGATACCAACCTCGCGTCCACGTACAGTCGTAATCCAGTCCCAACCAATCGTAGCGTGGAAGGTAGGATTATCGGCACCAAGAAGTCCACCATTCAGCTGGGTGGTGTTGCGGTCCTTCTCCTTCACAGCACCAAAGTACTTATTGCACTCCACCTCTACTGCCAGGTAGTTCTTACCGGTATGCAGCAGTCCGGTTACGTTGAACTTGCCACGCATAAAGGCACCCTCGATACGTCCCAGACGCTGTCCGTTCAGATATACGTTAGCCTTCCAGTTGATACCATCGAAGTTGAGCCACTGCTGCTCACCATCGATACGCTCTACATTGAACTCCTGACGGTACCAGAAGTTAGAGCGGAAATAAGATTCAGAAATCTGATTTATATCGTCGGCATAGTTTGGATCGGGTACAGCGCCGATATTCATATACGAAGCCAGTATGGTACCAGGTACGGTAGCTGCAATCCAGCTCTTGCTATCATAGTCGGCCGATGCAATCTGCTCGCCACGGGCATCTACCTCCGAGGCACGCTGCAACTGCCACATGCCGCCACTCAACTCGTAGCGTCCATTCTTCATACCAGCCACAGCATGTGGGGTGTAAACCTGCTTCTGCTTCGACAGAACCTCCAGCTCACGCAGCGCATAGCAGCCAGCCTCACCAGGCTCCTGCAGCAACAAACGCACGTAGCGCGCTGTAGCCTTTACATTCACCCGATCGGCAATATCAGCCACCTTTGTCCAGGTTTTAGCATCGTCTGATACCTGGATGATACCCTTTTTAGGAGCATAGAGCCAATCCAGCGCAATCTGCTCGATAGGCAGACTCTTTCCTAAGTCGGTGTATATCCACTGCTCGCCGCCACCATCGCTCATCCACAAGCTACTGAACTGCTGCGAAGGCAACAACTCTACATACTCGCCGATGGCATTTTGGAACTGCAACTCGTACACGTCCCAGTGGGCAGCACCAGTCATATCCATTACCACACGCAGATGCTGGGTGTTTACAGGTGTCTTGAATTTGATGAGTTCATCCAACTGACGGGCTGGCAACAGACTCTCCTCGGTCTGTTTGTTGGGGTCGGAATGTAACTTATAGTACAGTGGCTTACCAGGCAGTTTGACGCCCTTCAACTCACCAACCACCTGCCAGTCTTTTCCGTTTTCCGAAGCCTCGCATCGAATGCTGTAGCCCTCGGTAGCCAGCTGGTCGTTATAGGCCATCATACCTACCACACGTACCCCAGCAGTCTTTACCTTCATGGCACCGCTGTAATCGTACTGCAGCCAGGTCTTCTCACCCATCAGGATGTTCTTCGAATAGGCACCGCCATCGATAGCCCACTCTGCCTCCTTACGTGGCAGCACACCATCCTGTGTTGATACCTTGAGCATGATGGGTTCGGCTGTGTCGCAGATGCCATCTGTTACCAGATGTGCCGTCAGGTTGTAGTCGATAGCCGACGAAGCCCAAGCCGCACGGTGGCGTGCTACATTTGTTAATGTCTGGCCATTCTCCACCCAGCTCAGTGTGGGTGCGTAATACTCACTCTGGGCACCCGGATACTGTCCGATGCCACGCGTGTAATCGGATGGTTGAGGTGCAGCCACAGCGCACATACCGATACACGAAAAAATTGCTGTAAGATACTTCATATTGTCGTAGTTTCTTATTTTTGTGCACAAAAGTACAAAAAAAATGAATACCATACTAAACTTTCGTCATTTTTTTGCTATCTTTGCACCCATAACTAATAAACAATTTCATTTCATGCAAAAAACTAGAAAGATATGTCTGGCCTTAGGGCTGGCAGTGTGCCTGACGGTAGGCGCACAGGATAACGAAATTCATCAGCGTTCCGAAACCTACGAGTGGCCAACCGACCAGCTGGTAGTTAAGAATCTTAAAGCATGGCAGGACCTGAAGTTCGGCGTGCTGTTTCATTGGGGATTGTATGCCGTACCTGGCATGGTAGAATCATGGGCTATCTGCGACGAGAACTGGATTACCCGCGACTCTACACGCACCTATCAGCAGTATATGGACTGGTACTTCGGACTGGCCGATGAGCTGAAACCCACCAAGTTTGATCCTACCCAGTGGGCTGAGGCGTGCAGCAATGCGGGTATGAAATATATGATTTTCACCACCAAGCACCACGATGGTTTCTGTATGTGGGACTCACAGGAAACCGATTTTACAATTGCCAAGCACGCCTTTAAGGACGATCCACGTCGCGATGTGCTGAAGCATGTACTGGATGCCTTCCGCCAGAAGCAGTTTACCATCGGTACCTACTTTTCAAAGCCCGACTGGCACTCGCAGTACTACTGGTGGGATGTATATGCCAAGAAAGGTCGCAACGTGAACTATCCCGTTGATCAGCACCCCTGGCGCTGGCAGCAGTTCAAGAAGTTCACCCATAATCAGATGAACGAGATCCTCTCGCGCTATGGTAAGGTAGATATCCTGTGGCTCGATGGCGGCTGGGTAGCCAAGGAGAACCGCGGTCAGGATCTGGATATGCCCGAGGTGGCTCGTATCGCCCGTAAGAATCAGCCTGGCATCATCATCGTAGACCGTACCATCCATGGTCCTTACGAGAACTACCAGACACCCGAGCGCACCATCCCCGAAACACAGTTGGATTTCCCTTGGGAGAGCTGTATCCCCTTGAGCGATGACTGGGGCTGGGTACCACGCCCACGTTTCAAGAGTCCTGAGAAAGTAATTGGTACTCTCATCGAGATTGTAGCCAAGGGTGGTAACCTGGTGTTAGGTGTTGGTCCTACTCCAGAGGGACTGATTGAGCCCGAGAGTGTAAAACGCCTGAATGCCATTGGTGCCTGGCTTAAGCTGAACGGTAAAGCTATCTATAATACCACCATCACCCCCTATTACAACGAGGGTAATGTATGGTTCACCAAAGCCAAGGACGGCAGTCGCTATTACGCCATCTACCGCCTGAACGATGGCGAGAAACTGCCTACCAGCATCACCTGGAGCCAGAATCTGCCAAAGAAAGCTATCCGTTTGGTTAGCAACGGCAAACGTGTAAAATACAAGTTGCAGGGCAACCAGGTAACCGTTTATCTGCCCAAGCAGCTGCCACAGCAGTCGGTTGCACTTGAAATCGAATAACGCAGGTTGAACTAAACTCTGAACTTATGAGGATACATCGCATCAAAAAGGCATTTGCAGCCTTGTTGCTCATAGCATGCCAGTCGACAGCAACTGCCAAATTGCAGCCCGTCGATTACGTAAGTACCTTGGTAGGTACTGAGTCGAACTACAACCTCTCAACAGGTAACACCTACCCTGCCGTTGCCATGCCTTGGGGTATGAACTTCTGGGTGGCACAGACCGGTAAGAATGGAGATGGCTGGCAGTACACCTATACCGCCAACAAGATTCGCGGCTTGAAGCAAACCCACCAGCCCAGTCCTTGGATTAACGACTACGGACAGTTTTCGCTGATGCCAACGGTGGGGCCGAAGGTATTCAACGAAAACAAGCGTGCCAGCTGGTTCTCGCATAAGGCCGAGGTAGCCACACCCTATTATTACAACGTGTATCTGGCTGATTACGATGTGACTGCCGAGGTGGCTCCTACCGAGCGAGCTGCTGTAATGCAGTTTACCTTCCCCGAGACTGATGAGGCCAACGTGATTATCGATGCTTTTGATAAAGGTTCGTACGTAAAAATCATCCCCACCGAGAATAAGGTGATAGGCTACACCACCAGGAACAGCGGCGGTGTACCCGAGAACTTCAAGAACTGGTTTGTGATGGTGTTCGATAAGCCATTCGCCAACTGCGTAACGGTGCAGGATAGCATTTTTACCAATCAGCTGGAGATGACAGCCAATCATGCCGGTGCCATCGTATCGTTCAAGACGCGTAGAGGCGAGAAGGTATGTGCCCGTGTGGCATCATCGTTTATCGGTCTGGAGCAGGCTGAGCAGAACCTGAACGAGATTGGCAAACGTTCTTTGGAGCAGGTAAAAGCTGCAGGCTGCCAACGCTGGAACGAGGTATTGGGACGTATCGAAATCGAAGATAACGATATCGACCACCTGCGCACTTTCTATAGCTGCTTATACCGCTCCGTGCTCTTCCCACGTAGTTTCTACGAGGTGAACGCCCAGGGCGAGCCCATCCACTACAGTCCTTACAACGGCGAGGTTCGTAAGGGTTATATGTTTACCGATACCGGCTTCTGGGATACCTTCCGCTGTCTGTTCCCGCTGCTCAACCTGGTTTATCCCTCGATGAATGTCAAAATTCAGGAGGGACTGGTAAATGCCTATCTGGAGAGCGGCTTCCTACCCGAGTGGGCCAGTCCCGGGCATCGTGGCTGCATGGTGGGTAACAACTCTGCCTCGATTGTTGCCGATGCCTACCTGAAGGGGCTGCGTGGCTACGATATCAACAAGCTTTGGGAAGCTGTGGTGCACGGCACCCAGACTGTACACCCCGAGGTGAGCAGCACAGGTAGATTGGGCTACGAGTACTACAACAAATTAGGCTATGTACCCTACGATGTGAAGATTAATGAGAATGCCGCCCGCACCTTGGAGTACGCTTACGACGACTGGTGCATCTATCAGTTGGGCAAAGCCTTAGGAAAAAAGAAAAAGGAGATCGACGTGTTTGCCAAGCGCGCCATGAACTATAAGAACCTGTTTGATGCCGAGACCAAGTTGATGCGAGGACGCCTGAAGAATGGCGAGTTCATGAAGCCCTTCAAACCCTTGAAATGGGGCGACGCCTTTACCGAAGGTAACTCATGGCATTACACCTGGTCGGTATTCCACGACCCTCAGGGACTCATCAACCTGATGGGCGGTAAGGCTGCGTTCAATCAGATGCTCGACTCGGTATTTGCCCTGCCACCTGTATTCGACGACAGCTACTATGGCTTTACCATTCACGAAATCCGTGAGATGCAGATTATGAATATGGGCAACTATGCCCATGGTAACCAGCCCATACAGCACATGATTTACCTGTATGGCTACAGCGGCGAGCCTTGGAAGACCCAGTATTGGATTAACCAGACAATGAAGCGAATGTACAATGCCAACCCCGATGGTTATTGCGGCGATGAGGACAACGGACAGACTTCGGCCTGGTATGTGTTCTCGGCCTTGGGTTTCTATCCCGTTTGTCCCGGCAGCAACCAGTATGTGATTGGCACACCGTATTTCAAGCAGGCCATCGTACACCTGGAGAACGGCAACACGCTATCTATCGGTGCCGAGGGCGAAGGCTGCTATATCCAGCAGATGACATTGAATGGTACCGACTACCAGCATAACTACCTGGATCACAACCTGCTGATGCAGGGTGCTACCATCCGTTTCGGTATGGGAACCACCGCCAACAAACAGCGCGGTACTCACCCCGAGGATGCCCCCTATTCGTTTACGAATATACAATAATAACACAAAATATGAAACAGCTTTTTTTACTATTCAGTTTTAACTTTCTACTACTCCCTACTTTTGCCCAGAAGCAGGCACCCGCACCGGTTGCGCCTCTGCCAACAGCCCATCAGGTGGCATGGCAGAAGTTAGAGACTTATGCTTTTATCCACTTCGGTCCCAACACCTTTGGCGATCGTGAGTGGGGCTATGGCGATGCGCCACTGAGTGATTTCAACCCCACCAAGCTTGATACCGAGCAGTGGGCTAAGACCATCAAGGCAGCTGGCATGAAAGGTGTGATACTCACCGCAAAGCACCACGACGGCTTCTGTCTGTGGCCCACCAAGTACACCGACTACAGTGTACGCAATACGCCTTACAAAAATGGTAAGGGTGATATTGTAGGCGAGTTGGCAGCCGCCTGTAAGAAGTACGGCTTGAAACTGGGTTTGTACCTCTCGCCATGGGATCGCCATCAGGCATTCTACAGCACCCCACTCTACGTAGAGTATTTCTATGCCCAGCTCGAGGAGTTGCTCACCCAATATGGCGAGCTTTTCGAGGTGTGGTTTGATGGTGCCAACGGTGGCGATGGCTGGTATGGCGGTGCCAAGGAACAGCGCATAATTGATCGTCGAACCTACTATGATTTCCCCCGTGCCCACAAGCTGGTGTACAAGCATCAGCCCCAGGCCATTATCTTTAGCGACGGCGGCCCCGGTTGCCGTTGGGTTGGTAACGAGGAGGGCTATGCCGATGCCACCAACTGGTCGTTCCTGCGAATCAACGAGGTTTATCCTGGTTACGACAAATATTACGAGTTGACCAGCGGACATGCCGATGGCGACACCTGGGTACCCTCAGAGTGCAACACCAGTATCCGTCCGGGCTGGTTCTACCACGAGAGTGAGGACACACGTGTGAAAAGCATCCCACAGCTTACCGACCTATACTACCGTAGCGTGGGTCATAACGGCACGTTCCTGCTTAACTTCCCCGTGGATAAGGAAGGACTCATTCACCCCATCGACTCGGCTAATGCCGTAAACTACCACCAGCAGGTAGCTGCCGAACTGAGTAACAATCTGCTGCATAAAGTCAGTATCAAAGCTTCGAACGTACGTGATAAAAAACTGTATGGAACGGGAAACCTGACCGATGATAACTACGATACCTACTGGGCTACCGAGGATGGTGTTACCACCGCCACACTCGAGATTGCTCTCAAGGGAACACAGAAGATTAACCGCATCATGCTGCAGGAGTATATTCCTCTGGGCCAGCGTGTTAGCAAATTCCACTTAGAGTACTTTAACGGTGGCAAATGGCAGCCCATCAGTATCAAGGAGGCTACCACCACCATCGGTTATAAGCGCCTGCTCCGCTTCCAGGCGATTACTGCCAAGAAGCTGCGTGTATGCTTCGATGAGGCTCGCGGTCCACTCTGCATCAACGGCATCGGCGCCTACTATGCTCCTAAGGCTTTGGAGAGCTACCAGCAGAAGGAACTGGATGTGAAAGGCATCGATTACACCATCCAGCAACAGGAAGCCAACACCATCACCCTCGACCTGGGGCGCACCCGTCAGATACGTTCGCTGCATTACAAGCCCACCACAACTGGTATGATTTCGCACTACGAGATATGGGCTGGCAACACCCCCGACAACATGAAATGTATTGCCGCCGGCGAGTTCTCAAACATCCGCAACAACCCCATTATGCAGGATGTGTATTTCGCACCCGCCGACTGCCGTTACGTACAGCTCAAAGCCGTACACCTGGTGAACGAATCTGAATCAGCATCTTACGATAAACTCATCATACTGTAAACATGAAACGAATACTGATATCAACAATGGCTTGCTGCATGGCCCTGAGCCTGTCAGCCGCCAAAAAGAAAGCTAAGGAGCTGCTACCCTACCAGAACCCGAAACTCTCGGTAGAACAACGTGTAAACGATCTGGTTAGTCGTATGACTCTTCAGGAGAAAGTGGGACAGCTACGCTGCACCTTGGCATGGAACTACTACACCATCAAAGGAAAGAATGTAGAACCCTCGGAGCTGTTTAAGAAAGATATTGCCGAGGGACAGATAGGTATGCTCTGGGGCACCTACCGTGCCGACCCCTGGACACAGAAGTCGCTCGAGAACGGCCTCACCCCCGAAATGGCTGCCAAGGCAGGTAATGCCCTGCAGAAGTACGTGATGGAGCACACCCGCCTAGGTATCCCCCTGTTCTTAGCCGAAGAGGCACCACATGGACACATGGCTATCGGTACCACCGTATTCCCTACCGGATTCGGTATGGCTGCTACATGGAACCCAGCCCTGATTGAGAAAACCGGCGAGGTGATAGGTCAGGAAATCCGATTGCAGGGCGGACACATCAGCTACGGTCCGGTATTGGATCTGGCCCGCGAACCCCGTTGGTCACGTGTCGAGGAGACGATGGGTGAAGATCCTGTTCTGGCAGGCGAGTTAGGTGCTGCCATGGTAAAAGGTCTGGGTGGCGGCGATTTATCAAAGCCCTATAGCACCATTGCCACACTGAAGCATTTTATCGGCTACGGCACCACCGAAGCCGGACAGAACGGCGGTATCACCATTGCCGGTCCACGTGAGTTACAGGAGAGTTTCCTGCCCCCATTCAAGAAAGCCATCAATGCCGGCGCTCTGTCGGTGATGACCAGCTATAACTCGCTGGATGGTATCCCCAGCACCTGTAGCAAGGCGCTACTTACCGATCTGTTGCGTACCCAGTGGGGATTCAACGGATTTGTAGTGAGCGACCTGTATAGCATCGACGGTATCCAGGGCACACACCGTGTGGCCCAGACCAAGCAGGAGGCAGGTGTAATGGCGCTGCAGGCGGGTGTTGATGCCGACCTGGGCGCTCTGGCTTTCGGCAGACTGGAAGATGCCGTGGAGAAAGGCATGGTAAGTGAGGCCGAGATAGACGTAGCCCTGAAGCGCATCCTGAAGATGAAGTTCGAAATGGGCCTGTTCGAGCATCCCTACGTCGATGTGGCTCAGGCCAAGCAGCTGGTACGCTGCGATAACAACAAGGCTGTAGCCCTGCAGGTTGCCCGCGAGGTCATCACTCTACTGAAGAACCAGAACCACGTGCTGCCACTCAGCAAAACCCAGAAGGTGCTGGTGTGCGGACCTAACGCCGACAACGTATATAACATGCTGGGCGACTATACCGCCCCACAGGAAGAAGGCAACGTAAAAACCATCCTCACAGGTATCCGCGCCAAACTGCCTGCCAATCAGGTAACCTACGTGAAAGGTTGTGCCGTACGCGACACCACTACCTCGAATATTGCCGAGGCTGTAGCTGCAGCCAAAGAGGCTGATGTCATCGTGGTAGCTGTAGGTGGCTCGAGTGCTCGCGACTTCAAGACCAGCTATAAGGAGACAGGAGCGGCTGTGACAGACAGCAAGACTATCAGCGATATGGATTGCGGCGAAGGATTCGACCGTGCCATCCTCACCCCACTAGGACACCAGATGCAGCTGCTCAAGGCCCTCAAGGCAACCGGCAAGCCACTGGTAGTGGTGTATATCGAAGGGCGCCCCATGGATAAGAGTTGGGCTGCCCAGCATGCCGATGCCCTGCTTACGGCTTACTATCCCGGACAGGAAGGTGGTACCGCCATTGCCGATGTGCTGTTTGGCGATTACAACCCAGCCGGACGCCTGCCCGTATCGGTACCCGCCAACGTAGGTCAGATTCCTGTTTACTACAACAAGAAGCCACCTATGCCACACGATTATGTAGAGATGAGTGCCCGTCCGCTGTATGCCTTTGGCTACGGCTTGTCGTACACCACCTTCAAGTACGACGACCTGAACATCGAGGAGACCGGCGACACCCAGTTTAAGGTAACCTTCAACGTTGCCAACACCGGCGATATGGATGGCGACGAGGTGGTGCAGCTGTATCTGCACGACGAGTTTGCCTCTACCGCCCAGCCTATGATGCAGCTCAAGAAGTTCAGTCGTATCTTCATCCCCAAGGGCGAGACCAAGCTGGTTGAGTTCACCCTCGAAGCCGAGGACCTGGAGATTGTAGATCAAGAGATGAACCACGTTGTTGAGACTGGCGACTTTACCGTGATGGTAGGTCCCAGCTCGGATAACATTATTCTTAAAGCCACATTTACCCAGAATTAAATGAAAAAGTACATTTTACTATTCACTATTCACTGTTCACTATTCACTGCTGCCCAGCAGCCCGTGGATTACGTCGATCCCTTCATCGGCACCACCAACTACAGCGTGTGCAATCCGGGTGCCGTATGCCCCAATGGCATGATGAGTGTGGTACCCTTTAACGTGATGGGTAGCGACCTGAACATGTACGATAAAGATAAGCGCTGGTGGTCGGCGCCTTACGAGTATAACAACAAGTATTTCACCGGCTTTGCCCATGTAACGCTAAGTGGTGTAGGCTGTCCCGAACTGGGCACGCTGCTCACCATGCCTACCACTGGCAAACTGGATGTGGATTACCGCCACTACGGTTCGGAATACAGTAACGAGCAGGCCACACCTGGTTACTATGCCGTAAGTCTGAAGAAGTACGGCATCCGTTGCGAGGTAAGTGCCACCACCCGTAGTTCAGCTGAGCGTTTCACCTTCCCTCAAGGCGAGGGCCATATCCTGCTGAATCTGGGTAACGGACTCACCAACGAGGTGGGTGGCATGGTGCGCCGTGTCAGCGATACCGAGATTGAGGGTTATCGCCTGGTGGGCACCTTCTGCTATAACCCGCAGGCCGTATTCCCCATCTACTTTGTGATGCGAGTAAACAAGCAGCCCGCCTCGGCAGGCTACTGGAAAAAGCAGCCACCAATGGACGGTCCCGAGAAGGACTGGGATCCCGACCAGGGTAAACACAAACTCTACACCACTTACGGCAAAGAGTTGGCAGGCGATGATGTGGGCTACTATTTCAACTACGATTGTGCCGAAGGCGAACAGATTGAGGTGCAGATGGGCGTATCGTTTGTATCCATCGAGAACGCCCGACAGAACCTAAACACCGAACAGCCCCAGTTTGCTTTCGACAACACCCGCAAGCAGGCCCGTCAGACTTGGGCCGAGACACTGAACCGTGTTACTGTCGAGGGTGGCACCGAGGCCCAGCGCCGCATGTTCTATACCGCCTTGTATCACACCCAGATCCACCCCAACATCCTACAGGATGTAAACGGCCAGTACCCCGAAATGGAAAGCTTTAAGATTGGCACCACCAAAGGTAACCGCTACACCGTATTCTCACTCTGGGATACCTACCGTAACGTGGGTCAGCTGATGACGCTGCTCTACCCCGACAAGCAGTTGGATATGGTACGCTCTATGATTGGCATGTACAAGGAATGGGGCTGGATGCCGAAGTGGGAACTGTACAGTCGCGAAACCTGGACGATGGAGGGCGATCCTGCCATCCCCTTTATTGCCGACACCTGGCTGAAGGGTCTGCGCGATTTCGATATCAATACCGCCTACGAGGCTTTCTATAAGTCGGCCACCCTGCCTGGCAAGGATAACAAGATGCGCCCCGATGTAGACAACTACTACAAGCGCGGCTATGTGCCGATGGGTGAATATGCCGCCGATATGTCGGGCGACAACTCGGTATCGCACGCCTTGGAGTACTATATTGCCGATGCCGCGCTGGCTAACTTAGCCGAGGCTCTGGGTAAGAAAGCCGATGCCAAGCGTTTCCGCCAGCAGAGTCTGGGCTACCGTCATTACTATTCTAAGGAGTCGGGTACGCTGCGCCCCATCAATCAGGATGGCACATTCCTCACACCTTTCGATCCTAAGGATGGTGCCGACTTCTCGAATGCCCCCGGATTCCACGAAGGCAGCGCCTGGAACTACACCTTCTACGTGCCCCACGATATCAAGGGACTGGCACGTCTGATGGGTGGCGACAAGAAATTTGTACAGAAGCTGCAGCGCGTGTTCGACGAGGGATTGTACGACCCTGGCAACGAACCCGACATTGCCTACCCTTACCTGTTTACCTACTTTAAGGGCGAAGAATGGCGCACCGAGAAGATTGTTACCAGCTTGATTAACAAGTACTTTAGCGATAAGCCCAACGGCATTCCAGGCAACGACGATTGCGGCACCATGTCAACATGGCTCATCTTCTCGATGATGGGCTTGTATCCCGATTGTCCTGGCACACCCAGCTATGCACTTACAAAACCAGTATTCGATAAGGTAACGCTGCATCTCGACAAGCGTTATTACCCCAAGGGCGACATCATTATCGATGGCACCAAACCACTCAAGAAATATCGCATCTCGCATAGCGAATTGGTAGATTAAACATTAAATTTTATATGAAACGAACATTAGAAGTATGTACTGGCAATATGGCCAGTGTGATTGCAGCTGCAGAGGGCGGTGCCGAACGCATCGAACTGTGTACAGCTTTGGCATTAGGCGGTGTAACCCCCACCATAGGTATGATGAAGTGGATTCGCCAGCAGTATCCCGAACTCAAGATTCAGGTACTCATCCGTTCACGCGAGGGCGATTTTGTGTATAATAAGGCTGATTTAGAGGCAATGTTGGAGGATATCCGTCTGTCGCTGCCTTATTGCGATGGTATCGTTTGCGGCGCCCTGACAACCGATGGTGATATCGATGTAGAGGCGCTGAAGCTGATGGTTGAGGCTTCGAACGGAAAGCCTTTTACCTTCCACCGTGCTTTCGACCGCTGTCGTGAGCCTGAGAAGGCCCTCGAGCAGATTATCGCTGCCGGTTGTGCCCGCATCCTTACCTCAGGTCATGAGCCTTCAGCCGAACAGGGTATCCCCTTGCTGCGTAGACTCGTAGAACAGGCAGCAGGTCGTATCATCATCATGCCAGGCGGTGGCGTTACCACAAAAAATGCCCGCCTGATCATCGACCAGACGGGCTGTATGGAAATTCACGGTTCATTCTCGGCTGGCAGTGGTGTTACCAGTGCCGACGACGTGAAATACGTGCTTTCTACAATTGACGAATAACCTTGATCAGCTGCTCACCTAAGTTGATGGTGTAGCCCTGCTGAACAAATACCACACGGTTAAACGAATCGCAAATCAGGAACACAGGGAGTGCTGGACTCTGCAGTTTCATCTGCTGCCACACTTCCTGTTTTATTTTACCCTCTACATCGGTTCCCCAAACCACGGTGTTAGGCAGCTTGTCAAACTCGGCAAAATTAAAGCGCTGTGCCTCGTCGTCGTTCTGGAACAGGAAAATCATCTTTCTACCCCACTCCTCGAACTGCTGCTTGTAAACCGAGATATCGCGCATGGCGTGGTTGGTAGGCTCCTGGTTAGGTGCCACAATAGCCAGCACATAATACCCGCGACCAGTAGTAGAGAGCAGACTCTTATCACTATCAGTAGCCTTATCGTGATAGATATCTTCGGCATTCAGCGAACCAATCACCTGTACATCCTCCTGATTCTCGCGCAAGGCGTAGCTAATAGTAGTGTCGCCGGTGAGCGTGAAGCGCTGCATACGAGCCAGAACCTTACCGCTGGCCATACGTACACCGGTAGTAAGGATATACTCACCCTTATCCAACTCCTGTCCGTTCACGAAATCCTGCTGAGTGGCCTCCTCGGGGAAGGTTTGTAACTGCAGCTGTCCATCCACCACCTTGCTCAGCGTAAAATGGATGTAATACTTAGGATTATCGTTGTGAGCCGACAGCTTGTAGTCCAGCTTCAGCTTGGCGGTGTTAGCCTGCTTGGCGTTCTGTGCCTTGGCAAACACATCTATCCATCTGCCATCGGCATAGTACTGGGGCTTACCGTTCACCTCGTTGATACGGGCTGGCATGCCTAAGCTGCGAGACACCGATACAAAGAAGATGTTACGCCCAAGATCGTCGGTCAGCTTTTCGCGATACACACTCATAGGCTGCATACGCAGGCCCTGTGGGTTGTGATCATTGTCGATGCGGATGTTCTGGTTGCACCAGGCCTCCAACTGAGCAGGATTCTTGATGCTGCCCATGTGCTCGCGGAAGAAAGCCTTATAAGGTGTGAGCCACTCCAGCTCTACACGGGGGCACAGCACATACTTCAAATAGATATCCGATGTATCCACAGCTGCCACCTGGTTGTCCTTCAACACAGCCAGTTCGACATCACGCAAATCCTTTTGAGCCAGTACACCGAGCAGTTTCTGAGCCATCAGCTTGTTGGGCGCCTCGTCCAGGAACTGCTGGATGGTACGGTGGTTACCGCGCCAGTCCTCAACCGGCATAGTAGCCTCATAGGCATGACGGATACTGTCCTCGTAAGCCGAACGGCGGTTGTTCTCAGCTCGCTGCTCAGGTGTTACCAAAGGCAGCTGCGCACTTACGGGTGGAGGCACGATGTCGAGATCTGCCACATCAGGCAACTCCTTGCTCTTCAGCACGACCTTTACTTGCTTGTCCTTACCGAACGATACCTTGCGGGTGGCTACCAAACCACCTTTCGATACCCACAGCAGCATATCACCCTTACCGGCAGTCAGCGAGGCATGCCCCAGCTTGTCGGTAGTCTTGTTGGCCACGGTGTAGAATTCGGCATAATTATACAGCTTAAACTCCACACGGGCACCTAAAACAGGCTTACCTTTGGCATTTACCACCTGCACGTTAACCTGGGCGGTAGGTGCATAGTTATCTACCACGTTGATCTCGGTGTAACAAGGCGTCAGGCTCATCACCTCCTCGGGTCCGTCGTAGTTACCAAAAGCCTTGGTGTGCATCAGCATACCACGCGAGGCACTCTCGTTAAACCAGCCCAGATTCAGCACGGGCTCAGGCTCGCAGGCACCCAGAAAGTACCACTTGCCATCGGCCCAGGCTTCTACCCACGCATGGTTATCGTCGGTATGTGCCCAACGCGGGGTGTACACCTGTCGGGCAGGAATACCCACGGCACGCAGGGCTGCCACCGTAAAGGTGCTCTGCTCGCCACAGCGTCCATAAGCCGTACGGAGCGTTGCCAGCGGACTGCTTGTTCTGCCATCCGACGGACGGTACGTTACATGCTCGTGGCACCAGTGGTTTACCTCGAGGATAGCCTCTTTCATACTCAGTTTCTCAACGCGGGGCTTGAGGGCCTTGTAGAACACCTCACGACTGTTGTCGAGATTCTCGTTGTTAACTCGCACGGGCACCACAAAGTGGCGGAACTCGCGCTCTGGAATGGTTTTGCCCCATGGCATCTCAGCGCGTGCTTTGAGCGACAGGGCAACGTTCTGCTGATAGAACTCGCGTGTGTAATCAGTCTTGTCAGGCTGTGGCATAAACTGGTAAAGGAAGTCCACATAGCCATCGCGAGTCTGAGCATGACTCTGTAGGCACAGGCTGCTCAGCAGAATGGTGAAAATAGTTAGCGTTTTGTACATGTATATATCTAGTTAGCGTTTAATCTCTATGTCGTTCTTTACGTTGTTGCGAATCTTCGTCAGATAGCCTTTCATACCGGCGGCATCCTTCTGGTCGATAATCTCCAGCAGCTCCTTCAGCTCGGTACGTATCTGTGCCACCTGGTCGTGCGTGTAAGGGTTGAACAGAATTTCCTGCAGCAGGTAGTCGTCCTCATTCAGCACACCCTTGGCAATACGCATATGGCGCTTAAAAGTGGTACCTGGTGCATCCTGATGCTTCATCACGGCAGCGAATACAAACGTAGAAACGAATGGAATACTCAGCGAGTAAGCCACCGTTTTATCGTGCTCCTCGAAGGTGTACTCGTATATGTTCAAGCCCAGCTTGCGATACAGCTCCTTAAAGAAGCAACGGCCCATGCAATCGCCCTCCTGAATAATGATGGCGTTCTCTTCGCTCAGCTGTTGCAGATTGGCAAAGGTAGGACCAAACATAGGGTGCGTAGATACGAAGCGCATACCGGTCTGCTCGTAAAAGTCCTTCAGATCGGTTTTTACGCTGGCGATATCGCTGATAATGCACTCCTTAGGCAGGTAAGGTATCACCTCTTTAAACACAGGGATGGTATATTTCAGCGTTACCGCATTGATGAGCAGTTCGGGCTCAAAGGCCTTAATCTCATCGTATGTGGTGAAACGCTGACAGTTGTATGTAAATCGCATGCGTTTGGCATCTCTCTCAAACACAGCCACTTCGTGGTCAAAACTCAGCAGGTCGATGAAGAACGATCCCATCTTTCCTGCGCCCATTACTAATATCTTCATAAAACTTGGTTTTATGCTTTATTTGTTAATGATTTCAATCTGCTGGCGAACACTCTCCTCGTGGATGTTCTCAAACACATGTGCTACGAACTCGGGATCCATGCCACAGAGTGAGCCCTGGGCACCACGCTTGTTCAGGATTTCGTTGTAGCGGTTAGCCTGCAGTACTGTCATGTTGTGCTCCTTCTTGTACTGACCAATCTCACGGCACACACGCATGCGCTTAGCCAACAGATCCATCAGCTGGTTATCCAGCTCGTCGATCTGCTTACGCAACTGGGTGATACCCTCAGTAGTGGTCTTCTCGTCGCGGATTACCAACAGGCTCAGGATGTAGTCGAGCACATCAGGAGTTACCTGCTGCTTGGCATCGCTCCAGGCCTTGTCAGGATCGCAGTGGCTCTCCACAATCAGACCGTCGAAACCAAGGTCCATAGCCTGCTGACACAGGGGGGCTACCAGCTCACGACGCCCACCGATATGTGAGGGGTCGCTGATGATAGGCAGCTCAGGAATACGACGACGTAACTCGATGGGAATCTGCCACATAGGTGCGTTACGGTAAATCTTTTGTTCGTAGCTTGAGAAACCGCGATGGATAGCACCAAGGCGCTTTACGCCAGCCTGGTTGATACGCTCCAAAGCACCAATCCACAACTCCAGATCGGGGTTCACGGGGTTCTTTACAAACACAGGAATATCCACACCCTTCAGCGAGTCGGCAATGGCCTGCATGGCAAATGGGTTAGCCGATGTACGGGCACCAATCCACAAGATATCTACGCCGTGCTTCAGGCACAACTCTACGTGCTCAGGTGTAGCCACCTCGGTAGAAACCAGCATCTTGGTTTCCTTCTTCACCTGCTCCAGCCATACCAGAGCGGGCTCGCCGTGACCCTCAAAGCCACCGGGCTTGGTACGAGGCTTCCACACACCAGCGCGGAAGTTATGGCAGCCCTTCATAGCCAGCTGCTTAGCGGTTGTCATCACTTGTTCCTCGGTTTCGGCACTACATGGGCCTGCAATCACGAAGGGACGTTCGTTGTCACTTGGTAAATTCAATGGTGATAATTCTAATTCCATGACTATATATTTTTTTATTATTTCACTATTTTACGAT
>JAEEGJ010012788.1_pt1 | contig 20627 bp, 12 predicted proteins | sample 8958761 | NCBI WGS metagenome assembly JAEEGJ01 (sample SAMN16246546, study PRJNA631951) | gut metagenome | biome: gut microbiome; feature: rumen; material: RS-attached | host: Bos | place: Iran: Karaj | collected 2018-10
CATGATGCCAAGGAGGCCTTCCAGAAGAAGACCGACTATACCGAGTATGCCGACCAGGGAGTTTTCGATGGTTTTACCGTTAGTGACAGCACGTTGGTGGCCAACTACCGTCATGGTTCTATCCAAACGGTTACCTGGCGATTCCTCAGCGACGGCGGGGCGTACATGAATGTAGATTACTATTTCAACGGCGTGGTTGACCTGTTGGGCGTCTGTTTCGACTATCCCGAGCAGATGATGAAGAGCAAGCAATGGGTAGGAAAGGGACCTTATCGCGTTTGGCAGAACCGCATGGAAGGTCCGCAGGTTGGCCTGTGGAGCAACGACTATAACGACCCCATCCCCGGCGAGTCGTGGGAATATCCCGAGTTCAAGGGCTATTTCTCAAATGTCTCCTGGATGAAATTCACCACGCTAGAGGGTCAGTTCGGACTGGAACTCATGAACGACAAGGTGGGCGTCTATACCCCCCGCGACGGTCGTGACCATATTCTCTATACCCTGCCTGAGACAGGAATCGGCATCTTCAAGGCCATCCCTGCCGTGCGCAACAAGGTGAACACCACCGACCTGAACGGTCCCTCTGCCCAGCCTTACTGGAGCAAGGGGAAAGGTAGTATCAGAACCATCCTAAGATTCGAATGAAAAAGATATTTTCCATATTGGTATTGGGTGTTGGGTGTTGGGTGTTAGTTAATGCCCAGCAAATCACTACCACCCAACACCTAACATCCAACATCCAGTCCCCCTGGACTTTCTGGTACTGGATGTACGGTGCTGTTTCAAAGGACGGCATCAAGGCCGACCTGAAGTGCATGAAAGACGTGGGACTGGGCGGCTGCTATCTGATGCCCATCCGGGGCGCCGACGAAAGGCCCGAATACAAAGGCGAGGCCAACCAGCTGACTCCAAAGTTCTGGGAAATGGTGGACTACGCTTTCCAGCAGGCAGACTCTTTGGGTCTGCAGATGGGAATCCATATCTGCGACGGCTTTGCCCTGGCCGGCGGCCCATGGATTTCGCCCGAGGAATCCATGCAGAAAGTGGTGTGGAGCGATACCATCGTGAGCGGCAATGAGGGAATGGTGATGCTGAAGCGACCCGTAGCCGACGGAGAGTACTACGAGGATATCGCCGTGTTTGCCGTGCCTGTGCCGGAAATGGAGGGAATGATAGAATACCGTTGCGATACAATCGCAACACACAATACGGGCGTTCCCTATATCGGGAGAAACGAGAGCGGCGTGTTCCGCAGCGACGATCCCTGCTATATCCTGCTGGACTTGGGAGGGATGCGTACGGTGCGCAGTATGAAGGTGATTCCAAGCGGCAACAATATCCAGAGTCAGCGGTTGCTGGTGCAGGCCTCTGACGATGGCATCACTTTCCGTGATGTCAGACAACTGACACCGCCTCGGCAGGGATGGCAGAGCACAGGCTTCGACTTCACCTATTCGCTGCCCGAGACGACAGCCCGATATATCCGTCTGTACTGGTCACCCGAAGGCAGCGAACCAGGCAGCGAAGACCTGGATGCCGCCAAATGGAGGGCAAACCTGAAACTTAAGGACGTGGTGCTCTACAGCTACCCTCAGGTGGATGGCTTCGAAGGAAAGTCGGGAGCGGTATGGAGAATTCAGACCGCTGCACCTGGATATAACGATGGTTATTCCATCTCCCTGAAAGACATCATTCCGCTCCAGCTGACCGGTAACAGCGTACAGTTGGCCGCAGCAGGAAAAGCATACCATATCTACCGCATCGGCCACACCACGACCGGTCATACCAATGCCACTGCCGGCGGAGCGAAGGGACTGGAATGCGACAAGTTCTCGGCCGATGCCGTAAAGAAACAAATCGGCGGATGGTTCGACCTGTTTATGCAGCGCCCACATCATGATGTGGTGAAATACATGCACATAGATTCCTGGGAGTGTGGCTCGCAGAACTGGAGCGCGAACTTTGCCCGTGAATTCCAGCAGCGGCGCGGCTACGACCTGATGCCCTATCTGATGGTCTATGCCGGTGTTCCCGTGGAAAATGCGGAGAAGGTGCTCTACGATATACGTCTGACCATCAACGACTTGGTAAACGATGTATTCTTCCGCACCCTGTCTGCCGAGGCCCATCAGCGCGGAATGCGGCTTTCGTCGGAGAGCGTGGCGCCCACGATGGTCAGCGACGGCATGGAGCATTACAAACTGGTGGACATTCCCATGGGTGAATACTGGCTGAACTCACCTACTCACGACAAACCCAATGACATGCTTGATGCCATCAGCGGAGCTCATGTGTATGGCAAGAATATCGTGCAGGCCGAGGGATTCACCGAGGTTCGCGGCGTATGGGACGAGACGCCCGCCAGCATCAAAACCCTGCTCGACCGGAATTTCGCACTGGGCATGAACCGTTTGTTCTTCCATGTCAATACGCATAACCCATGGACCGACCGTCGACCGGGCATGACGCTCGATGGAATCGGACTTTTCTTCCAGCGCGACCAGACTTGGATGCCGGAGGCAAAGGATTTTGTGAGCTATATCACCCGGTGCCAGAAAATGCTGCAGGAAGGTCGTCCTGTGGCCGACATCGCCGTGTTCGCGGGCGAGGAGATGCCCTCGCGAGCCGTGTTGCCCGAACGGTTGGTGCCGATGCTGCCGGGAATTTTTGGCAAGGAGAGGGTGGCCGCCGAGGCAAAACGACTGGAGAACAAAGGCAATCCCATGGAGGAGAGTCCTGTGGGTGTGAAGCATTCGGCAGGTATCGTGGATACCCGCGACTGGGTGAACGCTTTGAACGGCTATCAGTACGACTCCATGAACCGCGACGCGCTGCTCAATCTGGCCACCGCGACGGCCGACAGTTGCATCGCCCTGCCCAGCGGTGCCAAATACCGCGTGCTTGTCATCCCGCAGAAAAACCTTTCGGCCGAAGTAAGAAACAAGGTGGAATCGTTCAAGAAGGCGGGCGTGGTTGTGATAGACCAACCCTATACCGAGGCGGATTTCTCAGCTTACGGACTACCGCGCGACATCGTGTTGCCGAAAGACATTGCCTATACGCACCGCACCGTGCAGGATGCAGAAATCTATTTCCTGTCTAATCAGGTCGACAAGAAACGTAAGTTCATGGTCAAGATGCGCGAGAACTGCCACATTATTATACTCTACGACCCGCTGACAGACCGCTATCAGGGAGCTTTCGACGAATCGACTTCCACAGGGACAGAAACCGAAATCACACTGCAGCCCAATGGTTCGCTGTTTGTCATGCTTATAAAGAAAGGTGCCGATGAATTCAAGCTGAGTTCCTTTGGACCGTCAGACCATGCCAAGACCGTGCTTATAAGTTCACCCTGGCGCATCCTCTTCCAGTCGAACAAGGTAAGCGCTTCTACAGAGACACTATACGACTGGAGTCAGTCTGGCGACGACCGCATTCGCTACTACTCGGGAGCGGCCCGCTATGAGACTGGCTTCGAACTGAAGACAAAACCCAACCAGCATGTGTGGCTCAACTTAGGACAGGTGCACGACGTGGCCCATATCTATGTGGACGGCACCGATTGCGGAACAGTTTGGACTGCTCCCTATACGGTTGACATCACCCACGCACTGAAAAACAAGAACGAGCACCAGTTGCGCATTGTCGTGGTGAACACCTGGGCCAATGCCCTGCGTGGCGCCGACGAAGGAAAAGCACCTTTCGGCGGCATCTGGACCAATGCCAAATACCGCATGAGTAGCAAGAACCTGCTGCCGGCAGGACTGCTCGGACCGGTGGAACTGAAAATTGACGAATAACACTTAGATGATATGAAAAGAATGATTTGCGTGCTTTGCGCACTCTGCGGATTCATCGTTATCCGCGCAGCGGTAAGACTGCCCCATTTCATCAGCGACGGGATGGTGCTGCAACAGCAGTCGGAATGCAACCTGTGGGGGTGGACCAATGCCGGGAAGAATGGCGTCATCGTTGTCACCTCGTGGGATAACAAGGAGTATCTGGCCAAGGTCGACAAAAGCGGGCGGTTTGAACTCAAGGTAAAAACCTCAGCGGCAGGCGGACCTTACTATATTTCGTTTAGTGACGGAGATTTAATGCGGAAGCTGGAAAACATCCTCATTGGCGAGGTGTGGCTCTGCAGCGGACAGTCGAATATGGAAATGCAGATGAAAGGTTTCAAGGGACAGCCCGTGGAAGGCACTACCGAAGAACTGCTAAGCTGCAAGGACCCGCAGTTGCGGCTCTTCACCGTGAAACGGAATCCGAAGGCACAGGTTCAGGATGACGTGACGGGACAATGGTACGAAGCAGCGTCAGCCTCGGTGCGCGACTTCTCGGCAACGGCCTACTATTTCGGCAAGGCGCTGCGCAAGACGCTTGGCATTCCCGTGGGTCTTATCGTCACCTCGTATGGCGGCTCTGCCTGCGAGGCCTGGATGGCCAGGGAGTGGCTGGAGGAAGACAGCATCAAGTCGGAGTGGCCGAAATATTATCTCGATGTGAAATTCCCTATTACCGATGGAATGGTGGAAAAACTTTACCAGCGCTGTCCGTCGGCTCTCTATAACGGACAGCTGAAACCGCTCGTCGGTTATGCCCTGCGCGGCGCCATCTGGTATCAGGGTGAGGACAATGTGCCACGACATAGCTACTATGCAAAACTGCTGAAACGAATGGTCGACGGCTGGCGGGCCGACTGGCAGCAAGGCCAGTTCCCGTTCTATTTCTGTCAGATTGCGCCCTACGACTATTCGCTCATCCAGTGGGAAGGCAGTCAGTTTCTGCGCGAACAGCAGCAGATGGCCGAGAAAATCATTCCTAACAGTCGCATGGCCTGCCTGATGGATGCCGGACTGGAATATGGCATTCATCCCAGAAAGAAACGTCAGGCCGGAGAACGGCTGGCCGTTCTTGCCCTGAGCAACACCTACGGCGTGAAGGGACTGCCCGACTTTGCCGAATATGCCAACGTGGAGTTTCAGGGTGATACTGCCGTGGTGGCTTTCGACCGCTCGAAGGAATGGGTATATTTTGAAAACGGCAAACCGGACAGCGACCTTTACGAGGTGGCTGGCGAAGATGGCGTTTTCCACAAGGCCGAGGCGTGGATTTCGCGCAACCGCCTGTATCTGAAGAGCGAAAAGGTGAAGAACCCCGTTGCCGTGCGCTATGCCTGGAAGGATTGGGCACAGGGCGACCTGATGCACGACGGGCTGCCGGTTAGTTCGTTTAGGAATAAAAGAACATGGTAATAGTCAGACATATAGCCATTCTAGGATTCCTAGTTTTGCTAGAATTCCTAGTTCCTTCGGCAGCAGATGCTGCCGATTATAAGCCCAAGGATTATGTTTGGACCACACAGAGCCGGAACTCGTCGGAGTCGATGCCCTGTGGCGGCTGCGACATTGGCATGAACGTGTGGGTGGAAAACGGCGATGTGCTGTTCTATGTGTCGCAAAGCGGATGGTTCGATGAGAACAATACCCTGCTGAAAGCGGGGCGCTGGCGCATCCATTTCGATAATCAGCCGGCGAAAGTAACCTTCGAACAGCGCCTTTGTCTTGACGACGGGACCATCTATATCACGCTGGGTGATGCGCAAATCCGGCTTTGGGCAGATGTGTTTGAACCGGTGGTGTTCTGCGAAATGGTTTCAAAAAAGAAACTGACGACCACCCTTTCGTATGAGAGCTGGCGTTATCGCGACCGCAGCATAACCAAGGCTGAGTGCCAGCAGACCAGCTATAAATGGACACTTCCTGCAGATGCCGTTACTTTTGCCGATTCCATCGAGGTTTCAAGCAACAACCTACACTTTTATCATCAGAACCGGCAAGAGACTATCTTCGACTATACCGTGAAACGGGAATTCCTCGATGAGGTGAAAGACCAGGTTTATAACCCCATCGGCGGACTTCGCATGGAGGGCACGATGAAGACAACCGGGCTATTATATAAAGGTACGCACGAAGGGAAATATGCGGAGACAGACTATCGCGCCTGGGATTTCTGTGGGGAGATGAAGAAGGGAGGTTTTTCCATTTGTCTTGGAAAAACCACTTGTTCGGCCAGTATTTCCAAGAAACGCTCGGCCCAGTGGTGGCACCAATACTGGCAGCGGTCGTGGATTCAGACCGATAATAAGGAGGCGGCAGAGATGGTTCGCAACTACGAACTGTTCCGCTACATGCTCGGCTGCAATGCCTGCGGACAATGGCCGACGAAGTTTAATGGCGGACTTTTCACCTTCGACCCGTTGTATATACCCGACGGACTGCCTGAAAACGGTAAAGGAACACCCGACTACCGCAAATGGGGAGGCGGCACCATGACCGCCCAGAACCAGCGACTGGTGTATTGGCCGATGCTGAAGAGCGGCGATGCCGACATGATGAAGGCACAACTGGACACCTATCTGCGGATGCTGCCCACGGCCAAACTCTGGGCACAGCACTTCTGGGGACACGGCGGCGCCTGTTTCCCCGAGCAGATTGAGAACTCCGGACTGCCGAATCCCGCTGAATACGGCAAGCCAAAACCGGGACAAGACCGCGGCGTAGGTCGTAATGCATGGCTGGAATACGAGTGGGACACTGCTTTGGAGTTCTGCATGATGGCCCTGCAGGCCCGTGAGTATGCCCCCGAAACCAGTTGGGACAAATATGAACCGCTAATCGCTGAATGCCTGAAATTCTTCGATGAACACTATCAATACGAAGCCAACAAGCGTGGCGCCAAGACCTTCGATGCCACCGGCAAACTTGTCATCTACCCGGGCTCGGGTTGCGAGACCTATAAGATGGCCTATAATCCTTCATGCACCATTGCTGCCCTGAAGGCTGTACTGGAGAAATGGGGCAGGGATTCGGCGATGCTTTCGCGCATTCCCGGGATTCCCACGAGGGTCATCGGCGGAGACACTTGTATTGCTCCGGCCATCGTATGGGAGCGAATCCAGAATGTGGAGACGCCCCAGCTCTATCCTGTCTTCCCCTGGCGCATCTACGGATTGGGGCGCCCCGGTTTGCAGACGGCCATCAACACCTATGCTAAAGACCCGCACGCCCTGGAGATGCGCTCATCGAAAGGCTGGAAGCAGGACAATATCTGGGCTGCCTGCCTTGGACTGACCGATGAGGCCCGTCGGCTGAATCTGGAGAAACTGGGCAGCGGTCCCTATCGTTTTCCCGCTTTCTGGGACCCGGGTTTCGACTGGGCACCCGACCACAACCGCGGCGGAGCGGGAATGATTGGCGTGCAGGAGATGCTCTTGCAGGAAACGCCCGAGGGCGAACTGCTGCTCTTCCCCGCCTGGCCGAAGGAGTGGAATGCCAAGTTCCGACTGCATGCCACGGGCGGACGCATTGTTGAAGCGGAAATCAATAACGGAAAAATCAGTTTGACGAAATGAAACAGCGTAATTATTTAATGGAACACAAAGGCACAAAGACACAAAGGCTTCTTTTTGCTTTTTGCCTTTGTGTCTTTTTATTCCATTTCACCAGTCTTTCAGCACAGATAGAAAATACCCGATGGATTGGGGCAATTTCTAAACAGGAGGCTAAGATTCCCACAGGCCGCTGGAGCAATGCCGTGTTCAAGCAAGACACGTTCAAACTGAAGTGGCAGGACGTGGACTCACTCTCGGCCCGTTCCATCATCGTGAAAAAGGACTTTCAGGCCAAAGGGAAGATAGCCAAGGCCGTGGTGGATGTCAGCGGACTGGGCCATTACGAACTGACCATCAATGGGCAAAAAGTGGGCGACAGCGAGTTTGCCCCGCTCTGGAGCGAGTACGACAAGACCGTATATTATAATAGGTATGACGTGACGGAATTGCTGCGGAAAGGAAAAAACCGCCTGGAGACTCTGCTGGGCAACGGCATGTTCAACGTGCAGCGCGGCTCACGCTACAGCAAACTGCAGCAGAGTTTCGGGCCACCGCAACTGCTGCTCCGACTGGTTATCACCTACAAAAACGGCAAGCAGCAGATTATAGAAAGCGACGGTTCATGGCAATGGACCTTGTCGCCTATTACCTTCAACAGCATTTACGGCGGCGAGAGCTACGATGCCACCCTCGAATCGCCCCAAGGGAAGGATGCATGGAAACCGGTGGTCTATACCGAAGGACCCAAAGGAACGCTTCGCTTGCAGACGGCTCCGCCTGTAAAGATTATGGAGCGCTACGATGTGAAGTCGTGGAATTACATTTTGCCCGATTCCATCGAGTCCGCATCGAAGGCAACGAAACGCACCATCCAAAGGGGAACTTTCGTCTGCGACATGGGTCAGAACCTCTCTGGTTTTCCCGAAATCACCGTCAGCGGCCAACCCGGTCAGAAGATTACGCTCTTGGTTTCGGAGAAACTCACTCCCCAGGGTGCATGTGACCAACGCCAGACAGGCCGTCAGCATTACTATGAGTACACGATAGGCACCCCGCCCTTTAGGGAGGGGCAGGGGGGAGGGTCTTCTTGGCACCCCCGTTTTTCCTACTACGGTTTCCGCTATATCCAGGTGGAAGGAGCAGTGTGGGAAGGGGAGCCCAATCCCGACGGACTGCCTGTCCTGCACAAGCTGCAGAGTTGTTTCGTGTATAATTCCGCCCCCGAGGTGTCGAGTTTCGAATGCAGTAAGGAACTGTTCACCAAGACGCACCGGCTTATAGAGCGGGCAGAGCGGTCGAATATGCAGGCCGTGCTGACCGATTGTCCCCACCGTGAGAAGCTGGGTTGGCTGGAACAAGACCATCTGAATGGTCCGTCGCTGCTCTACAACTACGACATGCGCACCTATATCCCCAAAATCATTCAGGATATAGTGGACACCCAGAAAGCCGACGGCATGGTTCCCACCACGGCCCCGCAGTATGTTTCGTTTGGCAATCTCTTCGACGATTCGCCCGAATGGGGCAGCACGCTCATCATCCTGCCGTTTATGTATTACGACCAATACGGTGACAGTACGCTGATTGTGAACAACTACGAACCCATGCGCCGTTATGTGGACTACCTGACGAGTCGTGCCGACAGCGGAATCGTGAGTCACGGACTGGGCGACTGGTACGACCAGCGGGGCATCGAACCCGGTGGATTCACCAAGAACACGCCCATCCCCCTCGTGGCCACTGCCCATTACCTGATGGACCTGCGCTATGTGGCACAGGCTGCCCGCATGAAAGGTCTGGGCGAAGAAAGCCGTAAATACGATGAAATGGCCGAATTTGTAGCGCGGCAGTTCAATAAAACCTTCTATCATCCCGATTCGTGCTACTACGGAACTGGCAGCCAGTGCTCGAATGCCCTGCCTTTGTTCCTGGGCATCTGTCCTGACAAGGAAGCCGTCGTTCAGCATCTGATTGCCGATATCCGGCAGCACGGCACGCGGCTCACCACCGGCGATGTGGGCAACCGTTACCTCTTCCAGGTATTGGCAGAAAACAATCTAAATGAATTGTTGTTTGAAATGCTTAACCACGATGAGGCTCCGGGCTACGGTTATCAGCTCAAGAAAGGTGCCACGACGCTCACCGAACAGTGGATGCCCGAGAACGGATCGTCGCAAAACCACTTCATGATGGGGCAGGCCGACGAATGGCTGTTCAAGACCATTGGCGGCATCCGTCAGCAGAAAGGCACCCACGGCATGCGTCATCTGCTGATTGCTCCGCAGTTTGTTGGCGACATCCAATGGGTGAAAGTCTCCACGATGGCCGCCACAGGTACCGTCCGTGTAGATGCCACCCGCGAGCGCATCACCGTGGACATTCCGGAAGGATGCGATGCCGAAATTGTTAAGATGAACGGCGAAAGGAAAACAGTGGGAAGCGGTAAGCACACCTTTTGATGATTGGATTCAAAGTAATTTAGTCTAAATTACCGAGCAAATTAGACTAAATTACTTACCAATTTAGACTAAATTACTTTTGATTTATTGTTCTCTTTTTTCGTATATATAGATAACATACCTTATCTCAACTAAAAAAAAGAACAGAATCTGCTTGTTTTTTTCTCATTTTTTTCTTATTTTTGCACAAAATCCTTGGCTAACTTATGAATAACGACTTCGATAATGGACAGTTTATTAACGGTTTCTCTCCATGGCATACCATTGGAGTCAGGCTGAGTTTGTCTATTTTGGGCGTTGTTATCGGGGTTTTTGTCGTGGGTTTGCTGGTGTATGTCTATTTCCAGGAAGACCTGGTGAAGGAGAAAACGATGGTGTTTGCCGAGCTGCAGCTTACCGAGCAAATCAGCAAGGCCGAAAGAGTGATGATGGGCGACACCACGCTTACGGAAACGGAAAAGAAGGATTCCGTGCTGCGCATCATTAAGAACATCAAGCCCTACAAGCATTCCTATTGTATTTTGCTCGATTCCACTGGTCATTATCTGTTGCATCCGAACGCTGATCTGGCGGTCTATGGCAAAGATTCAGCCACCGTTGCCCAGCAAGTTACTATCTTTCAGAGGGCCGTGGCAACCGGAGACCCCGACCTCGACTCCTTGGGGCGGAAGATGCTGAATGGCGAGAAGGGCATGATGGAAATCATGAAAGGCAGGGACTACTCAATGGCCGTCTATCGTCCGCTTCATTCCACCGGTTGGTCGGTGGCGGTGGTCTGTTCGCGCCTCGACGTCTTTGCTTCGCTCTTCGACATCCTCTCGTTTGCCGGTTTATCGGTCATCCTGGGTACTTTGCTGATTTTTTTCCTGTGTGTCATCGCCATCCAGCACATCACCCGCCCACTGGAGAAACTGACGGAAACGACCAGCGAAATAGCAAGGGGCAATCTCCACGTAGAGTTGCCCGAATTTGCAATGAAGGACGAGATGTGGCAACTGCGCCAGTCGTTTGTCCACATGCAGCAGTCGCTCAGCGAGCATATTGCCGAACTGACAAAGACAACGGCCAACAACGAGCGTATCAAGAGCGAGCTGAGCATTGCCAACAACATCCAGCACAGCATGATGCCCAAGACGCATCAGCCGCTGCCCGACCGCTCCGACATAGATATCCATGCCTCGCTGCTGCCTGCCAAGGAAGTGGGTGGCGACCTCTACGACTATTATCTCTACCACGACAAGCTCTGCTTCATTGTGGGCGACGTGTCGGGAAAAGGCATTCCGGCAGCACTCTACATGGCCATGACGATGAGGGTGTTCCGCATTGCCTGTCGCCATCACATCAACTCAGCCCACGAAATTGCCGAAGCCATGGGGCGCACGCTGGCCGAAAACAACGAGTCGAATATGTTCATCACCGCCTTCATCGGCGTGCTCGACCTGAAGACCAACAGACTGGGATACTGCAACGCCGGACATAACCAGCCGCTGCTGGTGCTGCCCGACGGCAGTTGCAGCCTGCTGGAGGCTGAAAGCAATATCCCGCTGGGCATCATGGAACGTTTCGACTTCGAGGGCGACAGCATGGACTTCCCCGTAGGAACCAAGCTGCTGGTCTATACCGACGGACTCACCGAAGCCGAAGACGGGCAGCGCAACCAGTTCGGCGAGGAGCGGCTCATCAGCATCATGCAGGAAATGAGCGGTCTTTCTTCACGTGAAATCGTGAACGCGCTGAACGAAAAGGTGAAGGAATTTGCCAACGGCGCAGAGCAAAGCGACGACCTGACCATCCTCTGCATCGGCAAACAGGCACCTAAGCGCACCATTCTCATGACCAATAAGAAGAGCGAGGTGGGCAAACTGCAGCAGTTCATGGAAGGTGCGGCCAAGGAGTTCGGCATTCCCGACGACATCCATCTGAGTCTGAACCTGGCCGTAGAAGAAGCCGTGGTGAACGTCATCAACTATGCCTATCCTGAGGGCACGGAGGGCGAGATAGAGCTGAACGTCACCAATGCTCCGGTTGCAGACTCCTCTGACTCGGCTAAGGCTGTCCGTTTCACCCTTATCGACAAGGGCAAGCCTTTCGACCCCACCACCCAAGGCGAAGCCGACATCACCTCCGGACTGGACGAGCGGCCTATCGGCGGCCTGGGCATCCATCTCACCCGCAGCATCATGGACCGCATGGAATATCGGCGAGAAGGAGACAGTAACGTATTAATAATGACAAAAATTTTAAAATAACGCTTATGGAAGGTATTATTTTCTTGGGACTCAGTCTCTATGCCTGGATTACGATTGTGACCGTGCTGGGAATGTTTGCCGTGCTCATTTTCACGAAGGTGCCGGCAGAGTCGGCTTTCCTCGGTGCCATCGCCATCTTGCTGGTGACGGGCGTGCTCGACACCAAAGAGGCGCTGTCGGGTTTCAGCAGTTCTTCGGTGGTGGTCATCGGTGCCTTGTTCATTGTGATTGCCGGACTTGTACATACGGGCGTGCTGCAATGGATTACCAAGCATCTGCTGGGCACGCCGGGCTCTTATCCGAAGGCCATCGTGCGGCTGATGGTGCCCGTGGCCGTGCTTTCCTCGTTCCTGAACAACACCACGGTGGTGGCGCTTTTCGTCAATGTGGTGAAAATGTGGGGAAAGAAACTCAACATCACGCCTTCAAAACTGCTTATCCCGCTGAGCTATGCCTCGGGCATGGGTGGCATCTGTACGCTCATCGGAACGCCGCCGAACATGATTATCTCGGGAATGTATGCCGAACAGACCGGAAATGCCATGAACGTGCTCACGCCGCTGGTGCCCGGACTGTTCTGCATGTGTGTCGGCATCCTGTCGATGATAGCCATGCGGCGCTTGCTGCCTGACTGCAAGTCGCCCGAGGAAGGCTTTGAATCGACGGGCGACTACACGGTGGAACTGCTGGTGCCGACCGACTGTCAGCATGTAGGTGAGACCATCGAGGAAGCCGGACTCAACGAGGTGAAGGGCGGCCAGCTCATCGAAATCGTGCGTTTCGACAAGGAGGTCATCTCTCCCGTTCCAGCCGATGAGTTCATCCTTGGTGGCGACCGCCTGGTCTATTCCGGACAGATTAACGACATCATCGAACTGAAGAAGACGCATGGGTTGGTAAATGCCGACCACCATGTGTTTAGTATCGATGAAATGGACAAAAACAGAACGTTGAAGACAGCTTCGATAGGATTCGGTAGCAAGGCTATCGGCAAACTGTGGAGCGAGACCGGCTACGAGACGAGCGACAAGCTTACCCTTGTTGCCGTGAGCCGTCGCGGTGAGCGCATCGAGCAGAGTCCTCGCGAAATCAGGTTGCAGGCCGGTGATACCGTGCTGGTGGAATGTCCGCCCCAGATGAACAGCCTGAGCAGCGACGTGAAGAAACAGCTGCAGTTCTTCGAGTCAGCCGACCTTCCCAACATCGGACGGAAGACGCTCGTGTCGTCGCTCATCATGGTTGCCATGATTGCCCTGTCGTCGTTAGGCGTGATGACGCTGTTGCAGGCAGCCTTCCTGGCAGCCCTCATGATGGTGCTTTGCCATTGCTGCTCGGTCGACCAGGCCATGAAATCCATCAACTGGAACATCCTGATGGTGTTTGCCGGTTCGGTGGTATTGGGAACCGCCATCGAGAAAACCGGTCTGGCACAGATGATGGCCAACGGCATATTGAACGTTTGCGGCAACAATCCCATCGTCATCATGGCGGCCATCTGCCTGGTGGGCACGTTCATCACGGAGTTCATCTCAAATACCGCCACGGGTGCCATGTTCTATCCCATTGTCTATAATGCGGCCGTCAGCATGGGCTACGACCCGTTCCCGTTCTGCGTGGCTCTGATGATTTCGGTCAGTTCCAGCTTTGCCACGCCTATCGGTTCGCCCACGCACATGCTCGTCTATGGTCCTGGCGGCTACCGTTTCACCGACTTTGCCAAGGTGGGCATCCCGATGAACCTGATCATTTGGATTGCCAATCTGCTGGTGGTGAACCTGATTTGGCCGCTCACGCCACTGAATTAATGAAGTATAAATTCAAATTCTATAAAATATGAACTTAGAAATAAAAGAAACTGACGGTATCCTGACCGGTGTTCTTTCAGGATATATCGACACGGCCACCTCGGAGCAGGTAGGCCAGGAAATGGAACCTCTGCTGAAACAGGCCAACCGCGCCATCGAGATTGACTGCTCAAAGTTGGAATATATCAGCAGTTCCGGACTGCGGCTGCTGCTCTCGTTGCGCAAGCAGGTGGCTGCCGATGGCGGTTCGCTGGTAATCAGGAACATCAACGACGAAATCCGCAAGGTGTTTACGCTGACCGGATTCTTTAAGCTGTTCGATATCCGCTAAAGATAGAGCACAGCCTCGTTGCCCATATTGAAAAGAAGGTCTAGGATGGAAAGGTTTGGCTGGAAGCCGAACCTTTCTTTATATACCTGATAGTAGGGCTTGGGACAGAAGTCGCTATCCTCCTGCGGATGCTTGGGATGGATGGCTGTGCGGAAGTCGGCCCCTCCCCAACCTTCCCCCGTAGGGAGGGAGTTCTGATAGGATGACGTTAATTCAATATGGGGATGGATGTCGAGCAGTTCGCACATCTTCTCGGTAATGGCCATATTGAAATCTAGGAGATATTCCCAGTGGTCTTCAAAGAATGGGCGGATATCGTCTTCGTAAAACTCGAAGAAGGGACTTTCGCCGTAAGCACTCAGCAGGGCGTTCCAATGCTCCTTCCGCCATTTGCCGTGATTGCTGATGCGGACATCTTTTATGGGCGTCTTGCTCAGGGCAAACCCCTCCCCGTCCCTCCCCAAAAGGGAGGGGGCTTCCACGGGAACAGTCAGCGCCTGCAATCCTTGCGTAGTTGCAATGATGCAGCGGTTGCGGTAAGTCTGTTTCAGGAAATGTTCATGCTGTTCCATCAAGACACCGTCAAAGCGGTTCAGTTTCTGATACCACTGCACGGGTCCGAAATAAGTCGTAGCAAGAATAGCATTCATTATATAAACGATAACGTAACGTTAACGATAACTCAAATTTTTAATTGATAATCGCCGAAGGCGACAATTCTAAATTCTTAACTCTTAATTCTAAACTCTCAACGTATCGGCCACAGCCGATAGGCTGTTCCAATGATGTCGGTCTGATGAATCAGCGTTTCCTGTTTTCCGAGGGAAACCATATAGTAACGGTGGTAATCGCTGCCACATAGTGGACAACGGGTAGGCAGAAGATATTCTTTTCCGCTGATGTTCACCGTATCGCCAGGCACGGCCAGCACTTTGCCGATGAAAGCATCCTGATTGCCAAACACGATGTGTTCCCCCTTATCATAGGTACGCTCCAAACGGTTCACTATCATGCGGTCACCTTTCCGTACTTGGGGTTGAAAGTCGGAGGTAGTAACTTGATAGATAGTGAATGCCCAGGCACGTACAGCCAGCATCACAAGCAACATAACTGTCAGCGCCAAGATAAACTTCAGCGCATTCTTCATATATATAATAGAAGACCCTCCCCCTTACCCCTCCCTATAGGGCGGGGAGTAGAAACCTTTCGGCCTAGGAAGTAATCACTCCCCTCCCTCCAGGGAGGGGTAGGGGGTGGGTCCGTAGGGTCTTTCCTTTTATTTTATATTGTCCACCCAGCGGAACAGACGCTTCCAGCGGATGCCGCCGAAACCACTGCGGTCGGGATCGCTGCTCCACCAGATGAAGATTGGCTTGCCCACCACGTGGTCTTCGGGCACGAAGCCCCAATAGCGTGAGTCGGCCGAATTGTGGCGGTTGTCGCCCATCATCCAGTAGTAGTCCATCTTGAACGTATAGCTGGTGGTTTCCTTGCCGTTGATGAAGATCTTGCCGTCCTTCACTTGCAGGTCGTTGCCCTCATATACGCGGATAGGACGGTCGTAGATGGCAATGTTCTCGAGCGAGAGCTTCACCGAGGCACCTTTCTTCGGAATCCAGATAGGACCATAGTTGTCGCGCGTCCATCCTGTATGGGCATTCAGCGGATACACCTCGCCGGGGAAAGAGTTCGTGTTCAGGCTGATGCTTGCCACCAGGTCCTTGCGGGCCGAAAGGGCTTTCACGGCAGCCTTCGTCAGCGGCATATAGCCGTTTTGGTTCAGACTCATCAGGTCTTCCATCGAGATGCCCAGTTCCTTGAGCAGTTCGTCGGGCAGCTGGCCCTTCAGTTTCACATGATAGGTGTACTGCACGTTTTCTGGTTCCTTGTTGGCCTTTCCGTCGAGGTAGATGATACGGTCTTTAATCTGCAGCGTCTGTCCGGGCAGTCCCACGCAGCGCTTCACGTAGTTCTCGCGGCGGTCGGCCGGCCGGGTGTCAACGGCACCATATTCAGGCTGGTTCTCGCGGATATACTGTCGGCCCACGTTATACACGGCCTGATAGTAGTCCCACTGCTGCTGTGCATTCAGCGAGTCCAGGTTGGGTTTGTTCGTCACCAGTTGGTCGCCGAACGAATAGCACATCAGATAGTAGTCGGCTGCCTGATACTGCGAGTTGGTGCAGATGGTGTCGCCGGCAGGATAGTTGAACACCACGATGTCGTTCAGCTCCACCTTGCCAAGGCCTTTCACGCGGCGATAGTCCCACTGTGGCCATTCTATGTATGACTTGCAGTCGAACAGCGGCAGCGTGTGCTGTGTCAGCGGCATGGTCAGCGGAGTCTGCGGTATTCTCGGTCCGTAGCTCATCTTCGACACGAACAGGTAGTCGCCCGTGAGCAGCGATTTCTCCAGCGATGACGATGGAATCACGTAGTTCTGGAAGAAGAACAGGTTGATGAAATACACGGCCACCAGGGCAAACACCAGCGCATCCACCCACGACATGATGAACTTCACAGGGCCTTCGGCCTCTTTCCACCACTGCCATCTGATTTTCTTCGTGATATAGATGTCGAAGATGAAGGGCACCAATAACAGTCCCCACCAGCTCTTTACCCAGTAGAGAAATGCCAGATAGAGCACGAGCACCACAATGAACTTTGTCCATTGCACCGCGGGATTCAGTTTTTTCTTACTCTTGTCGATCATGGCTACTTAAAAGTTAAACATATCCGAAATGGTGAGCAGTCCCTGATGCTCCTTGGTGTATTCTGCGGCCAGCACGGCACCCAGGGCAAATCCCTTGCGCGAATGGGCATCGTGGGTGATGGTGATGCAGTCGGCCTCCGAGTCGTAGCGCACGGTGTGAATGCCGGGCACCTCGCCGCGGCGCAGCGAATCGATGCGCAGCGTCTGCGGGTCGTAGGGCTGGTTTTCCTGTCCCTTCACCCAGTCGGTCTTGCGGTCAAGGTTCTCTATGATTCCCTCGGCCAGCGTGATGGCTGTGCCGCTTGGGGCGTCAATCTTGTGTATATGGTGCGTCTCCTCCATGTGGGCATCATACTGTGGGAAACCGTTCATGATTTTTGCCAGATAGCGGTTCACGGCCGAGAAAACGGCCACGCCCACCGAGAAGTTGCTGGCCCAGAAGAGCGTCTGTCCGCCTTCCTTGCACATCTTCTTCACGTCCTCGGCATGGTCTTTCATCCATCCCGTGCTGCCCGATACCACCTTCACATTCTTCGCAAATGCCTTCTGGAAATTGCCGTATGCAGCCTGTGGGGCAGTGAACTCGATGGCCACGTCGGCCGAAGCGAAGGCCTCGCTCTCGAAGTCCTGCTGGTTGTCAATGTCGATAATACTAACGATTTCGTGGCCGCGGTCTTTGGCAATCTGCTCAATCATTTTGCCCATCTTTCCGTAGCCAATCAGAGCTATTTTCATAATTAATTCGAATTAAAACGGTGCAAAGATAAGCAAAATCGGACATATTCGGCGGGTTTTCAACTTAAAATAACGTTTTTAGGCAATATTAAAGCATTTCCTACAAAAAAGCACCGCGCTTCGCAGCGTGGTGCCTCCTCATTTAGATGTAATCTTCTTAATAACTAACTCAATAAATGATAATAAACTATACTGTTTCGATATAATAACTAATATTTTAAAAACGCTTTAATCTTCATCTCCCCAGATGGAACTCGGGTTTACTGATTCCTCAAAGAAATCGCCACCCTTGGCCGTACTTGGAGGCCCGTCTGTTCCTGGAATTACTATGATGTCACCCTCTTCCGGATTAAAGTTTCCATTTTCATCGCCAATCTTGTAATGTTGCGAACTTCCAGCAAGCATTGCAGTCATTTCAATAATTGTCGTAATCTCTATTTTTGGTTTCTGATATGTTTTTTTCATTTCTACATTCCTCCAGTATTTATTTAACGATATACTTCTTTCCGTTCATGATGTACAGGCCCTTAGGGAGTCCATTAATTCCATTGCTACTTACCTGTTGGCCTTGCATGTTGAATACTTTTCCATTGTTTGCCGGGATGCGTATGAATAGTTCTTTGTCGATACCTGTTGCCTGTTCGCCAAATGCATTCTCAATTGCCAAATCCTCGAAATAGAGATTACCGAAACTTTTAGCACCGTTGTCAACAACATTTTCTTCTGCTTCTAGTATAGAGGTATATGGAGTCCATGTCGATCCTTTTTGCAAACGATAGTAGATTCCGAATGCCCAACCTGTTCCTGCGCCACCTCCGAGGTAGTAGCAGCCTGCGGGAAGTGCAACAGGATCGGTATGGGTTTCAGTTCCCAAATAGTTGCCTTTGAAATAATAGGTAATATTATTTCTTGGATTCTCATAACGGCGAATTCTCTTACCACCACTATTGTCTTCATCCTCAATATTGGTCTTCCATACATCGTTATTATATTTTTTGTTGTATGTATGTACCTGTTCGTCAGTCCAAACGTTTCTTAATCTGTTATTCTCATTATCCAATAATGTTTGAACACGTGCAGTTTCTCTATCCTGAGTATTGGGCTGCCCATCAACAATTTCTGGTGTATCGGGATAAGCGGCTTTATAATCATCCCAACTATTATTCTGAACTCTGTCTAACCTTGTCTGTAATGCATTTCGCTTAGCCCAAACACTTGGATCTCTTTCCTGTTCTAAAAAGTTCACAATATTATATATGGTCAGGGGAGATTGATCTGTGGCCAATTTTTCCGGGTGAATCATATAGGAGTGATTTTTCTTCAGCATGATGCCGTTATTACTTCTGTCAACAGCTGCTTGCGTGAATTTAATAGTCAGACCATTTTCGTCATCAGTGATACCATTGAATTCGCTAAGGGCAGCACGTGCTCCGAAAGCAGACTGGAACTGTGCGATGGTAACATCAAATGGGAAGCATACCGAATACCACCTTGACTCTTTGAAGCGTGTTATGTCAATAATGTCATTGGTCTTGTTGGTCTGCTCACCCTGAAGGAAAAATTTCCAGCCGTGGTAAACGTCATTAGTTCGGTCGAAATTTTCCTTTGCAATGTTGAATCTATTGATGTCTTGGGCATTCGGCCAAGAAGTACCATTCTCGTCAACGTTAGCATAATCTGTTGCTCCCTCCCAGCGATAATGATTTTTTCCACGCTCCGTGCCAGGATAATGTAAGATAGCTATTGCATAGGGGGCACCAGGATTTGTAGGCGCATAGTCATCTTGAGAATATGTTGGATTATTCCCTGCAGTGTAATAAAAGTTTGTTGTTTGTTCTATATTAATTGGGCCACCACGGTCACCTGCAACAGGAAGAGGGATGTTTTCCCCCAACAAATATACATCAGTTAAGGAATTACACTTAGAGAATACCTGGCCTCCCCAGAAGCGGAAGCCAGCAGGTATGGTGATGGTAGCCAATGTCTCACAATCCTCAAAGGCTCCAGGGCCAAGGGCTTTAAGGGCCTCAGGTAATACAATATAGTCGAGTTTAACGCATCCTTTGAATGTATTATACTTGATACATGTTATATTCTTGTCGAGAACAACGGAGTATAGGTTTTCACAATCAGAGAATATAGACCCTCCTGTTTGATCAGAATACCAGAAACTCAAATTTGACACCTCGGCCATCGTCGGATTGTCAGGGTCTGCGAGTGTTGGAAGATCATAAGGGTCACCACCTAAAGAAAGGGTTCCCTTTCCTATAGATGCTGTCTGTAGTGCATGGCACTTCTCAAAGGCATCTGTCCATATCTTATAACTGCTTCCTTCGGGATAGTCGGGTATAATAATATTCTGAATTGTTTCATTGCCATTTTCACCAAAACAATGAGTAGGAATAATCATACCATTTTGTACAGGGAAAACAACCGTGGTTATCGTTGCCGAATTGCCCAACTTGTTTAGTGCGTTTTTGCCTTCATTATTTGCTCCTAGTCCAGTAATACCTTCAATCTGTGCTCCAGATAAGTCGAGAGTAGCCAAATTTGTGAAATAGTTACCTTGGGGGTCATTGCTTTTACACAACTTATCCATGTCGGGGCCTTTCAGTTGACAGTTTTCTGTGACAACTCTAATCTCTGTGGCTGTCTTGAGAGCTGAATATTTCTCATCATTCAAGTTAATGCCGTTTGGCCCACCGATTTGTTCTGCCGCGTTCACCGTGATGATAAATTTACCGTTGCCCAGTCCTGTGATAACTGGGTAAGTAACTTCTTGCTCATCTTGTGCAAATGATGGGACACAAGAAAGCATAACGACTAACAAGACGGAGAGTCTTGCACATAGTTCTTTTACACTCATTGAGTAACGATTTAACGTAATCATAATAATTACTAATAAGAAAATAATGTAATAGTTAATAATGAATATTTGA
>JAEEGJ010012790.1_pt1 | contig 20622 bp, 19 predicted proteins | sample 8958761 | NCBI WGS metagenome assembly JAEEGJ01 (sample SAMN16246546, study PRJNA631951) | gut metagenome | biome: gut microbiome; feature: rumen; material: RS-attached | host: Bos | place: Iran: Karaj | collected 2018-10
CAATTATTCACGACAGATAGCAGAACGTAAGTTAAGGGCAGACCAAAATCTGCTGAATTGGGCATATCAGTATTTTGGCATGGAACCAGACATCTATACCGTAAATAGAGCAATCTTTATTTGCAAGATACATCAATACAAGAAACACGTGAGTAAGGCATGTCTCAAAGAAGCATTTACCTCTTTCTTTAAGGTGCATGGACGTAAAGGGGATTGGCCACTGATATATCTGTTTGCCTTTCTTGTTGACGGGATTTACTTCCGAATCAGGAAACATTTTTATTGGCTGTATGGAGATATTAAAGAGTGAAAAAATGAAAATCATATACTACAGTTCGCCTTTTTATGCCGATTGCGATTTCCCATTGATTGGAGAGTTGCAGCGTAAAGGCCATGATGTGAGATATTACATCTCTATTGCATCTTTTAGCAAGAGGTCAACACTGATTGACTTAAAAGAATTGTATCCTCATACAGGCATTTATCCCGCAACGGAAATATACAAGGAGTTTAACGACTTCCGTCATATTCTCGACCTTTCGCATGTATATATCGTCAATCAAAAGTACAAACAGAAATTTCATCCTGTCAACTTACTTTTGATGGTAAGATTGGTCATACATTTTATGATGCAGAAGCCAGATGTTATTCATTTAACCACCCCTCCTTGTTTGACACAGAAATTATTATATCTGATAAAGAATAAGTTGGTGTTGACCGTTCATGATCCCATCCGGCATTCAGGTTTTACAAATAAAATGGCAGAGCGGGATAGAAGAATGGCTTTCAAGAAGATTTCCAAACTGGTATTACTCAACGAGAGGCAGTCTTCCTCATTTGCATCCTATTATGACGTCCCCCAAAATCATATCTTTATCAACAAACTGGGGATGTATAGTTGCATTCAGCATGTTGCCCCCCTGCCATTCCAGATTGACAGGCCTTTCATTCTCTTTTTCGGGCAAATTGTAGAATACAAAGGTGTAGAATATCTTTTGGAGGCCATGAAGATAGTACATCGCCATTATCCCGAATTAATGCTGGTGATAGCCGGTGGCGGAAAGTATTATTTCAACGTTGAGCCATACAAGAAACTGGACTATGTTAAAATCATCAATCACTATATATGTACCAGAGAGTTAGCAGGCATGCTTCGGGCTTGTGAATTCGGTGTCTGCCCTTACAAGGACGCAACGCAAAGCGGTGTTGTTCAAACAGCTTTCACTTTAGAGGTGCCGATGGTTGTTACCAATGTGGGCGCTCTTGCCGATGCTGTTCAACATAACAAGACGGGTATAATTGTAAGGCCCTGTGATGTGAACGATCTGGCAAATGGAATCATGAACTTATATTCAAGCAAAGAAAAACTGAATGCGATGAGAAAGAATATCAAGGAAGAATGGATGAAGGATATGGGTTGGGAATCTATCGCAGATGAATATCTAAAATGTTATAAAGCATGAAAATCCTTGAAGTTGTATTTACCCTTCGACCTGGTGGCGCAGAACGTTTTGCCGTTGACCTGACAAACGAACTTTCAAAAGCCAATGAAGTAACTATAATGGCAATAAAAGATGATTCTGTTGAGCCAGAACGAAATTTGTTTTATGCTTCCGAGTTGACTGAGCGTGTAACATACAAAAATGTTGGTATTAGTAAAGGTTATTCTTTACATAAAGTAATAAAAATCTACGAGGCCATAAAAAATGAGAAGGCGGATGTTGTCCACTTGCACGGCGATAATATGCCTCACTATTGTATTCTGGCCATATTCCTGCTCAATCGGAAATCAAAGTTTTATCAAACCATTCATAACGATATTCATAACGGATACGATTCTTTGTTCTATCGTTTTCTTGTCAAAACGTTTGGCTATAAAAAGGAAATGGGGTTTGTGGCATTAAGCGAAACCAACTACCGCGACATGATTGAGATTTATCCAAAAATCAAAGGAGTATGCATTGCCAATGGTCGGGCGCCTATAGTACCAACGGATAGATTTGATGAGACAAGAGAGGAAATAGCTTCATATAAAAGTGCAGCAGATAGTCGTATCTATCTTCATGTGGCACGATGTAGTCCCGTAAAGAACCAAACGCTTTTGGTAGAGGCTTTTGGCAAGTTTGTGGAGAAAGGTTACCATGCTGATTTGATAATCATCGGTTCCAATTTCGAAAGCGAGTTAGGAAAATCCATTCAGGCAAAGGCGGTGAATAATGTACATTTCATAGGAACGCGTAAGAATGTTGGTGATTATATGCTCAATGCAGATGTATTCTGTTTATCATCGGATTTTGAGGGTATGCCCATAACTTTATTAGAGGCAAGCCTCGTTGGTGTTCCAATGGTATCAACACCTGTTTGTGGTGCTGTGGATATAATTGACAATAAGGTTAATGGTATATTAAGTAAAGGACACACAGTTGAGGAATACTTGGATGCTTTAGTATATTCTTATAAACATTTGAGTGAATTGAGACAGAATTCGCTAAAGATGAAAGATAATAGTTCTTATACGATAGAGAATTGTGCAAGAAAATACATGGATTTCTTCAATCGGTAATTAGAGAATCAATTTTTATATAGTTATGACAATAAGTAATTCTATAAAGCAGAATAGATTTATCAAAGGTTTATATTGCCTTTTGAGAGATTATATGGGTTATAGTAGGAAACGGTTTGGTTATATAGCCCCTGATTCTTTCATAACACCGCCTATTAAAATAACAAAGCCGGAAAACTGTTATCTTATGGGCAATAATACGCTTCGAGATGCGGTCATCCTTAACCTAAATGCAAAATTTGTTTTGGGCAAAGGATCTGGTGCTACTGAAGGTTTTAAAGTTGCAACAGGTAATCATGCACAAATAATAGGTAGATATTATCGTACAATTACCGAAGATGAAAAACCTGGAGGTTATGACAAGGATGTAATTGTGAAAGAAGATGTATGGATAGGTATGAATGTAACTCTACTCTGTGGCGTAACTATAGGAAGAGGTGCTATTATTTCCGCAGGAGCTGTAGTTACAAAAGACATACCGCCATATTGCATAGCAGGTGGAGTTCCTGCTAAACCCATAAAATTCAAGTGGACAATCGAACAGATTATGGAACACGAATTAGCCTTATACCCTGAAGATGAGAGGTATTCAAAAGAAGAACTGGAATCAATTTTTGCAAGTACAACACTGAAAAAAAATCAATAGGCAAATGGATGTTATCATCGTCTCACCTTCACTTGACCCAACGAAGAATGTTAGTGGTTTGTCCGCTGTGACGCGATTTATCATAGCGAACAACCCACATCACAACTATATACATTTTGAACTGGGACGGAAGGATGACGAAAAGGGGGGCATTTATAGGGTTGGTTCCATTATAAGTGGGTATAGAGCATGGAAGCAATTACTCCGGATGCATCCAGATGCAATAGTACATTATAACTTCCCATTGGAGAAACCTAGCATCTTACGAGATACGCCATTTATGCATGCGGCACTCAAGAATGGGAACAAGATGGTTATACACATTCATGGAGGCGTATATCTTACATCCGAAAGCATCCCATTCCCATTCCGTCAGATATTGAAACACGTGTTTTCTTGGCAGCTTCCTTTCATTACACTGAGTGAGAAAGAAGCAGGAATCCTTCGTAACAAGTTCTATGCCAAGCATGTCGTATCTTTACCCAATTGCATTGACTTGAAAGATGCCCAAACTTTTGAACGCAAATACAAAGATGATTCTACTCCTCTTACATTAGGTTATCTTGGCCGCATAGCAAAGACAAAAGGAATGGACTATCTATTGCAGGCTTGCAGCATATTAAAAGAACGCCATATCCCGTTCTGTCTTAAAATCGCAGGAGCAGAAGAGCTGGAAGGACAATATCTGCCGCAGTTTAGCAAGATACTTGGAAATCAGTTTGTGTATGCTGGAATAGTTAGTGGAGAGAGCAAGTACGCATTCCTGAAAGGCCTTGATGTGCTTGCTATGCCCACCTTCTTTGAGGGACTACCAATGTCCCTGCTCGAATGTATGAGCTATGGAGCGGTTCCTGTCATTACGCCTGTTGGTAGTATTCCGACTGTTGTGACAGAAGGGCAAAATGGACTATTCATCAAAGTAAAAGACACACAATCCATCGTGGATGCGATTACTTACCTGCATACCCACAGAGACAATTTAGAACAGATGAGTAAATCATCTCGTAACTACATATACGAACACTTTAGCCCTGATTCCTATATAGACAAGCTCAATAATATTTATGAACTTTAACCTTCATGCTTATGTTACTTCAACTCAAGACGCTCGACATAATCTGCACAATGCCGGAACTTGACAGGATTCCTGCCGGGAAAATACTTATCAACACCATCAATGTCCACTCTTATAATACGGCTCAAGAAGACAAGGCGTTTGCTGAGGCACTCAGTAAGGGGGATTATCTGATTCCTGATGGTGCACACCTCGTAAAAGCTTGCCGATGGTTGAGGGCGAAGAGCCAACCCGCCTTGCGCATTGCAGGATGGGACCTTTTCATCTTTGAAATGGAAAGGCTTGAAGGTAGATGTAAGAGGAAGAACGTAAGGGGTAAGGTGATGTTTCTTGGTTCAAGTGAAGAAGTGCTGGCCTTGATTCGGGAACGAGCGGCTGTCGATTATCCGCATCTGGACATTATAACCTATTCTCCACCCTTTAAGCCTGAATTCTCGGATGAGGACAGCCAGGCGATGATTGGGGCCGTCAACCGTGCTGACCCAGACCTGCTCTGGATAGGCATGACAGCTCCAAAACAGGAGAAATGGGCATATCTGCATTGGGATGAGCTAAACATCCACTGCCATTGCGGGACCATCGGTGCCGTGTTCGACTTCTATGCCGGCACCTTAAAGCGGGCCCCGCTTTCGTGGCAAAGAAATTCGTTGGAATGGCTTCACCGACTGCTCATGGAACCGAGAAGAATGTGGCGACGATACATCATCGGCGCCGCAAAGTTCCTTTATTATATAAGTAAAGAATTTATTAACGATTTAAAATTATAACTTATGTCAGACAAAGTAGAAATTGATTTGGAAGACCTCGATGACCTGAAAGATCTTATAGGCGACGAGAGAAAAAAAGCTGATTTTAGCTTCCAGAAAGTTTTTTCCCTTTTGGTGCTCAACTGGCAGTATTTTCTTTTCTCATTCATTATCTGCGTGAGTGGGGCCATTCTTTATCTGCGATACACTGAGCCAACCTACAAACTGTCGGCCCGCATGCTGATAAAAGACGATCAGAAAAAGAACAGTAATGCGTCGCAGTTGCTCACTAATATGATGGACTTGGGATTTGTGACCAACTCCTCTGGTATTGACAACGAAGTAGAGGTCATGCAGTCGCGCATTCTGATGCGCGATGTGGTACGCGAACTGCATCTGAATGCCGATTTCCGCATCAAGGGGCATATCATGGACAAAATCGTTTACCGTAAACAGGCTGTCAACGTAGAACTGGATCCGGTTGTGCTCGACAGTCTTGACAAGGATTATATGGAATGGGGCGAAATATCCAGCATTCAAATGGAAATAACGCGAAAAAAAGATGGCTACCTTGTAGAAGGAAAATCATATCATCCCGGATACGAAAAGAAAAATCAGATCCAACTCTTTCAGGAGAACATAGATTCACTACCCGCATGTATCAAAACAAGTCTCGGTACACTGACGCTGACCGCCTCCAACCGTTTTCAGATGCAGACAGGCGAAACCTATATTGTCACTATCCTGCCACCAATGCTGTCGGCTACCAACTATCTGTCGGCCATAACAGTAGAACCCACCAGCAAACGTACCGATATTGCCATGGTGACCCTTACCGACAAGAACCCGCAACGAGGCATGGACTTCCTGCGCCGGTTGGCCGTATGCTATAACCGCAGGGCCAATGCCGACAAAAACGAGGTGGCACTGCGCACCGAGGAGTTTATCAACGAACGCGTGAAGAAAATCAACGAAGAGTTAGGACTTACCGAAGATGAACTCGCCGACTATAAACGCCGCCATTCCATGACCGGCCTTTCAATGGATGCCACACAGGCCGTACAGTTGAGCAACCAGTTTTCTGCTCGCTTGTCGGAAACCGATGCCCAGATCCGACTTATCGACTATCTGCGCGATTATGTCGGCGACCCTCGCAACAAGTATCAGGTGATACCTTCCAACGTAGGACTCACCGACGGAGCCACCACGCAACTCATCAAGGACTACAACCAGACCGTGCTCAATCGCAATCGCCTGCTGACCGTTGCTAATGAGGAGGCGCCACAGGTGCAGACACTCACTGCAACTATCGACGATATGGCTGCCGGCATCTCGACCGCATTGTTGCAGGCACGTCATTCTGCCGACATCGCCCGGCAGGGTATTATGGAGCAATATGCAAAGTACCAAGGCCAGGTGGCTGGTGCGCCGGCCCAGGAACAGGTGCTCACACAGATTGGCCGCCATCAGGAGGTGCAGTCGGGCATCCTGCTGCTCCTCCTACAGAAGCGCGAGGAGAACAGCATCTCGCTCGCAGCCACTGCCGACAAGGGACGACTCATTGACGAACCTCTCAACGAAGGAAAGGAGAAACCCAAAAAGGCTATGGTGTTCCTTAGTGCCCTGCTGTTGGCGTTTGCCTTGCCTTTGTCCATTATTTGGCTCATCGGTCTGCTCCGCTACCGCATTGAGGGGCACGATGATGTGCAGAGTCTTACCAAACTGCCCATTATTGCCGACATACCGATGGCTAGCGACGATGTGAAGACATCGGCAGGCATTGTGGTGCATGAAAACAAGAATACTCAGATGGACGAGATTTTCCGCTCCTTGCGAACCAACATAAAATTCCTGCTGAAGGAGCATGAGAAAAAGATACTCTTCACCTCCAGCATCTCCGGTGAAGGCAAGACCTTCTGTGCCGCCAATCTGGCCATGAGCTTCGCCCTACTGGGACAGAGGGTGGTGCTTTGCGGACTTGATATACGCAAACCGGCACTGGGGCGGCTGTTTGGTATTGCAGACAGGAACCTCGGTATCACCACGTTGCTCACTAAGGAGCAGGTCACGCTCGAGGATGTACAGAAGCAGATTGTCAAGTCAGGTGTCAACGACAACCTGCACCTGCTGCTGTCTGGTCCCATTCCGCCCAACCCCTCCGAACTGCTGGCACGCAAAACGTTTCGGCAGGTGATAAACCTGTTGGAGCAAAAATACGACTATGTCATCTTCGACACGGCACCCTTAGGACTTGTCACTGATACGCTACAGATTGCGGAACATGCTGACTGCTGTGTGCTGGTTTGCCGGGCCGACTACACGCCCAAGTCAAGTTTCGGTCTGCTCAACCAACTGGCAGCCGAAGGAAAACTGCCAAACGCAAGCATTGCCATCAACGGTATTGACATGTCGCGCCGCAAGTACGGCTACTACTACGGCTATGGCGTTTACGGCAAATACGGACGCTATGGCAACTACGGAAAATATGGTAATTATGGTCATTATGGTATGTATGCCGACAGTCATTATGGCCTGAAAGATGACAATTCCATAAAAAAATGATATTTTTTTAATTTTTAATGATATGATAAAGAATGTAACAACCAACTTGATTGCAGTTATTGCAATAGGATTGCTCTCAGCCTGCACTTCGTCAAAGAATGTGGCATACATACAGAACAGCGAAGCATTTGTTGCCGACAGCTCGGCATTTCTCTATGAGGCACATATCATGCCCAAAGATGTACTGACAATTACAGTAAACACAGTAAATCCTGAGATTTCTGCTCCCTTCAACCTGATGGTATCTCCAACGTTGGGAAACGCATCGACCGGCGGCCAGACTGTGAGTTCCACCCGTGCCCTGCAAACCTACTTGGTGAGCAACGATGGCACCATATCTTTTCCCGTGCTGGGTACACTGAAAGTCGGAGGATTGTCGAAAGCCGAATGTGAGCAACTCATCCACGACCGTATCGTACGCTACTTGAATGGCAAGGAAGACCCCGTGGTGACAGTACGCATGGCCAACTATAAGATATCAGTACTGGGCGAGGTGGCCCGTCCTGGTATGTTTACCGTGGGTAACGAAGAAATTAACATCTTCGAAGCTCTGGCACTTGCTGGAGATCTCACCATTTATGGTGTACGCGACCGTGTGAAACTTATCCGCAAGGATGCCGATGGCAAAAGAAATGTATACACATTGAATCTCAACGATATAAACATTATTAATTCACCTTGCTACTATCTTCAACAGAACGATGTTGTCTATGTTGAGCCCAACAAGGTGAAAGCACGCAACTCCAGTGTGGGTCAGACTACCACACTATGGCTTACATCAACAAGCATACTGGTTTCTGTGGCATCTTTATTGTTTAACATCTTAAAATAATGAGTATGTCTGATAATCATTCGCATCATCACCATCATCATAAAGAAGACTATGGCTCGCGCTTCAAGCGACAGAGCCTCTCTTCGATAGCCTTCCGACGCAGTGCAGACAAATGGATGAAGATAATTCTATTCGCCCTTTCAGTGGTAATGATTCTTCTTGTCATCCTGACGTATGTCTTTTTATAGGACTATTATGAAGATAATTTGAAATAGTCCTTGTCTTCTTCCTATTCCTCCATACGCTATATATAATATATACTGGACTTCGTACAGACCCTGCAAGAGGAACTGGTCAGGGTAGGAGTCCTACCAGCTGATTTTAACTTCGAGACTCACAAAAAGTTGGTTCCTATGCAGCCTGACGATATGACCACGATGTATGTGAATGCAACAGCCTTAGAGCACGACTTTGCGTTTACGCCAAAGATAAAACTCCGTGAAGGACTAAGGAAGTTTGCAAAGTGGTATAAGGAGTATTATTGTTGAAGATTGGCTGATTACCAAGCACTGTTCTTCGTTTGATTACAATAATAGCCCTCATAGAATCATGTCATATGGATACGACCACAGAATTCCATTCTCTTTGATATCGAACATTATTGATAAATGCCTATGCGGGTGAGACTGGATATCCTAACAAATAACGATTGGATATAATTTTATAATGAATAGCGAGAGCTGGGGCTGCGAAGAAGTGGTCTCGGCTCTTGCTCATTATATCCAAGACAAAGAGATTACAAAAGTCATGGTGTTAACGTTTTTGGATGGCAGTATGGAGAATTCTCAATTATTTTTCTTATCTTTGCACCCGTTTTTTTGATAATAGGTAAAAAGATTGAATGAAACATATTGATTCATTGACGCGGTTGTGCCTACAGCATCATGCGGGAAGAGGCAGAGAAAAGAGGCAACACGGTGGAAAAAGAAGTGCCGCAAGGCCGTTCAACGATTATAGTATAGCCGTTAATTACTATCTTTCTCAGCAGTTTTTGCAGACTTTGGGGCTAAATCTCATAAAAATACCTGCATTTGGCCCGAAAGTATGCATTTTTTAGTGATATATCATAAGATTATAGCTCTAATTTCTTATCAAAACATCAATATTTTGCAGACTTTAGGGCCAAATCAAAAGAAAAATTAGACTTTTGGCCCGAAAGTATGTATTTTCTTTTGCTGATTCAAAAAATCTTGTTACTTTTGCACCAAACAAATAATCACAGGTATGGAGCAGAAGCAGGACATATTGATAGGACGTGATGCGGAAAAAAAACATCTGGAGTCCATCGTACAATCAAAGGAAGCAGAGTTTGTGGTCGTCTATGGCAGAAGACGTGTCGGCAAGACGTTTCTTGTCAATACTTTCTTCAGCGACAACTATGCGTTCAAATTGACAGGACTTGCCAAGAAAAGCAAGCGCGAACAATTGGCAAACTTCGCAGTTTCCCTCAATAGGTATGGCGGTGGCACCAAATACAAGAAACCTCGTACATGGTATGAGGCCTTTAACATGCTTCGTACGCTTTTGGAGCAGGTTCATGTCAAGGGAAAGCGCGTGGTCTTCATTGACGAACTGCCTTGGATGGATTCCAGAGGGAGCAACCTTGTTTCTGCCTTGGAGCATTTCTGGAACGACTGGGCTGTCACACAAAACGAGATCATCCTAATTGTTTGTGGCTCGGCTACATCATGGATCACCAAGAAGATTCTGAAGAACAGGGGTGGACTGCATAACCGCGTAACACAAAGGATATATATCCGTCCGTTCACATTGGCAGAATGCAAGGAATTTCTCAAGAGTCGCGACATCATTATGGCTGATAAGGATATTGCCGAATGCTATATGATAATGGGCGGAATCCCTTTCTACCTGAAGAACGTTAGGCGTGGTGCCAGTCTTTCCCAAAATGTTGACGAGATGTTCTTTGCTGACAAGGGGAGGCTTGACGACGAGTTTAATGCCTTGTACACCTCCTTGTTTAAGAAGTCGGACAATTATATCAAAGTTGTCCAAGCCTTAAGTACAAAGAACAAGGGTTTAACTCGCGATGAAATCCTAAAAGCAACGAAACTTGAAAGTAATGGTCATTTCACAACGATATTGCAAGACCTCATAAATTGTGATTTCATTCGATGTTATAGGGGCTATGGCAACAAATCAAAGATGAGCATCTACCAACTGACAGACCCTTTCTCCCTGTTCTATTATAAGTTTATCAAGAATAACGGCAAGACGGACAAACCCTTTTGGCAATTCCAGATTGGCACCCGTCAGCACGACACTTGGGCAGGGTTAGCCTTTGAACAACTCTGTCTGAACCACCACAAACAGATAGAACAGGCTTTGGGCATAGCAGTCATCAGCACCAAGGTTTATTCATGGATGACTCCACAGTCAGCAGAGGAAAAGGCACAGATAGACTTGATCATCAAACGAGCTGATAAGGTCATCAATGTCTGCGAGATGAAATTCTATGATGGAGACTATGTCATGAAGAAGAAGGATCATGAAGATATTGAGCGTAGGGTACGAGCATTCCGAACAACCAATGGAATCCGTCAGGCGATTCATCCTGTGCTTGTTACCACATACGGACTTGCTAACAATCAATATAGTAGTATTTTCCAAAATGTGGTAACGCTGAAAGACTTGTTCAAGTAGCGCCAGGAAGAAACGAGAGGCTTGTTTTGCCCCTCGTTTCTTTTCAGAGGATATAGACATTGATGGTCTATTAGTGTAACTTTTGCTTCTTCTTTCTGCGTTCCAACCACACCGAAAGTTCATTGATGCCCCAGATGACTGATATGCCAAGGATTGGCATTGCGGCCATCAACCAAAGGAAAAGCATGGTGTCGTTCAAATGGTACTTCCCCGTGTAATAGGCTAGGATTGGAAAGACAACCAGTGCCACCTTGTCGGCCAGATGGTAGGCAATGGGGAACCACTCCATGCGCGAGGTCAGACGGATGAGGTGTTCTTCGGCTTTGGCCTCGATATACTCGCAGGCAGTCTCGCCACCTTTCATCATTGACATACAAATCTGAGACTGCCGCCATTTCTCGCGGTCTTTCTTCGTTAGTTCTTCGACATAGCGGCTCATGAGTTTCGAGTCGTGCATGTTCTCAGCCACTTGCCGCAGGATGCGTTCCGCAGTCAGGTTCATCTCTTCCAACGGCACGACGTCCATGTCCTGATTGACGAGTTTGCTGCTGTTGTTCCTCATCGCATCGAGGGGAATACTGCCTAGAAGCGTCTGCTGATCTATGAGCATTTCAATGGCCTCGTGGGTTGATTTCACAAGGAACTTACCTTTCATCACGGCCTTTACGCCACGTTCATACTCCTTCTGGTCATAGAGCGCAGTGTGCTTCTGCCCGCCATGAAAAAGGGTCTTCAGCTTGTTAATAACTTGCAGGATAGTATGCGGTTTCTCCTGCTTACGGGGGCTGTCGTGCCGTCCCCCAGTCTCACTGTTGCCTCCCTGCATCTGACTATTGCCAGAGGGAAGCATGCTGTCGTATTTACTTCTCATAAAAACACTATCTCTTTCGTCCTCTATTATTCTGTTGAATGATGAATCCGTTCTTCTTCCACCAGTACCATTCCTCGTCCTTCTTCTTCGGCAGGTCGTTATTGCTCTGACCGCCACCAAGGGACGGCTGCGTTTGCGGCAGGGCAAGGTTAGCAACGACGTCAAGCATAGCTTCGGCTGCATCACCCGCACGCTCGGCACTACATTCAAACTGATCAAGCAGTTCCATTGCGGCACTCTTCACCTGTTTTCCACGTTAATGGGTGTTAACAGCCGAAACTTCTTAAAAATCAATAAAATGACACTTTGACAGGCTGCATTTTGGGTTCCTCGCAGTACCTTTGCACCATGTTTGTACAACGAAAACCCAACAAGTCCGGCTCCTTCAGCGTCATCGTCAAGCAGGAGGGAAAGCATAGCCGTGCCAACAAGGCCATTAAGATTATAGGTACCAGTTCTGATGAAGGAGAGTTGCAGGAACTGGAACGCCAGGGCTGGGAGTATATCGATTCCATGCGCGGTCCTCTGCTGCCGATGGACTATTATGATTCCTTCGAGAAAGGCTTGGAGGAATTCCTCTCTGGAATCTCAAACGCCCACATTCAGGTGATTGGTCCCGAACTCATCTACGGCAGTCTCTACGACAGGATAGGCTATGGCGAATTGAATAATGACATGTTCCGCCACTTGGTGATATGCCGCCTGTTCAATCCGGGCAGCAAGCTTCGTACGGTGGAGTACCTGCGTCGCTATCTCAACAAGGACTACGGCGTGGAGGCTATCTACAAGTTCCTTGACGAGCTGTGCTACCGCAAGGACAAGGACTGCAAGAAGCACAAGGACGGGAAGCCGATAAGGCCGGAGGGCGAGGACATGAAATCGCAAGTGGAGCGCATTTCATACGCCTGGACGAAGAAGAAGTGCGGCGGCACTGTCAGCGTGGTGTTTTACGACATGACCACACTCTACTTTGAGGCTGCGCAGGAGGACGACCTGCGCAAGACGGGCTTCTCGAAGGACGGCAAGCACGCCTGTCCGCAGATATTCCTCGGGCTGCTGGTCGCTCCAGGCGGCAACCCCATAGGCTATGAGATATACGAGGGCAACATCCATGAGGGCAAGACACTGATTCCCGTCATCGAGGCTTTGGCCAGGAAGCACGGCTTCGACCATCCCATCGTCGTGGCCGATGCGGGGTTACTGTCGAAGGCAAACATTGAGGAACTCCAGAAGAACGGCTACGAATATATAATAGGTGCACGGGTAAAGAACGAGACGGATGCGGTGAAACAAGCCGTCATCGGCATGGACCTGCAGTACGGCGACGCCAAGGTCATCGACAAGGGCGACGGTGTACGTCTGATAGTCTCAAAATCGGAGAAACGCGCCAAGAAGGATGCCCATGCCCGGAAGAAGGGGATGGAGCGTCTGGAGAAGCGATTCAACACCGGCAAGCTGACCAAGGCTAATATCAACAGGCGAGGCTACAACAAATATCTGAAGATGGAAGGCGACGTGACAATCACCATTGACCGTGACAAGTACGAGGCTGATGCCGTATGGGACGGAGTAAAGGGACATGTCACCAACACCAAGCTGCCCGAGAAGGATGTCCTGTCCAGCTACTCAAATCTTTGGTTCATAGAACGGGCATTCAGGATGAACAAGGGTGATTTGCGCGCCAGGCCGATCTTCCACAGGCTGCACAACCGGATAGAGGCACACATTTGCATCTGCTTCACGGCCTACACCATCATGCTGGAATTGGAACGTCTGCTCAAAGAGGCAAAGTCGGAGATTACCATCTATCAGGCAGGACACCTCACAAAAACCATGTACCAGCTGAACTATCAGACTCCAAAGACTCACCGAAAAAAGACCATGATTTTACAAATGGACAGCGAACAAAAGGAATTATATGACATAGTGTCACGAAAACAGCCGGCAAAATAACGCCATCTTCGGCGGCTGTCAATAGTTTTTACTTTTGACCTGTTGGGTTCCTCAAGGGAGGAAAACAGGCGATGATGCTACGATAGTTTTCTTTATTGAGCAGTCGGGTGATAACACTATTTCTGGCTATTATCAATACTCGTTAGCGGAAGGCGCAAAGCGCTATCCATACAATGCAATAAAACTTAAATAATACGCTTATTCAAACATGCTTTCGATATACTCAAGCAACTCTGTGTTATGGTGAATATAGTGTCTCAAACTTTGGCCTCCCTTGAATCCGAAAGGTAACAAATCTTCAGCAGTAAGACCAGTTCCGTCGCTTTCCATTATAAGTCTTAGCCGAAAAGTCGGATGCTCTGGAGCTTTGCCAATCCAATAGTCCTTGTCCTCACGATGGTCTACGGCTGTTTCGACACATGTCTTGAAGCGCACAGCTCCATTGATATACAGATATACAATGTCGCCCATTTCGAATGGATAAGTCTTCTGCACCCAACTAACAAACCCCTCTTTGTGTAAGCAGTCCGTGTGGCGACACCTATTCGGATTTGCCAATACCAACCATTTATTGTTTCTTTCCATATTGCTCAATATTAGTAATCTATCTGCTAAGTTATATTGGTGACTATTTCAGTAGGTTGCGGTTACCGTTGTCCTCCAATACCTGCATTTGTTGGATAGCAATCTGATTGAGTTTTACAAGCCTTTCGCCCTGTGGAACACCATCATTGATAAGCACGGCATTGATATTCTCCATATTCGAAAGGCATATCAGTTCGTTGATGGTGGCGTAGTCGCGGATATTTCCTTTTAGGTCAGGATTAGCTTCTCGCCACTGTTTGGCTGTCATTCCAAACATAGCCACGTTCAAAACATCGGCTTCCTCGGCATAGATGATGCTTGCTTGTGTTGGGGTGACCTCTTCGGGTATCAGATGGCTCTTGATGGCATCCGTATGAATACGGTAGTTAATCTTTGAGAGTTCCCTTTTGGCAGTCCACCCCAATTGTTTCTGTTCTTCCTCTTTCAGCCTTTGAAACTCGTCAATCAAGTAGAGTTTGAAGGTTACACTAATGGCGGTTCCAAACTCGAAGGCAATATCCTTAAAAGCGTATGTGCCGCCATAACGACCTTTTTTCACAATGATGCCAATGGCATTTGTTTTCTCAACCCACTCACTCACGCTCATGACGAAACTTGGTAAACCTGCCTGCATTCTAAAGTGGTCAAATTCGACCACTTTAAAATTGGGATTGTGTATCATCTCCCAAGTTCCCAGAAACTCTATAGTATAGCGAGTGCGTATCCAGTTCTTGATGATGTCGGCAGCACGGCTTTCACTTTGTTTGCCGTTAGCCATATCTGTAAGTGATATATAATCCTTATCGTTATAAGACAAGACAGTTATTTCCGTGTTCTGAACCAATATCTTTGCCATAGGGTAGTGCTATTATAAATATATGTGTGCAAAGGTAGCACAAAAACATGAGACGAAAGAAGAAAGAGTGAAAAATCCTTCAAAAGTTTTGTAATCTCGCATATTCTATGTACCTTTGCCCCGACAAAGAGTCATTGAAACAGGCTGGTGGCTCAGCGTCAGGAGTTCTTTGATAAGCAAATCACGGCAGAATGAGGAAATGAGAACCGTTGCCAGTTCGTAACCCAGATTTTTCTCAATCCTCGGAACTGCCTTTATTTACATAAGGTTTGCGATTTTATCCAAAAAATACAAAATAAAAACTGAATAATAATCTACTATTTTCAAATATTCCCAATCATTTAACTTTATTTAGTAATCCTTGTTTCATTTCTTTTACTATTTGTTTCATTGTTTATTTCCGAACACGTTTTGTCTGACCGATGGCACCAGCGGGGCAGACAAGGCTGCAGAGATGACAGCCGACGCACTTAGTGCCGACGATACGCGGCTGGCGGGTGTCACGATCGAAGACAATGGCCTGATGGCCACCATCGCTGCACGACACCTCGCAACGTCCGCAACCAACGCAACGCTCACGATCAATCTTGGGGTAGACGATGGTATCGCGATTGAGTTCGCTGGGCTGTGTGAACATAGGAATCCTCTCGCCAACGAGGTCAGCGAGGTTGTCAATGCCCCGTTTCGCCATGTAGCGGCGGAGACCGAGAATGAGGTCGTCGATGATGCGGTAGCCGTACTGCATGACAGCTGTACACACCTGTACGTTTCGGCATCCGAGCTGGATGAACTCCAGGGCGTCGCGCCATGTCTCGATGCCACCAATGCCACTAAAGTGGGTGCCGCTGAGGATATCGACCTTCGTCATCTCAAGGATGTGGCGCAGGGCGATAGGCTTGACAGCACGGCCGGAATAGCCAGAGATGGTACGGCGATCGGCGACATTGGCACGGGGATCCATGGTGACCGACTTGATGGTGTTGATGGCCGAAATGGCATCGGCACCACCGAGATATGCGGATAGAGCGGGTTGCGCCATGTTGGTGATGTTAGGCGTCATCTTTGGGATAACGGGGATATGGACGTGACGCTTTACGTAGGTAGTGTAGATGGCAACGAGCTCGGGGTTCTGTCCAACGTCGCTACCCATACTAGAGAGACGCATCTGAGGGCATGAGAAATTGAGTTCCACGGCGTCGACACCGGCACGCTCGGCCATCTCGGCTAGTTCTATCCACTGTTCCTCGGTCTGACCCATGATACTGGCGATGACAATCTTCGTGGGGTAGTTTTGCTTCAGTCGGCGAAGGATGTCAAAGTCCATATCAACAGGGTTTTCGCTCAGCTGCTCCATATTGCGGAAACCGTAGAAATCGCCGTAGATGCCGTTGCTGTGTACAGCGTCAAAGCGCGGAGACACCTCACGGATTTCCTGCAGGCAGATGGTCTTATAGAACACACCACCCCACCCTGCATCGAAAGCCCTCGCCACCATCTCATAGTTGGTACAGACGGCAGATGAAGCGAGGAAAAAGGGATTCTCGCAGTGGAGGCCGCAGAAGTCGATGCCCAAGTCGGGATAGTGAGCATCGTCAACATCATCGGGATGGATGGAACGGATGAGGTCCTTGATGCGGACGGGTTGATTGTAATGGATACAGGCCCGCTCAGCGGCCTCGAGGTCGGCATCGGTGCAGTCGGCCACCCAACGGAGGGCAGGCTTGTGATTGTCGAAACGGACAGCACGGATGGCGCGGGCAGGATCACCTGTCGGGCAGGCCTTGGTACACGGTGCGTCTTGACATAACAGGCAGCGGTTAGCTTCTTCGTAAATATTGATTTGTTTCATATAACGGTTCCTCCTATGTAGTTTTAGTGAATTTTATTTGGGGACAAAGATAAACAAAAAAATCGGACTGACCAAATATCTGCCCGATTATTTACAAAACGAAAACAATCTCAGGTTTTGCGTTAACCTTATTATTGAAATTTCCAAAAATTTTGGCAAAAAGATTTGGAAGATAAAGAAAAATAGACTATCTTTGCCGTCTGAAACGAATGTATTATAAAATAGGTAATGAAAGAATTCTTTAAAATGACCCTTGCCACGATCTGTGGTATTGCGATTTTCTTAGTGGTGACAGGCTTGTTCTTTGTCATTTCACTTGTGGGTATGATTGCCAGCGATTCGGCCTCGACAAAGGTGAAGGACAACTCGGTTTTTGTCATCAAACTTGACGGTATAATCAGCGAGCGTGCTGAGGATGACTCACCCTTCAACGCCCTGTTAGGTATGGGCGACATGAGTGCCATGGGATTAGACAACCTGATTGCCAGCATCCGCAAGGCAAAGGAGAATGACGAGATCAAAGGTATTTACTTAGAGGGCGGTGCGCTCTCTTTCGATGCTCCTGCTACTGCCCAGCAGCTGCGCGATGCCCTGAAGGACTTCAAGAAGAGCGGCAAGTGGATTCTGGCCTATGCCGACCAGTATTATCAGGCCAGCTACTATGTGGCATCGGTGGCCGATAAGATCTATCTGAACGCAGAGGGAATGATAGACTTCAAGGGACTCGGCGGCAAGGGCGAATACTATAAAGGCCTATACGACAAGCTCGGCATCAAATATATGGTGGCCAAGGTTGGTAAATATAAGAGTTATGTGGAGAGCAACACCCAGACGGGCATGAGCGAATACGACCGCGAACAGCGCACGGCCTATCTGCAGGGCATCTGGCAGTACTGGCTGCACGAGATAGCTGAAAGCCGTAAGGTAAAGGCAGAGCAGTTAGACCAGTTGGCTAACGACAGCATCATGGCGTTTGCCTTCCAGAAAGACTATGTGGAGGCTAAACTCATCGACAATGTGATGTTCCCTGAGGAAATCAGAGCAGAAATCAAAAAGCGCCTGAAGCTCGATGAAGACGACGATATAAACCAGCTGACCCTGAGTGACATGCTGAACGTGAAGCCGAAGGAAAAGAGCAACGGTGAGGAGATTGCCGTTTACTATGCTTACGGCAGTATCGTCGACAACAACGCCTTAGACCTGCTTTCAGGTACCGACCATAAGATTGTGGGCAGGTCGACGGCCGAGGATCTCCGCAAATTGGCTGAGGATGACGACGTGAAAGCTGTGGTATTCCGCGTGAACTCAGGTGGCGGCAGTGCCGTTGCCTCTGAGCAGATCCGCCACGCCATCAAACTGATCAAGGCGAAGAAGCCCGTAGTGGTATCGATGGGAGGTATGGCTGCCTCTGGCGGTTATTGGATCAGTTCGCCCGCCAACTATATCTTTGCTGAGCCAACCACCATCACCGGCAGCATCGGTATCTTCGGACTGATTCCCAATGTCAGCGGTCTGGTAACCGACAAGCTCGGCGTGACCTTCGACGGTGTGACCACCAACAAACATACCGACTATGAAACCGATCTGGTGTTAGGCAAGGATAATGACGAGAACATGAAATTCCTGCAGGCCTATATCGACCGCGGCTATGAGTCGTTCCTGAAGATCGTATCGGAAGGTCGTGGCATGAAGCCCGAACAGGTGGACTCTATCGCCCAGGGTCGTGTATGGCTCGCTACCGATGCGCTGAAGATCAAACTCGTAGACAAGCTCGGCAGCCTTGACGATGCTGTGAAGAAAGCCGCTGAACAGGCAAAGCTCGACGAGTATCAAACCAAGGCTTACCCTGCTCAGGGCAGTTGGATGGATCAGTTCCTGCCCAAGGAGAACAAGGGCACGTATCTTGACGGCCAGTTCCAGAGAGAGCTGAAGGCATTGCTCGGTGACCTGTATGAGCCGATGATGGAAATCCGTCAGGCCGTGAAGGACGGCAGTTATGTGCAGGCGAAGATGCTTGACGACGTCAGGGTGAAGTGAAAAGTGAATAGTGAATAGTGATTAGTGAATAGTTGTGGAGGGGGATTTCATTAAGGTCAACAAGAAGCTGCTGCCACTGAGCTGGCTGTACGGTTCTGGCGTGAGGTTCAGGAACCTGCTCTTTGAGATGAATATCCTGAAGAGCAAGTCGTATGCCGTACCCGTCATCTCCGTCGGTAACATTACCGTTGGCGGCACTGGCAAGACCCCCCATGTGGAATACCTCATCCAACTTCTGAAAGACAAATTCAACGTGGCCATGCTGAGTCGTGGCTATAAGCGCAAGAGTAGCGGATATGTGTTGGCGACGCCAGAGACGCCGATGAAGATGATTGGCGACGAACCCTATCAGATCAAGCAGAAATACCCGAAGGTGACGGTGGCCGTTGATGGTAAAAGGACACGAGGCATCGAGCACCTGATTCATGACGACAGTACGAAAGAGACAGATGTGATTCTGCTTGACGATGCTTACCAGCATCGGTATGTCAAACCTGGTTTAAGCATCCTGCTGGTGGATTATCACCGATCGATTATCTTCGACAAACTGATTCCTGCAGGTCGCCTGCGGGAGCCGCTGAAAGGTAAAGACCGTGCCGACATCGTCATCGTGACCAAGTGTCCGAAGGAGCTGAAGCCCATGGAATTCCGCGTGCTCACCAAGCAGATGAACCTGTATCCCTATCAGCAACTCTACTTTACGACACTCGATTATGGGCAGCTGAAGCCAGTATTTCCGAATACTCCGAATAATCGGAATAATCTGAGTACTCCGAATCATCTCGAGGATCTCTCCGGCTATCACGTGCTGCTGCTGACGGGCATTGCATCGCCCAAGCAGATCCATTACGACGTAAAGCCACATGCAAAGGATATCAAGTCGCTGGCCTACGGCGATCATCATGCCTTTAAGCAGAGAGATATCCACCATATCAACGAGACATTTGCCAATCTGCCATCGCCCAAGGTGATCATCACCACGGAGAAAGACATGGTAAGACTGGAAACGACCCAAGGACTGAGCGACGAGGTCAAGAACAACCTGTATGTCCTGCCCGTCAGAATCAGTTTTATGCTTGAAGGAGAAGCAACGTTTAACGAATATATCATAGGTTATGTACGAAAGAATTCAAGAAACAGCATCCTGGCTAAAGGCAAGGATGACCACAAGTCCAAAGACAGCGATCGTACTGGGGACAGGCCTCGGACAATTAGCTTCAGAAATAACTGACAAGACAGAGTACCCCTATTCTGAGATTCCCAACTTCCCTGTATCCACAGTGGAAGGACATAGTGGCAAACTGATTTTCGGTAAACTTGGCGGTGTGGATATTCTCGCCATGCAAGGCCGTTTCCACTACTACGAGGGCTACTCGATGAAGGAGG
>JAEEGJ010012792.1_pt1 | contig 20621 bp, 15 predicted proteins | sample 8958761 | NCBI WGS metagenome assembly JAEEGJ01 (sample SAMN16246546, study PRJNA631951) | gut metagenome | biome: gut microbiome; feature: rumen; material: RS-attached | host: Bos | place: Iran: Karaj | collected 2018-10
GTTCTTTCCGCTTCAATGTCCACACTTTCAAGCCTTGTGCTTACATCCAGCTCCACCCTTACACTTGACCTTATCAAAGACAATTTCGTGAAGAAGATGAGCGAGAAGAAACAGCTTCTCATCATGAGAATCTTCATCGTGGTATTCATAGTAGTTTCGGTAGTGATAGCAATGGATCCTCCCACTTTTATCGCTCAGCTTATGGGTATTTCATGGGGCGCACTTGCAGGCGCATTCCTCGCTCCCCTTCTTTACGGTCTCTACTGGAAGGGTGCCACAAGAGGCGGCGTATGGGCAGGCTTCATCTTTGCGGTGGGCTTCACCGTTGCCAATATGTACACCAAATGGGCCAACCCCATTAACGCAGGCGCTCTCGCAATGGTGGGCGGCCTCGTAATTGTCCCTGTTGTTTCACTCATTACACCGAAGCTTGACAAGGGCGAGATTGATTTTTCTTTCTCCTGCTACGAGAAAAAGAAAGTCGTGGAAGAAAAGATTGCTCTTCCCGAAGACGTTATACAGAATTAATCGGTTTGAACAAAGGGCTGTCGTGTTTATGCACGGCAGCCCTTTTTGTATTTCGCAGATTGTGTTATAATAACGCGGTATGCAACCCGCTGTCATATTAAGAAAAATTTAAGAGTATTTTCCTTGGGGAAAAAGGTTTTTTTGGATAGTATGATAAAAAAGCGGGCAGTCCGCGCAGTCGGACCTTTAAATTGCATAAGGAGAATGCGAATTGATTAAAGAAAATCAACGTATATTCAACAGATTGCTGGTATTAATCGACATGGTGATAATATTCTGCTCCATGCCTTTTGCATATATTGTTAAGTTTAAAATTCTTGCCCCCGGAGAGGTGGGGCGACTTCCCATACAGTCTTACTTAAGACTCATGGTAATGGTCACACCGGTATATTTGCTTATTTATTTTTTGAACTCCGTGTATGACCCTAAGAGAACTTCCAGAATTAAGCACGAGTGTTTTGCCCTTCTGAAGGCCAATGTTATGGGTATGGGAGCACTTATTGTAGGTATTTACGTTATTATCAAGGATATCGACTATGCCCGTTCCGTACTGGGCCTGTTCTTTTTCGTAAACACCTTTGCCACCATGGCATTTCGCGTAGTACTCAGAAAATCTTTGCGCTTTGCACGCAAAAAAGGATACAATCAGAAACATATTCTTCTGGTGGGCTACTCAGACGCTGCGGAAGCTTTTATCGACAGAATAGTGGGCAATCCCCAGTGGGGCTATTCCGTATACGGACTTCTTGACGACCACAAAGAGCCGGGTTACGAGTATAAGGGCGTAAGAGTTATAGGCCCGGTTACCGCACTGACCCCCATCTTACAGGAGAATGACCTTGAAGAAGTAGCCATTACCCTTTCCCTTGAGGACTATGATTTCCTTGAGGAAGTGGTCAAAGAATGCGAGAAGCAGGGTGTTCATACCCAGTTTATTCCCGACTACAATAAATTTATACCGAGCCGCGCTTATACAGAGGATTTGTTCGGACTTCCCCTTATCAATATCAGGTATGTGCCCCTTGCAAATGCGGGATATGCGACACTTAAGCGCATAGCCGACTTTTTCGGCGCACTTATAGGCATTATCATTACCTCGCCCATTATGATAGTGGCGGCTGTTCTGGTGAAGCTTTCAAGTCCCGGCCCCATTATTTTCAAGCAGCAGAGAGTGGGCCTTCACAACAGACCATTTAACATGTACAAGTTCCGTTCCATGCGCATGCAGGAGGATTCCGAGGAGAAAAAAGGCTGGACCGTCAAAGACGACCCCAGAGTTACGGGTATCGGCAAGTTCTTACGTCGTACCAGTCTTGACGAGCTTCCTCAGCTTTTCAATATCCTTATAGGCGACATGAGCATAGTGGGTCCCCGCCCCGAAAGACCGCAGTTTGTGGAGAAGTTCCAGGAGGAGATTCCCCGCTACATGATTAAGCACCAGGTTCGTCCGGGTCTTACCGGATGGGCACAGGTCAACGGTTTAAGAGGCGACACCTCCATAGAAGAGCGTATCGAACACGATATTTTCTATATCGAAAACTGGACTGTCGGATTTGACATAAAGATTTTCTTTATGACTTTCTTTACCGGCTTTATCAATAAAAACGCATATTAAGGAGCGTTTATGACAATAGATGTGGTGATTCCTCTCTTTAGACCGGGAGAGGAATTCGTAACCCTTATCAGATTGCTTAAAAAGCAGACCCTTTCAATAAATCGCATCATACTGGTTAACACGGAAAAACCTTTGTATGATGAGTTTGCGGGAAGGGTTTCTTTTGATGCTTCCGAATACGGCGCCGAGGTCTGTCATATTACCGCAAAAGAATTCGACCACGCAGGCACCAGGCACATGGCTATGCTTAAGAGTAACGCCGATGTGGTGGTAATGATGACTCAGGATGCGGTTCCCGCAGACGAAAAACTTTTGGAACGTTTGACCGCGCATCTTAACGAAGGCGTGGCTGTTGCGTATGCAAGACAGTTGCCCCGTAAGAATGCAGGCATAATCGAGCGGGTTACAAGAGAGTTCAATTACCCGGGAGAGCTTCAGTTAAGGGATGTTTCGGACATAGACAGGATGGGCATTAAGGCTTTCTTTTGCTCGGATGTGTGCGCCGCTTACAGGCGTGAACTGTATATGGAGGTGGGGGGCTTTAAGTCTCCCGCAATTTTCAACGAGGATATGATTTTTGCCCACGATGCTCTTGTGAAGGGATACAGGGTCGCCTATGCCGCAGATGCGGAGGTATATCATTCCCACAATTATTCGGGCATGCAACAGCTTCACAGAAACTTTGACCTGGGCGTGTCTCAGGCGGATCACCCGGAGGTTTTTGAAGGCATTAAGAGCGAATCCGAAGGAAAGCGACTTGTAAAATACTCGCTAAAGCGGTTTAATAGATTAAGAAGGCCATGGCTTGTTGTACCCTTCGGCATTCAGTGCGTGTTTAAACTTTTGGGATACAAGCTTGGCAAGAACTATATGAAGCTGCCTCAGAGTCTCGTGCGCAAGCTTACGGGCAATAAGGCATATTGGGATATCAATGTCAAAAAATAAATGCGAAGGCCAGATGGATTTTCTGGGACTTTTAAATGAATATACCGACTCTCAGGGAGCCACCGTGCGGGTAAGAGAGCCCGCGGGGGTGAAACTTAAACCCGTTGAGAAAACTTCTTCTAAATTTACGGTGAGGGAAGCCGAGCCGGAACAGCTTATGCTTAACCTTGAAGATTTTGCGGCGGTTAAGACCGAAGAGCCTCCCAAGGAGAAAAAAGAAACTCCGGTCATGGTCGAGTCCGTTAAGGAAGAACCGGTCAAAGAAATGCCCAAGCCCGCGCCGAAACCGAAGGCAGAATTGGTCATTGAAGAAATCGGACCGGAACCGGAACCCGTACAGGAAGAGCCAAAGCCCGAGCCCGAGCCGGTTAAAGCGGCAGAGAAGCCCACAGAGAAACCCGTAGAAAAAACCGTAGAAAAACCCGCTGAGAAGCCTGTAACCAAACCTGCTGAGAAGACTGCATCAGGCGGCACCGGTTCAGCCGAAATATTATTTAAACAATGCAAAAAATGCTGGTGCTTCGACTGTAAGCACAATTCGAGAAATGAAGGTGTTCCGCGTGATATCTGCGGCACACAGATGCCCTGCCCTGCCTGCGAAAGCTGTATTTCGGAGGACCAGGCTACCATATGTGAAATCGGCAATGCCAAAGAAGGCTGCAGATTAAGGGCGCAGGAAGAAGGAATTTTAATTCCCGAAGAGCCTGCATAGATATACCCCGGAGGAGAGAGTAATGCAGATAGTACTTGTTGGATGCGGTAATGTCGGAGCGGACATTGCCAAATCTTTGAGCCGTGAAGGCCATAATATAACCGTCGTTGACGTCAATGAGCGTCTCGTTAAGGATTTGTCCGACGAACTGGACCTTATGGGTTATGCCGGTAACGGTGCCACCATAGAGGTTTTGGAGGATGCCGGTGTTAAAAGCGCCGACCTTTTGATTGCCGCAACTGATTCCGACGAGCGTAATCTTTTGTGCTGCTTCATAGCCAAAAAATCGGGAACGGCCTACACCATAGCCCGTGTCAGAAACCCCGAATACAAAAAAGAAATCGAGTTCATCAAGGAAGACCTGGGTCTTTCTTTGGTGGTTAATCCCGAACTTGCGGCAGCGGAAGAAATCGCAAGACTCTTAAAATTCCCCTCAGCCATCGAAATAGATACTTTTGCCAAGGGCCGCGTGGAACTTCTTAAATTCGAAGTGACCAAAGAAAGCCCTCTTTGCGGCATGCAGCTTAAATACATGAGCAAGAAGCTTGACTGCAATGTCCTGGTATGTACGGTCGAAAGAGGAAATGAAACCATGATTCCCAACGGTGATTTCACCATGTGGGAAGGAGACAAGATTTCCTTTATCGCTTCGGGCAAAAAAGCTGCTCAGTTCTTTAAGGCCGCCAAAATGAATACCGGTCGTGTGCATTCCGCCATGATAGTGGGCGGCGGCATGATTTGTGTTTATCTTGCCAATATTCTGATTACAAGCGGTGTGGAAGTTAAGATCATCGAGAAGGACAGACATATCTGCGAACTTCTTGCCGAGAGACTTCCCGAGGCCATCATCATTAACGGCGACGGCGCCGACAAAACCCTTATGGAAGAAGAAGGCATCTTAAATGCGGAAGCCTTCGTATCCCTTACCAATCACGACGAAGAAAACGTTATGATGTCCGTTTACGTTAAAAAGGTGAACCCCAAGGCCAAGCTTATTACCAAGGTTCACAGAAACGTTTACGATGACATCATAAGCGATTTGAATATCGGAAGTATCATTAACCCCAAGCTCCTCGCAGCCGAAAACGTGGTTAAATACGTCCGCGCCATGAGCAATACCATGGATTCCAATATTGAGACTCTTTATAACCTTAACGCAGGCAAGGCTGAGGCTCTTGAATTTAAGGTTAACGAAGCTTCGGGAGTGGTGGGCATTCCCCTTACCGACTTAGGGCTTAAAAAGAACGTTATGATAGCCTGCATTATCCACAAAGGCCAGATAGAGGCTCCCGGCGGTCAGAGCACCATTCAGATAGGTGATACCGTAATAGTAGTTACCACCGAGACGGGCTTTGCGGATATTAAGGATATTCTGGCGTAAGAAGAGGTTTTTAGATGAATAAATCCATTATAAGATTTATACTTTGCAGGGTTTTGCAGTTTGAAGGCCTTTTCATGCTGCTTCCTGTTATAGTGTCCCTTTTTTACAAAGAAAAAGTTGGCTGGGTGTTTGTAATAATCAGCGCTTCCTGTCTGGTACTCGGCGGCATAGGCGCAAGCTTCAAGCCAAAGAGCAAGGTCTTCTACGCAAGAGAGGGCTTTGTGGTGGTTTCTTTGTCCTGGATTCTTTTGTCTCTTGTGGGAGCACTTCCTTTTGTGGTATCGGGAGAGATTCCTTCCTACGTGGATGCGGTGTTTGAGACCGTCTCCGGATTCACCACCACCGGAGCCAGCATCCTTACGGATATTGAGGCTTTGTCCAAGACCGTTATGTTCTGGCGATGCTTTACCAACTGGATAGGCGGTATGGGCGTTCTTGTGTTCATTATGGCGGTATTGCCTCTTTCGGGCAGCCGTAACATGCACCTTATGAGAGCGGAGAGTACCGGCCCCGAGGTAGGCAAACTGGTGCCGAGAGTCAAGACTACCGCCACCATTTTGTACGGTATTTACTTCGGACTTTCCCTTATTTTGATTACCTGTTTTCTTTTTGCGGGACTTCCCTTATACAACGCACTTATTATTTCATTCTCCACCATGGGAACCGGCGGTTTTGCGGATTTAAACAAGAGTTTAGGCGGTTATTCCTATTCTGCACAGACCATTTCCATGATATTCATGATTTTGTGCGGTGTTAACTTTAACGCTTACTTTTTACTTCTTCGCAGGAAAATGAAGGATTTCTTTAAACTTGAGGAAGTAAGAGTTTATCTTTTTATAGTATTTTTAAGTACGGCGGCCATTACCATTCAGATTCACGACGGATTCGCAAACTTGAGAGAGGCGATTCACCACTCACTTTTCCAGGTTGCATCCATTATCAGTACCACAGGTTTTTCAACCGTGGACTTTGACAAATGGCCCATGCTGTCCAAGACCATTCTTTTGTTCCTTATGGTTGTGGGCGGATGCGCGGGTTCCACCTGCGGCGGTATCAAGGTTCCGAGACTCCTTATCCTTGTAAGAAGCCTTAAGCGTGAGATTGCGCACCTTACACACCCCAGAAGTGTTAAAAAGGTTAAGTTAAACGGACAGACCGTTTCCGAAGAAACCGTCGGAAGCGTTATATCCTTTATGATTGCATACGTGCTGGTTATCATGGTATCCACCTTTATCGTGTCGGCGGACAATCTTGACTTTACCACCAGCTTTTCGGCGGTGCTTGCCAATATCGGCAACATCGGACCCGGTCTCGGTCTTGTGGGCGCCACCGGCAATTACAGCATGCTTTCGGATTTATCAAAGGTTACGCTGATTTTTGACATGCTTGCGGGACGATTGGAAGTATATCCCATGTTGGTATTATTCTATTTGGGAACCTGGAGGAAATCTTGAGTAAACGCAGTATTTTGTTTAAGATAATTCTTATTTGTATTGCTGCTTTTGAACTGATTTTGTCTATTTTTGTCAAGGGTTTTTCCGACCTTTACCTGGCATACGTTTTTCCCGTGTGGAACATTTTTTACGCACGGGTATTCGGCCTGTTTAAATCACTTTCGGTGGGAGAACTCCTGATTTATCTTGCGGTCGTCTATGTTCTTTTTTCAATTGTCTTATGGATTATCGGACTTGTTAACCTCATAAGAAAAAGTGACGCTTTTAAGAAGCTTGTTTCCGTCAATACCAACGTATTTTTCAATATTCTTGCGGTGGTTATTCTTTTGCAGGTACAGAACTGCTTTGTGCTGTACCATGTAACACCTCTTTTTGAGGGCACGGCGGCGGAGAGCTATGTTGAGAACAGAGAGGACCTTATTGCACTTAGGGAAATGCTGGTGAAGCGGGCCAACGAGCTGTCTGTCAGGTTTGAGCGAAACGACAAAGGCGAGATAATTTATACCTCCGACATGGGCGGTCATGCTGTCATCACCATGCAGCATTTGGGTGAAGCGGCGAGGGAAAGAATTGCGGCAGGCCATCCGGAGGCTCTTGACAACAAGCTTAAACTGCTGTCAGGTTACTATTCGCAGCCCAAGCCCCTGCTTAAGTCCGATTTCTTTTCCCAGCAGTATATCTGCGGATATTACTTCCCGTTTTCTTTGGAAGCCAATTACAACAAGCTTATGTACGTGACCAATTTTCCCAATACCATGTGTCACGAGCTGGCTCACTCCAAGGGCTTTATTTTTGAGGATGATGCCAATTTTATTTCCTATCTTGCGTGCTTAAATTCCAAGAACGATTTCTTTGTCTATTCCGCCACCATTGAGGCTTTGTCTTACGTTAACGTGGAGGTCAGACGGGAGCTGGCGGTGGAACCCGAGGAGAGGGCAAAGCTTACGCCCATTTCGGAACTGGTTTCTTTTGACGCCATGTTCCTAACTGAGGCGACCTGGCAGGAAGTTGAGGAAGATGCGTGGTTTAAGACGGAAAGCGTAAGAAAGGCTTCCGATGCTTTTATCGATACCAACCTCACCATAAACGGTGTGGAAGACGGCATTCAGTCATATTCGAGGATGACGGATTTGCTGTTAAAATTTTATTACGGCGGTGTTTATTAAATGGTCAAAGAAGAAATAAGAATAAGAAAAATGATACTCCATATCCTTGATTCCACCACGGGCGAGCCGGTTTTGTCCGACGATGTTCTGGAGGCGGGAGCGGAGCTTCAGGATTTTATAAGAGAGCACATAGCGAAAATCTTTGCAGGGGACGATTCCAAAAAGTGTGAGTTTCACAAACAGGAGTCGGAAGTCTACGGGCTTTTAAACGATTATGACGATGAAAATTTTGTCCCTATCAGTAAGGATATAGCATCTTACCTGTACGGGATAATGAATTCCAACATAGACATCCCTTCGGCGGACCTTTTTGTGGTGAGATTTACAAGCGATTCTTTGGAATATCTGGCGATTTTAAAGATGAACTACAAGGCGATGTACACTCACAGATCCATCCCCGAGAACAACTTTGTGCGTAACGAGATATTCAGATACAAAGAATTGCTTCCGGCGGAAAGCCAGAAGCTTGCGGAGGCCTGCGTCATAAGACTTAACGACCTTGCCATCTGGCTTGTTGAGAAAAAGGCCGAGATTAACGGCAAAAAAGAAGAGTACTTCAGCGAACTTTTTCTTAAATGCAAAACCCGCTTAAGTGACAAAAAGAAGCTTAAACTGGTGGAAAAAGCAATCGAAAGCGTCAATACAGAGGCTTACGACGAACTCGACAGATACGAGCCCAACATGAAAGCCAAGGCCATTATCCACGAGGAGCTTGACAAAAACGGGGGCTTCGTGGTGGAGGATATCGGCGACCTTGTTTTTAAGGACCGGGAGGACTTAAGAACCGCTTACCAGGAGAGGGTTGAGAAATATGACCTGGTCAAAGAAGAAATCCTTCCTCAAAGCGAGCGTACCACCAAGCGCTTTGAGAGGCAGAGTCTGGTAACGGACACGGGTATAGAGATTAAGATCCCCATGGATCAGTACGAGAATGGTAACGTAGAATTCATTACAAATAACGACGGCTCCATGTCCCTTGTTATCAAAAACATAGGTAAACTGGACGCCAAATTTTAGTGAAGGTGACCGAATTTGTACAATATCGTTGATTATGTAAAAGAATACGGCAAAGACAGCTTCTCCGACAGACGCTTTTCCAAAGAAGACGCTCTGGTACTCAGCCAGTTTTCATACCTCAAATTTGAAGGCATACTGGAAGTCATGAGCAGGGAACCCGTAACTCTTACAGAAATAAACTCTTCAAAAATAAGGGATTCCCTGTTTTCCGACTATCGCTATGAGAAGGACAACCGTGCCCTTTTTGATGCCATGGTGACATCGGTTCGCTTCAGCGACATGAAGATAGCCATGTACATTAACCGAATCGAAGAGGAAACCCAGTTTGCGGCACTGACCTTTCTTTTGCCGGGCTCCAATACCCTTATAGTGTTCAGGGGCACCGACGAGACAATAGTGGGCTGGCAGGAAGACATGGGCCTTGCGCTTAAAAAGAACATAGGCGGCCAGGACTTAAGCGTTAAATATCTTAACGATGCAGCGGGCAGCATTTCCGGAAGATTTATGGTGGCGGGCCATTCAAAGGGCGGCAATCTTGCCATTTTTTCCTCCATGTTTGCAAGCCCCGAGATAAAGAAGCGCATTAAGAAGATTTATTGCTTTGACAGTCCGGGCTTCAGGAACAAGTTCCTTCAAAAGAGCGGATACGACGAAATAGCCGACAGAGTGGTTAAGGTTATCCCAAAGTCTTCTTTTGTGGGCATGCTCTTTGATGACGGCGGAAGCAGTACCGTGGTGGAAGCCAGAGCCGTGGGCGTGGTCCAGCACAACCCTTATACCTGGGTTTTCAAGGACGGCAAGTTTAAAAAGACCAGACTTTCCAACGGCCACAAGCGCCTTATTGCAACGGTTAACGAGTGGATTCTTTCCAAGGACGAAGCGACTCTTGAAAAGTTTGTGTATTATCTGAACCTGCTTCTCGATTCTTCCGATGCGGATACCACCATTGATTTTTCCAAGGCGCTCATCAAACATTCGACCCAGGTTATTAAGGCGGCCAAGGGACTTGACGAAGAGACGAGAGACTTTCTTTCTCAGTTTATGAAGTCTTACGTAGAGATTGCCAAAGACATGATTAAGGAAGAAGTCAAAGAAAAAACCGGAAGAAGCAAAAAGAACTCGTAGAACAATTTTTGCAAAGTTTACAACCAAAAAAGTACAAGCAAAGAGAAGAGTATCTTGATATACTACAAAATGAACAGTTTAGCATGAATGGAGATTATCATGAACGACGTACTTAAAAAGATTTCCGATATAGGCATCGTGCCCGTTGTGGTACTTGACGATGCCAAGGACGCAAAGCCTCTCGCTCAGGCTCTTATTGCCGGAGGACTTCCCTGTGCCGAGGTTACTTTCAGAACTGCGGCAGCCGAAGAGTCCATTAAGATTATGACGGAGGCATTTCCCGATATGTTAGTGGGCGCAGGCACCGTTCTTACCACAGAGCAGGCCGACAGAGCCATCAATGCGGGAGCCAAATTCATAGTTTCCCCCGGATTCAACGAAAAAATAGTTAAGTATTGCCTTGAGAAAGGTGTTCCCATGGTGCCCGGCATCAACAATCCCACAGGTATCGAGGCGGCACTTGAATTGGGACTTGATACAGTTAAGTTTTTCCCTGCAGAGGCATCCGGCGGCATTGACATGATTAAAGCAATGGCGGCTCCTTATACCGCGGTTAAGTTCATGCCTACCGGCGGCATCAATGCAAAAAACATCTGCGACTATCTTTCTTTTGACAAGATTATTGCCTGCGGCGGCTCATGGATGGTCAAAAAAGACCTTGTGGCAGAGGGCAAATTTGACGAGATACAGAAGCTTACCGAAGAAGCCGTAAGACTTATGCTCGGCTTTAACCTTAAGCATGTGGGCATCAATTGTGAGTCTGAGGGCGAAGCTACCGGCGTATGCGATTCTTTTGACAAGTTATTCGGATTTACCACAAAGGTCGGCAATTCTTCCGTATTCGCAGGTTCCTTCGTGGAAGCCATGAAGACAGTGGGCAGAGGTGCCAAAGGTCACATTGCCATCGGTACCAATTCCGTAAGCCGTGCCCGTCACTATCTTGAGACGGTTAAGGGAGCGAAGTTCATCGAAGAATCAGCTTCTTACAAGGGCGACAAACTCAATGCGATTTATCTTGAAGGTGAAATCGGCGGATTTGCGGTTCACCTTGTTAACAATAAATAGTGAGGAGACAGTATGAGTAAGGTTGTAACCATGGGTGAGATCATGTTAAGACTCTCCACCCCCAATTTTGAGAAATTTATTCAGGCCGACGAATTCGACATCAACTACGGCGGCGGTGAGGCCAATGTGGCGGTTTCTTTGGCCAATTACGGACACGATGCGGAGTTTGTGACCGCAGTTCCCGCCAATGAAATCGGCGAGTGTGCCGTAGCAGCGTTAAGAAAGTACAATGTAGGTACGGCAAACATCGCACGTTGCGGTGAGAGACTCGGCATCTACTATCTTGAGAGCGGTTCTTCCGTTCGTCCTTCCAAGGTTGTGTACGACAGAGCACATTCCTCCATTTCAACCGCAACCGAGAAGGATTTTGATTTTGACAAGATTTTTGAAGGCGCAGACTGGTTCCACTTTACAGGTATCACCCCCGCCCTTTCCGATTCTGCGGCAGAGCTTACCAGACAGGCTTTGATAGCTGCCAAAAAACACGGAGTGACCGTATCCGTTGACTTAAACTTCCGTAAGAAACTCTGGTCATCCGAGAAGGCTCAGAGCGTTATGAAGGGCCTTATGCAGTACGTTGACGTATGTATCGGCAATGAAGAGGATGCTGAACTTGTACTTGGTTACAAGCCCGGCAAGACCGACGTTACCAGCGGTGAACTTGAACTTGCGGGATACAAGTCAATCTTTGAGCAGATGGTTAAGGATTACGGCTTTAAGTACTGCGTATCTTCTTTGAGAGAGAGCCATTCCGCTTCCGATAACGGCTGGAGCGCATGTATCTACAATTCAGAGACGGGAGAGTTTTACCACTCCAAGAAATACAGACTTCATCCCATCGTTGACCGCGTAGGCGGCGGAGATTCTTTTGCCGGCGGCGTTATCTGCGGACTCCTCGACGGTAAGGACTTTAAGGATGCTCTTGAGTTTGGTGTGGCTGCTTCCGCACTCAAGCACACCATCCCCGGAGACTTCAACTTTGCATCACGCAAAGAAGTGGACACCCTTGCGGGCGGAGACGCTTCGGGACGCGTTCAGAGATAGTTTTTTGTAAGAATTTGGGCTCACGTCGTTGTTGCGATGTGAGCCCTTTTGTTGTATCCTTGACGGGTGAGTTTTAATTTGATAGAATAGAACAGGTGTTTGCGATGTGGATTGTTCTTGTACTGATTTACGGTATTTTAAAAGGCGTCCGTGATATTGCCAAGAAGAAAGCACTGACCATAAGCGGAGTTACCGAAGTGCTTTTTGTTTATACGCTTCTTGCCTTTATTTTCACGGTTCCCACCATCGGCGGCATTGACGGTATAGTAGGTGTTCCCGGCCGCGAGATGGGGATGATAGCCTTTAAATCTTTTATTATTTTCATAGCTTTTTTATGCAGCTTCTACGCTATAGAGAAGATGCCCATTTCTCTTTACGGAGTTCTGGATTTGTCCCGCATGCTTTTTGCCATGATTCTCGGTGTCTTTGTGTTAAAAGAACACTTAAAGTTTACCCAGGTCATCGCCATGATTTTGGTGGCCGCAGGTTTGCTGATGCTTAAGTACAAACCCAGGGCCGTGCGTGAGGGCAGGCAGACTGCAGATAAGATACCATATGTTATTTATATTCTTGCTTTCGTATCCACCTTTTTAAACGCTCTTTCGGGCATGCTTGACAAGATTCTGATGGGCGGGGGCAATATCACATCCGGCCAGCTTCAGTTCTGGTACATGCTTTTTATGGTGTTGTACTACGGTATCTATGTGGTGGTTACCAAATGTAAGATTAACTGGAAGGGTGTCCTTAAGAACCCTTATGTATGGCTGATATCCATTCTTTTTGTAATAGCGGACAGATGCCTGTTTATTGCCAACGGATACGGGGCTTCCAGAGTAACGGTTATGACCCTTCTCAAGCAGATATGCTGTATCGTCACCATTGCCGGAGGCAGATTTATTTTTAAAGAGAAGAATACCTTGCAGCGCTTTGTCTGCGCCGCAGTTATCATAGCGGGAATTGTGATTTCCGTGTTATAGGTTATAGGGAGATTTGTTTTTCATGAGTATGTATGACAAGCTTAACGAGCAGCAGAAGGAAGCGGTTTTTTGCACCGAAGGTCCTCTTTTGATATTGGCGGGAGCAGGTTCGGGCAAGACTTCCGTGCTCACTCACAGGATTGCTTATTTGATAGATGAAGTTGGGGTTAATCCTTACAATATCCTGGCCATTACCTTTACCAACAAAGCGGCGGGGGAGATGCGCGAGCGTGTGGACAAGATTGTGGGTTTTGGCTCCGAGCAGATTTTCGTATCCACTTTCCACTCCATGTGCGTGCGTATATTGAGACGCCACATCGACTGCCTAGGCTACGACAACAGCTTCACCATTTACGACACCGACGACCAGAAACAGGTCATTAAAGAAGTCTGTAAGAAGCTTGAAATAGACACCAAGAAGATTAAAGAACGCACTATTCAGAGCAAGATTTCAAGCTGCAAGGATGAACTTGTGACACCCGATGATTTCTACCTTGAGACCATGGGTGATTTCCAGATGAGAAAGATTGCCGATTGCTACAGGGAATATCAGGCCACTCTTAAGAAGAACAATGCCCTGGATTTTGACGATCTTTTGATGAAGACCGTTGAACTTTTTAAGGCCGAGCCCGATGTTCTTAAGAACTATCAGAACCGCTGGCAGTACATCATGGTGGACGAGTATCAGGATACCAATACCGCACAGTTTGAACTTATAAGACTTCTTGCGGGTACCCGTCACAACCTTTGCGTTGTGGGTGACGACGACCAGTCCATTTATAAATTCCGCGGAGCCAATATTCGTAACATCCTTGATTTCGAGCATTTTTATCCAGAAGCCAGGGTTGTCAAGCTTGAACAGAATTACCGTTCCGTTCAGAACATCCTTACCGCGGCGAATTCCGTCATTCGTAACAATTCCGCCCGCAAGGACAAAGCCCTTTGGTCCAAAAAAGAAGAGGGCGACCGCATTCACTTCAGACACTTTGACACTGCCAAAGAAGAAGCGGAATTTGTCTGCAGGGATATTTTAAAAGAGGTTAATTCGGGCAAGAGCGGCTTTGGCGACAATGCTATTTTGTATCGTACCAACGCCCAGTCTCGTATGATAGAAGATGAAATGGTAAAGGAGAATCTCCCCTATCGTATCGTAGGCGGCGTAAGCTTCTACGCAAGACGAGAGATTAAAGACCTTCTGGCATATTTAAAGACAGTGGACAACGGCCGCGACGATATCGCCTGCAAGCGCATTATCAACGTACCCAAGAGAGGTATCGGTGCCACATCGGTTAACAAGCTTCAGCTTGCGGCAGATGAGCGCGGAGTTTCTTTCTTTGACGCAATTCTCCATCCGGAATGGGCGGATATCAAGGGCGCTGCGGCGGAGAAGCTTTCTTCTTTCGGCAATATGATATTAAGATTAAGGGTAGTAAGCGAAGAGCAGGGTCCCCTTAAGCTTTTAAAAGAAATACTGGATATTACGGATTATATTAATCAGATGGAGGTGGACTCCGAGGAGGAAGCCGAGGACAGAATCGAGAACATAGAGGAATTGATTTCCAAGGTGGCATCCTACGAAGAGGAGCACGACGAACCCAATCTTTCCGAACTCCTTGAGGAAATTGCCCTTGTTGCGGACATCGATTCCGTAACGGAAGGTGAAGAACGCACCCTCCTTATGACCATTCACTCAGCCAAAGGTCTTGAATTTAAGAACGTATACTTAATCGGCATGGAGGACGGACTTTTCCCGAGCTACATGTCCATTTCCTCAGGCGATGCGGAGATAGAAGAGGAACGTCGTCTTGCCTACGTAGGCATTACCCGTGCCAAAGAAAAACTCACCATATCGGCCGCAAAGGCCAGAATGGTTCACGGCGAGACCCAGATGAACCCTTTAAGCCGCTTTGTCAATGAGATTCCCAAGTCTTTGTTTGACATAGCGCCGGTTAAGAGACAGACCTATGACGGATACTATGACAGCGATACTTCCGACCGCGGAGGTTTCAGACGATATGACAGCTACAGGGATGATGAACCCGTAAGCTTTACAGGCTTTAAGCGTACACCCGACGAGCCCGTGAAGCCCACCTCCGGAGTGAGCCCTTACGCCATTAATTCCCGCTATAAGGCTGTAGCCAGACCCAAGACCACACCGGAAGAGGACAAGCCTTTCGTGGCTCGCAAGGAGAACCTTGGGTTACTTACAAAAGGCGCGGATATTAAGGCATCTTCATCCGGCGGAGCCTTAAATATAGGCGACAGAGTTCGTCACATTAAATTCGGTGACGGTACCATTACCAACATAGTCAAAGAACCCAGAGACAATAAGATTACGGTAATCTTTGACAGTTACGGTCAGAAGATTATGTATCAGGCTTTTGCCAAGCTTACCAAACTGTAGTCACTGTGACATTCATTACAGGTTTGAGGACAGGACATGAAAGAATCTGAGAAACTTAATGTAACCTTCATAATACCCTTAGGCATCCTTGCACTTATACGTATAGTGCTCGGTGTAATGCTGGGAATATGGTTTCCTGCGGGACAGATATGGGATGACAGACTTATGGTGTCCTATATGTCTCTTTCGGAGCATTTTGAAAGCCCTTTATACTATTCGCTGGTTAAGGACATGGGCTGGCCCGTACTGGTTAATTTATTTTCGAGGACCCGCCTCCCTTATGCCGCATTTACGGGCATTATGTGGGTGGGCGCGGCTGTGGCCGTTATGTTTTTGATAAAAAGACTGTTTAAGGGCAATAAGGTAGCCATGGTAATCGGGTACATCTATGTACTCTTTATACCGCAGGCTTTTGACCTCTGGAGCGGTACCAGATTTTACCGTACATCGCTCATTGCGCCTTTCGCACTTATTTCTTTTGCATTCATGATTCAGTCTGTATTAAGGGTAAGGGACAAAGGCGGCTGTAAAGTTGCGGTAGCTGTTTTTTCCGGGGTTTTCTTTTCGCTTACGTATTTTCTCAAAGAAGACGGTAAGTGGATTCTTGCCTGCCTCCTTGCCGCTACATTAATGGGTATCGGATATGCTTTGTATGGTAAGAGACTTAAGGATACGGTCGGGACAGTAGTTAAAAATATAGTGGTGCTGCTTATACCGCTGCTTATTTTCCTTGGTACCGACCTGGGATACAGAGCGGTTAATTACAAATATTTCGGCGTTTTTGAGATTAATACCAGACTGGAAAGCGAGTTTGGCGAGTTTTGCGCCAAGGTTTACTCGGTTGAGTCCCCTGACAGAAGCCTGTATGTATGGGCACCCTATGATGCCATAGAGAAGGTTTTTGAGGCATCGCCCACCCTTTCACAATATGACAATCTCAAGGAAGCCATACGTACCACATCCTGGTGCGACAACGATATTATTAAGAATCCTATTCAGGGAGACCATTTTGCCTGGATTTTGAGAAACTGCCTGAAGGCTGAAGGAATGTATACTTCCGAGGCTGAGGTTAAGGCTTTCTTTGGCAGGGTCAACGATGAACTGGACGAAGCCTTTAAGGCCGGCACTCTTAAGAAGCAGAAGGGTGCTCTTCAGCTTTTTAAAGCAACCGGAGCGTTCACTTCCGCGGAAATAGGGGAGATTCGCCGTGTGACGGCTGAGGGATTCAAGGGCGCAATAGCTTTAAAAGGCTATACCGCAGGTATCGGCGAGGTGACGGAAGAGGAGATTCTTGATAACTGGAAATACGTGGATGAGGCTTCATTTTACTCAAATACATCCTATCTTGACGACTATTCGGTGAAAAAACCTCAGTCCGACAAGCTTATTCCGATTATTAAAATAATATTTTTTATATATAAATATATAAATATTGCAATTTGTTTATTAAGTTGTGGTATTATATTATTTGAGGCTGTTAAATTTTTCGTATGCCTTAAGTCAGCCCGGACTTATTTTGAAAAGAATTATAAAGTTTTCTTTTCGGCGGTGGCGGCACTCATGTTTGTTGGGGTAGCACTTTGTTATGCTTTCTCCATAAGCTGGTTTTCCACATTTGTCTTAACAGAGAGCGTTAATATGACAGTACTAAACTTCTACAATATTGCGCTTCCGGGCTTATTATTCTTAGCATATACTTTTGCAATCTGTTCTTTATATCACGAAATAAACCTAAAAAGGGGGAGCATGAGTAATGAGTAACAATTTCTTAAGCAAAGTCGCAGCAGGTATCAGCAAGAGAGCCAAGCAGCTTGAAATCGAAGAGAAGATTGAAGATTTAAAAGACATGCTTGCAGATAAGGGCTTATATCCCAAGAAAGAAGAGAAGAAGACCAATCCTTTGGTTATCGTTCTTGCGGTTGTAGGAGCCATAGCATTTATTGCTGCTGTAGCATATGCGGTATATTATTTCCTGATTCCGGAAGACTCCGAGTACTTCGAGGATTTTGAAGACGACGACGATTTCTTCGACGAAGAAGACGAGGATTGGGAAGACGATTAAGTACATAAAATGGGTAGGGAGTGGGGTGTTGTATTAACGACACCCTTTTTTTGTTATGAAAAAAGGATCAGAACTTGAGGGAATAGTAACCAAGGTAAAATTTCCCAACAAAGCGACAGTGGAAACGGCAGAAGGCCCGGTTTCCGTTAAAAACGCTCTTCCCGGTGACAAAGTCCGGGTAAGGGTTTTAAAGATGAGGAAAGGCAAGCCCGAAGGCATGCTTCTTGAGACGATTGAGAAGTCCCGGGATGCGGTGCCGTCACAGTGCCCGCACTTCACAATCTGCGGCGGCTGCACTTACCTCACCATGAGTTATGACAATGAACTTAAGTTAAAAGAAAGCCAGACCAAAGAACTTTTGGACGCAGCCATCCCTTATGAATACAAATGGGAAGGCATCAAGGCAAGTCCCGCATATGAAGGCTACCGTAACAAGATGGAGTTTTCTTTCGGCGACGAGTACAAGGACGGTCCGTTAAGTCTTGGTATGCACAAGCGTGGTAGTATGTTTGATGTGGTCTACACAGATTCATGCTATATCGTTGACGATGATTACAAGGCTGTTTTAAAGGCTACGAGAGAGTATTTTTTAAACCTTGGATTTAAGTTCTATCACAGGATGAATCATACCGGGTATTTAAGGCACCTCCTTATCAGAAAGGCCCGTCATACCGGTGAGATTATGGTGGCTCTGGTCACCACTTCCGAACGTGAATTTGACTTATCCGAGTATCGAGACCTTCTTTTGAACCTTAAGCTAAAAGGTACCATCGTAAGCATTCTTCATACGGTTAACGATTCTTTGTCCGATGTGGTTCAGAGTGACAGGACGGATGTTTTGTACGGAAGAGACTACATCAATGAAACACTTTTGGGACTTAAGTTTAAGATAAGCGAGTTTTCTTTTTTCCAGACCAATTCCGCAAGCGCGGAGGTGCTGTATTCTACTGCCAGAGAGTTTATAGGCGACCTTTCGGAAAACGGCACTCCGGACAAAACGGTTTTCGATCTTTACTCGGGAACGGGTACCATTACCCAGCTTATGGCTCCCGTTTGCAGGAAGATTATCGGTGTGGAAATAGTCAAAGAAGCGGTTGATGCCGCAATCGAGAACGCAGAACTCAACGGAATAAGCAATTGTGAGTTCATCTGCGGAGACGTTCTAAAAGCTTTGGACGATATAGAGGAGAAGCCTGATTTTATTATCCTCGACCCGCCGAGAGACGGTATTCATCCGAAGGCCATTACCAAAATTCTTAATTACGGGGTGGACAGGATTTTGTATATTTCCTGCAAGGCCACATCCCTTACAAGAGACCTTGAAGCCATACATGGGGCGGGCTACAAGGTTGTGAGAGCCGCCTGTGTGGACCAGTTTCCGTGGACGGCCAATATAGAGACGTTAGTCTTACTTGAGAAAACTGAATAGGTACGTTGGAGGCACGGGGTGTACTCATAAAATTGACATCCTTTACAGGATTGAGGGGACAGAAACGATGAAAAACTGGAAGATTTGGAAAGTCGTTTTGTTTATTGCTTTATGTGTATGCCTTAATATAGGGGGAAAGTTCCTGGCGGTTTATCTGGAACTTCCCATTTGGGCGGATTCTTTCGGAACAGCTTTATGTGCGTATTGCCTGGGACCCGTGTGCGGCGGTATTGTAGGCCTTACCGGTAACCTGGCATATTGTGTGGTAAATCGTCTTTCGGCGGCATATTCCGTCACCAGCATAGCCCTTGGCATTATTGTGGGCATAGCTGCGCAAAAGAAGTGGTTCGACCAGTTCTACGGCTTTATGAAAGCAGCTTCTTTTACCGTACTGACAGCGCTTATAGTATCCGTACCCGTTAACTTTATCACGGCTCAGGGCTATACCGGCAATAAATGGGGCGACGGAGTTATTAATTTTTTGGCGGACAAAAATGTACCGTTTGCCTTGAGCGCAGTATTCGGGCAGCTTGTCATCGAGTTTGCCGACAAGGTTATTACAATTGCTGCGGTTTACATAACAATTTTAATAAGGCGAGCACAGCGTAACAGGGACGAAGAAAAAAGAATGAGTCAGGGTAATGCTGCGTCCGCTGTTTCTATCTTAATTCTTTCTATCGGTCTGGCTTTATGTTTGCCTTCTCATTCTTTGGCAAATTCTCATACCGAATCACCCGATTACAACGATTATGTTCAGACAATTTACAGCAGTAACAACGGACTTCCCTGCGGTGAGGCCAACGACATAGCACAAACCAACGACGGTGTGCTTTGGATAGGAACCTATGCGGGACTGTATCGTTACAACGGCCGCGAATTCAGATGGATAGACGATTACGAATCCGTTAAAAACGTTAACTGTCTGTATGTGGACGAAGAAGGCCGTATGTGGATAGGTACCAATGATAACGGACTGTCCATTGTGATACGTGAAAAAGTGGTAAACGTTCTCGATCAGACCGACGGGCTGCCCTCCAACTCCGTAAGAAGCATTATCAGAGCAACGGACGGATACTACTATATCGGCACCACAGGAAGCATGCAGGTACTGGTGATGAACAACGGTCTTAAGGCCGTCAATACCTTATCCCGAATCTACTATTCCGAAAGCATTGCGGCCGATAGTTCCGGACATGTGGCAACGGTTGCATCCGACGGAAAAATCTATCTTTTGAAGGGCGGAGAAATAACGGATGAAGGCAAGATGCCGGACTCTTCGGAAATCTTTAACAGTTGCGCCTTTGCACCGGACGGGACACTTATGGTGGGTACGTCCAAGGATCAGATATACTGTTTTATGATTATCGGCGACAATCTTAGGCTAAAGAATATAATTCGTTGTGCTGATGTTAATAATATTAACGACCTTATTTATCTTGACGACGGCACTTTATTTATACTTTCCGATACGGGTGTTTCCTATTTTGACGCAATCGGATATCACAAATTAAACACCAATGAATTTAACAACTCAATCGACAACATGCTCTATGACTATCAGGGCAACCTCTGGTTCACATCATCAAGACTCGGTCTTCTGAGACTGGCAAAATCCCCCTTCACTGATGTATATGGATCGATCGGGATGGAGCGGCGTGTCGTCAACGCTATCATTTTCTGGCAGGGAACCTACTATA